>Ga0247842_10000396_pt1 | contig 93454 bp, 66 predicted proteins | sample LaCruzMarch2015__3_FD_192411 | JGI IMG/M metagenome (GOLD analysis project Ga0247842, IMG submission 192411) | Freshwater microbial communities from meromictic Lake La Cruz, Castile-La Mancha, Spain - LaCruzMarch2015_19m | ecosystem: Environmental > Aquatic > Freshwater > Lake | place: Spain... | reverse complement strand
CCTTGATTCATGACTTGGGATTTGACCCCAAGGTAAAATCAAATCGTCACCATTGCAAAATCTCTTGTAAACCTTATCAATCAATAATTTCAAAGAACATTTAATAATTTTAACCGGACACTACTGAAGGAAAATATGAGCGAACTAATAAACAACTCCCAAAGCAGGAAGGAGCTGCTCAAGCATATGATCCTTCAGCTGCATGAAGGCGTGGCCCCGGAGGCGGTGCGTGCACGCATGATCGAACTGCTTACTAAAATACCGTATGGTGAAGTGGTCGAAGTTGAACAAGAATTGATCAGCGAAGGCCTTCCCGAATCTGAGGTGCTCCGTCTCTGCGACATTCACAGCCAGGCGCTGGAGGGTCATATTGACCTCTCGGGAATGAAAATTGTTGCCCCCGGGCACCCGATCGACACCTTAAAAAAGGAAAACCGGGAACTGGAAAAGGTAGTCAGCCAAATCCATGAGCAGTTCAGACAAGCCGGACCAGAACTATCGGGACCTGGAAAAGAGAAGTATCTCAATAATCTGAAAGCTCTTTTCAACAGCCTGATGGATGTGGATAAACACTACCGCCGTAAGGAAAACCTGCTGTTCCCGTTTCTGGAAAAATACGGAATCACAGGTCCCCCCAAGGTTATGTGGGGCAAGCATGACGAAACCCGCGATCTGCTGAAGAATGCAATTAATGCCCTAAACACCTCCGGCGATTTGAGCCCGGAACAGATGCATATGAAGGTTGAACTCTACCTGAATCCGGCAGCCAAAGCAATCACCGATATGATTATGAAGGAGGAGGAGATCCTTTTTCCAATGACACTTGATAAACTGACAGACCCCGACTGGTACCAGATTTACAATCAAACCAATGAAATCGGGTATTGCCTATACGATCCGAAAATCACCTGGAAACCACAGGGAGCAGAAATTGTTGAAGAGACATCGGCTGAAGAGGGAAACATCACCCTCCCTAGCGGGAAATTCACCTCCGAAGAACTATTGGCGATCCTGAACACCTTACCGGTCGACCTCACTTTTGTTGACAGGAATGACAAGGTAAAGTATTTTTCACAGGGAAAAGAGCGCATATTCGACCGGAACCGGGCCATTCTGGGACGCGATGTACGAATGTGCCATCCGCCTTCAAGCGTACATGTTGTTGACCAGATTATCAGTGATTTCAGGAATGGCAAGGCCGAAAGCGCTCCTTTCTGGATCCAGATGGGTGGAAAATTTATTCACATTGAATATTTTGCCCTAAGAAATGAGAATGGAGAATATCTCGGCACGCTGGAAATGTCGCAGGATCTAACTGAAAAACGAACAATCAGCGGGGATCAACGGCTTCTTTCCTATAAAAAATAACAGGATGAAAAAGTTTCAAGATTTGTGAAAACAATGATAAATCCACACCCATGATAACACCTGATTGGTTAAAGAAAGAATACATCAAAGTTACCCTCGACGCCAGGCCCTTATTGGCCCGGGGCATCCATCCGCTGGAGCAGGTCCAGCAGGAATGTGCTGCATTGCAACCGGGTGAAATCTTTGAAATAATCACCCCCTTTCCTCCTGCACCGATGGTGGAGAAAATGATGGCGGCCGGGTTTGAAACACATTCAGGAACCGGCAGCGACAAGATGTTTCATACTTACTTCAGGAAATAGGCTCTTCAGGAATGATGATCCAGGCGATGATATAGGCGAGAAATCCTACGCCTCCTACAAAAAAGGAAACAGCCCAGAGCACCCTGGCCAATACCGGGTCAATATTAAAATATTTTCCCAGGCCTCCGCAAACGCCGCCAAGCACGCGGTCGATTTTTGAACGATATAATCTTTTAGGTTCCATTGTGGTGAATTTTCCTGATTAGATTGAATTTACGCGTATCCGTTACAAATATATGAATGAAAATGGACGAACAGCCGCAATCTGTCGACTAAAAGTCTCTAATTTTACAGGAAACATAAAAAATGGAATGGATCGAAAAGCTTGACGGCAACGTGATTGTCAGCGATGCCCATGGAAAAATAATCTATATGAACGAAAAGGCCATCGCCCACTATGAAAAAGATGGAGGAATCAACCTCATTGGGAGAGATCTGCTGGAGTGTCATTCAGAGGATTCCCGGAAAAAGATTCTTGAGATCATGAGAACCGGGAATAAGAATATTTATACCATTGAAAAAATGGGAAAGAAAAAGATCGTATACCAGTCACCCTGGTTCCGTGACGGCGAATTCAGGGGAATCATCGAATTTTCGCTCGGGATTCCCGCTGAGATGCCTCATTTTATTAGAGGATAAGGCCTATTTTGCTGCCTTTTTCTCGTCGGCGATTTTCTTTAAAACCTCTTCCTGCAAGGTTTTGGGCAGCGGAGTATATTTAAAGAACTCCATGGAATAGTTGGCACGGCCGCTTGAAATATTACGTAACTGGGTAGCGTAGCCAAACATCTCCATGAGCGGGACATAGGCATTGACTTTTTGTGATCCCTTACGGTAACGGCGCATCGCTTCAATCTTTCCGCGACGGCGGTTAAGATTTCCAACCACCTCCCCAATGTATTCGTCGGGGGTGTTCACCTCCACCTTCATCATGGGTTCGAGCAATACAGGATCAGCTTTCATAAAGCCCTGTTTAAACCCGATGGATGCACAGGTTTGGAAGGCCATGTCGGAACTGTCGACCGGATGGAAACTTCCATCAAGCAGAACAACCTTTACGTCAACAACCGGATATCCAGCCATGACCCCGCGCTCGAGGGTTTTCAGGATTCCTTTGTTCACCGATGGGATATATTCTGCGGGAATATTTCCACCCTTGATTTTTTCAATGAACTCATATCCCTTCCCTTCATTCGGTTCCATGCGCATCAGCACGTGGGCAAACTGACCTTTTCCCCCGGTTTGCTTGGAGTGTTTGTAGTTTGTTTCAACTTCACTGGTGATGGTTTCGCGGAAGGCCACAGCAGGCTCGCCCACGATCGCTTCAACCTTGAATTCAGTTTTTAAACGGTCAACAATGATCTCGAGATGCAATTCGCCCATCCCTGCAATGATCGTCTCCTCCGTTTCGTCGTCAAAACGAACATTGAAAGAGGGATCTTCCATGGCCAGCTTATGCAAAGCCTCTCCCAGTTTTGACTGGTCGGCCCGTTTCAGTGGATTAATCTTCAGTTCTATTACACTGGGCGGAACGTGGATCGATTCGAGCAGCAGGCGGTGTTCGTCCTGGCAAAGCGTGTCGCCGGTTTTTGTCACCTTCATGCCGATCAGGGCCACGATGTCGCCTGGACCTGCCTCTGAGATCTCTTCCCGGTCCTTGGCATGAATCCGGAATATGCGGCCTACCCGCTCATGTTTGCCTTTCGAAGCATTGTAAACCTGCATCCCGCTTCGGAGGGTACCTGAAAATATACGGGTAAAGGTTTGCTGACCAACAAAGGGGTCATGAATAAGTTTAAAAGCCAGGGCTGAAAATGGCTCCTTGGGTGAGGGGTGGCAGGTATGAATTTTTTCTGGATCATCCAGGTCGGTGCCGGTTACGGCTCCAACATCAACAGGAGATGGAAGATAATCGACCACAGAATCAAGTAGCATCTGAACACCTTTGTTTTTGTAAGCAGCACCACAGAATACAGGGGTGATCAGGAGTTTAAGGGTCGATTCACGCAAGGCTTTCTTCATCAATTCAGGAGAGACCTCTTTGTCTTCCATAAACAGCTCCATGATCTCATCATGGAATTCTGCCAGTTTTTCGACTGCCCAGGCGCGTGCTTCTTCGGTTTTCTGTTTGTATTCTTCCGGTATTTCGGTTTCAATCTGCTCCATTTCCTGGAACATGTATGCTTTCCGGTAGATGATGTCGATAATTCCGGTAAAATGTTCTTCAGCACCTATCGGGACATGGAAAGGAACGGCATTGGCATCAAGATATTTATTCATTTGGGCAACCACAGCGGGGAAGTCGGCGCCGGTACGGTCCATTTTATTGATAAAGGCAAAGCGGGGCACACGGTAGCGATCGGCCTGGTTCCACACAGTTTCGCTCTGGGGCTCCACACCGCCAACGGCACAGAACACTGCAACCATGCCGTCGATCACGCGAAGGGAACGTTCCACCTCGATGGTGAAGTCAACGTGTCCCGGGGTATCGATCAGGTTTATCTGGTGTCCTTTCCAGGCACAGGTAATGGCAGCAGAGGCAATGGTAATTCCTCTCTCCTGTTCCTGTTTCATGAAGTCCATGGTGGCGGCACCGTCGTGGACTTCACCCATTTTACGGTTGGTTCCTGAGAAAAACAGAATTCGTTCGGTAACTGTGGTTTTGCCGGCATCAATGTGCGCTGCAATTCCGATATTTCTAAGTTTGTTTAATGGCATATCAGCATCATTTTTTGGGGGTGCAAAGGTACACCTATTTTCTGATATACCACCAGGAAATGATTATCGCTTCTTTAGCTGCAGGGCTGTAGTGAAATCTGCAACCGAACCCGGGAGGTCGCCGAGCGCCTTTTTTGCAAAGCCACGATAGTAATAGGCATCACCAAAGCTGGGCTGCAGTTGGATTGCCTTGGTGAAATGCTCAATGGCATTTTCAAATTTTTCAATCTTCAGGTAGATCATTCCACGGTTCCAGTAGGCCTCGATCATTTTATCTTCTTTTGACAGGGCTTTACCTAAATCGCCGAGTGCACGCGGATATTTCTCCAGGTATGCATTCACACACCCCCGGTTATTGTAAGCAGCCGCATTATCATTGTCTTTCGACAGCAACAGGTCGTACGATTTGATAGACTGTGTGTTGTCGCCTACGAGCCGGTAAAGATATCCCATGGATAACAAAAGAGTGCTGTCATCTTTTTTATCCTGCTCCCGAGCCTTTAACAAATAGCTGATCGCCTTCGCATAACGCATCATATTGAATGAGTAACAGCCATAATTTACCCAGGCATCGTAAAAGGTCTGATCCTTGATGGCATAGTTGAACAGCGCTTCGGTCAGAAGAGAATCTTCCGGATGGTGAAGCGCATTGTCGGTTCCCATGAGATAAGCTCCAAAGGTGTTGTCTTTGAGATATTCTGCATTATCCCAGAATTCGGGCTTCTTCAATTCCGAAACCGGGACCTTCATGGCCTGGCTGTACATCAACAGGATGCTGTCGGGCATGTTGAGCTGCATGAAGGCAATCCCGAGATAGAGGTTGCAGAGAGAACGGGAAACTGTTGTATCGGTCAGGGCATGTTTGAAATCGAATACGGATTCACGGTACGATCGCTGACGAAGCAGGCTGATTCCCCGGTAGAAATGCACAAATCCCACCGTATTCCCCTTTGGAAACAGGTCATCTTTGTTGCGGTCGGCAATGGAAGTATAGTCAGTTCTGTAATTTAAATGACAGATTTCGCGAAGGTCGAGTGTTTGAGCCTTGGCACCCTGATTCAATAAAAACAGGCTGATCAAAGTAACCAGCAACCATTTCATTCGTACCATTTTTTCCGGATTGAAAAGAAAACCCAAATATAGGCATTTTTATAAACCAGCCATGTTTTTTGATTGGGCAGGGAGGGCCATGGTAAACGGAATTTAATGTTTACTTTTACGAAGAATATAGAAGAAAATATGAATTTTCGCTTTAAAACACGGGAGGTGCTGGTATTTATCCTGGTTTCACTGGGCATTTACATGTTGTTTATCTTTGGGTTTGCCTGGATATACTTTATAACCGGGAGTATTGAAATGACGCCCTATTCAAAAACCATAGGCGATCCCAACGCCGAAAAGATAAACTTTGAAAAGGCAGTTTATTTCAGCATTGTATCCTTTCATACCATTGGGTTCGGAGATATCCATCCCATAACCCAGCTCGGACGTCAGATTGTGATGATCCAATCGACCATTTCGCTGTTTTTTACCTCCATTTTTTCAGGGTTCCTGGTCTATTTCGTAATCAAAAGGCCCCAGGATGTTTTTACCACCAAAAAAGTTTACATCCGCTTCAGGAAAGGTCAGTATTTCCTGTCGCTGCGGGTTGGCAACAAAGGGCGCGACATCATTGATCTCAAAAGTAAATTTGAGGCCTGGACGATTGAAAACAATTCACGGATCAGGGCATTCCGCATGGAGGAGGATCTGCCCGACCTGGAAAAGATCCTATACTACGACATCAACCTTGATGCAGGGAACACCCGGGCGTTGCGTGAAGCAATTCGCGATGCCCTGACCAACCGGACATTGCTTCACATGAAATTTTCCTTTATTGGCAATGATATCAAAACCGGGGAACAGGTAGCCTATGCCAAATATTATGACTCACGTCACCTGAGTTTTGGTAAGATGTTCCTCAATGTCTATTCGTGGGACACCAATGGAAGAAGAAAAAACTTCAAGTGGGGAAATTTTGAGCGGATTGAAGAGATGGAAACGCTGGTGAAGGAGGGTTTTTTAAAAGGTGACAAGGTAACAGGGTAACAAGGTAACAGGGTGACAAGGTGACAAGGTAACAGAGTAATGGAGTGATGAAGTTATGGAGTAAAAAATTCGTCACTCGTCACTCGTAATTCGTCATTTTAGAACCGCTTCACATACCCATGGCAATAGGGGGTGGTTCCCTTGTGTTCATAGTAGTCCTGATGATAATCTTCCGCTTTCCAGAATTTCTTTGCTGGTATCAGTTGGGTTACCACGTTAAATCCTTTATCCTTCAGTTGTTTGATCAGCTTTTCAGTGATTAATTTTTGCTCTTCATCGCGATAGAACACAGCCGAACGGTATTGTTCCCCCCAATCAGGCCCCTGATGGTTCCATTCTGTCGGATCGTGGGTCTCGAAAAACATTTTAGCCACCGCCTCATAGGTGGTCTGACCCGGGTCAAACACCACTTCGATGGCTTCATAATGCCCGGTTTTACCTGAACAAACCTCCTGGTAGGTGGGGTTCTCAGTTTTTCCACCCGTGTATCCCACCCTCGTTGAAACGACCCCTTTGATTTTCTTCATATAGTATTCCACACCCCAGAAACAACCGCCCGCAAAGATGGCAGTATCGGTGAGGGCAATCGGTTCTTTCGGAACGAAGGTGAGGGAGATGGAATTCACGCAATGACGGGTATTTTTTTCGGTAAATTCCTCGTTTAAAAACACATGGCCCAGGTGAGCTCCGCAGGCAGCACACTGGATTTCAATGCGCATTCCGTCGGCGTCGGGCACCCTTTTGACGGCACCGGGAATCTCGTCGTCGAACGCGGGCCAACCGCAATTCGCATCGAATTTATCTGTGGACCGATAGAGTGGAGCACCACAACGTTTACAAACATAGGTGCCAGACTCCTCGAATTTTTCATAGATGCCGGTGTAGGGAGCCTCGGTTCCTTTATAAACGATCACCCGTTCTTCTTCCGGAGTTAACTTTTTGAATTGCATATTTTTATTATTTTTATTCTCAGCCGGTTTCACTTCCTGTGTACACCCTGAAATAGTGAGGAGGGAGAACACGAAAATAAACACGTCAAACTTTGCAAACATACAAAATGTATTTAGTCTTAATAAGATCGAAAAACGATGATAAATATTGTATGTGGACAAAAAAAAACTGCTCCGAAGAGCAGCCTTTTTTTCTATGGGTATTTATTTCAGGGGTATTAACTTCAAAGAATAAATATTTTTTCGATTTTGGTAATCATCCCGGAAGTAAGCTTCACATAAGCATCTCCACGGGCAACCTGGCCATTGATGTCAAATGTGCTTTCCTTTGGTCCCTCTCCGTAAACTACCTGGTTCAACAGGGTCTTGATCAATTTACCCTGGCATGAGAGCAGCTCAATTTTAACCTTCTGTCCGTTTTCGGTATCATAAATGACATTGATATATTTCAGCACCGGGTTCGGCATAATTCTCACCTTCACATTGACGCGTTCCCTGGCCGTCCCTTTACAAAGATTCTCATAAACAATGGGGCAATCCTCGAACAACACGTTTGAACGTTGCACTTTTCGTACCGGGGGAGGAACCACTTTTTTCTTTGCCTCAATAATTACAATTTTTTTCTTTCTGCAAGGGCAATCATCGTCCACTGCTTTAACACTGAGAGAAAAGATGAACATCATGGCCAGAGATAAAATGATGCGCGTTTTCATATTGTCGTTTTTCGTTTTGTACGGGGCTTATGTACATAGGGTTACGTTTAATTTTGCAGAAATAAGTATCCGTAACTCTTTTTACCCCTTTTGTATGCATCCGGACGCCAAACTGTAACAGGGCGGAAAACGGCTGTCCGCCACCAAAGCAATTGCCTGTGAGTCGGAAAATGATTAACTTTGCGATCCTTTTTAATTCAGTGCTGTGAAACACCCATTTTATTATTGCATTTTTCCAGATCATAGTTAGTACGGGCATGTTATACAGCGGGTTTACAATAAAAAACACGGACAGATGAAAAAGATTTTAGGCATGGGGAATGCCCTTGTAGACATCATGATTCCAATTGAAAACGACAACATCCTTGAACTTCTGGCATTACCAAAAGGGAGCATGCAACTGGTTGACATGGACCGCAGCAATGCAGTGCTTTCAGCTTTAAAAGAGTATAAAAGGAGCCATTCGGCAGGAGGATCAGCGGCCAATACCATTCATGGCCTGGCTATGCTGGGAGCGAAGACAGGTTATATCGGTGTGGTCGGCGAAGATGAACTGGGCGGATTTTTCGTGCGCGACCTCATCAAGGCGGGAGTTGATCCCCATATGATCCACAGCCGGCAGGAGACCGGACGCTCGGTTGCACTGGTAACGCCAGATTCAGAGCGCACCTTTGCAACATTTCTCGGCGCAGCAATCGAACTTTCTGCAGAACACCTGGAACCCCGGGTTACGAATGACCAATTACGAATGACCAATGACCAATCGAGCATTTTCAAGGGGTATTCATATTTTCATATTGAGGGATACCTGGTTCAGAATCACGAACTGATACGAAGCGCTGTTGAGCAGGCCAAAGACCATGGCCTGATGGTTTCACTCGACATGGCCAGTTACAATGTCGTGGAGGCCAACAAAGAATTCCTGTTGTCGATCATCAGTGAATATGTCGACATCGTTTTTGCCAATGAAGATGAGGCCAGGGCTCTGACTGGAATGGAACCGGAAGAGGCGCTGAATGAAATAAGCAAACTGGTTGAAATCGCGGTTGTTAAAACAGGAAGCAATGGTTCGCTGGTGAAATCCGGTGACAAAACGCATAAAATCGGGATCATCAATGTCACCCCCCTGGATACAACCGGTGCAGGAGACCTTTATGCCTCCGGGTTTCTCTTTGGCCTGTCGAAAGGCCTACCGCTGCAGGAATGTGGTGAATTGGGCGCTCTTCTTGCCGGCAATGTCATTGAGTTCATGGGATCAAAAATGACACCCGAACGGTGGGAAAAAATCAAAGCGGAGATGAAGCCCCTTTGAAGCTTGTTTAATCCTGCATAATAGATTGATTCTTAATTCGTAATTCGTAATTCGTAATTCCATCAAGGGGCTTGCTTAATTGCATAATAATTTCTATTTTTGTCGCCCTTTCACGAAAATACTATTTTTCAGTCACATATATAATTACTTAACTGCCATGAAGGTATACCAAACCAACGAAATCCGCAACATCGCCCTCATAGGAGGGGCAAAATCAGGAAAAACAACGTTAGCCGAAGCCATGCTTTTTGAGGGGGGCGTTATCAGCCGCAGGGGATCAGTGGAAGACAAGAACACCGTTTCCGATTATCGTCCGATAGAACTTGAGCGTCAGAACTCTGTGTCTGCCACCATATTATATACTCTTTGTGACAACAAAAAGATCAACATCATCGATACCCCGGGTTTCGATGATTTTTGCGGCGAGGTGATTTCTGCCCTCCGCGTGGTTGACACAGCGGTTATGCTGGTGAACGGACAGAATGGTGTGGAGGTTGGAACCGAGATTACATGGCGGTATGCAACCAGGGCCAACACGCCGGTTATTTTTGTGATGAACCACCTTGACCAGGAGAATGCCAACTTTGATGAGACCCTTCGCCAGATGAAGGCTCAGTTCGGAAAGAACATCACCCTGATGCAATATCCCGTGAATGCCGGGGCCGGGTTCAATACCATCATCGATCTGCTGAAGATGAAGCAGTATAAGTACCCTGCCGGCGGCGGAAAACCTGAAATTTCCGATATCCCTGCCAGCGAAAAAGACAAGGCCGAGGAGATGTATGCTGCCCTGATGGAAGAACTTGCCTCCAAAGATGAAGCTTTGATGGAGATATTTTTTGATAAAGGGACCCTTACCGAAGAGCAGATGTTACAGGCCCTGAAGACCGGTTTGATCAACCGCACCATTTTTCCTGTATTATGCTCCTGTGCCAGGCACAACATCGGCGTAGGCCGCCTGCTTGAATTCATCGCCGGAAGCGTTCCCGCTCCCAACGAAATGCCTGGCATCAAAACTAAGGGAGGTAAACTTTTAACGTGTAAATCGACTGAACCAACTTCAGCCTTTATTTTCAAGACTTCAATTGAGCAGCACCTTGGAGAGATCTCCTATTTTAAAATATACGCAGGTGAAATTACCGAAGCCATGGATATGGTTAATCCTGTTCGTCAGTCAAAAGAGCGTCTTTCACAGCTTTTCGTGATCAATGGGAAGAACCGTGAGAAGGTAGAAAAGATGGTAGCCGGAGATCTGGGCGCCACCATCAAACTGAAAAATTCATTTACCAACAACACCCTGAATTCATTGAAGAATCCGGACGATGTGATCGACCCCATCACCTATCCCGACCCAAAATTCAGAACGGCTGTGAAGGCCAGGAATACAGCTGATGACGAAAAGATCAACGGCATCCTGAACGAACTGGCCAAGATGGATCCAACGCTCATCATGGGTTATTCCCGCGAACTGAAGCAGATGATCCTGCAGGGACAGGGTGAATTGCATCTTAACCTGGCTAAATGGCATGTGGAAAATCTCGAGAAGATCCCCATGGAATTTTATGCACCCAGGATTCCGTACCGTGAAACCATCACAAAATCAGCAAAAGCAACCTACCGTCATAAAAAACAATCCGGCGGTTCCGGGCAGTTTGGTGAAGTTCACATGATGATCCAACCCTATCGTGAGGGGATGACTGAGCAGACTGAATTCCCGATTCGCGGTCGCGATGTGATCGACCTGGAATGGGGAGGAAAGCTGCAGATGAACACGTGTATCGTTGGTGGGGCCATCGATGCCCGGTTCCTGCCCGCCATCCTCAAGGGAGTTATGGAAAAGATGGAAGAGGGCCCTCTGACGGGTTCATATGCGCGTGATATTGTTTTCAATGTCTACGACGGGAAAATGCACCCGGTCGACTCCAACGAAATCTCCTTTAAACTGGCGGGTCGTAACGCTTTTCGTGAAGCTTTTAAAAATGCAGGGCCTAAAATCATGGAGCCTATTTATGATGTAGAGGTGATTGTGCCCGAAGATAAAATGGGCGAAGTGATGACCGACCTGCAGGGTCGCCGCGCCATTATCATGGGAATGGACAGCGAAGGAAATTACCAGAAGATCATGGCAAAGGTACCCCTGGCCGAAATGAACAGGTATTCCACTGCTCTCAGCTCAATCACCAGCGGGCGCGCAACCTACAACATGAAGTATGCAGAGTATGCACAGGTTCCTACCGACATCCAGGAAAAACTGCTGAAAGCATACGAAGACCAGGAAAAAGACGAAGAATAACCCAATTCAGAAATCAAGGAAAACCCGGTCAATTGGCCGGGTTTTTTTGAATACGAACATCAGAAATGGCAACAGCCGAAACGCTTTCGAGCAAACATGACGCCTATGCGGTACTCAAAGTACGCGATTTCAGGCTATTTCTGACCTTCCGGTTTTTCACCACCATTGCCTTCCAGATGCAGGGTCTCATCGTGGGCTGGCAGATGTATGAACTTACCAAAGACCCCCTTGCACTGGGACTGATCGGGTTGGCCGAAGCATTGCCAAATATTTCAATAGCTCTATTCGCAGGTCATGCCGCCGATCGTTACAATCGTAAACGGATCATTTTTTGGTTTACCCTGTTGTTCCTGGTTGGAACTATCCTTTTATTTCTGTTTTCAATAAAGTCTCTTGGAATAATTGCTATGCTAGGGGTGCTCCCGATCTATCTCGTTGTGATGATCTCAGGTGTATCCCGGGCGTTTCTCTATCCTTCGATCATCGCCCTTATGTCGCAGCTGATACCCCGGCATCTTTATACCAATGCCTCTACCTGGAACAGCACGGCATGGCACATTGCCGCCATCACCGGCCCTGCCCTGGGCGGGTTGATCTACGGGTTTTTCGGCGTGAGGATTGCCTACATGAGCGTGTTGTTCTTTTTGATTGTTGCCCTTGGGCTGCTCACCGTTGTGAAAAACCGGCCGATACCCCAATCCATGCTGGAGGAGACCCTCTTTCAGCGCCTTTCGTCGGGACTGAAATTTGTTTTTAAAAACCAGGTATTGCTTGGAGCAATGTCGCTCGATATGTTTGCGGTGCTTTTTGGCGGTGCAGTCGCGATGCTTCCGATCTTTGCAGCAGAGGTGCTGATGGTGGGTCCTCAGGGACTTGGATTTTTACGCGCCGCACCCATGCTGGGGGCAGTGGCCATGTCGTTGGTGATGGCGCACAGGCCTCCCATGATCCGTGCCGGGAAGTACCTGATGATCGGGGTCGCCGGCTTCGGACTTAGCATTATCTGTTTTGCACTTTCCCATAATTTTTACCTCTCCCTCGGGTTGCTCATGCTGAGCGGCATGTTCGACAACATCAGTGTGATCATCCGTGCCACAGCCATGCAACTGATTACCCCCGACGAAATGCGTGGCCGCGTAGCCTCCGTTAACGCCATCTTCATCGGTTCTTCCAATGAAATAGGATCCTTTGAATCGGGCGTTGCAGCAAAACTCCTCGGACTCATTCCATCGGTCATTTTCGGGGGCATCATGACCCTGGGGATCGTGGGGGTTACTTCTAAGTTCGCTCCAAAGCTCAGGAGGCTGAATTTGAGGAGTATTGGGGAAGAAGGGGACGGGGAAAAACGTGATGCGTGACGCGTTTCTAATTACCAATGATCAATGACCAATTTTTCCGGGTACTCTTTAGGTACTTTATCCGTGCTCGATATTGGCCTACGAAAACAACGCAATCAATTCACGATAATCTTTTTCCTGCATTTTCATATTTCCACCATTCACCTTGCTGTGAACCATTGATTCAAAAATGGGCTGACTGAGATCGCCGGGAATGTTCATTTCAGATAACCTGGTAGGGCAACCGATCAATTTAAAGAAGGTTTCGATGCGGTCGATCGATTCATCGGCTGTCAGTGATTCGTCGAACAGGCTGGAGCCAAGTTGTGCAATCCGGTTACCGATCCGACCCTTGAAATGACGCATCCATGCCGGGAAAACAATGGTAAGCGAAGCTCCATGAGGCACATCATATAATAAAGACAAACAATGGCCGGCACTGTGCACCCCCCAGTCACCTGTTGAGCGGCCATACATGGTCATTCCATTCAGTGCCATGGTTGCTGCAAACATGATCCTTTCACGGTACGCGTAATTATGCAGGTCATTGAGCAGTTTTGGTCCGAATTCCATTGCTTCCTTTATGATTGAAATTACGAACCGGTCGGTGAGGGTGGTTTCCCCAATTCCAAACCAGGCTTCAAAACTGTGGGCGATCAGGTCGGCAATGCCAAAGGCAGTGTGATTTTTTGGAACCGTCATCGTCAATGCAGGATCCAGGAATGAATGTTTCGGGAAGGTCAGGAGTCCGCCAAATGCTGCTTTTAGTCCCTGGGCATGGTTTGAAACCACGGCAAAGGGATTCATCTCCGAACCGGTTGCTGCAAGTGTCGGAATTGCAATGAAAGGAATAGCTGTTACGGGTTTTGCTTTCCCCGAAAAGAAATCCCATCCTCCGTGATCAACCGGGATGGTTACCGAAATAATTTTAGCCGAATCGATGACACTTCCACCTCCAATTGCAAGAATAACATCAACGTGATTCATTCGGCCAAGTGCTGCGGCTGCGTCAACATCCTCGATCACGGGATTAGGCCTGATACCCTTATATTCGAAAAGATGAAATCCGGTTTGCCTGAGAATGGGGACAATGTGGTCGTAGAGGCCACTTTTTTTTACCGATCCTTTCCCATAAACGAGCAGTACCCTGTCGCCATATTCTCTCAGCGTGGCCGGGAGGGCAGATAGAATATTCCTGCCAAAATGCAGGGAGGTCGGGTTATATGCTGTGAAGTTTTCCATGATTTAGAATTTTAAAAAGGTTCAATTTTTTTACAAAAGTAATCAGATCGGCTGAAACATCGCCGGCTACCAGAATTTCAGTTCAAAAACCTTTATTAAACCAGGGGACAATCGTACCTTTGCACGCGATAAAACTGGTTCTTCAGTTAAAAATGCCATCAGATATCTGATATTTTTGACCATTGAAGGAACCCAAATACGATCATCTTTATGTACGGAGCATTCAAGCAACATCTGGAAAAACAAATTGAAGGAATTCATCACGACGGACTCTATAAAACCGAACGGATCATCACCACGCCGCAAGGGGTAGAGATTCAGACGAATGGTAAAAAGGTGCTGAACATGTGCGCAAACAATTACCTGGGACTCTCAAACGATCCCCGGGTGATGGCCGGAGCCAACTACACCTTTTTCAGGTATGGATATGGTTTGTCGTCGGTTCGTTTTATCTGTGGCACACAGCAGGTTCACAAGGACCTGGAGGCCAAGCTGAGTGAGTTTCTGGGCATGGAAGACACCATCCTATATTCCTCCGCTTTTGATGCCAACGGCGGCGTTTTTGAACCCCTGCTGGGCGAGCAGGATGCCATTATTTCCGACGAACTGAACCATGCTTCGATCATCGACGGGGTAAGGCTTTGCAAGGCGCAGCGATTCCGCTACAAGAACAACGACATGGACGACCTCGAAGAGGTGCTGCAGGATGCAAGTGAGGCACATTTCAAGCTCATCGTGACCGATGGTGTTTTTTCAATGGATGGCATCATCGCAAAGGTGGATAAGATCTGTGATCTTGCTGATAAATATAATGCCCTGGTGATGGTGGATGATTCGCATGCCACGGGATTCGTCGGAAAAACAGGCCGTGGAACTGTTGAGCACTGCAATGCCCAGGGACGGGTAGATATCATTTCCACCACCTTTGGCAAGGCCCTGGGAGGTGCCTCCGGAGGGTGCATCTCCGCTAAAAAAGAGATCGTTGAGATCCTTCGACAGCGTTCGAGACCCTATCTTTTTTCCAATACACTTGCACCTGCCATTACCGGAGCCACGCTGGAGGTATTAAATATGCTCTCCGAAACAACCGCATTGCGGGATAAGCTATTTGAAAACACCAAGCTTTTCAGAAAAGGGATGGAAGATTTCGGGTTCCGGATTGTTCCGGGAATTCATCCCATCGTCCCCGTACTTTTTGGTCATCTGCCCAATGATGCCAAACTCTCGCAGGAGTTTGCCAACGCCTTGCTGGAGGAGGGCATTTATGTAATTGGCTTCTATTATCCTGTTGTCCCGAAAGGAAAATCCCGCATCAGGGTACAGATCAGCGCGGCCCATTCAATGGAGCAAATCGGGTTTGCCTTGGATAAATTCAGGAAGGTTGGTAAGAAGCTGGGAGCCATATAATTTACGATTTACATTTGCATTTGGTTCTTCAACTACTCTTCCGACATTCGTTTGTATCCTATTTGCTTTCTGGGTTCCTTCGGTGGATTTAGAAACTGCCTGAGGACTTTGAAAATCATCTGGATATCCTCACTGTTTTTCCCAAGCTGTTTTTCGAACTGCTCCAGTTTCAATAGGATGTCTTTATGGGTCAGCAGCATTTCACGCATTTTCGTGAAAACCCGGATAATTCGTATGTTGGTCTCAATCGCTTTTTTGCTGTTTAAAATGCAGGAGAGCATGGTTACGCCTTGTTCTGTGAAACAAAATGGTGCGTAACGCAACCCCATCCTTTCAGAATTGGAGGTCACAATTTGTGACCTCCAATTCTGAAACTCCTCCCCTGTCATTTCAAACATGAAATCCTCAGGAAATCGGTCAATGTTGCGCTTAACAGCTTGTTTTAACACTTTCGTTTCAATTCCATAAAGGTCTGAAAGATCCCTGTCAATCATCACTTTTTGATCCCTGATCTGGTGAATTTTATTGATGATTGTTTCATCAGGAATTGCTGGTAAAGAATCTTGATTTTTCATTTTAACGGATTTTAAGCGTTATTAACTCTATTTATTGCTTAATCCGTTTAAGTAGAAAAGGTAATTCCAAAAAACAGAAAATGTTAAAATACTTAGGCTTTACCAGGCCGGAAAGCTAAGATTTAGCGATAGACAAGGCTGAAAATCTGCCCGGGCTGCTACCTGAAATTGATTTTCTTATTTCCGGTGATTCTCCCGTCTTCATCGGTGACAATAAGAAGGTAAAGCCCCGGGGCGAGGCCGTCGCGGTTGAAAAGGAACGGATTTGTTGAAAGTTTTCCACACCTTAGCTTTTCACCCGAACAGGTATAAAGAGAAAAGTTAAAATTTCCAACCGGACTGAAATTATACATCCTGATCCGGACCTCTGTTTCGGCAGGATTCGGAAAAACCTCGATGGATGACACGGGTGAAATCACCTTTTCCCCGGCGCCAAGCAGGATGGAACAGTCGGTCGAAACAGGCATTCCCCAGACTTCTGTTCCTTTTTTGAAATAGACCAGGTTGCTGGTATGTGTTTCTACTGAAATATCCGCCACCTGGTAGATCCAGTTTGTCAACCCCAGTCCCGGAACATAATCGGAAATTGGGCCGTAAATTTCGAAAGGATTGCTGAAACAGCCGTTGTTCCAATCCCACTGATATCCATTGACATTAAAAATCTGGGCCTGCCTGTGGTTGAAATCACTGAATTTGCGTGAATAGGCTGCCGCTCCCATCTCATTCCTGTTAAATTCATCCGGCAGCATACTGAGGGTTGAATCGGCCGAAAGCAGGTTGAAATTATAGGATTCAACAAGGGTGTCGTAGGTTGAACTTGTATTGGGCGGTGGAATGGGGTACCATATTTTTTTGCACACCTCCACCTGATAGTGAACTGAATCGGAACTGCCATAAAGGGTTTTCCCCAGAATTTTTTTAATGGATTTCCATTCTATGCCTCCGCCTCCCACCCAGTTATCATGCCCTGAATAATGAAATTCGTCGCCAATGTTGAAGTTATAAACCTCAGCCCAGGTGAAAGGCTGAATGCCCAGGATGGGGGTAGTTTTTCCGATCAGCAATAAATTCAGAGTATCATAAGGAGTCCAATAAACGTCATACATCTTTGACAGTCCGAAATGCTGGCTGAGTTTGATCTCCTTCTGGTTGAAGATGGAGGATATGTTGTTCCCTGAGCCATCCTTAGCCTGGAATGAGATGACCTTTACCTGATCGGTGGTTCCGGCAACGCTGTCGGGCATGATCGCTGAAACGGTCGCCTGCAGATAGCCATTGCCGGGAAGCGGACAATATTGCCAGGATTCGTTGACCGCAGCCTGTGAATTGATCTTTAGGGTGTCGCCCGCCTTGTTGAAGAACCAGAACCAGCCGTCGTTATGCTTCCATATTTTCCTTCCCAATGCATCTCCGTTGGAGGTGTCTCTGCACTCGAATGCGAACAGTATTGAATCGCGGATTGTCCGGTAAGAATAGAACACCGTATCGGAGTTTCCCGGCAGATCCTGCGAATCCGGCCGAAAGGCTTTAAAGTATCCGTCGTTTCCCTGGAAAAGGGTCATTCCGGGGCTGCAGATGTTCTGGTAATCCTGGGCAGAGACCAGGTTGGCCCAGAAAAACAGAAAAGGGATCAATAGCTTTTTCATTGGAAGTATAATTGACAGGATAAATGTACTCATAAAGAGGGTTGAAATACAAGAGAAATTTTAATCGGCACGGACCATTTCACCGATTCAAAAGAAATTGTAATTTGCAAGCGGTTATGATATACGGCATCGGCACAGACATTATTGAAGTGGCGCGCATTGAAAAAGTGATGCAGCGCGATATCGGTTTCAGGGATAAGATCTTCACCCCCGGAGAGATTGCCTATTGCGAAACGAAAAAGCATAAGTATGAAAATTATGCCGCACGGTTTTCGGCCAAAGAGGCGTTCCTGAAAGCCATTGGAACCGGCTGGAGGTTTGGCATCCGGTTCGGCGATATTGAGGTGTACCACGACGAGCTTGGCAAGCCATTTATCCGGGTTTCCGGCAAAGCAAAAGAATTGACCACCAATTTGTCAATCTCAAAAATTCATGTATCTTTATCGCACTTAAAAGAACTTGCAACTGCTATAGTAATACTCGAATGTGAAATTGCAAATCCCAATGTTCAGGAACCTTTTTAAACAAGTTGCAAATTTTCTCATACCACCTTTAAAATATTGCACCTACGGAGCAATATCAGCAAACATTTTTAAATCCTCAAATTTTCAAATCCTCAAATTCTAAATTCCAGAACTATGTCAAACATCGGATCGTACGAGGAACGTGTAAAAAACTTTGACTGGAACATTGCTGAAAAAGAGCTGGATTATGTGCCGGGTAACGTCATCAATATCGGTTGGTATTGTTCCGACCGTATCTGTGAAAAAGGCTTTGGCAATAAAGCAGCCCTGATCTGGGAGGGATCAACCGGCAATGAAAAACGATACACATACAACGATCTTCGGCTCAACAGCAATGCAGTTGGACAATTCCTGCGGGATCTTGGGGTACAGCCCGAAGATCGCGTATGTCTATTCATGGACAAGATCCCTGAGTTGTATATCGGTTTTCTCGGGATCCTTAAGATGGGAGGGATTGCCCAGCCCCTGTTTTCAGCTTTTGGCGACGAATCCCTGTTTGTCCGACTCGACAATGCACAAACCACCGCGATTATCACTCAGAAAAAGCATGCACCCAAGGTGCGGAAGATCATGGACAAAATGCCCTATCTCAAACACCTGATCATCGTGGATGCCGATCCGTCCAAGCCTTTGCTCGACCGCGAAGTTGCATTCGACATGGACAAAGCAGAAAAGATCGATAAATTCCAGATACATCCGACCTATGCAGAATCCCCGTCGGTTTTACATTACACTTCGGGTACCACCGGCCAGCCCAAGGGGGTAAAGCATGTTCATTATTCACTGATCTCCCAGTATCTAACCTCTAAGTGGGTCCTCGACCTGAGGGACAGTGACATTTACTGGTGTACGGCCGACCCGGGATGGGTTACCGGGACCTCCTATGGGATCATCGGGGCCTTCAGCAATGGGGTGACACAATGTGTTCTGGATGCCGGATTTTCGGCCGATAACTGGTACCGGTTTATTGAGAAACACAAAATCAGCATGTGGTATTCGGCTCCGACCGCGATCCGTTCCCTGATGAAAGCAGGAGATGAGGTGATAAAAAAATATGACCTTTCCTCGCTTCGGCACCTTGCTTCGGTTGGAGAACCATTGAACAGTGAAGCCGTGATCTGGTCAGAAAAAATATTTGGCAAACCCTTCCTTGACACTTACTGGCAAACAGAGACTGGGTCGATGATGATCACCAACTTCCCCGGCATGAAAATCAAACCAGGCTCAATGGGTAAGCCATTTCCGGGAATCACTGCCACGGTTATAGACGCAGAAACGTTCGAGCCATTCGGTGAATCCGGAAATATCGGGTTAATTGCCATCAAACCAGGATGGCCATCCATGATGCGCACTTATTGGCGCAATGAGGAAACCTATAAAAAGAAATTCCAGAACGGATGGTACCTGCCAGGCGACCGCTCAAGCATTGACAATGAGGGATATTTCTGGTTTGTTGGGCGTGATGACGATGTCATCAATACGGGAGGACACCTGGTGAGCCCCTTTGAGGTGGAATCTGCGCTGCTGGAACATCCGGCCGTGGCCGAATCGGCCGTAGTTGCAAAGCCCGATTTTGTGAACATGGAGGTGGTGAAAGCCTTTGTTACCCTCAAACCTGGGTTTGTGGGAAGCAAGGATCTCGACCTTGACATCATGAATTTTGTCCGCAAGAAACTGTCACCCCTGGCCATGCCGCAGGAGATCGAATTTATCGACAACCTGCCAAAAACCCGCAGCGGTAAGATCATGCGCCGCATCCTGCATGCAAAGGAGTGGGGAGAGGAGATCGGGGATACATCAACGCTGGAGAATGATTGATCCGATTTACGAATGACGAATGACGAATGAAAAATGCCCAATGCCTAATAATTAACTTTCTAAAATAGGAGAAAAAAACCATGGATGAAATGCAGGAAATTATCAAGAATTATGTGATCAAAGAATATGTGGAAGATGACACTGAACTCACCTACGATTCCCCGCTGATTTCGGGAGGCATTGTGGACAGTTTTTCGATGGTTTCGCTTAAGCGGTTCCTGGAAAACAAATACAACATCTCTATTCCTGATGATAAGGCGACCCCGGAAGCGTTTGACTCGGTGAACAAGATATGTGCACTGGTCAGGGAATATATAAAATAGGAGGTAAATATGGCTTATTCCAACACAACCCGCGGGATGTACTCCGACATCCTGACCGGCCTCAAAGATGCAGGCCTTTTTAAACAGGAGCGTTTCATTCATTCAGCACAGGCTGCCGACATTGAAGTTGAATTTCCGGCCGGAGCCCCGCTTAAAAAAGTCATTAACATCTGCGCCAACAACTACCTGGGCATGTCGAGTCATCCCGAAGTAGTTAAAGCAGCCCATGCCGGCCTCGATTCGCATGGTTACGGGATGTCATCGGTCCGCTTTATCTGCGGAACACAGGATATTCACCGCACCCTGGAACAGATGGTCACAAAATTTCTCGGAACGGAGGACACCATTCTCTTTCCCTCCTGCATGGATGCCAATGCCGGCGTGTTCGAAGCCGTGCTGACCAAGGATGACGTGATGATCTCCGACCGGCTGGTTCATGCCTCCATCATTGATGGGATCCGATTGTGCAGTGCCATGCACGACACCTTCAAGCATTCCGACATGGAACACCTGGAGGAGAAGCTGCAGCTTCACAACGACAAACGGCTAAAACTCGTGATCACCGACGGTGTTTTCTCCATGGATGGCGACACAGCGAAACTGGATAAAATGGTTGAACTGTGCGAAAAATATGATGCCCTTCTTTTTGTGGACGAATCCCATTCCAGCGGGTTTATCGGAAAAACCGGGCGTGGTACCCATGAACACTGTGGCGTGATGGGTAAAATCGACATCATCACCACCACCTTTGGCAAAGGGTTGGGAGGGGCATCCGGCGGATGTGTTTCCGGCCGTAAGGAGCTGGTTGAGATGTGCCGTCAGAAGGCCCGTCCGTACCTTTTCTCCAACACCATCGCACCTCCGGTAGTAGCCGGGGTGATCAAAGTTCTGGAAATCCTTTCCGCCTCTACCGACCGCCGCGACAAGCTTGAAAGCAATACCGCTTTCTGGCGTAAAGGGCTTCTTGATGCCGGACTCATCATCAAAGCAGGAGATACACCGATTGTTCCGGTAATGCTTTTCAATGCAAAACTGGCACAGGATGTATCGCGCGATTTGTATGACGAGGGAATTTATGCCATCGGATTTTTCTTCCCGGTCGTCCCCCAGGGCCAGGCGCGGATCCGCACACAGATTTCTGCCGGCCATGAAATCCATCATCTCGAAAAGGCGCTGGAAGCTTTCAGGAAGGTGGGCAAAAAATATGATATTCTTGGCAAGAGTAAACAGGAGATTATTGACAGGTATGGGATGTAAATAAAAAATTCCACCACCAAACGTACAAATATGGAGAACAAATTAGCAAATCCCGCACCCCTGGGGCTGATGGGGTTTGGGATGACTACGGTTTTACTCAACATCCACAATGCCGGTTTTTTCCCGGTAAGTGCCATGGTACTTGCCATGGGAATCTTCTACGGCGGAATTGCCCAGGTTATTGCAGGAATTCTTGAATTCAAAAAGGGGAATACGTTTGGAATGACCGCATTTATATCCTATGGGATGTTCTGGCTCACCCTGGTTGCCCTGTGGCTCCTTCCCGAAATGAGTGCCGGAAAAGGAATCAAGACAGATGAGGCCTATATGGGCTGGTATCTGTTCATGTGGGGGATATTCACCTTTTTTATGTGGATAGGGACTTTCGGAAAAAGTGTCTGCCTGCAGTTCGTTTTTCTTTCCCTTTGGATCCTGTTTTTCCTGCTTGCCATACGCGACTGGAGCGGTTCGTCACTTATCGGGACCATTGCAGGGTATGAAGGGATCATTTGCGGATTATCGGCCATATATCTGGCCATGGCAGAGGTTCTTGAAGAAGCACGAGGCAAGAAAATATTACCGTTTTAGCTTCTTTTCTTCCGCCCATATGAACGTTTAGGATTTTACTTTTACAACAGTGATTGATCCTGATTAGTTTTATTCATCCAAAAAGGTAATCTATGAAGAGGTGTTCATTTTTAGTATTAATGATATTTTTCACCCTGTCGCTCGTCGCACAGGAGACAACAAAACCCTATAATGAGAATGCCGATCCACGGGCTGACCTGAAAAAAGCGATTGCGCAGGCCAAAAAGGAGAACAAACATGTGCTGATTCAGTTCGGGGGCAACTGGTGCCCCTGGTGTATACGGTTTCACAATATGGCGTTTGGTGCGAAACCCATTGATTCCCTGTTAAAGGCCAATTATGTTTATATGTTACTCAATGTTCCGCAGGACAAGAAGAAAAGGGATTTTACCCTCTTCCGTGAATTCGAATATCCCAACCGGTTTGGGTATCCTGTGTTCGTCGTTCTCAATGGCGAAGGGAAACAACTTCACATACAGGATTCGGGGATCCTCGAACATTGCCAGGTGAAGGGCTATGATACGGCCAAGGTGGTCACTTTTTTGAAGATGTGGACCCCCATGGCGCTGGATCCGGCGACCTACCTGGTGAAATAGTCATAAAGATATTATTGACTTGGTCCAGGGTATGATTGCAATCCTTAACCTGTTCCCGGTATTTTATACCCAATTCTTTCTCTTGGTTCGTTTTCCTTACGGATCATTTTTCTGATAGCTTCAAAGACAATTTTGAATTGTTTGTCGTACCTCCCTTCCAGTTCATCGATCCTCAAAACAAGCTCCTTATTCGATTCAAGCATTTGTCGCAACTGCACAAATGCGCGCATGATAACGATATTAACTGATATTGCCCTTTTTGACCGTAAAACGCTTGAAAGCATAGCCACTCCATGTTCAGTAAAAGCCAATGGACGTAAAGGATAATGTCGGATGTTATCAGGGAACTTATCACAATTTGTGATAAGTTCAGTCCATTCAATTTTCGTTAACTGAAACATGAAATCCGCAGGGAACCGGTCCAAATTTCTTTTTACCTGCTGCTTCAATGCACGTGTTTCAACCCCATACAATAAAGCAAGATCAAAATCGAACATCACTTTCTTTTTACGAATAATGAATATACTTTGAACAAGTTCCTCCTGGGATAAAGTTCGTTTGTTCTCCATATGCCCTTTTCCTGCTTAATCAGGAAAACACTGAAAAAGTAACAGGGAATACTGGAAAAAATTCAGAATATCAGAAAAAATAATAGACCCCAAGCAGGATCCTGAGGTTGCCGATCTCTTTCGAATCGGAGACATATCCCTTTGATGTCGTTTTTCCGTAGGCGGCTACCGTGTATTCCAGTTCACCGGCGAGCCTGAGTTTATTAATGTTGAATACCAGCCGGGGCGATATCCGGTAGGCATAGTCAATATTGGCTCCACGGGCATAATAGGGCCCGATGGCCTCTTCGGCGCAACCAAGGTTTTTTCCGTAGGCAACAAACAATCCGGGTTGCAACTTCAGCGAATTGGTATGGAATTCAGCCCAGGCCGCGAAGGAACGGATATTCACATAGTCGACAAAACCTTTTTCAGCATCCGTGACCGATCTGACCGCAAACCCGCCAAGCATCGTGTAGGCATTGTTATTTCCGCCATATTCGGCCCCTGCCTTGAGGGTGACCTGTTTCAACTTCAGCTTTGCATAAAGGTTCCCGGCCAGACTGCCCGATTTTGTGTTGACTTTGTAGGATGAGGTTGTTGCATCATGATGAAAAACCAGATTGTTGATCACGGTGTCATATGCCGGTGTCAGGGTAACCAAAGTCGATAACCGCGGGGTGAGCAGCTGGTAATTTATTCCCGCACCGATGATAAGTTCAGTTCCTTTTTCATCATTTTTTGTCGCATACTGCACCTGGAGGTCGGACTCGGGCAGCACGGAGTTGCGCAGGTATTTTGCATTGGGACCATCGGGGCCGTCGCTGACAAAGTCAACCTGCGAAAGAACAGTCAGGGCGATCCTGACCTTCCCGATGGTTTGGGTCAGTTTGATCTGCGGGTTCCGGGAAAAAACCACAAATGGGGCTCCGGTATTAAAGGACACAGTGCCGGGAGAGCATTCTGGAACGAACATGGGATGCCACCACTGACCAACCAACAACTCTGTTTTTGGCCAGGTTAATTTTACCCAGGCATGCCTTAACCTAAAGGAATTTATCGCAGGATTGACATTTCCGAAGAACTCCGCTTCGATGTACCCCGATGTTTTTGCACCCAGCGCATCCGGGGCGGTGATGGTCCCCGCCAGGCGGGTCTGGATGGACAAAATATTATAGTTTGCCTTGGCATTGATGTCGTTTCCTTCGGCATCCGGTTTTTCATTTTCGGGAAATAACAGGAAATGGCCTTCACGAAGTCCGACGGTTTGGCGTGAATCGAAGAAAAGGTCGGTCTTTACATACCCCGAAAAGGTGATGCCGAATGCCGGTTTTTTTGGCTCAGGATTTTGAGATGAAAGCCTTGATGTACAAAGCAAAATAAGGATAATGGGCAGAATCAAATTTTTCATACTGTTTATTTTTTCACAACGGGTGCAAAGAAACGACATTCTGCCGAGTTTGGAAATACCAAAAAGCACAGGATAACACGAAAACCTCCGGAAATACCGATCAGGATGACAGGATAGTCTAATTGTTTTTATTATCATTGATTTCTGATTTATTTTTAGACTCTATGAAACAGTGGGCTTCGCTCCATATTCTGCAATCTCCGGTTGGAATTTTTCTGATTTGCCTTCTGTGTGGCTTTTTTCCCACCCTTATACGCGCCCAATCTTCCAATGTCAGGCTGGATTCCTCCCTGCTCGGGAGAAAAAATATTGAGGCGGTGCGCATTGTCCATCCTCCAAAAATCGATGGCATCCTGAATGAACCCTTTTGGAAAACACTTCCGGTTGCCGGGCAGTTTGTGGAATACTCTCCGCGGAACGGGACCATCCCTACTTTCCAAACCGAGGTCCGTTTCGCCTACGACGACATGGCCCTTTACATCAGCGCCATCATGTTCGACCCTTCTCCCGACAGCATCAGGATGGAACTGGGGCGCCGCGATGAAATTGAACAACTTGCCACCGACTATATTTCTTTCGACATCCTGCCATACAACGATCAGTTGAACATGTACGAATTCAAGCTGAGCCCCCAAAACATACAGGGCGATTGCAAATATTCGGCCGTTGGCCAGGATTACAATTGGGATGCCGTTTGGGAAAGCGCCACCCGGGTGAATGATTCCGGCTGGGTCGCGGAGGTGAAGATTCCCTATTCAGCCCTGCGCTTTCCGGAGATGGAGAACCAGGTCTGGGGCATCAACATGTGGCGCAATCTATACCGGTACCAGGAATATTCAACCTGGAGTTTTGTCGATAACACAAGTAGTGAAATCTTCAGGTATTATGGTACTGTTACAGGGATGAGAAACGTGGATGCCCCGTTACGACTCTCCTTTTCACCCTATGTTACCGGTTATATTGAAAAAGATGCCACCCTGAAAAACTGGTCCTATTATGCGCGGGGGGGCCTTGATCTTAAACTTGGACTCAACGACAGTTATACCCTCGATATGATGCTGATCCCCGATTTCGGGCAGGTACAGTCGGATGACCAAATCCTTAACCTGACCCCCTTTGAGGTGCGTTATGACGAGAAGCGTCAGTTTTTCAGCGAAGGCACCGAAATGTTCAATAAATGTGGGATCTTTTACACCCGTCGGGTCGGGAGTGCGCCCCGAAACTATGAGGCCCCGTACGACAGTGCCGTGAAAAATGAAACTGTTACGAGGAATCCCGAAGAGACCCGCATCATCAATGCCACGAAAATCTCAGGAAGGAATGCAAAGGGCCTTGGAATCGGATTGTTCAACGGGATGACCACCAATACCTGGGGCATCCTTGAAGATACCATCACCGGGAATTCAAGAAGGATCATGACTCAGCCGTTTACAAATTATAATGTGCTGGTCTTTGATCAGAACCTGAAAAACAACTCCTATGTTACGCTGATCAATACCAATTACTGGATCCCTGATAATAGTTTCAGTGCCAATGTTACCGGGACAGAGGTGAAGTTGTGCAATAAAAAGAATACATTTTCCTTCCAGGGGCGGTTGAATGTCAGCCAGAAATATCAATTTAACAGCAGTCCCGATTTTGGGCACCAGTATATCTTGTCCGTCTCGAAACCCAGCGGGAAATTCCAGTATGTCTTAACGCGCGAAGAGACCGGAGACACCTATGATCCCAACGATATGGGGTTCCTGCTGTATAACAATGAGGTATACAATCACCTGGAATTATCTTACAGCATACGCGAACCAGTTGGAAAAATACTCAGTTCATTCAACTCATTCACCACAGATTATTCAACCCTGTACAAGCCAAACAAGTTTAAAACGCTTCAATTCCAGGTCACCAACAGTACAAAATTCATCAACCAATGGGTAAATACGACAGCATTCTATATTCAGCCGCTGGGCTTTAATGATTTTTATGAACCCAGGGTTTGGGGATGGGACTATAAGACGCCTTTAAACTATGGATTTTACTGGCAGGCGGGGACCGATATCCGAAAGATGTTCCGTTATGAACAGACCCTGGAAATCAGGAACAGTCCCGGGAATAACAATTTTACCTTCGTGATCGGCATTGCGCCCCGGCTTCGGATCAATGACCGGCTTTCGATCACCCTGAGCATTGATTTTGAAAAGGACATGAACAATTATGGCTGGATAAACACCATTTACGACACAGCCGGTAACCCGGTCATTTACTTTGGACGCCGTGATATTCAGACCATCAACAATATCCTCAGCGCGAGGTACATTTTTAACAACAAAGCCTCACTGACACTTCGGGCCCGGCATTATTGGTCGCAGGCCGATTACTTTGATTATTACAGGCTGAATACGGAGGGCACCCTTGAAAACACTGTGTATACCGAAAATCCGAACATCAGTTTTAACGCCTTCACGGTTGATCTCCAGTTCATCTGGTACTTTGCGCCGGGGAGCGAGCTTAGTTTTGTCTGGAAGAACAATATTCTGACGCAGGGGGATCAGATCAGCTATGATTATTTTGCAGATTTCAGCAAAACGATCAGTGCTCCGCAGACAAACAGTTTTTCGGTCAGGGTGCTTTATTACCTCGATTATCTGATCCTGAAAAAAGCCTTTTCAAAGAAGAGTAAAAGCGCTTCACAAACCTTTTAATCACGGAATTTTCATCTAACTTTGTCACTGCCGGAACACCATATTTTGCTGTTTCGCTATTTACGCACAATCTTCCCTTTTTCCAGGGTGTTTGTGAGCACCTCCTAATTTCCTATTGACATTATCATGAATATTCACAAACTCAACAACATCTTCAATCCCCAGCGTGTTGCCCTGATCGGCGTCAACACCAATCCGAACAGCGTGAGTGGTAAAGTATTGATCAACCTTGTCAGCGGAGGATTTCGCGGCGTCGTCTATCCGGTCAACCCCGACAATGAAGCGATCATGGGGATCCCGTGCTATACCAGTGTAAGCGTGCTTCCGAAAGTTCCCGATCTGGCGATTATCTGCACGGCCGCAGAAAAGGTTTTGGCCGCCATAACAGAATGCGGCGAATTTGGCGTCCGCGGAATCATCATCATGTCAGCAGGATTCAAGGAGATCGGTGAAGAGGGAAAAAGGATGGAGGAGGAGATCAAGAACGAAATCAGAAAATATGAAGGGATGCGGGTGATCGGGCCGAACTGTCTGGGGATCATCGTCCCGGCGCTGAAGCTCAATGCCTCCTTTGCAGCCTACATGCCCAAGCAGGGCAACATTGCTTTCATCTCCCAGTCGGGGGCCCTCTGCACCTCCGTATTGGACTGGGCCATCGAAGGAAAAATAGGTTTCTCGCAGTTTGTATCCATCGGCAACAGCATCGATGTTGAGTTTGGCGACCTGATCGACTATTTTGGTGAGGATGAAAACACGCATTGCATTATCCTGTATATCGAATCGATCCAGAATCCCCGGAAATTCATGACTGCGGCCAGGGCATTTGCCCGAAAAAAACCCATCATCGTTTACAAAGCCGGACGATTTCCTGAATCGGCCCAGGTGGCCGCTTCGCATACCGGGGCCATGGCCTCTGAAGATGCCGTGTATGATGCGGCTTTTCAAAGGACCGGGTTGGCCAGGGTATATGAAATCGGAGATATTTTCAGTGTGGCTGAACTGATCGGCCGCAGTAAATTTCCGCAGGGCCCCCGCCTTGGAATTGTGACGAATGCGGGCGGTCCGGGTGTGATGGCAACCGATGCCCTCATTGCCGCCAACGGTGTCCTCGCAGAACTCTCGGAAGAGTCAATGAATTTGCTGAACGAAAATCTTCCGGCCTACTGGTCCCATGGAAATCCCGTGGATGTGCTGGGAGATGCCCGTGCAAAAAGGATCGCCAAGGCCACGCAGATTGTGCTTGCCGACCAGGGGGTTGATGCCGTTCTGGTTATTCTGACCCCGCAGGCCATGACCAATCCAAATGCCACTGCCAAAGAGATCAGCGCCCTGGTAAGCAGCTCGAGGAAGCCGATACTGGCTGCCTGGCTGGGTGGGAAAAGCATGCATGAAGCCGATGATATCCTGGTTGAAAACGGAATTCCCTCCTATAAAACGCCCGAGCAGGCCATCAGGGCATTCATGACCATGGTGGCCTACAACCGCAACCTGGAAACCCTGTATGAAACACCCAAGGATATCCCGGTTGAATTCGCCCACGACCGGCAGATGCTTCGCGCGTCATTCACTGAGATGATAACCGGGCAGCCGAACATACTGGCTGAAAACAGATCGAAAAGCATTCTCGAAAACTTCGGGATATCCACCACCAAACCATACCTGGCCTCCACCGCGGAGGAGGCAACAGGAATAGCAGAACGTATCGGGTACCCGGTGGTGCTTAAAATCCAATCTCCCGATATCACCCACAAGTCGGATGTCGGGGGTGTTCAGCTGAATCTGGGAACGGAGAAACTGGTGAGGGCGGCATTTGAACGGATCATTGAATCGGCCAGGACCAAATGTCCGGATGCGCGCATCGACGGGATAACGGTCCAGAAAATGGCCTCTTACAAAGACTCTGTTGAGATGATCCTTGGCATTAAAAAAGACAAAGTATTTGGGACAGTCCTGATGGTCGGCATGGGAGGGATCACGGCCGAATTGTTTGGAGACAAAGCACTTGGATTCCCCCCGTTGAACGAACGTTTGGCTCGCCACATGATCGAATCCCTCAAAATATTTCCCCTGTTAAAAGGATACCGGGGAACACCACCCAAAAACATTGATAAACTCATCCAGGTCCTGATCCGGCTGTCATATATGGCAGCCGATTATCCCGAAATCGCTGAACTCGACATCAACCCGCTGCTGGTGACCCCGGATGATGTGATCGCCCTGGATGCGAGAATTGTGGTGGATCCGGAGGCGGCATGGCGCGAAGAGGATCCCTATTTCCATCTTGCCCTTCATCCCTATCCTGAAAAGTGGGTGAAATCAACCACCCTGCAGGATGGTACCGAAGTGCTGTTGCGCCCGATCAAACCCGAAGATGAACCCCTGTGGCTTGAGATGCTGGGTTCCTGTTCCAAGGAATCGCTTTACAACCGGTTCCGGTATTTCTTTCACTGGGAAACACACGAAGTGGCAACCCGGTATTGTTACATCGATTATGACCGTGAAATAGCCATCGTGGCTGAGATCATAGAAAACGGACACAAAAAACTGATCGGGGTTGGCCGCCTGGTTGCTGATCCGGATCATGAAACGGTTGAATATGCCATCCTGATCGTAGATGCCTGGCAGCAGAAAGATCTTGGAAATATCATCACCGATTTTTGCCTCGAGGTGGCTGAACAGGGAAAACTGAAGAAAATTGTCGCCCAAACCACTACCGATAACAAGCGCATGATCTCCGTTTTTCAAAAACGCGGATTTGAAGTGAAAATAAATAACCAGGATTCAACGGTAGATGTCACGAAAGTCTTGTCAAAATTGAAAAAGTAGATGTTTTTTCGTATTTTTGTATTCAGAACAGTACAAGTAACTAAAAATTAATATTTTATAACCTAATACCATGAATTTCGAATTTTCTGAAGAGCAGATCATGATTCAGCAATCGGCCCGGGATTATGCCCAGCGCGAACTTATTAAGGATGTCCTTGAACGGGACGCCAAGGCTGAATATCCGACACAACACGTAAAGGCCCTGGCTGAACTTGGTTTCATGGGAATGCTCGTTGATCCGAAATATGATGGAGGAGGAATGGATACGATCTCCTACGTTCTGGCGATGGAGGAGATCTCAAAAATAGATAGTTCGGTATCTGTCATCATGTCGGTGAATAATTCATTGGTTTGTTACGGAATTGAGGCCTTTGGGACTGAAGAACAGAAGGAAAGATGGCTTAAGCCACTGGCGCGTGGAGAAAAGATTGGCGCATTCCTGTTATCGGAACCGGAGGCAGGGTCTGATGCCACTTCGCAGCGGACAACGGCCATCGACCAGGGAGACCATTATCTGGTTAATGGCGTTAAAAACTGGATCACCAGTGGAAATTCAGCATCCACCTATGTGCTTATCGCCCAAACCCATGCCGAAAAGGGACATAAGGGGATCAACGCCTTTGTGGTTGACCGCCATTCGCCCGGCATTACCCTGGGCCCCCACGAAGACAAAATGGGAATGCGTAGCAGCGATACACACTCCGTTATGTTTACGGATGTGATCGTTCCCAAGGAAAACAGGCTGGGAGAAGATGGCTTCGGATTTAAATTTGCGATGAAAACGTTGGAAGGAGGGCGCATTGGTATAGCCGCACAGGCACTGGGGATTGCCCAGGGAGCCTATGAGCGCGCACTGCAATATTCAAAAGACCGGAAAACATTCGGCACCGAGATCATCAACCACCAGGCCATTGCCTTCAAGCTGGCCGAGATGCACACGCGCATTGAGGCTGCCCGTTATTTTTGCCTGAAATCGGCCTGGCTGAAAGATCAGAAAAAACCCTACGGTACGGCCAGTGCCATGGCCAAATACTGGGCTGCAGAAACCGCCATGTACGTGACTTCCGAAGCCGTACAGATACACGGAGGATATGGCTACGTGAAAGAATATCATGTGGAGCGGCTGATGCGTGAAGCAAAACTGACCCAGATCTATGAAGGAACCAGTGAAATTCAGCTGATGATCATAGCAAGAGCGATATCAAATATGTAATGAGTATCCCTGAAGTTTATAAACCCCAACACCATATCCGCATCGTGACCGCGGCCTCGCTGTTCGACGGACATGACGCTGCCATCAACATCATGCGACGGATCCTTCAGGCAAGTGGTGCTGAAGTGATCCATCTTGGCCATAACCGATCGGTGCAGGAGGTGGTCGATTGTGCAATCCAGGAAGATGTACAGGCTATTGCCATCACCTCCTACCAGGGCGGACACATGGAGTATTTTAAATATATGCTCGACCTGCTGAAGGAAAGAAACTGCGGGCATATCAGGATTTTTGGCGGAGGTGGCGGAGTGATTTTACCCCAGGAAAGTGCGGCATTGCAGGAATATGGGATTGCACGGATCTATTCGCCCGACGATGGCCGAGAAATGACCCTGCAGGGAATGATCAACGACCTGCTGATGAAGTGTGATTTTCCTGTGGGGGACCAGTCCGAATTTCATCTGAAAAATGTCCGGGACATGGATTTTAAGGAAATTGCCGGCCTGATTTCGGCCGCGGAAAACTTCCCGGACAAGAACAAAATCCTTTTTGAGAAAATCGAAAAGGAAGCTGCAGAAAAAAAGATCCCTGTGCTTGGAATCACCGGAACAGGCGGAGCAGGAAAATCATCACTCGTTGATGAAATCGTTCGCAGGTTCCTGGCCGATCTTCAGGATAAAAGGATCGCCATCATCTCCATCGACCCCTCCAAACGTAAAACGGGCGGGGCGTTGCTTGGCGACCGGATCCGGATGAACGCCATCTTCAATTCGCGGGTCTATATGCGTTCCCTTGCTACCCGGCAATCGAACCTGGCCCTTTCGAAATATGTGAAAGATGCCATCAATGTGACAAAAATAGCCGGGTTTGACCTGGTGATTGTTGAAACTTCAGGTATCGGGCAATCCGACACCGAAATCGTCGATCACAGCGATGTGACTCTTTATGTAATGACCCCGGAATATGGAGCAGCCAGCCAGCTTGAAAAGATCGACATGCTTGATTTTGCCGACCTGGTGGCGATCAACAAATTTGATAAACGCGGCGCCCTCGACGCCCTGCGGGATGTAAAGAAGCAATACCAGCGGAACCACCGCTCATTTGAAAAGCCGGTGGAGGAGATGCCGGTTTACGGCACGGTGGCATCGCAGTTTAATGATCCCGGGGTGAATGAGCTTTACAGGGCACTGATCCATACCATAAACACCAGGACCGGAATCGCCCTGCCCAGCTTGTTTGAATCAGGGGGTGAAATGACGGAGAAAATATTTATCATTCCGCCGTCACGAACCCGCTATCTGACAGAAATTACCGAGACAGTGCGCAATTACAACAACTGGACAACAGCGCAGGCGAAGGTTGCCCAACAACTGTACGGAATCGCCCAAACTATCGAAACCCTGCGAACCGGTCCGTCTGAAGCCGCCAAGGGGAGCGACACCGATATCGTCACGCCCTGTAACAGAACAGGAATGCTGCTTGAGCTGGATATGCTTTTTGAACAGACCTTGAAACAACTGGATCCGGTGAATTACGAGATCCTGAAAAACTGGAACGAAAAGGTAAAATCATACAAAGAAGATTATTACACCTATAAGGTCAGGGGAAAAGAGATTAAAGTTGAAACATTCACCGAATCACTTTCCCGGCTGAAAATACCGAAGATCTCCATGCCGCGGTATGAAGCCTGGGGCGATATTTTACGATGGAACCTGCGTGAAAATGTGCCAGGCGAATTTCCCTATGCAGCAGGAGTTTTCCCCTTCAAGCGCGAAAGTGAAGACCCGACGCGGATGTTTGCCGGGGAGGGAGGCCCGGAACGCACCAATAAGCGGTTTCATTATGTCTCCTTCGACATGCCCTTCGTAAGGCTTTCAACAGCCTACGATTCTGTCACCCTGTATGGATTTGACCCGGGGATCAGGCCCGATATTTATGGAAAGATCGGGAATGCCGGCGTTTCCATATCCTGCCTTGATGATGCGAAGAAACTTTATTCCGGCTTCGACCTGGTCGATCCGAATACCTCGGTTTCGATGACCATCAATGGTCCTGCGCCAACCATGGTCGGCTATTTTATGAATGCCGCCATTGATCAGCAGTGCGAAAAATATATCCGTCAGCATGACATGGTTGAGGAGGTTGAGAAAAAAATAGCGGCCATCTATAAAAAAGCGGGGACCAGGCGGCCACGTTACCAGGGTGCACTTCCAAAGGGCCACAACGGGCTGGGTTTATTGCTCCTCGGGGTAACCGGCGACCAGGTGCTGCCTCCCGAGATATATGAAAAGATTAAAAAAGATGCACTGGGGCAGGTTCGCGGAACCGTACAGGCCGACATCCTCAAGGAGGACCAGGCACAGAATACCTGTATCTTTTCCATCGACTTTGCCTTGAAAATGATGGGCGACATCCAGCAGTATTTCATTGACAACAAGGTCCGGAACTTTTATTCCGTTTCCATCTCAGGTTACCATATTGCCGAAGCAGGCGCCAATCCAATTTCACAACTTGCTTTCACTCTGTCCAATGGATTTACCTATGTGGAATATTATGTTTCCAGGGGAATGGATGTCAATAAATTTGCTCCCAACCTTTCATTCTTCTTCTCCAACGGCATCGATCCCGAATACTCTGTCATTGGTCGGGTAGCCAGGATTATCTGGGCCAAAGCCATGAAATTCAAGTACAAGGCTGATCTGCGGTCACAGATGCTGAAATACCATATACAGACCTCCGGCCGGTCACTGCATGCCCAGGAGATCGACTTCAACGACATCCGCACCACGCTGCAGGCCCTGTATGCCATCTATGACAACTGCAATTCGCTCCATACCAATGCATACGATGAGGCGATCACCACGCCTACCGAAGAATCGGTCCGCCGGGCCATGGCCATCCAGATGATCATCAACAATGAACTGGGGCTCGCCAAGAATCAGAATCCGCTGCAAGGGGCCTTTATCATTGAGGAGCTGACTGACCTGGTGGAAGAGGCGGTGATGCTGGAATTCGAACGGATCTCGGAGCGCGGTGGGGTGCTGGGTGCGATGGAAACCATGTACCAGCGCAGCCGGATCCAGGAGGAAAGTCTCTATTATGAAACACTGAAACATACGGGAAAACTCCCGATCATCGGGGTGAATACCTTTCTTTCAAGCAAAGGATCTCCTACGGTTTTACCCGGAGAGGTGATCCGCGCCACGGAGGAGGAAAAACAATACCAGATCAGCATGTTGGAGAACCTGCACAAAACACATGCAGAAACCTCAGCTGCGATGATCGAAAATCTGAAGAGGGCGGCAATAAAAAATAGTAATATCTTTGAAAGCCTGATGGAGGCGACCAAAGTCTGTTCCATCGGACAAATCACCGATACCCTGTTCGAAGTTGGAGGACAGTATCGCCGCAGCATGTAAAACGTAAAAATCCGTTATATGACCAAGTTTAATATTTTGGTTGTCAATCCCAAGGATTGGCTCACGCAAATATCTGCCTACCAGAATCACAAACTATTGTATATGATCAGCCGGAAACATTCGGCCGAAGAACTTTCACCCTTCAAAACGATTTATGACCAGGTGCAGTTTCGTAAGGAGAGTGTTATCAGGGAGATTAAGAAAAATGATTTCTGCCTGGACGAACTGAAGATCGTAATTTCCCGAGGCGGGTTGATCAAGCCGGTACAGTCGGGGGTTTTCGCTGTAAATGATCTTTTAAAAAAGGATCTGTCACACAGTCCCGTCGGCCAGGATATCATCAATATCGGCGGTTTGCTGGCCGATGCCATTGCGGCAGAGATTCCGGGCGCAAGGGCCATGATCGCCGACCCAACCGTAGTGGATGAGTTTCATGAACTGGCAAGGATCACAGGTGCACCGGAGATCAAACGGAAATCAATTTTCCATGCCCTCAACCAGAAGGCGGTGGCCAAGCTGCATGCTGAAACCCATAAGAAGAAATATGAGGAGTTGAATCTCATCGTGGCACACATCGGAAACGGGACCACCGTCGGAGCGCATTATCGCGGCCGGGTGATAGATGTGAACCAGGGATTTGAGGGCGACGGGCCATTTTCAATGGTTCGAAGCGGATCGCTGCCCATGGGCGATGTGGTAAAGATGTGTTACAGCGGAACCAAGACCCTTGATGAAATGTTGTGTCTGCTTACCCACTGTGCCGGCGTGAATGCCTACCTGGGAACAAGGGACATCAATGAAATAGAGAGCCGCATCAATCATGGCGATGAACATGCCAGGCTGATCATGGAGGCCATGGCTTACCAGGTGTCGAAATGCATCGGTGAAATGTTTGCGGTATTAAAGGGTGATGTGGATGCCATCCTCATCACCGGTGACATTGCGCACAGCCAGTTTGTTGTTCACCATATCATTGACCATGTGGAAAAATTTGCCCCGATATTCCTCTATCCCGGCGACAACGAACTCCAGGCCATGGCAGGCAATGCCCTTCGCGTTCTGAAAGGCGAGATGGAGGTGCAGGAATACGTTTAGCGATTTACGACGTACTATTTTTGATTTACCATTTCGGGATGGTCAGGAAAAGGCTTTGATTTAAATGGATCTTCACATGAAATTGTTTTCCATAAACACCGGGAATCTGAAACTCGACGGCGGGGCTATGTTTGGCGTGGTGCCTAAGGTCATTTGGGGAAAATCATACCCCTGTGATGAAAACAACCTGTGCAACTGGTCGATGCGCTGTTTGCTGGTCGTGGATGGATCCCGTAAAATACTGATCGATTGCGGCATCGGCGGGAAGCAAACTGAAAAGTTCTTTTCAAATTATTACCTGAACGGAGACGACACGCTTGAAAAATCCCTGGAATCCTGCGGATTTACCAGGGAGGATATCACCGACGTGATTCTGACCCATCTGCATTTTGATCATGCCGGCGGTGCGGTCTGCTGGAATGCAGATAAAACAGGATATGAAGTCACCTTCAGGAATGCAATCTATCGGGTCAGCCGCCGGCAATGGGAATGGGCCACCAGCCCGAATAACCGCGAAAAGGCATCGTTTCTTAAAGAAAATATCCTGCCGATCAAAGAGATGGGCCGGCTTGAACTGATCGATGAAGATTCGACCCTCTTTCCGAATGTTTCCGTCCGCCTGTTCAACGGGCACACCGATGGCCAGGTGATTCCCTTTATCAGATACAAGGATAAAACAGTGGTCTATATGGCCGATGTGCTGCCCTCTGCCGCACACATTCCCCTGCCATGGGTCATGAGTTACGATACCCGCCCGCTGATCACCCTGAAGGAAAAGGAGGCCTTTATGGCCGAAGCGGCACAAAACGAATATGTGCTTTTCCTGGAACACGATCTGTATCATGAATGCTGTACCGTGGAGAATACTGAAAAGGGAGTCAGGCTGAAGGAGTGCTTTTCGCTTTTAAACTTGACACGTGACGCGTAACTATTTGCAACTCGTGAAAAGTATCGTGTAGTTTGTAACTGACCTGTGCCTTACGAAAGTTTTTTCCTGATCTCAGTCAGCATGACTTCTGTCATTTTGGTCAGATCGTACTCATAATGCAGCCCCCAATCCTTCTTGGCGACATCATCGTTGATGCAGGCCGGCCATGAATCGGCAATAGCCTGGCGGAAGTCGGGCTTGTAGGTGATCTCAAAATCCGGAATGTGTTTTCTGATCTCGTCGGCAAGTACCTGCGGGGTAAAACAAATACCAGCCACATTGTAGCTTGAACGCAACGACAGTTTGGATGCATCAGCCTCCATCAGGTCGATGGTGGCATGAATGGCATCGGGCATGAACATCATCGGAAGAGCTGACTCCGGGCCAAGGAAACATTCGTATTTTTTGTTTTTGATGGCCTCATAGAAAATTTCAACAGCATAATCCGTAGTTCCGCCGCCGGCCTCTGTCTTGTAGCTTATCAGTCCGGGATATCGCAAGCTGCGGGTATCCACGCCGTATTTGTTAAAGTAATACTCGATCCATCGTTCGCCGGCCAGTTTGCTGATGCCGTACACTGTGTTGGGCTCCATAATGGTATACTGCGGGGTATTCATCCGCGGAGTGGATGGTCCGAATACGGCAATGGAAGAGGGCCAGAAAATCTTCGGGATTCTCAGTTCGCGGGCTAATTCCAGTACATTCATCAGGCTGCGCATGTTGATATCCCAGGAGGCCAGCGGGCGTTTTTCTGCATTGCCCGAAAGGATGGCAGCCAGGTGGTAGATCTGGGTGATTTTTTCATGTTCAAGGATCAGCTGAAGCTTTGAAGCATCAAGCACATCCAGGATTTCAAACGGGCCGGAGCCTGCCACCTCAGGCGGGGCAGGACGAATATCGGTTGCGATGACCCTTGATTCCCCATAAATTTTTCGTAGTGCGAGTGTGAGCTCCGAGCCGATCTGTCCGGAACATCCAATGACAAGGATTTTTTCCATTAGCTGGTTGTTAAAAGATTCACGCAAAAGTAGAAAGAATTTCTGTTGGAGAAACAAGTTGACTGGGAAAGAGGATATTGGTATATTATTTATTTTGTAATTTTGAGAGGATAACAAACGGAAATGATCAAGAAAGGTATCTTGTTTCTGGACCGGCTGGGAACAAAACTGGTCTTTCTCCCTGGTGATTCAGAAGAGGAATTAAAGGGTAAAAAAAACTTTCTCTCTTCTCTTACCGTCACACTGCTTATGGTGGCAGTACTGACGGTAATCACCGGATGGATGCACCTGAAAATCATGACTACAGCAGGCATCTGCCTGATCATCAGCTATTCACTGACCTTTTCAGTTTTTTTAATTGTCCGGCGTGTGGTTCACTGGTTTCTGTTTGTCGGACAGCTTTTTGTGCTACTCATTACCTTTATTACTATTTTGAGTTTAGGCGGGATTCCCCATTCCGGCGGACTTATTTTTGTGGGCATGGCAACAGTAGTGTATTCCATGGCATTTCCGACAAAAAAAATGGCACTGGGGCTGTTTTGTGTGTATCTGGTGACCCTGTTACTGGAAGGGATTCTTCACCCCTGGCTAACCACCACTCCGGAATTATCACCTGCGGTCAATGTTGCATTTTTCGTGATCAATGCCGTTTGGATCTCTGTTTTCATGCTCTTCAGCGTGTTTTACATCTTTGCACAACGTGCTGAAATAGCAAAGGCAAAATCAGAACGACTCCAGGAACTGGATGAATTAAAGACCCGGTTGTTTACCAATATTGCCCATGAATTCCGCACACCCCTCACTGTAATATCCGGCATGACCGAAATGATCAGGGATAATCCGGAGGAACAGTGCGGGGAACGTATCGACTTGATCCTTCGCAATACCAAAAGCATACTTAAACTTGTTGACCAGATGCTGAACCTCTCCAGGATGGATGCCGGTTCCATGCCCCTGCATTTTGTTCAAAGCGATATGGTAGCATTTCTTCGTTTCCAGACAAGTTCCTTTTCGGGACTTTTCCTCCACCGGATGATTCGGCTGCATTTTCTCCCGGATTGCAATGAGCTTACCATGGATTTGGACCCGGATAAAATGGAAGAGATCATTGGGAATCTTTTGACCAATGCCTTAAAATATACTCCTGCAAACGGAGATGTTTATCTTAAAGTGAATTTCCTGCCGGGTGAAGGAGCTGTAATCCGGGTCAGAGATACCGGTGTTGGGATACCGGAAGATCACCTTTCAGGTATCTTTGAAAGATTCTACAGGGCGGGGAATGATCCTTCTCACTATGAAGAAGGGAGCGGGATTGGTCTTACCCTGGTACGTGAATATGTGAAACTCATGGGCGGTGAAATTACCGCTAAAAGCAAATCGGGTGAAGGTTCGGAATTCATTATCACTTTGCCGATCACACACAATGCCATGATGCAGGAGGTCATCCCACCTGAAAAAGCAATGACGGATGATGAAGCCTTTTCTATGGACAGATGGTCCTTTTCTGAAGAAGGGACCACCGATCGCCCCCACCTGCTTCTCATTGAAGACAACCAGGATGTGATTCGCTACCTGAGCATGATATTGGTCAACACCTTTGATCTGAAGGTTGCCGTGAATGGAGAAGACGGCATCCGGAAAGCATTGGAAAATATTCCCGACCTCATTCTCTCCGATGTGATGATGCCCGGAATCGATGGTTTTGAACTTTGCCGCCAGCTGAAACAAGATTTCCGGACAAGCCATATTCCCATCGTACTGTTGACTGCCCGTGCTGACCAGGCATCACGAATTGAAGGTTTGGAACATGGCGCCGATGCTTATCTGATTAAACCCTTCAATAAAAACGAACTGCTCGCCTGCCTTCGGAATCTTTTCATTCAGCGGGAAAAACTCCGCATTAGATACAGCATTCAGCCTGTTTCGGAAAACATCCACGCATCCGGTCCCGATGAGATGTTCATGCAGCGGATCCACAAAATTCTTGAAACCAACTTTGCCAGTGAGCAATTCGGGATAAAAGAGCTGTATACAGCAATGGAGATCAGCAGGGTTCAGCTTCACCGCAAGCTCATTGCTTTGACCGGTCAACCGGCTTCACATGTAATCCGGAATTACCGACTTGCTAAAGCAAAACAACTGCTATTAAGTACATCAAAAACGGTCGCTGAAATTGCTTATGATACAGGGTTCAGCGATCCCAATTATTTCAGCCGGGTATTTGCCCTGGAGTTTGGATATCCTCCCACGGAAATAAGAAAAGGGAGCGGAATAATCCCTGAAACAAAAGGGAAGGGTTTGAAACAATAATCCAGTATTTTTTATTTTTTATCCTGAAAAAGAAACTGTGGTTAAGGGGACTGCGGAGTCCCGTTAATAACTTTGAAGTTGGATCAACCTTAAAACTTCAGGTTATGAAAACACACAGCAGTCAATTGCTTTCAGGTTTTTTTGCTCTCACAATGTTATTCTTTTTCTTAATTATTTCACAGGGAGAGGCCCAGGAATATACCTGGACTGAATTGAATGACATGATTTATCCAACCGCCGCTCATGCATCCTGTATCAGCAATGGCAAGGTTTATGCCATTGGAGGAACCGATAAAACCATGCATGGGAATGAATATGGAGAAGCCTATGTCCAGATTTATAATCCTGAATCAGGCAGTTGGAATCAGGGACAATCGATGCAGTTTCCCAGGATGATGCTGGGTGTTGCCCAGGTGAATGGAATTATTTATGCTATCGGAGGCGGCTATGTCGACTACTTATCCGATGCGAATGAAGCCTACGACCCCTCGACAGATACATGGACAACGAAAGCACCAAAACCGACAAAAAGCAGTTGTTTCGGCACCAGCGTAGTAGATAATAAAATTTACATTGTTGGCGGAATGCATGCAAGTCCAAGTTTTCCTACAGAAGTATATGATCCCGCCACGGATAAATGGAGCTCCCTGGCCCCAATTACTCATCCCGCTGCCGGAATTGCCTGTGCTGCAGTAAACGGTAAAATATATTCGATCGGAGGAGTCGATAATACCTATACCTGTGTTGATTTATTGCAGGTATATGATATTGCTAAAAATACATGGGAAACCAAACAGCATATGCCTTATGCAAGGTTTGGTGCCGTTGCTGCTGCCATCGGGAATAAAATCTATGTATTTGGGGGTTGTGTTTTTCCAGTAAATACGGCTACTTCAAATGTTCAGATCTATGATATCGGGACCAATACCTGGACCAATGAAGACATCCTTCCAATACCTACCCAGTGGGCGGCAGTTTCAGCCGGGGAAGATAATACAGTCTATTTATTGGCGGGTGAAAACAAGTGCATGATGACCTATACAGATGCCACAATTTATAAATTCCTCTATAAATTCAAGGTCAACTCAACGGGTATTGAAACTTTGAACGGGAACAATAACTGCTCCCTCAGCATAATTCCTAACCCGGTGACCCAACAGGTAAAAATTAAGTACAGAACGGTGGAAGATGGGATAGCTTCCATTGAAATTTACACTATAACAGGAAAAAAGATAGCGGTTCTTACCAACCGTTTTGAGCGACAAGGCCTACATGAAATCACGCAAAACATGGTCAACCTGCCGGCAGGCATCTATTTCTGCCGGCTGAAGTCCGGGGGAATGATGACAATGGAGAAGGTTATAAAGATCAATTAGCCGTAAAAAACCATCTATCCTGACCTGAACTTTTTCAATGCGTTATGACCTTTAATCGGGGATTGTGATAATTTTCTTTTGCCAGATTTAATCCCGAAACAATTCATTCCGGTATATTTTATAACATTACCCATTGTGAGGCTATTAAACCAATAGAGGGTTGATTATTGATATTTTTTATAATTTAGCTGTTGCAGAAGCCTTATATCTCTCAGATGAAACCGATAATTTTTTTCCTAACCATATTCCAGCTTTGGTCATTCCTTGTTTCAGCCCAGGCCCCCATTCCTCCTCCGGTAAAAAACAACTTCAGCAAGCTTACCTCCTGCGATGAGCTTACTTCCTATATTCAGGCTCTTGAAAAACAATCAAAAATTGTGAAAACAGAGATCATCGGACAATCGGTAAAGGGCCGGAATCTATATGCTCTGAAATTTTCAGCTTCAGAAGTGGGTAAGGATCGCGCAAAAATAAAAGTACTCATCCTTGCACAGCAGCATGGAAATGAGCAATCGGGGAAAGAGGGTATCCTGCTCCTTACCCGGGAATTATTGAAGCCTGAAAACCGGTATCTTTTTGATAAAATTGATCTCGTTCTGGTTCCGCAGGTAAATCCCGACGGGTCGGAATTAAATCAACGGCGCAACGCAAATGGAATGGACCTGAATCGGAATCACCTGATCCTGACCGAACCTGAAACCATCGCCCTGCATAAGTTTTTTGACAGATACCTGTTCGAAGTGACCATGGATGTACATGAATACTGGCCCTTTGGCGACGAATGGAAAAAATACGGATACAGAAAGAATTTCGACATCACGGTGGGGGCCACTACCAACATCAATGTTGCGGAAGACATCCGGAAGTTATCCAACAACGGATATCTCCCGTTCATTTTCAAGTATCTGGATACCAGGAATTTTTCCTCCTTTACCTATAGTCCCGGCGGACCACCGGAGCTTGCCTATATCAGGCACAGCACCTTTGATATCAACGATGGCCGCCAGAGTTTCGGCATCCAGGGCACCTTTTCCTTCATACAGGAGGGGATGAACGGCAAGGATGATTCCATCGAAAACATGCAGCACCGGGCCACCGGGCAGATGACCGGCATACGTGGGTTGCTGGAGTATGTATATGAAAACAAAGATGAGGTTAAATCAATTGTTACCAACGAAAGAAAAAAACTTGTCTCCCCCGAACCCCGCCAGGATATCTCCATTCAGTCGGAGCATGTTTCCAACGGCCAGTTACTGAAGATTCCGCTGTTTTCCTATTATTCGGGGAAAGATTCCATTGTTACGGTTAAGGATTACCGTCCTGTTGTCAAATCGCTGTATGATGTCCGGAAACCATTGGGGTACCTGATCCCAAAAGATTGTACCATCCTTGTGGAATGGGCCGGCCGCCATGCACTTAAACAAATCCCCCTTAAAAATATCTCAGGAGATCAGATTGGACAATATGCAATCACCGCCCTTGACTCCGTCGATTTTGAAGGAGACAGAACGGTTAATCCACAGGTTGTGCTGAATGTGCTTAAGGAACTGCCAGCTGGTCCGGGTTTTATATTCATCCCGACCGCACAGCTGAAAGGAGATCTGGTTGTGCTGGCTCTTGAACCGAAATCGACGCTCGGATTAATTACCTATGAGAAATATGCTCCTCTTTTAAAGATCGGACAACCTTACCCTGTTTTACTCGTAACGAAGAGATAGCTTCATATATTGTTTAACCCTTTTAAACTTAAAATCATATGCGAATTGAACGAATCGAACTCCGACATGTCAAAATGATCCTGGTAAGCCCGTTTGTAACCTCGATGGGAACTGAATATGATGAAGAACATATAATTGTCAGGGTGGATGCTGACGGTGTCACCGGTTGGGGTGAAAGCGTAGCTGAAGGCACCCCGTTTTATTCTTATGAAACGGTGCCAACAGCATGGCACATCCTCCAGGATTTTTTAATGCCTGCCGTGCTTGGCAAAGAGTTAAACAGTGTAGATGAAGCCATAGCAGGCTATGCAAAGGTTCGCGGGCATATGATGGCCAAAGCCGGCATTGAAGCCGCTTTATGGGATGCTTTTGCAAAGAGCAAGGGAATTTCACTTTCACAGATGATGGGTGGCACACGCAAAAAGATTGACGTCGGCGTGAGCATCGGCATTCAGGATTCGGTTCCCGGGTTGATCAAAAAGGTTGAAGGGTATCTTGCAGAAGGCTATAAACGAATAAAGATCAAGATCGCCCCGGGGTTGGATTTGCAGTTTGTGGATGCGCTCCGGAAGGAGTTTCCGGGAACGATGCTTCAGGTAGATGCAAACTCAGCATATAAGCTGGAGGACATCGATATCTTTAAAAAAATGGACAATTACGGGCTGGTATTGATAGAGCAGCCGCTGGGATACGAGGATATCTTTGATCATTCAAAGCTCCAGCGCGAACTCAAAACCCCCATTTGCCTCGATGAGAGCATTCATTCACTCGACGATACGCGTGCAGCCATCGAACTCGACAGTTGCCGCGTGATCAATATAAAACCTGGTCGTGTCGGGGGTTTCACTGAATCAAAACTCATCCACGATTACTGCGCCAGCATGAACATCCCGGTTTGGTGCGGAGGCATGCTCGAATCAGGAATAGGCCGGGCTGGTAATGTGGCGCTGGCATCCCTGCCCAATTTCACCCTGCCAGGCGATATTTCTGCAAGCAAGCGATACTACAAGGAAGATATCGTGGAGCCCGAATTTTTGGTCAACAAGGATGGCACCATGGATGTTCCTACCAAACCGGGCATCGGGGTGGAGGTGAACATGAGGGTGCTTGACAATGTTACCGTGCGGAGTGTGGCTCAGAAGATTTAACTGCTGGTTTTTCCGTATTCTCCCGGAGGCAATCATTGACAATTTTCAGGATCTTCTCCATTTTTTCGGGATCGGCTTTGGATGCCACATCCCTGGGAGTATGATAGTCGTCATGAAATCCTGAAAAGAAGGTCATCACCGGGATCTTCCGGGCAGCAAATGGAGCGTAGTCGCTTCCTGAATGCCCGGTCACATCCCAAAGATCAAGTGTGAATGGATGCTCCAGTTGCGAATTGCTCCTGCTCGCGATATTTTTCAAATCTTCACTGAAGGGCAAGGTCCCGATGCTGATCACACGTCTGGCTGTATCATCAGAGGCGCTCCGTGAGATCATGTCCATGTTGATGACAACCGATAACCGGTCAGGGATGATCGGGGTATGCCTTGAAAAATAGTCGCTTCCGAGTAGCCCTTTTTCTTCGGCGGTCCAGGCCGCAAAAATGATGTTGCAGGATGGTTTTTCCTGGTGATTTGCCCAGACCCCTGACAAGGCGAGCATTCCTGAAACACCCGAAGCATTGTCGTCAGCACCATTGTAGATCACGCCCTTTCTGGTGCCCAGGTGGTCGTAATGGGCCCCAACAATGATATATCTACTGGTGTCAGATCCTGTGATTATTCCAAGCACATTGCGAACCATCAGTGGTTCCTGCTTTATGGTAACCGAAAACCTGAGTTTTTTACCATGCATCACCCCCGAAGCGGTTGTCATTTCCCGTGCCGCTTTTATTTCAAAGCCGGGAAGATCGATTCCGGTCCCATTCAAAAGCAAACGGGTGGCAGCAATTCCCAGCCTGAAGCAGGGGATTTTGACGAGCCCCGTGTCACCTGGAAGGTAATGTTCCGGATCCTCATATTCAGGTTCTGCCGGTTTGGGTGAATTCATGGCGCTGGTCACCACTTCCAGATTTACCGGGGTGAGATGATAGGGATTTACAGTGTCTCCCGGATTGATCACAATCAAGGCCACTGCCCCGTGTTTTTCGGCAACGCGGAGTTTTGCTGACAGATCAGCATATTCATTGCTAAAATCCCTGCCCAGTTTTTTCCATGCGGGGGAGGTTGTGTCGGCATGACCGGGGAACCCGTCCACAATCACGACAATCTGGTTCCTGACATTCGTCAGGTTGTAATCATTATATTTTTTGCCGGGCGCTTCGATGCCATAACCTGCAAATACCACCTGGGTTTCTCCTTCACTGCCAGAGGGAACAGGAGCAACCTCATAGTCAATTCCCCGTGTAAATGACAGTTCAGATTCCCCTTCTGGAGAACCCTGGATGAGCGCCAGCGAAGATTTTTCAACCTGGAAACACATCACCTCGAAATTCTGAAACCAGGTACGGGATGGTGGATGGAGTGATCCCTGTTTACCGGATCTGTCAGCGTCACCATAGGGTATTAATCCATTCAGTTTCATCATGGAGCTGATGTAATCTGCTGCCATGAATCCACCGCGGGCACCGGCTTCACGTCCCTCCATCCAATCGGAAGAGAGGAATGACTGGATCGGTGTAAAATCCTGCCTGGAAAGGGCAGGTGAAGGATGGGAGGCAGGCTGTGCATTGAGGGCTATCCATGACAACCACAGGAAAATGAGGGAAATTAAAGATCTTTTCATTAGCACATGATCTTGCCCATGGCCATCAGGTGGACGATGTTGAAATTTTTATCCAGCAACAGCAGGTCGGCATCGTTCCCCTCCTTTATATGACCCTTGCCATGTAATTTCAGGATATCGGCAGGATTTGAGGTGGCCACTTTCAAAGCAGTTTCCACCGGAATCTGGTCGATCAAAACGGCCTCTTTGATCTCCCGTAAAATGGAAGAGGGAAGTCCCATGTCAATTTTCACCAGTTTTCCTTCAGCGTCGAAACTTGGAAGAGACCCGCATCCATCGGAGGTGAAAGTAATATGTTCTATTGGGACTCCTGCTGCGAGGAGTTGTTTTACGGCCACCGATGGTTTAATCTCTACATCCATGTCATACGGATAGGAGCTGGTGGTGATATCTACAAATCCCTTCTTTCCATATTCCTTTGCATCTTCGAATATATAGGGATTGCGGTTGCAATGGGTTGGGATGAACTGCCTGTATCCCATCTCAGTGGAGGCAACCACCTCATGCAAGGGCCTGAAAGGATCCTTTGCATCTCCCATGTGCATATTGACGATTCCGGCCTTGCCGCCGATCATCCCTGCCACGCGGGCATGGGCAGTGATCCGCGCAAGTTCTGCAATGGAAGGTACCGAAGAACGGTGGTCGGAGATGGCCACTTCGCCAACACCAATGATCTCCTCGAACAGGGCAATATCTTTCGCTATATCCCCGGTGATGGTTGGGGAGGGAACCTGGTAAGCCCCTGTATACATCCAGGCAGAAACACCCAGTGCCCGCAATGTTTTAACCTTCATCAGCACGCTTTCCACGGTCCGGGTGATTCCGTCGGTGCCAAGGCACCCGATTACAGTGGTGACACCCCCTTCGATCATCATACTCAGTTGAAGTTCGGGCATCCTGCTGGCAGGGCCGCCCTCGCCTCCGCCCCCTGTAATATGAACATGGCTGTCAATAAGCCCGGGAACAAGCATCAACCCCTCACAATCAATGATATTTACTTCCACTCCACCCGGAGGGTCAATATAATCTCCTATGGCTAGGATTGTCTTTCCGCCGGTGAGCAGATCCTTTTTCCCGGAATAGTCCGGATTGTAAAGTTGTGCGTTTTTGAAAAGTGTCAGCATAGTTTGAAGGTTTATCAGGCAAAGTTGAGAAAAATTTTCACCGCACCATTTTGTTTCCAAAGAATTATTATATTTTCGCCTTTGAAACATCCTCCCTGCTTCGTAATATCATCTACATCATGAAATTTTCCCACTATATAACCGTATTATCCCTTTTTTTCTGTGCAGCAGAAGTATTCTGCCAGACAGTTCCATCCGGAAACCTCGTAATCGTTGGGGGAGGACTTGAAGCCAACAACAAAAGCGTTTTTCAGCAGCTGATCAGTCTTGCCGGGGGAGCCGAAAAGGCAACCTTTGCGGTGGTTCCTTCAGCCAGCGGAACTCCGATGCAGTCATATGTTTATTTCAGGAATCTCCTGATATCCTATGGTGTTAAACCAGGCAACATTTACGTGGCTCCTTTGGCCGTGCTGGATGATGACAGTACCAAAGATGTGAATGAATCGGAATGGAAAAACAACGGCAATGATCCGAAAGTAGCAGAACTTGTGAGGAAATGCACCGCCATTTGGTTCTCAGGCGGAGACCAGGCGAGAACAATGAAAACGCTCGTTCGTGCCGATGGCAGTCATACTCTGGTTCTGGATGCAATGTGGGATGTATATCGGTCGGGAGGTGTGATCGGAGGCACCAGTGCCGGCGCTGCAATCATGAGCGAAGTGATGATCGGGGGAGGCACCAGCCTTGCAGCCCTGACCCATGGTTTGATCACAGATTATACCGGCGATGATTTCCCGGAGGGACAGGGGGTATGGGTAACCAAGGGACTTGGGTTTTTCCCTCACGGGGTAGTCGATCAGCATTTTAATGCCAGGGCCCGTTTCGGGAGGCTCTCCATGACCTTGATGAATAATAAAAAGGGGAAACTTCAGGGTTTTGGAGTTGATGAGAACACGGCGCTTATATACAATAGTAAGCAAAACAAAATGTACGTGGCTGGCGCCGCAGGAGTCACCATCCTGAATACGACAGATGCCCGGATATCGGAGGTTCAGAAACTGCCCGTTATTGAGAACATCCTGCTGAGCTATCTCGAAGAGGGCGATTCCTATGATTTCAATACCGGGATCATCACCCCTGCCGAGGGAAAGCAATCAACCAGGGGAAAAGAACGTCACACCGAAAAATATATCGGCCAGGAGGGAATTTTATCAGCCAGCCCTGCCACCTTCCGCGATCTCCTCACCATTCACCTGGCCGATAACAAAGTGACGGATACTGTTCAGAATATTACCTTTATCAGCCCCGTCTCAGGATTTCAGGTCTTCCTGAGCAAAACCCCTTCAAGTGAATCATTTTATCCCCAAAAGCCACACAGCGATCATTATACTGTGACCAACATCAGGATGGACATCATCCCGGTTAATATTTCTGTAAAACCACTTAAGATTAAATACTAACCAAACATTCATTGTATGAAAAAACACTACTATTTGTTATTGTTGTTTGGTGTTCTCCTTCAGCAGGTCGTCGCACAGGATATCCCTGTCAGCGGAACGATCACCGCTTCTGATGATAACTCCCCAATTCCAGGGGTTACCATTTTGATCAAAGGGAGTACACAAGGAACCACCTCAAACATCAACGGAAAATATTCACTCCTGGCACCAGCCAAAGGGATATTGGTTTTTTCCTTTGTGGGAATGCAGACCCAGGAAATTCCAGTGAACGGGCACAAAGTGATCAATGTCAAGCTGAGTGACCAGGACATTGCACTTGGCGAACTGGTGGTAGTCGGGTACAGCACCACAAGCAAGAAACTTCTTTCGGGCTCCATAGAGTTGCTGAATGAAGATGAGATAAAAAACATGCCTGTTCGCACCCTCGATGGTGTTTTACAGGGTCAAACCGCAGGGCTCACTGTCAATACGCAGTCGGGAACTCCAGGGGGACAGAACATGATCAAGCTCAGGGGAGGAAGTTCCATCAATGCAAGCAACCAGCCCCTGATCGTCATCGACGGGATACCGGCCATCACCGGCCAATACTCCCAGGTAGGGATGAGCGGGCAGGAGATCAATGCCATGAGTGACATCAACCCCAATGATATTGAAACGATGACCATCCTGAAAGATGCCTCCGCCACTTCGGTGTATGGTGCACGTGCATCCAACGGGGTTATCCTGATTACCACCAAGAAGGGAAGCCGCGATAAAACGGATGTTTCACTGAACCTTAGCTACGGATGGCAGACTCTGCCAAAGGAGCGGATCATCCCGATGATGAGCGCCTCCGATTGGAATGCATACAAAGGGACCAATGTCCAGGGAATCAATACCGACTGGATGAAGGAGATATTGATAACTGCGCCTACTGCGAATACGGAACTTTCAGTCAGCAGCGGCAGCGATAAATTCAGGCTCTTCATCTCCGGGAACTATTATGATCAGGGCGGTGTTGTGATGGGGACATCCTACCAGCGCTACAGTGGCCGTTTGAACGCTGATTATAAGATCCTGCCAAACCTCACCATCGGCGGAGGTGCCGGCATTACCTATTCGAAAAATGCCCGTGTGGAGGGGGATGCCACCCTGAACGGTCCGTTGCCAAATGCCATGTCGATTCCTGCCATTTATCCTGTTTTTGATGCAAACGGCAAATACGACGAATCCATGTTCTATGCAAACCCTGTAGCCATTGCCAAGAATTCTATCAATAACGCCTATACCAACAGAACTGGTGGAAATGCATACGTCGAATATAAATTTCTGGATGGATTTACCTTTACCTCCAAATTCGGAATCGACATATACAACCTCAGGGAGCATAGTTATGATCCTACCACCACCCGCCAGGGTAAAAAGTACAATGGCCTTGGGATCGAAGGAACCAGTTATGCCAGCAACCTCACCACCAATAACACGATTCAGTATATCAATGAATTCAAGGAAAAGCACAACATTGATATCCTGATCGGCCACAGCTTTGAAAAATATGCCAACCGTACCACCTATATCGAAGGCATCAACTTTCCGAATGACAATCTCCAGTACCTGACATCGGCCGGAACCATTCGGGCAGCTTCCGCTACGGCCCTCGACCGTGTTATGAATTCTTACTTCGGACAATTCAAGTACAATTTTAAGTACAAATACATTTTTACTTTGACTGCCCGTGCCGATGGTTCCTCGAAATTCGGGACCAACAACAAGTATGGTTATTTCCCGGCAGGGTCAGTTGCCTGGCGTATGTCGGAAGAGCCCTTCATGAAAAAGGTGAAATGGATCAATGAATTGAAGATCAGGGCCATTTACGGGCTTACCGGGAATGACGGAATTGGTGATTTTGCCTCCCTGGGTCTTTACGGGGCTGGATACAATTATGGAGGCAACTCCGGGATTGCACCCACCCAGCTTCCCAACCCTGACCTGAAATGGGAAACTACGACCCAAACAGGACTTGGGTTTGATTTATCGTTTTTCAAGAACAGGATCAGTCTCAATTTCGATGTCTATTACAATCATACCAAAGATCTGTTGCTTGAGCGGCCAATCCCTGCTTCATCCGGTTTTTATCTCATTTCATCCAACATCGGGCAACTGGAGAATAAGGGGCTTGAAGTGGTGCTGAATACGGTGAACATCGATAAAGCATTTGTGTGGACCTCCTCCCTGAATTTTGCCATGAACCGCAACAAGGTCCTGAGCCTATACCAGGATCAACCGATTGATGACATGGGTCGTGGCGGTAACCGCGTGGAGGTAGGACAGCCCATTGGTATTTTCTACGGATACAACTGCCTGGGTGTTGACCCTACGACCGGGAGCCTGATCTATGAGGATGTCAATCACGACGGCATCATCACCTCCGCTGACCGTATGAAGACCGGAGATCCGAACCCCGATTTCACAACCGGATTTACCAATGTGTTAAGCTATAAAAACTTTGAACTTTCCATTTTTCTCCAGGCAGTCTACGGAAATGAAATTTTCAACGGAACGCTGATCTACCTGGAATCGGGAACAGGGGAAGACAATCAGACGGCACGTATGAACGGCCGCTGGCAAAAACCAGGTGATATCACCCAGTTCCCCAAGGAGGGGGACTCCTATAAATCTTCGCGGTTCATCGAAGATGGGTCTTTCCTCAGGGTAAAGAATATCACGCTGAGCTATAATTTCAGGAAAGACTGGATCAAGAAGATCGGCATGAAATCGGCCAAAGTATATGGTACAATCCAGAACCTTTACACCTTCACCAACTATACCGGGATGGACCCCGAAGTAAACTATTATGGTGGTTCGAGCAATATCATCATCGGGACAGACTTCTTCACCTACCCGCAATCGCGTACTTTCCTGGTTGGTTTGAGTTTTGTTTTTTAACCTTAAATTCTGAAAAAGATGAAAAAAGTAATATATATCCTGATTGTTTTCGCCCTGGCAACAGTGTCCTGTACCAAGATGCTCGATGTTCAGCCAACGGCATCCATCTCGGCTGATCAGGCCATCAACGATGAAACAGGCGTGGATAAGGCCATCAGCGGAGCCTATTATTCCCTCCACGATGTGGGGAATTACGGCCGCAACCATGTTATTGTTGAAGATCTTGCAGCCGATAACCTCGCATGGACCGGAACGACCCGTGATTACCAGCAAGTCGGCGACAACAATATTGCCTCCGACAATGGCATTATCGATGGAATATGGACCTCCAACTACGATTGTATTAACAGGGTCAACAATGTCCTTATACGGATTGGAACCATTGAAATGAGCGCTGATAAGCGGAATATGTATACAGGTGATGCCCTGTTTCTCCGTGCATTATCCCATTTCAACCTGATGAACTATTTCGGGGCCATTCCCATTAAAACCCAGCCTACGCTTGACCTGAGCAATATTAACCAGGCCCGCAACTCTGTTGATGCGGTCTATACCCAGGTCATTGCTGATTTGGTTGAAGCTGAAAGACTCCTGCCTGCTACCAGACCACTCGGATGGGCCAGCTCTTTCAGCGCGACGGCTTTACTTGCAAGAGTCTATCTTACCCAGTTCCACTATACCAACGATCAGGCCATTGCAGCACTTGCCAAATCAAAGGCGGACGAAGTGATCAACAATGGCGGATTTATCATGGCCCCTGCTTATTTTGACCTGTTCAACGGAAATACTACCGAATCCATTTTTGAAGTGATTTTTGATGCCCAGAACTATAACCGGCTTGCCCAGTATTTCTTTCCAGTCAGTCTTACCGGCCGTTATGAAGTTTCGCCTCCTGCCGTTTTTGTGCAGAGTTTCAAGGCTACCGATACGGTCAGGTTTAACGTCTCAATTACTTTTGATGAGAAAAATCTGCCTTATGGGATCAAATACAAAGATTACACCTCCGGAACCGACCGGGTATATGTGCTTCGTCTTGCCGAAATGTACATGATCCGTGCTGAAGCTTTGGCCTATTCAAACGGGAATATCGAAGATATCCGTGGTGATTTAGACGTTCTGCGGCTGCGGTCAGGCCTGGCTCCGACCACTGCCACCACCTACGATGAACTGAAACTGGCGATTGAAAACGAACGCCGGCATGAGTTTGCCTTTGAAAGCCAAAGATGGTCCGACCTTGTCAGGACAAAAAGAGCAACCACCATACTGGGAATCTCAGAGAATTACACCCTCTTTCCGATACCACTCGCTGAGCTTCAAACCAACAATCTGATGACTCAAAATCCTGGTTATTGATCATTTCTCAACCTGTTAATGTAGAAAAATATGAAAAGAAATCTGTTATATCTTATTTCGGTCTTGTTCATCCTTGCCATGGGAACAGGATGCAAGAAGAAGGACATGGGCACCCCTGCTGCCAGTACCGTAGCCAATTTCAGTTATGTTGTCACCAACCAGGGATATGCACCATGTGAAGTTGAATTTACCAACTCATCCCTGAACGCTGCCGGGTATTTGTGGGATTTCGGAAACGGCCAGACCTCGACAGAGGTCAGCCCGAAGATCACCTATACAACACCTGGACTATACAGCGTCAAACTTACCTGTACAGGTGAAAATTCAGTCTATTACAACCAGCTGATCAAAACGCTGGTTGTAAATGTCAAAGACCCCAATGCCGGCCTGACACAGGTATTTTATTTTACTACCCGGGGAACCGTAGGGAATGCCCATATGGTCATCCTGGATGATACCCCGCCGCTGGTCCAGGACTTCGTACCGGCCGACATGACAAGACCATATGGAATTGCAGTTGACACCGCCAAAAGAAAAGTGTACATTACAGATTATTTGAATCAGGCTATCTACCGGTATAATGCCGATGGAACCGAGGGTCAGAAAATTCTGGATGCCAATGTTCCCGGGCAGGAAATCGTTGGGGATGCTGAGGCTATTTTCGTTCTTGGGGATAAGATTTACTGGGGCCGCACCGGGGGAATTTACCGGGCCAACCTCGATGGCTCCAACCCTGAATTATTCATCGCGATGAATGGCGGACCGCTTGAACCGCAATTCCCAATCGACATGCAATACGACCCTGCCACCAACAAGATTTACCTTGTCAATGATAAAACGGATTACCTGGGTGGTTTCTGGTCGGTCAATTTTGACGGTACAGGTTTCACGCAAATAACGATCGATGCCCCCGGAACATCCGATGTGGACGGAACCGCGATGGAGCTGGATTTAAGGAACGGGAAAGCCTACCTGGTTCTGTATGGGTCAGCAGGCACAGTAGCCCCCGAAAATGGAGTTTACATGTGTAATTTAGACGGAACCTCCTTCACCAAGATTGGGGAAACCGGTGCAAAAGCCACCTGGGGAATCACCCTTGACACCAAACGGGATAAACTTATGTGGGCGTTCAAAGTTTCCAACTCAGCTGCTGACGGGAAGATCATCCGGGCCAATCTGGATGGATCAAGCCCCGAAGACTGGATCACGGGAATCAGCCCGCATGCCATGCAGGCTGTGTGGATCAAGCTCTAACAATAAATGCAAAAAAAGAGAAGGCCGCCCAATAGAGGCGGCCTTCTCTTTTTTATCCCTGCAACTTAACAGGAAAAATTGAGTTTACTATTCCGGTTATTTAATCATGAACATTTTATTCGTTTTAACCTGATCATTGAACCTGATCGTATAATAATAAACTCCGCTGGATAAACCATTTGCATTGTAATGAATAGAATGTGAACCTTTTGTCTGGGTTGAATTTACCAAAGAAGCTACTTCATTTCCCATCACATCATAAACCTTCAGACTTACAAAACCATCATCAGGTAACTGATAACTAATTTCAGTTGAATTTTTAAATGGATTGGGATAATTCTGGCCAAGGTTGAAAACATTTGCAGAAGGTTTAATATTATCAACGGATGTGATCAAAGTCTGATATTTTTCCACTGCTGCAGCAATGTTATCCAACATTTCTTGCTCATTTGCTCCGAGAGCCATGGCATAAAATACATTAAATGCTTGTCCTGAAGCCAGGGAAACCGGGCCCTGCGAAGTGATGGTAACAGGTCCGTCAGAAGTATTGGATTCATACTGAGGCTGCAGCGACCCGTGGTGCATCCAAGTCCAGTAATCAGCATCTACTTCATAACCGTCATACCATTCAAAGGAATAAAGGGATGACAATGATGCTGAAAGAAGTTTCATTCCCATGGTTGTCACATTACCCTTGTGAAACCAGATAACATCCTCAGTACTATTATACGTAATAGTGTCAAAGCCCCAATCCTCATTTAAATAAGACAAAATGTCCAAACCGACGGATGCATCGATTGCAGCTGATGCAGTGTTCTGAACGTTGAATTTAACAACAGTGTACGCTCCATTATTCCATCCATAGGCATTCAGTTTTACAAGCACATCGGGGGGTAATCCGGAATAGGCATTGTTATAGGCGCCATAGATTTCAAAATCACTCGAAGTTGGATTGGGGACCAGGATAGTCGGATCCTGAACATCTGCATCATTTTTATAGTCAAATACAGCCTCTGGGGTTGATCCGACTAAAATCGCAGCGCGATACAACTGATATACATTATCCGCTGATAAAAGGGCAATGCCGCCATATTCATCTACTTCAACCGAAAGGGCACCCGTCCCAAAGGATGCCTGGGAATAGCTGTTTGCAATAAAAAGCGGCAAAAATGCAAGTAAAAGTAAAAATTTTTTCATAGGGTTTTGTTTTTGGTTTGACTTCTGTTTATGCAAATATAGTAAATCCAAATAAAAAAGTAAATTTTAAAAAGGCAATAGAAAAAGCATAAAAAGTACAGATTAAAAAATTAGGATAAATTTGCACCTTCTCCCTTCACCCCTTTAAATAAACCAGATAATGGAAAAGAAAAAGATGCCGCACACCCTGATCATTATTTCAGTTATCCTGATCCTTTTTCTGATTCTGACCTGGATCATCCCTTCAGGGCAGTTTGATCGTCAGGATTATCACGGCAGGCTGGTTGTGGTTCCGGGAACCTACCACAAGGTTGATCCGCACCCCCAGGGGTTTATGGAGCTTTTCACGGCACCCATCAAAGGCATGATGTCGGCATCACAGATCATCGCCCTTGTATTGCTTATCGGAGGTGCTTTTGGTATTGTCAGCAAAACGGGAGCAATTAATTCCGGGCTGGCCCGTGTCCTTGAGGCTACCCGTAAAAATCCGTCCATCAAGAGATTCATCATTCCCATAATCATGTTCCTTTTTTCACTGGGCGGCGCTTCATTCGGCATGGCTGAAGAGGTCATGGTCTTTGTTCTGATCACCATTCCCCTGGCTATGGCCATGGGTTATGATTCACTCACCGGGATCGCCATGCCCTTTCTCGGTGCTGCATCAGGTTTTGCAGGCGCATTCAGTAACCCGTTCACCATTGGTATCGCCCAGGGTATCTCGGAGATCCCGATATTCAGCGGGTGGGAATACCGGATCGTGGTATGGCTTGTCCTCATGACCACCGCTATTATTTTTGTCATGCTCTATGCAAGGAGGATCGAAAAGAACCCGGAACGAAGCCTGGTTTACGAGCTTGACCAAAAAAGAGATCTTACAGACTATCATTCTGCCGAAGATCTTGACTTGACATTGAAAAGAAAGCTGGTTCTGATCATCTTCTTTTCCTCCATCGTGATGCTCATCGTCGGGGTCAATGCATGGGACTGGTACATCAATGAAATTGCCGGATTGTTCGTGTTTATGGGAGTCCTCACGGCACTGGTCTACCGGCTGAATTCCCATGTTACCGTGGCTGCTTTTCTCGAGGGTGCCCGCGACATGATGACTGCAGCATTCGTCATCGGTCTAACCCGCGGGATGCTGATCATTGCCACCGACGGAAAGATCATTGACACGATTCTTGCAGGTATCGCCGGAACCATGGATCAGTTTCCCAAGGTTGTGTCAGTTCAGATGATGTTCGTATTCCAGGGCTTTATGAATTTCTTTGTTCCTTCAGGTTCGGGCCAGGCTGCCCTGACCATGCCCCTGATGGCACCCCTGGCCGATCTGATCGGGATCACACGACAGACGGCAGTCCTGGCTTTCCAGCTTGGAGATGGACTCTTCACCAGCATTTTTCCAACCAGTGGCGTCACCATGGGAATCCTGGCCATCGGGAAAATTCCTTATGATAAATGGGTCAGGTTTATGCTGCCTCTGTCACTTATTTTCCTGATCCTGGGATGTCTGCTGCTGATCCCTCCGGTGCTGTTATTTAACTATCATTGATCATAAACTTCGTTGGGTCAAAATATTCAGGGCATCTTCCCGTTCCAAAGTAATTTATTTATTTTTACATTTGAAGCCATAAATTCATCCATGCTAATAAAAATAATTGTCTACCCATGAAAATGCTGAAAAAAATTTCCTCCAGCAAAATGCTGGCCTCATTGTGTATTGTTTTCATCCTTGCAGGTTGTAATGGTCCGTCAGATCAGAATCGAATTGTGAATAAGGCAGTTGCTGATTCCATCAACAGGGAAATATCGCTGAGCCCCGAGTCACAAATCTTACTCAACAATTTCCCTACCCCGTTTGAGGTAACCGCCTTGCTTATAAAGGCCAAGGCAGGTTATTCATTCGACATTGCCAATACTCCGGATTGGGTTGATAATTACAATACCGAGATGAGTAAAGCCCTGAATCTGGGTGTATACAGCGCAGATTTGTGTTACAGTGTCACCTACAAACGCATAGATGAAACCAATAAATTCCTCGCCTGTACCAATAAATTGGCTGATGAACTGGGTATCGCAGGTGTTTATGATAAAACCCTGATGGATAAATTCAAGAAGAACGACAACAACAATGAAGAAATGATCGCATTGGTTAAAAATCTGTTCAGGAATTCCAACGATTTTCTATCAAAAAATAACCGCACCCAGGTTGCAGTCATGGTTGTATCCGGCGCCTTTACCGAAGGAATTTATCTGGCTGCCTCGGCGGCCGTAACTTCAGTGTTTGATAATTCGCAAATATTGGCCGTGATTGCCGCTCAAAAAGAAAATTATGAAAAATTGACAGCGATCCTTTCTGCCTATAATTCAGACCCGAAAATGAAATCCCTGGCCGATGACATGGCTACGTTAAAACCCATCTGGATACCTGTCGCCGTCGCACCTGGTAAAAAAGTTTCCAGGGAGCAAGCTGAAAAAATATTTGATCTGGCAGGTAGTGTTCGAGATAAGATGGTGAAATAACGCGTCACTTTTCAATTACCTTCCATTTCTCTTCCCGCTCTTTTGCCTTTTGGTCCCAAACCGGGAGGACTTCGTTAATCCAGGCCTCCTTCTCTGCATTGAGCCTGGTCATATCCAGCCCGATGAACTGCTGTGCTTTCGCTTTGGTTACAATGTCGGGGTAAGGAACCGAATCATTTTTCCCGTGCTTTGCCAGGATCCTTGCCAGGAGGATGCGGGCTTCCTTGGCTTCATCGATTGAAATGCCGATCAGGCGCGATACCTCGATGGGTGAATGGAAGGAAGCTCCGTGGCTTGCCGCGTTATAGTCCCAGAACCATTGGGCCTTGCGGATGTGGGATAGCGCCGGTTCCATCTCTTTTTCAGCAGCCCCGGCATCCCAGGCAGTTTTTGCCTCCATGTGGGCTCTGACGAGCTCCGTTTCGGCTCTGTCCCTGATCTGTTTTATCATGTCCTGTCTTTCATAGACATTGTCGCGAAGGGTTTCTTCGCTTTCCCTGTGACAAACCTGGCAAGTCTCTGAAATATTGTCCAGCGGACTGGTGATCATATGGTTGGTGAATTTTTGCCCTCCCCGCACCACATAGGGCATGTGGCAGTCGGCACAGGCAACGCCTCGTTCCGCATGAATGCCGGTTTTGTATAATTCATAGTCGGGGTGCTGGGCCTTCAGGATGGGGGTTCGGCTGAACTGGTGTGTAAAATCCGAAAAATTCCTCTCCTCGTAGAAGGTGAAGGCCGCATCAGCTGTAGTTCCGTATTCCCACGGAAAGGTCAGGTAGGCGACACCGGGGGCATCGGGTCGTTGCTTGTCGAAAAAGTATTCTGCGTGACACTGGGCACAAACCAGGGAGCGCATGGCCTGGTGCGATGCCCTGGAAATATCTTTGCCCATTGCTTTAAACGCCTCCACAAGCGCCGGACGCGTAATGCGCAGATCCATGGTCTTCGGATCATGGCAGTCGGCACAGCCGATGTAATTTATCATCTCCGGTCCTTTGGCAGCCCACTGCCCCCTGTAAAACTCAGCTGGCCCCATCTTCTCCATCAGTCGGGGGACATCAGGACTTTTGCAGGTCCAGCAGGTAGCCGGCTGGGGACCGTCGTCGGGACCTTTTGGAGTACCCGTGCGAAGCGTGTTGCGGATATCGGTGATCGCACTGTAATGTCCGCGACCCTGGTAGTAATCCTTCGAAAATGCATATCCCGCCCAGATCACAACCAGCCGGGGATCCAACTCCAGTTCGTCGATCTTGACACTGCCATTATATTTACTGCGAAAATTCCCATGGGCTGTCTGACGGTAAGTCTCGTATTCCCTGGGGTAATTCTTTCCCCAAATGACATTCCGGGGTTCAAATTCAGAGAGCTCGACCCTGGGCTTGAAAACATATTCTCTTTCGGCCCTTCGCTCAGTCACTGATGACGCCAGGAGTCCCAAAAGAAAAACGATGACCATGGTGCCAAAAAACAGTGCCCAGCTGATCCACGGAGCACGCTTTTTTTCTGTTGTCATATAATGGTTGTTAAGAATTAAGAATCAAAGATCAATATTGAATATTCTCCCTGGTTAAATGGTCTGATATGCAAGGGTCCTCATCATCTGCTTATTCTTTTTCCTCCTCTTCATCATTTTCATCCCGCTCCGTACGGCTTTCGATCCTTGTTTTTACAAGTGCGTTGGGTGTGGCCGCCAGGCCATTGAGCCTCCCGTGCGGAGTTTCACGATGGCAGTCGAGGCAAGCCCGTTCCTGCAGGTAATTGTGGTATTTGGGCTGCACCGACATGAGGTATTCCATGCCGGTAACATTTTCGTGGCAACGGATACAGTTTTTCTGAACGGCTTGCCTGCCGGCTTCGCGGATAAGTATCACCTGGTGTTCATTACGCAGGGTGAAGATGGTGGCATGCCGCAACCCATCCTCCGCCTTGAAAAGATATTTTTTGAAAAAATTGTCATGGGGCAAATGACAGTCGTTGCAGTTCGCGACCTGCCTGTGGGCACTGTGTGCCCATGTATAAAACTGCGGGTTCATCACATGGCAGTTGATGCAGGTTTCCGGGTTATCTGAAAGATAGGAGGGCGCTTTTGAAATATAGAGCGCATAGGCAGCAAGGCCGAAAAAAATCCCGAGCAGTACAGCCACCGTAGACTTCCATTGATCAGGAGGGATAAGCCACCGGGTAAGTTTTTTCATATTGGGGAATGATTGCCATTTTTGTCATACCTGCATCAAAGCTAAGAAAATTATTAAAAGAATTTTATTTATAGTTTTGTGCCAACTTTTTACGGAATCCTTGTATTTAGATCATAACCCGTGATTGCAGATTTGGAATAGAAACAAATTAACCATATAAATCGTAACAAATATGAAAAGAATCGACTTAAGTTTTTTCAAAAACAAATTTTACATTTCAGGGTTTATGTCAGGATTGTTTGTGGCTGTTTTTGCTGCAATTATTATCACTGCTGTCTATACACCTGAGCCGGATACCAGCAAAGTCAAGGGAACCATGGCGAGCAAGGAGTGTCCCCGCGTAAAAGCTGCAAAAGATAAAGCAGCAAAACCAGATTGTTCTGATTGTCATTAAGAGTCAAACACGGTAAAAATACTGCTCCTCCAATAATTTTGTCGTTGCTTCGTTTTCCAAATCCGGGTACATGGTTTTTCCTGTGCTTACATTAACGAAGTCAACAATACCTCATGAACAAACATCTCACCGCTATTTTACTTCTCCTGCTGGTCGCCCATTCGGGTACTCTGCAGGCCCAGCAGGGATCCTGGAGCATCGGGATCGAGGGTGGTCCCGGATTGTCGTTGATCTATGGGAGCGAAAACGTTTACGGCCATTCGGATCCTGCACTGTCTGGGGCAGCAGGAATCGCCGGCGAATTTGGATTTGCAGGCCGTTTTTCGGCCAGGGCAGCCCTGCATTACGAGCGGATCAGTACATTCACCGACAACCAGTCCGCATTGTTACCGGCTGCCGGGCGGCTAAAGCATTACCTCGACTACCTATCCCTGCCGGTGCTGGTGAAATGGTCCACCGGAGGAAAGATCCGTTTCTTTGTCAATGCCGGACCCTGCGTTTCCCTGCTCCTTCGTGAGTCACTGTGGTACCTTCCCGATAGCGGCAGCGAGGAAAAGGTGGCGGATGAAACGGGAGCCTATCACCGGGTTAACCTCGCTGTTACGGCCGGCGCCGGGATCGCTGTTCCCTTTGGACAAAGATTCCTGGTCTCGCTGGAGTTGCGCGATAATTTCGGGGTGCTCAACATCCGGTCGGCCGCCTCCGGCTTTGAACGCAACAGCGCAATGGCCATGGAGCAACCAACAGGGCACACCAACTCGACGCTCCTGCTTGCGGGAATAAGCTACCGGTTTGGCAGCAGCAAGGGCCTGCCGTGCACACCAAACGATCCCGGGTTTCAGTACCTGCGGAAATAGGCGTTAACCCTTTTCCTGACGGCTGAATGCCCGTTGACCTGTTGAATGTTGATCCTGGAAAAAACACCTACACTGGCCAGTCATTGCCTGAGTAATCTGGCCACCTCCTTGTTGATTATTCAGAATTTATGAATGTCACCTAAATCGGCAGAGGGCGGTCGGAGAATTTGGATTTTACATTTTGCATTTGGACTTGTACACTACTCTGAAGAAATATCTAACTGCCAGTTCATCATCGATTTTGCGAAAGTGGTTGATTTTATTGGTTAATACTCCTTGTTTTTAATTTTTTTCATTTGAGCCAGATAAGCAAGCAGTCCTAAAAAGCCTATCATAAAACCGCTTATAAAACCACCAATTCCCCGCTAAAAATATCTCTTTTTCACAAAGGTTTTTAAAAACCCCTACATTCAATTTGTAATTAGAGCCGATTATGCGTTTGAGCATAATTTTAAACTCAATGTGCAGTTTTTTCAGTACGAGACATGAACAATTAATTTTTAGAGGCTCCCTGAATCGACACAAAATCGCGTAAATACGCGATTTTGCGTCGATACGGAAATGTGTATTCCTACTATTTCCGATACCATCTAAAAGAAAAATATATTTAACTTGCTGATATATAATGAATTAACTCAGTAATACTGAGATTGGCTCTTTTTTTGTATTTATTGGTATGTCAATTGCATAATAATCTTTCCTCAATTTTTTACAATGGCGTTTTTCGGAATCCGGACTTACTACTGTGTACTTAATTACTTGTTGAAATTGATTCCTGCTCGTGCGCATACAGAAAGCATGGAGGATTCAATCTTGAAAACACTGCCTTAAACCAGAAAACCGGAAACTAAAGTCAACTAACAGAAGTGAGATGCCTGAGAACCAACAACCACCATCACAATCCACCAAAAAAAACCTGCTATATGAAGAAGTTTGTACTATTATTGCTCGTATCACTTGCATGGGCCAGAAGCTCACAGGCGCAATACACTTTACCTTTTACTGAAACTTTTGTATCGTCTTCTCAATTGCCTGAAGAATGGGTCTCCTGGCAATCGGCTGGTCAAGGAGCTTCCTGGGCTGCTGTTGAGGGGATGGGGGGGACGGGCGACGGCTGCGCTTTCAGCTGGTACAACGGCACCATCTGGCTGATCTCAAAAGCAATCACCGTCCCGGTCGAAGGATCGGTTGACATCAGCTTTTATCAGAAGGATGGTAATCCGACTTCTTCTGTAAAACACGGACTGTATTACTCCATTACGGGCGCACAGAACCTGGCGGCATGGACGGCCATCTATGCCGACCTGGGAGTTGGTGACTTGAACTGGAGAATCTCCCCCACCTTTACGCTGACGGGTTATGCGGGAACGACATTGTATATTGCCTGGGAATATGAAGGCTCTATCCCGGGTGGATGGTACGTCGACAATATACATATGGAGGTCACGCCCCAATGTCCTACCCCCCTCGGTGTTAACGCAACGGGAATTACTGTCAGTTCTGCGACCCTTAACTGGACGGCCCCCTCTTCTCCTCCCTCAAACGGGTATGACATCTATTACAGCACCACCTCCACCCCCCCGACTTCATCCACGGTCCCCACGGCTACGGTCGGCGCGGGAATAACCACCTATTCCATGGTTTCATTGAGCGCCAACACGGTTTACTATGCCTGGGTTCGCTCAAACTGCGGCGGCTCCAGCGCTTCCTGGACCAATGTTTACTCCTTCGCGACGCTTTGCAACGCGGTTACCGTGCTTCCGTTCAACGAAGGTTTCGAGTCGGGGTATACCGATCAGACCTCCGTGGGAGGTTGCTGGACCCAGTTTGGAGGAGCATGGGGTAAATACTGGATGGCCAACAGCTCCGAAACGACGTTCAACCGAGGTCCACGCACCGGAAACTGGGATGCAACCTTAGGGATGTACGGGGATACCTGGATGTTCAGGAAATTTACCCTCACCGGAGGAATGTATTACACCGTTTCCTGCTGGGCGCAACAGAATGGCTCAACTCCCTCCTATGCCACCATTGAACTGAAATACGGCACTGTTGATACCCCTGGCGGGATGACCGGCTCCATACAATCTCCCACAGGCCTTACCACAAGCTACACACAAATTTCGGGATCCTTCGCTCCCGCAACGACCGGAGACTATTACATCGGCATCCACGGCTGGCACAACAGCTACCCCCACGCGGATTACATCACCCTCGATGATATCCAGGTAAGCCAGACCTATTCTTGTTTCCCTCCCACCGCTGTTGCTTCAACGGCCATCGCACAGACTTCAGCTAACATCACCTGGACTCCCCCGGCCTCGTCGCCGGCAAGCGGATATGACATCTATTACAGCACCTCCTCAACAGCCCCTACCACGAGTACAACCCCCAGTGGCTCGGTTGCAGCAGGAGTAACGGCCTATACGATGACGCCCCTTACCCTGGGTACAACCTATTATGTATGGGTGCGCTCAAACTGCGGAAGCGGAAATCTCAGTACATGGTCAACGGTATATTCCTTTTCAACCCATGGTATCGTTCCTACCGGCATTACCGTCCCCGGAACCTACCCGAATTTAACCGGTGTGGGCGGTGCATTTGAAGCCATCAATGCCGGCGGATTAAACGGAAACACCACCATCAACATCACGGCCGATCTCACCGAACCCGGTACCTATGCCCTGAATGCATGGACCGAAAACCCTGCAGGGTCAAACTACACCCTGCTGATCAAACCAGATGCCAGCACCCTGAGAACGATCAGCGGTACGCTAACTTATTCAGCCTCTCTCCCGGCCCTGATCAGGACCAATGGCGCAAGCCGTTTTACCATCGACGGACAGGCAGGCAAATACCTGACCTTCAGGAATACCACGGCAACACCGGCCACCACGGCTGGCACGATACAGTTCAACAATGGCTCACAGAACTGTTATCTTAAAAACTCTACTGTCGAAAGTAATTACAGTGCGTTCGCATATGGTACCGTGACCATCGGAAGTACCGGCAGCAATTCGATCGAGATCTCAGGCAACGATCTGCGTGATGCAACGGCAGGTACTACCGGGACCCCCGGCGTGGGGATTTTCTGCAATAACTCTTTAAGTTCACTGAACATCCTGAATAATAATATCTATAACTTCAACCTCATCGGCATATACATCTTGGCAACAGCTAATGGTGCGGTCATAAACGGGAATAGTTTATATTATAATTCCCCCACGGCACCTGCCACAGGTCAGTGGGGCATTTATTTGATGACTGCGACATTCAACCACCTGGTCACTGGCAATTACATCGGCGGTCAGGCCCCGCTTTGCCAGGGAAATGCCTGGACCTGTCCGAGCGGTGGTAACTTTGAGGGGATATTTTTTGGTGGCTCGGGTGCAGGGACCAGCACTTTTTCGAACAACATTATCCGCAATATTGCATTCACCAATTCCGGGGCATCAACCTTTTACGGGATGAGAATAATGTCGGGACTGGTCAATATCATGAACAATACCGTTGGCAGTGAAACTGTTGCGGGCTCCATCTCCTATGCGGGAAACGGAATTCTTTACGGACTTTACCTGACCTCGACCAACCAGGCCAACACGGCTGAAAACAACATCTTCGGGAACTGGTCGCTGACTTCAGCTTCCGGAACACCAACTGTGTATGGAATGTACGTGTATTCGGTAAATGCAAGAAAAAACAAGATCTTCGGCATCTCTGCTTCAAATGCTGCTCTCACGCCGGTTATATATGGAATCTATACAAAATTTCAGAATCATATCATTAATGAATTCTCCAACAACATCATCACCCTCGATGCCGGTGCTGCAACAGATCCGACGATATATGGATTTTACAATGACGACATAGATAACATGAACCTTAATTTGTTCTACAATACCATTCTGATCAGCGGTCCGCCAACAGCATCTTCATCAACGTATGCCGCCTACATGAATAAAAGTATCCTGGATTTAAAAAACAACATCTTTGCCAATTCAAGGGGTGCAGGCGGAACAGGCAAGCATTTTAGTCTTTTTATTTTAGACTCTCATCCTTTATCCACCACAGATTATAATGATTTTTATTCCGTGGCAGGTCCTTTACTCCATTTCCAATCCGCAGATGTGACTACTCTTGCTTCCTGGCAGACTGTTACGGGTCAGGATGCCCATTCCATCAGCACCAATCCTTTGTTTGTTTCCGCCACCGATCTGCATCCGCAGCAACCCCTGCTCGTCGCCGGGACGACGGTAGCAACCGTCACCACCGATTATTCCGGGATAACCCGCGCAACGGTTCCGACCATTGGCGCTTATGAACTTACCCAGGTAGTTACCACTGCCGCGACTTCAGTCACTCAGACCGGAGCAACCCTGAACGGTACGGTGAATGCGTGTTCGCAAAATGTAGTTACCTCGTTTGAGTATGGTCTCACAACCTCATACGGAAGCAGTGTGGCTGCCTCGCCTTCCCCTGTTACAGGGAATACTGCAACCGGGATTATCGCGTCTCTTACGGGTCTGACAATCAATTCGCTTTACCATTACAGGGCTGTAGGGACTGTAGGCGCTTCAAACTATTACGGGGCCGATTTCACCTTTGACCTGGTACCCACACCCGTATGTACTTCGCCCACTGCTGTTGCGGCAACAGCCATCTGCCAGACTTCGGCCAGCATCGCCTGGACCCCACCGGCATCGGCGCCGGCAAGCGGGTACGACATTTACTACAGCACTTCATCCACGCCCCCGACCATAAATACCACTCCCACAGCTTCGGTTGCAGCCGGGGTCACCGTCTATACGATGACTCCCATCACACTGGGGACAACGTATTATGTATGGGTTCGTTCGAACTGCGGAAGCGGAGATCTCAGTATGTGGTCAACGGTATATTCCTTTTCAACCCATAGCCCTGTTCCCACAGCGGTTACAGTCCCCGGAACCTACCCGAATTTAACCGGTGTGGGTGGTGCATTTGAAGCAATCAATTGCGACGGATTGAATGGGAATACCACCATCAGCATCACGACTGATCTTACCGAACCCGGTACCTATGCCCTGAATGACTGGACCGAAAACCCTCCCGCGTCAAACTATACCCTGCTGATCAAACCTGATGCCAGCACCCTGCGAACAATCAGCGGTACGCTCAGCTATTCAGCCTCCCTTCCGGCCCTGATCAGAACCAACGGCGCCTCCCGGTTCACCATCGACGGACAGTCAGGTAAATATCTGACCTTCAGGAATACTACCACATCACCGGCCGGTACCGCTGGCACGATACTGTTCAACAACGGCTCCCAGAACTGCTATCTGAAAAACTCGACCGTGGAAAATAACTGCAGCCCGACATCTTATGGTACCGTGACCATCGGAAATACCGGCAACAATTCGGTCGAGATCTCGGGAAACGATGTACGTGATGCAACTGCAGGGACTACCGGAATCCCTGGAGTGGGGATTTACTGTGCCTCCCAGACCAGTTCACTGAGCATCCTGAACAATAACGTGTATAACTTCAACAACTACGGCATACTCATGATTACTGCCGCCAATGGCGCGGTCATAAGCGGAAACAGTATATTTTATAATTCCCCCACGGCACCGACCGGATCGCAGTATGGCATTTTTCTTATGCCATCGACATTCAACCACCTGGTAACCAACAATTATATTGGCGGTCAGGCCCCTCTTTGCCAGGGAAATGCCTGGACATATCCGGGCACGGGTACCTTTGCAGGAATATATGCATCTGGCCCTTATGCAGGTCTTATAACTATTTCGAACAACATGATCCGGAATATTGCCATGACCAGTTCCGGGGTGCCAGCCTTCTACGGGATGTTAACCGGAACCGGACTTTTCAGCATTAAGAACAACACTGTCGGTAGTGAAAGTGTTGCGGGCTCTGTCACCTATGCAGGAACAGGAGAAGTTTACGGACTTTACTTAACCTCGAGCAATTCATCCAACGCGGTGGAGAACAACATCTTTGGTAACTGGTCACTGACCGCTGCAACCGGACACCCGGTGGCCTGTGGAATGTTAGTTTATTCAGTGAATGCTGTAAAAAATAAGATCTTCAATATCGCTGCTTCAAATGCTACCCTTACGCCAAAAATTTATGGAATCTGGGGCTTGGGCGCAAATGATGATGTTAATGAATACTCCAATAACATCATCTCCCTTGATGCCGGGGCTGCAACTAACCCGATCATCTATGGATTTTACAATGAGGCTTATTACAATTCGGCCTTAAAATTCTATTATAATGATATCCATATCAGCGGTCCGCCAACGGGATCATCATCAACTTATATCATTTATAGCTGTTCAGACAGGTTAATCGAATTTAAAAACAACATTTTTTCCAACCTGAGGAGCCCGGGCGGAACAGGCAAGCATTATGTCCTCTATACGTGTGGCTGGACAACTCCGCTGAACTCAGATTACAATGATTTTTATACTGTGGCAGGACCGTTTATCTATTATGATGGTTATGACCTAAGTAATCTGGCTGCCTGGCAAAGTATTAGCGGACAGGATCCCCATTCACTGAGTACCAATCCTTTATTTGTTTCCTCCTCCGATCTGCATCCCCGGCAGCCCCTGCTGGTTGCAGGAACACCAGTAACAGGCATTACTACCGACTATGCAGGGATAACCAGGTCAACGGTTCCAACCATTGGGGCTTATGAACTTACCCAGGTAGTTACCACTGCTGCGACTGCTGTCACTCAAACAGGTGCAACCCTGAACGGCACGGTGAATGCGTGTTCGCAAAATGTAGTCACTTCCTTTGAATACGGTCTCACGACCTCTTACGGAAGCAGCGTGGCCGCCACTCCTTCGTCAGTTACAGGTAATACTGCAACCGGTATTACTGCAGCTCTGACGGGTCTGACAATCAATACGCTTTACCATTACAGGGCTGTAGGGACGGTTGGCTCTGCAAAATATTACGGGGCCGATATGTCCTTTAACCTGCTGCCCACATGTCCTGAACCTACCTCTGTTGTGGCAACTGTCATCGGACAGACTTCAGCCAGCATCGCCTGGACACCCCCGGCATCGGCACCTGCAAGCGGATATGACATCTATTACAGCACCTCCTCAACAGCCCCTACCACGAGTACAACCCCCAGTGGCTCGGTTGCAGCAGGAGTAACGGCCTATACGATGACGCCGCTGACCATGGGTACATTGTATTATGTGTGGGTTCGCTCCAACTGCGGAGGCGGATATCTCGGTATGTGGTCAACGGTATATTCCTTTACTACCCATGGTATCGTTATAACAGTAATAACAGTCCCCGGGAACTATCCTACCCTGACCGGTGTGGGTGGCGCGTTTGAAGCGATCAATGCCGGAGGATTGAACGGAAATACCACCATCAACATCACAGCCGATCTCACCGAACCCGGGACCTATGCCCTGAATGGCTGGACCGAAAACCCTTCAGGGTCAAACTACACCCTGCTTATAAAACCTGATGCCAGCACCCTGAGAACGATCAGCGGTACTTTGACCTGGTCAACCTCCACACCTGCCCTGATCAGAACCAATGGAGCAAGCCGTTTCACCATCGACGGACAGGCAGGTAAATACCTGACCTTCAGGAACACTACCTCAACACCGGCCGGCACGGCAGGAACGGTACTTTTCGACAATAGCTCCACATCCTGCTATCTGAAAAACTCTACCCTTGAAAATAACTACAACTCGACCTACTATGGTACTGTGACCGTCGGAAACACAGGAAGCAATTCGGTCGAGATCTCGGGAAATGATATCCGCAATGCAACAGCAGGGACAATAGGAATTCCGGCCGTCGGGTTTTATTGTGCATCATCAACCAGCTCCCTGAACATCCTGAACAATAATGTGTATAACTTCAACAGCTATGGCATTCTTATGGTCACTGCTGCCAATGGGGCAGTCATCAGCGGAAACTCTGTCTATTATAATTCTTCTACCCCGCCCACCGGATCCCAGTTCGGCATTTATCTTATGGCTGCCACATTCAACCACCTGGTAAGTAATAATTATGTAGGCGGACAAGCACCGCTTTGCCAGGGGAATGCATGGACATATCCGGGTACTACCTGGGCGGGAATATACTCAGAGGGCACGAATGCCGGTGCTATAACTTTCTCGGGCAACATCATCCGGAATATTACCATGACCAGTTCCAGTCATTCCTCTTTCTACGGACTGAAAATCGGAGACGGATTGTTCAACATTATGAACAACACCGTGGGCAGTGAATCTGTGGCAGGCTCCATTACCTATGCAGGTACCGGATATTTTTACGGACTTTACCTTGTCTCGTCCAATGAGGGCAACCAGGTGGATAACAACATCTTCGGGAACTGGTCACTGACCGCTGCCTCGGGTTCCCCCTTAGTGTGCGGAATCTTCGTATCTTCCATGAATGCCAGTAAAAACAAGATTTTCAATATCTCTGTTTCCAATGCTGCACTGACGGCCGACATCAGGGGGATCTTGTGTCAAAGTATTGGTACTGGAACGAATGTATACTCCAATAACCTCATTTCCCTTGACGGCGGGGCTGGAATAAACTCGTACATCGCTGGATTTTCCAATGGCGGCAACTATTCCGGTATGAATTTTAAATTCTATTACAATGATATCCACATCAGCGGTCCAACATCATTAGGATCATCCATTGCTTTTAACTTCTGGACATATAATAACCTCGAGTTAAAAAACAACATTTTCTCCAACGTAAGAGGCCAAGTCGGCTCGAATAATTTTGTTTTGTATTTTCTTAATCACGGCGCTCTGATTTCCGACTACAATGATTTTTATACTGTGACGGGACCGTTTAGCAAATATAATGGTGGTAATCAGAGCAACCTGGCTGAGTGGAAAGCTGCTACAGGGCAGGATGCCCATTCTCTGAGTACCAATCCATTGTATATTTCGTCTACGGATCTTCATCCACAGCAACCACTGCTCGTTGCCGGAACCCCGGTTCCGGTCATCACTACCGACTATGCCGGAATTACGAGAGCAAGTGTTCCTACCATCGGCGCTTATGAAATGCCCCAGGTAACTACTACTGCGGCGACGTCTGTCACTCAAACTGCAGCTGTCATGAACGGTACGGTGAATGCGTGTGCGCAAAATGTAGTCACTTCCTTCGAGTACGGTCTCACGACCGCTTACGGAAGCAGTGTGGCCGCCACGCCCTCACCTGTCACAGGGACTACCTCAACCTCGATCACGGCCGCGCTGTCGGGACTCACCCCGAATACCCTCTACCACTACCGGGCGGTAGGCACTGTAGGAACTTTAAAATATTACGGGGCTGATTTCACCTTTGACCTGGTACCCACACCTTCCATCACTTCGGGACCGACTGTGGTTTGTTCAGGAGTGCCTGGCAATGTTTACACCACCCAGTCGGGGAAGTTGAACTATGTGTGGACTGTAGTTGGTGGTACGGTAACGGCAGGCGGCACATCCACAAGCAATACAGTAACAATTACCTGGAACACGACAGGATTGCAGTCGGTGAGCGTAAATTACCAGAACACCAGCGGCATTTCAGCGCCTTCGCCCGCAGTATATGGTGTTACAGTTAACCCGCTGCCGGCACCCACAATCACCGGTTCAGCAGTTTTTTGCGCCGGATCAACCGGAGTCATTTACGCTACTGAATCCGGGATGACCGGATATACCTGGACCTTATCAGCCGGCGGAACAATCACTGCGGGCGCCGGTACCAACCAGATCACGGTGACCTGGAACACCGCAGGAGCACAGAATGTGAATATCAACTATGTGAATTCTTACGGATGTACGGCCACAACGCCCACAGCCAACGCTGTTACGGTTAACACGCTGCCAGTACCCACGATCACCGGTGCGGCATCGGTCTGTGCAGGCACAACGGGTGTTACCTATTCTACCGAAGCAGCGATGACAGGCTATACCTGGACTGTTTCAGCAGGCGGTTCGATCACAGCAGGATCAGGAACAAACAGTATCACAGTGACATGGAATACCCCAGGAGCACAGAATGTGTATGTCAACTATGTGAATTCTGACGGATGTACGGCAACAACGCCAACAGCCAAAGCTGTTACGGTTAACCTTTTGCCGGTACCCACAATCACCGGTTCAGCAACTTTTTGCGCCGGATCAACCGGAGTCATTTACGCTACTGAATCCGGAATGACCGGATATACCTGGGCCGTATCAGCTGGCGGAACCATCACCGCGGGCGCCGGTACCAGCCAGATCACGGTGACATGGAGCACCGCAGGAGCACAGAATGTGTATGTCAACTATGTGAATTCTAACGGATGTACGGCAACCACGCCAACAGTCAAAGCTGTCACGGTTAACCCGCTGCCGGTACCTACAATCACCGGTTCAGTAACTTTTTGCGCCGGTTCAACCGGAGTCATTTACGCTACTGAATCCGGCATGACCGGATATACCTGGACCGTATCAGCCGGTGGAGCCATCACCGCGGGCGCCGGCACCAGCCAGATCACGGTGACCTGGTACACCGCAGGAGCACAGAATGTGTATGTCAACTATTTGAATTCTGACGGATGTACGGCAACAACACCAACAGCCAAAGCTGTTACGGTTTACCCGCTGCCGGCACCCACAATCACCGGTGCGGCATCGGTCTGTGCAGGCACAACGGGTGTTACTTATTCTACCGAAGCAGCGATGACAGGCTATACCTGGACTGTTTCAGCAGGCGGTTCGATCACAGCAGGATCGGGAACAAACAGCATCACGGTGACCTGGAACACCGCAGGATCACAGAATGTCTATGTCAACTATGTGAATTCTAACGGATGTACGGCAATAACGCCAACAGCCAAAGCTGTTACGGTTAACCCGCTGCCGGGACCCACAATCACCGGTTCAGCAGCTGTTTGCGCCGGATCTACCGGAATCATTTACGTTACTGAATCCGGAATGACCGGATATACCTGGGCCGTATCGGCCGGCGGCACGATTACTGCGGGTGCTGACACCGATGCGATCACTGTGACATGGAACACCGCCGGATCACAAAACGTTTCAGTTAACTATTTAAATGCAAACGGATGCACTGCTGTAACTCCATCTGTAAAAAATGTCACCGTTAATCCATTGCCTGTTCCAACCATAACCGGGTCAACCAGTCTTTGCGTTAATTCAGGATACTACGCTTATATGACAGAGGCTTCCATGTACGGATATATTTGGACCATCTCAGCCGGTGGCACCCTGGTTACGGGAGCTGGCACCAACCATATCAGTGTAATCTGGAACACCCCGGGAGCACAATCGGTAAGCGTTACCTATACCAGCCTGATGGCTTGCGTTCCTTCTTCACCTACAACACTGAATGTTGCCGTTAACCCGATACCGGGAGATGCAGGAAGCATCACCGGAGCCACTACAGTTTGCGGTGGTGCGCAGGATGTGACCTATTCAACACCCCCGATTGCAGATGCTGTGACCTATGTGTGGACTCTCCCGGCCGGGGCTTCGATTGCCACTGGTACAGGAACAAATGACATCACGGTTAATTTTGCAACCTATGCATCATCCGGAAACATTTCGGTATTCGGTAACAACTTGTGTGGCAGCGGAACTACTTCCAGTTTGCAGGTTGCGGTCACACAACTTGTTGCTGCTGCAGGAATCATTGCCGGTCAGGGTGATGTCTGCCAGGGTGAGAGCGGCGTGGTTTATACGGTTGCTCCGATTGCCAATGCAACAGAGTATATCTGGACAATCCCTCCCGGAACCACCATCGTCGGAGGTGCCGGTACCAATTTCATCACCGTTGATTTTGGCATGAATGCCGTATCCGGCGTTTTTACTGTTTACGGATCCAACTCCTGCGGAAATGGAGCAGTCTCTTCTGACTTCAATGTGACTGTGAATCCTATTCCCGCAACCCCGGTGGTTACGGCTATAGGAGATATGCTCACCAGCAGTGCTTCAAGCGGCAACCAGTGGTATTTCTCGGCTACACAGGGTGGCACAGGGATCATTATCCCAGGGGCAACCTCCCAGAGTTACCAGGCAACACAAACCGGCTGGTACTGGACGGTTGTAAATGCAGGCGGCTGCGAATCCGATCCTTCGCTCAGGGTCTATATCATGATGGTTGGAGTTGATGAACTGCGGGCGGAAAGCTTCAACATCTTCCCGGTTCCAAACGACGGAAAGTTTACGGTTTCGATAATATCCACCTCAAAGGAAAACTTTACTATCACTGTTATCAACAACCTGGGCGTACAGATTTGTGAAATCAGAGATAATCAAGTGAATGGCCGTTTTGACCAGGTTATCGATCTGAGGCCAGTTGCTCCCGGAATTTACATGGTTGTGATCAGGAATTGTGAACAACAAATCTTAAGGAAGATCATTGTCGGTAAGTAAAACACCACCATCAGTGTAACTCATTTTTTATGATTATTAGCGTTTATTTAGGCCATCCCCTGGTTTGGGGATGGCCTTTTACTTATCGTTTTACAAATCAACCGTTTTGACGATAATCGGTGCTCAGCTTGCTCTGGAACAACCAAATGGAGAATTAGGCCTGCATGTATGCTGGTTGTAACCATTTTTCAATCACCACACACAATATCTAATAATTACATGGTTACAATTTACAACCAGGGAAACAAGGTGCTGCCCTTTGTCTTTCAAAACAGAAGAGTCAATTTTGTCCTGGGAAACGATAATAATATATTTTTGTTACCCGAAAAAAAAAAGCCCTCATTCCACTGGGGTTTAAGAGCTTTTAGAGTACACTACTCTGACGAAATATCTAACCGTCAATTCATCATCGATTTTGCGAAAGTGGTTGATTTGGCTGTTAAATAAGTAGTATTCCCGTTTTCAGAATCTCAGCATTACCCTGTTCTGTCAGGAAAGGGACGAAACATGAAAAAATGCCCCGAAGGTAGATAGGTTTCATCTCTTCATACGATTTATCCGAATCGTAAATCTCCAAACTGATGACCCAGGTGGTAAACAGGTTGACAAACTTGAACAGAAAGACGGGAAAAACATCCGTATGCAGCAATCTTTCTGATAAAGACCCTTGTTTCACCAAAGAGCTGAATACGTCCAACATCAATTTATTGTTGCTGCTAAACTGGGTCGAGAGATGTTCAAAGACTGCATTGTGTGTTTTTATGGAGGCTGCAAAGTACCGGATGACACAACGGTACTCGTACTGGATGTCCATCCCTTCCATAGACCTGTATATAAACTTGTCAAGGCCGTATTCACCTATTAATGATTTGCTTCGGGAACTCATCTGCTTCTCCTCATACAGTTGGGCCAACGCTATAAATAGGTGGTCCTTAGTTGGAAAATGGTAGGTTATCCTGCCTAGGGTCGTATTCATTCTTTTTGCCAGTTCGGCAAGGGTGATACCTAACCCTTCCTGATTGTAAAGATCTCTTGCTTGGATAAGAATATCTCTCTTTGCTTTTATTCCTTTGGCTATCAAGTTAATATGATTGAACTGCAAAAATACAAAAAAATATTTTTTTGTTTAAAAAATAATTGTTCTAAATTTGCAATTGATTTTCGCAAAAATACATGAATTAAAATCGAAATCTGAAACACAAAAATAAACAATAAACCAGAAGAACAACAAGTATGGCTCAAACAGGGAGATTACTACATGGAGCAGTTATTTCTGGCGGTATCAATGCCGTGATAAACGGGATCATACACTGGTTCCAGGTGAAAGGTCAGCCGTTGATCAGTTTGACCGCAGACTCGATCTCCAACCAAGAACATACGGTCATGGGAAGTGCTATCATCCTGGCATTTACATTATCTGTCATTATCGCATGCATTTCCTGGTTCACCTTTAAAGAATCTGGCAAACCGAAGTTTTTCACCGGAGGTATATTTCTGATTCTGAAAAATGCTTTGTTCCTTTTTGGTTTGTTCATCACGCTGGCAATCCTTTGGCAGCGTTTTGTCGGAACTGTTGAAGTCACACCTTTCATCGCTGCGCTTATAGTCGGCCTGATTGCGGGTGTTGTAGCAGGATTGACAGAGTACCTGACCAAAAAGGAACTGGCTAAATACGTACAATGACCAACAATACATTTGTTAACATTTAAATCGAAGTTTATGAAACTTGACCATTTTTTTGATCTGACAGGAAAAGTTGCCATTGTAACCGGGGGTGGCAACGGAATCGGCAAAGCATGTTGCCTGATGCTGTCGAAAGCCGGAGCGGCCATTGCTGTATCTGACCTGAAACTGGAGGATGCCAAGCATGTGGCCGAAGAGATCAATGCCGGCGGAGGCAAGGCCATTGCCGTCGCCTGCAATGTTACAAAGGATGAAGACCTGGTGGCCGTTGTGGAGACTACGGTTCGTGAACTGGGTGGAATCCATATCCTAGTCAATAATGCTGGCGGCGGTGGTGGGAACATGGAGAATCCGTTCAAGATCACCGTGGATGATTTCGCCTTCCGATTCAAGCTGAATGTGTTCAGCGCGTGGCGCATGTGTCAGCTCAGCGTTCCCCATATGAAGAAAGACGGTTATGGTTCCATCATCAACATCACCTCCATGAGTAGTCTGAACAATAGCCCGAACATGAGTGCCTATGCTGCATCCAAGGCAGCTCTGAACCACATGACATCCAATCTTGCTTTTGACTTCGGACCGGAAGTAAGAATCAACGCCGTGGGCCCGGGCGCTACCAAAACAGCGGCACTTGAATCTGTGCTCACGCCTGAAATCGAAGCAAAAATGCTGGCACATACCCCCATCAAAAGACTGGGCGACGTCGATGATATTGCCGGTGCTGTTCTCTATTTTGCAGCACCCATCTCGGCCTGGGTGGACGGACAGACCTTGTTCGTCAACGGCGGTGGTGTGCAGACACTGGATTAATTCATTATTCGTAATTCGTAACCTTTCAAAATTAAAAACCATGAACCCAATCATTGATAAACTCTTCTCATTTGAAGGAAAAGTCATTATAATCACCGGGGCAGCAGGCGCCATCGGCGGGGCAGCAGGCCATCTTTTCGCATCCCTGGGTGCCAATGTCGTCATTTCCGACCTCAACGGTGATGGTGCCATGAAAGTGGCAGCCGAGATCACAAAGGAATCAGGCCGGGAGGCGATAGGCATTAAAACCAACGCCACTGTTGAGTCCGATCTCGAAGCGCTGGTGAAAACCACCGTCGATAAGTTTGGCAAAATCTCCGCATTAATCAACAACGTGGGATGGGGCGCCGCCACTCCGATCTGGGAATCAACCACCGAAAAAATGGTAAATTCCTACCTGCTGAACACAGTCAGCGCCTATAATCTCTCCCGCCTTTGCATGCCTTACCTCGAGAAGGAACCAAATGCATCTGTGATTTTCTGCGGATCCATGGTGGGTGTGACGCCGTCGCCGGAATTCATTGAATATAGCACAGCCAAGGCCGGGCTTATGAACATGGTGCGCAGCATGGCGGTGGTTTCCGGGCCACAGGTGCGGTTCAACACGGTCCTTATCGGCTCGGTTGATAACGGCGCTTCCACACTGGAAGCCGGATACGATGCCGCGATGCTGAAAAGACTCTCCGACATGTTCGTCATGAAACGCAGGGGGATGCCCGTTGAAATTGCCTATGGCATGATGTTCCTGATGAGTGAGGCGGCCACTTGGATCACGGGGATCGACCTGCGCATCGATGGTGGTGGCATCTATCAGAGCAAGATGCCAAAAAAAGACTGATTGTTTCCAACTTACACCGGCAGAAGGTATGCAATCTGAAAGACAGCGAAGAACCAGGTATGTCCTGGTTCTTCTTTTCGTGCTGGCGACGGCTGGCACCGCATTCTCCCAGGGGGGCGCTCCAAGCGCAGGAGCGCCGGGTTCTTTTCAGTCGATGACTATTACAGAGATCAGGATTGTTTGGGATTCTCTTCAGCCCGATAAAGATATAGAAACCTCACTGACGCAGAAAATTATTCGGGCGATCAATGTATATCCCAATACATCAGTATCTTCCAACGAACTCGACATGGCAGTGGGGAATGCGCTTCGAATCCCCGAAGTAGGGAAAATCAACTGGAATGCCGACCTGAGCACAGGTAATGCCGTCATTCTGGTCCTGCATGTCCGGCTATCGACCAAAGGATTTGAAGCCGCAACCAGGCATGGTATGGCCGTTTCCGGTCAGACATCCGATTTTCCTCTTCTCTTCCAGAATAAAGTCAGCATGATCAAGATCAACCTGGCCGGAGCCATGATGCCTACTTTGATTACCAATACCTGGTGGGGAAACGGTAAAGTCTTTACGCAGTACAACCCATTTGGAAAAAATCCTCCTGGCACAGCCCCGGCACTTGATTTCGAGGCATACGTGAAAGCCGGTGTGGCAGGTATCGTGCAAATAAACCACAGTGAGAACCCCTTATACCTCTATGGTGCGGTCAACGGCCTCGGTGTAACCACACTCGGTCGCGAACTTTACAACGCCAACAGCAGCACCTTTGCCCTTCAGATCGAGGAAGCATATGCCGGTATCCTCGGCGTAAAAACATTTAAAAACGGACATCTCTTCAGATACATGTTCTCTTTTGGCAAACAGCCATACAGGATCGGCACCGGTATGCTGATCTGCCAGATTGGTGGGAACGGGGGAACCTGGGGTGGAATGAACGCCTGGCCGAGATTCAGTGGCAGACTGGTGGGTCTGGCCAGACTGGCTTATGACCGCTGGAAACTCGAAGGTTTTTATATTCAGCCCAATGATTACCCGGCTAACGAAAGCCATACACAGTTGGCGGGTTTCAATCTCGAATATAACCGGGCGTGGGGGCTCAGCGGAGGCTTTACCTATCTGAACGCACTGAAGTCAGATTTTCCCTATTTCTTCCCCGATTATTCCCGGACCACCCGGCAGGGTACGAATGCTATGAATCTACGGTTTCAGTGGCTGCCTCGTCCCGATCAATCATTCTTTTTTGCGAAAGTGGAAGGCGGACTCGAAGTGAATAACCGTATTCCAATGCTTGCCTGGGGCATGGCAGCCGAAGGGGGCTGGTCGTTCGGTAACGTGAAACTCCGTCCGGCAGTCAGTTACCGGTATTCACTGCTTTCAGGCGACGACCCTGCAACATCCCGGCTTGAACGCTGGGATTTCCTTTACTCTGGCGACGATATCTTCACATGGGTACAGGGAGTTTTGATGAAGAATGTTCTTTTCAATACCAATATGGAAGTGCACCGTTTCCAGCTGCAGCTTTTTCCCAACCGTTGGAGAGTAACCACCCAGTATGTCTTCATCATGGCAAACCAACTGACCTCCGTTCCCATGCCACCCTCCGGTAACTTTTCAGATAAGCAGATAGGCCAGGAACTCCTGATCGTGGCCGAGCGTTTTGTTTCGAAGCATATTTTTCTACGGTTCACGGCATCGGCATTATGGCCGGGAAAAGGATTCAGTACGACCCTGCCCGAACCTGTCTCCCAGCCATGGACGGAAATGCAGGCAATGGTCCATTTCAACTTCTAAAAAGATTCCCCGCAGAAAATAGCGAGGAATCCGACTTAGTACCCGGGATAGGGGTACCAAAATAAGTGACCACAACCAACACCGCAACCGAAAATAAAAACCTATGTAACCCGCAAAGGTCCAGGTGTTTAGAAGATTTGTATGTACACTTAAGTGACCAATTATCTAACTTCAGAATCATTCCAGATTACATCAAAGTGGTTGATTTTATGGAGGAATTGAAGTTTTCTCAGACTACCACTTAACGGATTTAATCGAGTCTGGCAAATTTGAATGACTGTACCTCATTGAAATTCATAGAAGCCAAGTTTCTGGTCTCAAACGCCAAGTGCCAACTGTCATATGCCAATTATTTGGGACATAGCACATGACGTTTGGCACTTGACCCGTACACTATTCTGATGAAATATCTGACCGGAAATGTATTAAGAATCTTGTGGAAGTAGTTTATATCCTATTTGTTACAGGTTTTTTTTGAGTATTATTAGTAACTGGTAACGATCTAGCCACACCACCATCCAGAAATACTTCCGGTTCTACAATACCGAAATGCCCCACCAGGCATTTGATCACAAAACCCCGGAATACAGATACAAGAAAGCAGCTTAAAAACGGAAATGAAAAACCGACTGACCCCTAACACGATTATTACTTTGCCTATTCCGCTTTGATAAATCGGGCCCGCGATATCTGCTCCGCATTCCGGCTTTCGATGATATAAAGACCGGCAGGAAAGCCGGCAAGACTGATCACCGGACGTAAATCGTTCGTAGCTTGTGAAAATACGATCCGTCCATGGCTGTCGATGATACGCAGTTCACCCTGAAAGGGTAATTCAACCGAAAGCTGATCCATTGCCGGTATCGGGAATACTTTCAGTCGCCCCTGTAAAGCAATATCACCGTCGCTTGAGGTATATACACTCCGGGCATAGGCATAGTTATCGCAGACGATCTCCGATACACCATCAGGAATATATCCTGTAACAAAAGAACTGTTGTATGTGTTGAATACGATCATTTGAATGGACGACGATGTATCAATTCCTACGAGAAGGAAACTACCGCTTAACTGGTCGAAGGAGGACGATCCCCCGACATAGCCAGTAATTCCGGTTAGTTCACCAAGTTCAGAAACATTTCCAGTGATGTAATCGATTTCTGCAACGCTATTTGCACCGAATGCCCACGTGCTGTCATAGGTTGTCATCAGTCCGTAAAGCTTATCATTCAGGTTGTCGTAATTAATACAGGTCAGGCTGATATAAGATGAAGGTGTGGTCAATGGAATGGTGGTATAGTTGAACATTTGATCACGAACATTAATAGCATAAAGAAGTCTTTGACTGTTGCCTGAAAAACCGACATAATAAAGAATGCCATGGTTCGAATCGAAGCCTGTGGCTTCAGTGATAATTCCCTGGAGTCCCGGTTCGGAGACCACTCCGAGCAGGATGGTGTTTCCGGTGGCAATATCGTATTCATTTACCCGGATGGTGTCTGGTCCTTCCATGGTCAGAGTGTAAATCTTTGCAGTGCCCATGTCGATCTCTGTAATACTAGAGAAGGAGGAAAAGGTGTTGAATCCTTGCTCTTTTGTCATGCTGTTAAATGAAAACAGCCCAAATCCAGAGTTCGTTAGTTCACCCGTGAGGTAATAGTTCCCATTCCATGCATCATAGACAGAAGATCCATAAACATAGCTTTGAAGATTGGTAGGATGAACTACGAGGCTTGAGGGATCGAAAACCTGCCATTCAGCTATCTGCATAGCCCCGGTTCCCCCGTTCACCGTCCCGATCAGGTTTATCTGTGCCTGGCTCAAGGTGCAAATGATCCCTGATATCAGAAATAATATATGTCTTTTCATTTGATGAAGAATATCAATAACCTTTATAAATATAATGAACCCTCCGGCAAAGATAATAGTTTCTTTTGGAATGATTCTAAATTAGAAATTTTATACATTCACATTTTCGGATCATTTTACAAGGTAATCCTGCGAAGAATTTGAATTGCCAGGCGCCAGGCAAACCGGAAAACTTCGAGTTTGTTTCAATTTATTGAAAAAAACGCTCATTGGAGAACCATCCAGACAGGGGCGGAGATACAGCTATGGATTAGCGACCAGCAGCATTTTGACGGTGTGCCCTCATTTGCCTGGGATTTCTATATTGGAGGTTACCAGCCAGCCCAGAAGTGGCTGAAAGACCATAAGGGAAGAGATTTGACTTTTGAGGACATCTTGCATTATCAGAAAATTATCCTGGTCCTATTTGAAACTGAACGGCAAATGCAGGATTGATAAATCAGTTTTGTATAAGATTAGTAAAGCAGGTTGTCTTGATTTTAGCATACAAGCATCAGGACGTTGCATAAAATCGTCTTTCATCTGCTGAAGGTGCTTCCCTACTGAATCTCACTGCTTGATCATATAATCATTGCTGGAGATCAGCATAACAGCATTAGTAACAATGGCCTTATATGATTGCATATCAGTCCACTAAACAATCATAATATTTGCAATGATATTTCAGCTAAGAAATTTCGTTCGATAAAACGAAGCTGGTCCTCTCTCAATCAAATCAGAGTTTTATCAATCTGGGAAAAATTAATCAGATTCGCGAGGTTCGCAATAATTATAGCCTTTTTATATGCAAATGACTATATGTGAAATAAAATTTTACGCATAAGGATTAGTGCGCGAATCTGCGGTGTCATAAAATACTGTTTAACGAGAAGACAGGTTGGAGAGGGAAAGGGTTACGTGGCATTTTGAGTGCAGTTCAGAATAATAGCAGGATTAACGTAATTTTTGAATTTTTTGTTACTATTTTATTACCCGAAAAAATAAAAGCCCTCATTCCACTGGGGTTTGAGGGCTTTTAGAGTACCCGGAGCCGGTTTACTTGATATTTTACTTTATTTAACTATAATTTTCTGTATCAATTGTTTATCAGCACTTTATTATTTTGAATATTTCTAAATTAACCCTATTTTTCTCTATTTTCTGAATTTTTTGGGTACCCGATTTGGGTACCCAGTTTTTTTTCGTATTTTCGCATTTGTCTAGCATTTCCGGAATATGGCCAACATTCATTTCTACCTTCAATCAGGCAAAGTTAATAAAAAAGGTCAGCAACCCATCATTATGCGGATAACTCATCAGTATATCCGGACTATCATTTTTGTTGGCCACGTAGTGAAACCCAAGCACTGGAGCCAGCTTAACGAGAAAGTATTAAAGCAACGAGAAGATGAGCCCGATAACAACTACATTGCCATTAATGAACGGCTGAGCCTGCTGAAAGAAAAAGCGGAAATGGCCATAAACGATGCGTTGAGAGATGAGATTTCTATCACGGACGCCTACCTTAAAAATGCCATCATCAATCCGGCCGGCAAGCAAAGAAAAACCAAAGGGTCTTTCTTTGATGTTTTGGACGAATACATCGAAAGCAGTAAAGCAATAAGGGCTAACAGGACCATAGTATGCTACGGGACCTTTAAATACTTCTTACAGGATTTTGAAAAGGATACAAAGTACAAGGTCGACCTTCATTCCATTAACCATAAGTTTTTCGACAACCTGAGAACCTATGCCTTTATCAACAGGAAAGCCAAGGATAACTATTTCGCCAAGATCATCAGCTCCCTGAAGGCGTTCCTGACCTGGTGCCATAAAAGAGGCTATGTGAAAGACCTCACCTATAAAGATTTCAAGGCTACAGAACGGGATAAGGACGTCATATACCTTACAATGGATGAACTGATGACTCTCTATAATTTCCAGTTCACCTCTTACAAACGGAGCAGGGCCAGGGATCTTTTCTGCTTCATGTGCTTTACCGGTATGCGTGTCTCGGATCTCCAAAATCTGAAAAGGGAGCATATACGGGATGGCCAGATATTTAAAACCATTGTTAAAACGCACAAAACCGAGGTCATCCCCTTGAATCAATATGCCAGGACCATCCTTGCCCGGTATGAACATCAGGAGGATAGACCCCTGCCAAAGCTCTCGGCGCAAAAGATCAACGATCACATAAAGGAGTGCTGCGAAGAAGCGGGGATCAAAGACCTGGTCAACTATGTCGACTATTCAGGAGGTAAAGCCCGGGAACATTCAGAGCCCAAGTATAAACTGATCACCAACCACACTGCCCGGAAGACATTCATCACCAACAGCATCATGCTGGGGATGAATACTAAGACCATCAAGGAGATCACCGGCCATAAAAAAGACAGTGTCTTTAACAAGTACGTGAAGATCTCTGAAGAGTTTAAGAAGCTGGAAATGGAGAGGACCTGGGATAGTATTCCAATGATGGGAAAAAAATCCAGCAAAGCCCCAAAGAAAAAGAACTAATGAAATCGTAAAATTGTTTATAAACAGTTGTTTGCTCATGATTGATGTTAAAATGTTTATTAAGTTTGTAAGAGCGAAACGTATCACATTGTAATACGTTTCGCTCCCGATCACTTAAAGAACGTAAAAGAAAAATGCAGAATTATAATTATTTGGAACACTGGATAGATGAACTACGTTCCAATGGAAAGTATTCTTTTACATTGAGTGACGCAAAAAATCAATTTCGGCACTCACCTGAAGCAATAAGACAATCCGTTAATCGGCTTAGAAAAAAAGAAAAAATAGCTCAGGTGCGAAAAGAGTTTTACGTAATTGTTCCACCTGAATACAGTGCCACAGGAATTATACCCCCGTCATTCTTTATCCCGGATCTGATGAACTTCATTGACCGGGATTATTATGTAGGTCTGCTTAATGCTGCATCATATTTTGGGGCAGGGCACCAGCAGCCTCAGGAACATTTTATAATTACGGTTCCTCCGACTATTCGCCCGATTACCAGTCATTCGATAAAATTTAACTTTTATAAGAAACAGAACTGGGACAACCGGTTTGTCATTGATCAAAAAACGGAGGCAGGATATCTGAAAATCTCTTCTCCGGAGTTAACGGCTTTAGATTTGGTATTCTACCAGGATCATGTTGGGGGCCTCAATAGGGTCTCAACTGTTTTACAGGAATTATCTGAACAGATCAAGCCAAATGCACTCCGGGATTGTTCAAAATCATACAATATTATATCCGTTGTTCAGCGCCTGGGCTTCTTATTGGAAAAAGTATCGCAGAAATCTGATCTGGTCAAGCCCTTGAAAAAATTTCTTTATGATACAAAATCCTTTCCATTGTTATTAAGCACAAAAGGGCCCAAAGCCAAGGATCTGCGAATTGATAACGATTGGAATATTCTTGCCAATATCACCGTTGAACCAGATATATGACCCAAGTGCATTCTTTAAATACACTTGTAATTAAACAACATTTATTGGTATTTTATACATTTGAACTCTAATTACTTGAAATGAACAAAATACAAGAAATAATAGCACAACCAGAAGGGCGACGCCTTGAGTTCAAGGAACAATTACCCTCCCACGCTGAACTTGCAAGAACAATTGTTGCTTTTGCCAATGATGCTGGCGGAGAATTTTACCTTGGTATTAAAAACAATCCCCGTGAAGTTATTGGAGTTGAAGAGCCGAAGCTTATTGCGATTGAAGAGAAGATTACAAACATCATCCATGATCAATGTCATCCGATCATACATCCTGAGGTCAATTTTATAAATCTTGATGGAAAATACATAATAAAAGTTCAAATTTTCAAGGGGAATGATCCTCCTTATTTCATTAAAAGGAAGGGGGTTGAAGAAGGAACCTACATCCGTGTGGGTTCTTCGAATCGTCAGGCATCCCCAGACATTATTGCTGAACTCAAACGCCAACACCATAATATTTCCTTCGACGGTGAAATTTCATATGAAAAAACAGCTGATGTTCTTGAATTTCCATTATTTGAGGCTAATTTTCTTGAAAAAACAGGAGAACCATTAAACGCTGAGGTACTTAAAAAACTTGAGCTTATCAAGCAATCCCGCGGGTTATTTTATCCTACTAACGCATTGATATTGCTTTCGGAAGACGAAATTAAAAGGAAACAGTTCCCTTATTCTAAAATTGAATGTGCCCGTTTCAAAGGGATAGAGCCAGGTAACTTTATTGATCAAAAATCTTTTGACAGCAGTATTCTTACCCAACCAGAAGAAGCATATCAGTTCGTGTTACGCCACATATCTCAAGGGACAACAGACTATACTGGTGTCTATCGTAACGATCGCTGGGAATACCCGGTTATAGCAATTCGTGAGGCAATTCGGAATGCTGTTATTCACAGGGACTATTCCTTAGGTGGAATGGATATTAAAGTTGCCGTATTTGACGATAAAATTGAGATATCGAGCCCAGGGAAGCTTCCCCCGACCATCGATTTCACGGATATGCTGTCCGGACAATCCAATATCCGTAATAAAATATTAGCCCCCATTTTCAAAAGACTGGGGATAATCGAACAATGGGGCAATGGATTAAAGCTTATTGCTGATGAACTAAAGAAATACCCGGAAATTGGATTTGACTGGAAAGAGCCCGGTATGAGTTTTCGGGTCATCTTTTTCAAACTCCATCAAGAAAGCGGGACTGTGGATAAGACTGTGGATAAGACTGTGGATAAGACTGTGGATAAGGCCGGGGAAGTCACTGTGGAAGAAATTCTATCACAAATCAAAGGCAATCCAAACATTACAGCCAAAGACTTGCAAAATATAACCGGACTTAGCCGAAGGGGGGTTGAATGGAATCTGGCTAAACTAAAGCAAGAGGGAAAAATAGAAAGAATTGGATCGCGAAAAGAAGGTTATTGGAAAGTGATTGAAAAACCATAATGTTGTCGGGGAACATTGATCTTTACAAATCTCTTTTCCGTGGCAGGGAAGATCTGTTTGCCGTTCGATTAGAAAGGAATGGAAAAGCCACATACTTCCCAAGTTATGATTATGATCCTTATCAGTTCCGCCTGCATAAGATGAAAGGAGGAACCCTCCAAACCTTCCAAAACAAAACACTCAGCATACTTACCAATAACCAGATCGAAAAGCACCTTAACGGGGAACATTTCATTGGTATTTATCCCTTGCTGAAGGATAATACTTCGTGGTTTATTGCTGCAGATTTTGACAGAGCTGATTGGATTGAGGATTGCCAGCGGTTAATGCAGATTTGTGAAAAAAACGGTTTATCCGCTTCCCTAGAAAGATCAAGATCCGGTAAGGGTGGGCACGTCTGGTTATTCTTCGAGCAACCTTATCCTGCCGTAAAAAGCAGGAAGATCATGTTTCAGTTAATGGAACAGATCGGTCTCATTTCTGCCTTTGATAAGAATTCAAGCTTCGACCGGGTGTTCCCAAACCAGGACTACCTGTCCGGAAAAGGTTTTGGTAATCTTATCGCTTTACCATTGAATAAGCTCTGTGTGGAGCAGAGTAATAATTGCTTTATCAGCCCTGAAACATATGTACCGTACCAGGATCAATGGAGATTCCTTGAGGAAATAAAAAGGATTCCCTTGACAAGATTGGATCAACTTTATTCTCAGATAACCCATTCATCAGCCAGAGATGAAACTCTTCCGTACCCTGGGACCGGGAAACTTATCATTGTACTTAAGAATTCTATAAAGCTGACCAGAAGTGGATTGACGTTGCCATTGATAAATTTTCTGAAAGAAGAGCTTAACTTCCCGAGCAGCGAATATATCGTTAAAAAGAAACTCGGGAAAAATACCTGGGGAACAGAACAATATTTCAAGTTTATCGAAGAGTTTGATGACTGTATTATCATTCCAAAAGGGATGGCTGGCCGGCTGATCCGTTTTTGCAGGGATAACAATATCGAGTATTCATTGGTGGACAAGCGGGAAAAAGCCGATCCTGTTTCATTCACCATGGAAGTTCAGTTCAGGGATTATCAGAAATCCGCGATCGAAGCCTCATCTAGGAAAGATATGGGAGTCATCGTGGCACCACCGGGAACCGGCAAAACGGTAATCGGCTTAAAGATCATTGCAGATAAGCGACAACCGGCGCTGATCATTGTTCACAGGAAACAATTGGCCGATCAGTGGATCGAAAGAATTGAATCGTTCCTGGGCATCCCTAAAAATGAAATTGGGAGAATTAGCCAGGGCAGAATCCTGGCCGGTCATGGGATCACCATCGCCCTGATCCAGAGTTTATCAAAGATTGTAAAGGATAACAAACTTCCCTTAAACCAATTCGGCACCATCATCGTCGATGAGTGTCATCATATTCCAGCCGAGACATACAGGGATACAATCGGCAAACTATCATCCTATTACCTTTATGGACTGACGGCAACCCCTTTTCGTAAATACAATGACGGGAAGTTGATTTTTATTCACCTGGGAGAAATAATTTCTGAAATCAAAGCACCGGAAATCTCTTCGTATCGACCTGCAAAGATCATCATCAGGAATACGGAGCTTGATATCCCTTTCAACCCTAAAATCGACAGGTTTGAAACATTGTCAAAGGTTTTAGTCCATGACTCGGCGAGAAACCGGCTTATCCTGAAGGATGTTATTGCAGAACTGAACTCCGGGAAAAAGGTTATAATTCTTACCGAAAGAAAAGAGCATATTGACACGCTTAATCAATTTTTAAAACAATCTTTTGAAACGATCACCCTATCGGGAGATGACAATGAAAAAGACCGGATTCTGAAATCGAAACTGATCAGGGAAGGAAGTTTTCAGGCGGTGATAACAACGGGACAATTCTTCGGTGAGGGTGTGGATATTCAAAACGTTGACCGGTTGTTTCTTGTCTATCCTTTTTCCTTCAAAGGAAAATTGATCCAGTACATTGGAAGGGTTCAGCGGTCAGAGATTAGTCCTGTTATCTATGATTACAGGGATATCCGTATCGATTACCTCAATAAAATGTTCCTGAAGAGGAATGTCTGGTACCGGAAGCTGGAAAAGGAGGCGACTTTATTTGATGAGCCTGAGACTGAAATAGCTCCTTCTTCACCAGATTCAATTTTAATCAAAGAAAGAATCAGTGTTTCTTTCGATGATCTTGATTTCAGGTATGGATCCATCTCTTTTAGGTACCAGCCGTCGGGGATTGGTCAGTCACTCGAATTTGAAATCGAGAATGAACATATCCGGCCGGAATTTGAGGTTTTAAAGGCTTATTTCTCGAAGATCCTTAAAAAGAAAACCGTCACAATTGATTTACAGGCAGAGTTTCAGGGAGTAAATCTAGTCTCACAAATGGCCACCTCACCTGATCTTGATAAGATCAATGAAGAGATCATTGAGATAGCCAGGTTCAGGTTTGTATCCAGGACTTTTTTTGGCAACGCTAAAAAACAACCACCCGGAAGGAACCTTATGGATATTGATCAGCTGCAATCGCAGGATGAAGGAATGCATTCTTTATATGAAAGCGGGGAAAAACTTCTGGATGATCTCCTGAAACATAAAGATGTTATTCATTACCGGCAGTTGAGATACCTGGCCGAAAAACACCAGAGCAACATCCTCAAGATCCGGTTTGTATTGAATCCCTTTTCCTTTGTATTTCTGCTTTCAGGCGATGAACAGTATCACATTGTGCTTGAAACCCTTGATACCAGGGAGGCCACATATATCTGGCATGTTGGAAAGAACAGACAGGAACTCCGGGATCAATTAAAAAGAATCGACCAGCAGTTATCCCTGATCCGAAATGAGGGGAGACAGGCCTTTCTTGAATCTCAACCTATAAACTTCAGCCGGATTCTACATGATTACTCCGACGAGCATAAGGGATTCATTCAATGGAGAGATCTTCTTCAGGAAAGGCTAATTTGATCTGGAAAATCATATTCTGATTCGCGGTTCTTTCAACTCCTTAAATTTCAGTCAGAAAAAATTTAACCACCTTTTGTCACTGGAATGTCCCCTGAATGTCCCTGGGAAAGATCACATTTTTCTGCTTCATTTTTTCTCAATCCGAGAACCTGATTGCGGTGTTTCCAGACATAAATTGCAGATAATGAATATGCGGCAAAAAAATATTTTGCCACAAACTGTCCCTGGCGCAGGTTACTAATCTCTAGTAACGAGAATATTCATGGAAAATTCAGCCCGTTTAACCATTTTCTATTTCACTTAATTCCAATCCATTACAGTTTCTCCCGTTGTCCTTTGTTTCACTTTGGATCGGGAATATTTTTGCCGGAAACTTAACCAATTTAATCCGATGGAAAATATCTTCATGATCATTAAAGACAAAAATGAATTCTTTGAAGCGCTCAACGAATGGGAAGCATCAAAGAAACCTTCCGGGAAACCCGAGAAGAAAGATCCCGACGAAGTCTATTTATCGCAAAGGGAGGCTGCCAGGTTCCTGAGAGTATCTCTGCCTACACTTATTTCCTGGAAGAAAGCCAGGAAAATTCCTTTTTATCAGCATGGACGGAAAGTTCTCTTTAAAAAATCGGAGGTTCTTGAGGCGATGAAGAACTCCGTAATGTAATTCTCCTAATGATCTAGGTATTTTTTCCTGAACCTTTAAAATTGTATCAATGGATATTATCGAAAATTATAAGGCAATTCACCGGCATGGAAATAAGATGAAGGAATGCATTGATCTGGCCATAAAAATTCAAAGTGCACCTATAACAACGAGATCCTCGGAAGATTTGGCAGACGTCCTTGGATTAATTCAGAGGATGACCAATCACCTGGTCGTTCAGATGGAAAAAGCAATTTCGGCGGAATACTTGACAACCTGCTACGCTCCAATCCTTTATTATGCTTGACTCAATAGAACCTTCAGTGAAAAAGGAGACACCAAAAATTACCCATAGTTTCTATGAATCTGCGCCGGAAATGTTGCTGGATAAAATTGCAGAAGTCAATGCCATTCTTATCAAGCAGAAAGCCAAAACCGGCGAGACCGAATCTTTCCTGTTCTGGGCCCGTGTGGTTGATGTGATGAAGTTCGCCTGGGATTATTTCAACGATCTCAAATGGATACTTCGTAAAAACCAGATCCTTGAATCAGAGAATAGATGGTTACGAGATTGGAATATTGAACTTTCTTCAAAGCTTCAAAAATATGAGATCATTCGTGGGTTGAAGATCCAGGGGGACTATGAAGAAACTATTAAAAGGGTCGATGAATACCTGGCGAAGAATGATCAGCAGTTGAACCACCTTAAAGAAACAAAATCTGATGAGTGATACACTCAATTCAGTTAACATAATAAAAGCCCGCAGCAACGGGCTTTTATCTTAATCTGTGAAATGATTAATTAAAATCTTAACTCTCAAGTACAAAGATATGAATAATGACCAAATATTGCTACATAAAACTAAAAGCCCGTCTTATCCTAACAAGGTTTTGCAAGAAATACGGGATGGGGCCTCCGAAAAGGACCATCCTGATGATCTGAACTCGATCCTCATTCGTGAGTCCGGGAAGTACATCCGGGTCGCAACGGATTACTACCGGCTGAGTCATATTCTGAATGCCCGGAAACAAAGCACACCTGTGCAGCAGCTCTGGAAAAAAGGTGCAATTATGGGGGACTTCGGAAAGGATATATTCAGATATATAAAGAAATATGTGGCTTTTGTAAATATCCCGGATAATTCAGAGACCTACCTGAAAGAACACGTTCATAAAGGCGATACCTATTATAATCTTTACGAGGAGATGAAATTTGCTCCGGCGCCGGGCGATGTGACCATCACCCTTAGATTCCTTACCCGAATGTTTCAGGATAAAACAGAGATTGTTCTTGACTACCTGAAGATTCTGTACGAAAATCCTACTCAGAACCTGCCGGTCATCTGCCTGGTCTCAAAAATACAGGAGACGGGCAAATCGTCCTTTATGAAGTGGCTTTACTTAATTTTCGGCCGGAATGCGATCATCCTGGGGAACGAGGAATTCAGCACCAACTTCAATTCCCTCTATGCAAGCAAGCTGATCGTTTGCATCGACGAGTCATTCATCGATAAAACCATCATCAAGGAGAAGATCAAACGGCTTACCACTGCCGATTCCATCAACATGGAGGCCAAAGGCAGGGATACTATCCGTATGGATTTCTTCGGGAAGCTGATCCTGTCAAGCAACACAGAAGATAATTTCATCAAAATGGATGAAGATGACAACCGGTTCTTTGTAGTGAAGGTGCCGGGACTGACTCCGGCGGATTTCATTCCGGAGTTGATGGACCGTTTGGATGAAGAAATCCCGGCATTCCTTTTCTTCTTAAATAATCGACAATTGGTCTATCCTAAGAAAAGCCGGCTGTGGTTTGATCCTAAGGTCTATGAGACAGATGCGCTAACCAAAATCAGGGTTAACACCCGAAGTATCATTCAAAAAGAATTGCTACGATGGTTTGGAGATATTTTCGCTTTTGAATCTATAAAAAATGAGATTCATGTGACTCCGGTAAGACTTGCGCAGGAACTTGAAAAATCGCTCAGGCAAATTACCGGTCTGGCTACCCAGATCGGGTATATCCTTAAAGAGGAATGGAAACTTCCTCAGTCAAAGAATAATAAGTATGATTTTCCATCTATTAGAGACGAGTATGATGAAGGGGAGCACATGATGGTTTCTAAAATTATTCTGACCAAAACCACCGGAAAGTATTACATAGTGACCCGTGAGTTCATGGAATCGAAAATTTAAATTTTCATGAAAATCGTTTACCGGGTTTACTATTATGCTAAAACCCTTATGTATCTAAGTAAATTAAAAGTAAATCAATAGTAAATGGATGGTAAATTTACCACTTTTACCAACAATTATACGTTTATATAACTAAATATCAAGTGCTTATCAGTCTGGTAAATCGGTAAATCAAAATACCTGAAAATTATTTTTTCGACAATTCTATTCGTGTAATATTAAACATTTGAAGACCAATGAGAAACCTGGGTTCAGAGAAAACACTGGAACGGATCAAATTGTATTATCTGTCAGATAATACAGACAAATTATCCGAGCATGATAATCAAGTCCGTATCCGATGGGAAACTGCTTATTCCATGCTGATCAACCAGAATGGTGTTGAGCGGGATGTGGTCAGGATGCTCATGAAATATTTCGGGATTTCTAAAATGCAGGCTTACCGGGATGTCCACAATTGCACCCGGTGTTTCGGTCCCATCAGCGGCATGGACCGGCAGTTTATTCGGAATATGGTAACGGAATGGGCGATAGAATCCCTCCGGAAAGCAGAAATAATGAATGATTTTAATGCGGTCAATGCATTTCTTAACAGAATTATAAAGGCAAATAATCTTGATAGAGACGATGCAGACTTACCTGACCCTTCGAAGATCCAACCCCCGGCTCAACTACTTTCGGTCGACTACACTTTTCTCAAATCAGAATATTTCAAGCTCATTGACCAAAAAGCCCAGAATGCGCTGTTGAAGTTGCACAAAAACGTGGTTGCCTTGATCGATGCTTCACCTATTGCAGATTACAAGGACATACTTTTATCTGCTGGTGAACCCACAAAAGATCTATACACAGATTCCCAATAGGGGATCAAGGTGATGATATTGCATCCTGTCTTGCACAGGGGAGCTTCTCTCATTCCTTTCTGATTTTATGGGACAATTAACATATATAGCATCAATTCATATATCCCTAAAAAATGCCTCACTGCAATTGTAATTTTCGATAGGGCGGGGCGTGCACTCTGTGGATATTTTGACATTATAAATGTGCATTTACACCTTTATAATTCTAAATATCAATAAGATGACAAATTTTTTTTGTTACTCGTAAATTCACCGGACTTCTTTTCTTGGTGAGGATGTCAAGAAACGAAGCAAAAGAACCATCTTCTTGGGGGAACAAACCTCCTTCCTTCACACCCCTATCCCCAATCTAAAATATTGATTATCAATTCATATATCCCTAAAAAGGTCTTTGTGCAATTGCATTTCCCGATAGGGCGTGGCGGGCACTCCGTGAGGTACAAGTAAAATTTCGGGGGTATTCAAACGGCTAAAGCGTTAAATATGAATAACTAACGAAATTTTACAAGTAAAACCAAAATCGGACTTCTTTTCTTTGAATGTTGATGACAAAGAAAGAGAAGCAAAAGAAATCATCGTGCCTACTTTCCTTTTCACATTCGAAAAGCCCGTCAATATTGAGTTTTTATAGACTCATTGGTTAGGTTCCTAAGTGAAATTGCACTTCATTTTTCGGCCAGTCGGAGTACTTTTTTCTTTGACAGCCAGGGGCAAAGCAACAAGTACCAAAAAAGAAACCCATTGGCCCACCGCACGGTTTAGCTCGAAATTTTGCTACAAAGTTACCTCCGAATAATTCGCTTCA
>Ga0247842_10000390_pt1 | contig 93961 bp, 82 predicted proteins | sample LaCruzMarch2015__3_FD_192411 | JGI IMG/M metagenome (GOLD analysis project Ga0247842, IMG submission 192411) | Freshwater microbial communities from meromictic Lake La Cruz, Castile-La Mancha, Spain - LaCruzMarch2015_19m | ecosystem: Environmental > Aquatic > Freshwater > Lake | place: Spain... | reverse complement strand
CATCTGCGTCTCGGGCACCATCGGCGAGGAGGCCACCGTGGAGCTGCTCAAGCGCGGCGCCGACGACATCGTGCTCAAGGACAAGCTGGCGCGCCTGCCGTTCTCGGTGCAGCGCGCCATCGACGAGGCGGCCCGTCGGCGAGAGCTCGGCGAGACCGAGGCCGCCCTGCGTGAGAGCCAGGAACGCGAGCGCTTCGCTCTTCAGGGCACCAACGACGGCCTCTGGGACGTGCAGATGGACAGCGGCGCGGTGTACCTCAGCCCGCGCGACTGCGAGATCCTCGGCTACGGCCCGCAGGAGATGGCGACGATCGCGGAGACGTGGGACCAGATCGTCTGCCCCGACGACATGCCGGCGACGCTCGCCGCCCTGGAGGCGTACCTTCAGGGCCGCACGCCGATCTTCGATGTCGAGCAACGCCTGCGCACGGCGTCCGGCGAGTGGAAGTGGGTGCGCACTCGCGGCGCCGCCGTCGCGCGCGACGCGAGCGGCGCGCCGACGCGCATGGTCGGCACGCATTCGGACATCAGCAAGCGCAAGCTCGCCGAGAAAGCGCTTGCCGAGACCGAGCGGCGCTTCCGCTCGCTCTTCGAGAACCTCCTGAACGGCTACGCCTACTGCCGCATGATCTACGACGCCGCGGGAGAGCCGGCGGATTTCGTCTACCTCGAGGTCAACCCCGCGTTCCAGGGCCTCACGGGGCTGAAGGATGTGGTCGGCAGGCCGGTGTCCGAAGTCATCCCCGGCATCAGGGATCTGAGCCCCGAGCTCTTCGAGGTCTACGGCCGCGTGGCGCGCACAGGCGCCCCCGAGGCCATCGAGCTCGACTTCAAGTCGCTGGGCGCCTGGCAGTTCATCGCGGTCTACAGCACCGAACCGGGGACCTTCATCGCCGTGTTCGAGGACGTCACCGAGCGCCGCGCGGCCGAGCAGGCGCTGCGCCGGCAGGAAGAGGACATCCGCCGCGCCTACGTGGACGTGCTCGACGCGGTGACCGGCGGCAAGCTCATCCTCCTCACCGAGGTGGCCCTTGCCGGCGAGCTGGGTCAGCCGCTCAGTGACGTCATGCCGATCAGCTCGCCGGCGGAGCTCGCCGAGGCGCGCCGTCTGGTCATCGACGCCGCCGAGCTCCGGTATCCTGGGCGGATACGCCACACCGACCTGCTCAGCCCCGTAAGCGAGGCCCTCAACAACGCCCTCAAGCATGCTCGCGGCGGCGTCTATCAGGTCTTCGCCAGGGACGGCTGTCTTCAGGTGGCCATCACCGACGAAGGCCCAGGCATCGACTTCAGGACGCTGCCGAGGGCCACGCTCGTGCGCGGCTTCTCCACGGCCGCCAGCCTGGGCATGGGCTTCACGATCATGCTCCAGCTCTGCGCACGCGTGCTGCTGTGCACCCGGCCCGGCCGCACCGAGGTCGTCCTCGAAGTGGCGGCCGCCGAGAGGCAGGCGCCGCGCGGCTGAATCTCCTGGCCGCTGGTTCGTACACGGCCGAGCTCGTGAAGCTCCGCTCTCAGTACGGGAAGTCGATGCCCAGGGCGTGCAGCTCCTCCTTCGCGGTCTGGTACTGGTCGAGGTACCAAACCTGGGGCCGTACCTTCATCACCTCGTAGCACTCCTGGAAAGGCTTACCGGGCGGCGCGTCGGCGATCTGGTCCTCGTACTTCACGAGCAGCTTGTCGACGATCTCGTTGGCCTGGGCGCGCGTCATGCCTTGCCGCGCCACGGCGTGGCCGACCTCGCCGGCGAGGCGCGCCTCGAGCGGCGTCGCGTAGTTGCGATGCTTGTTGTGCCGCGGCGCCGCGGTCCACAGGTCGCCGCCCGAGACGACGCTGGCGATAGCGTGGGCGGCCGCCTCGCGGAAGAGCATGTCTGTGCCCGGTCCGGCGTTGAAGAAGCCGTTGCTCGTCGAGAGGATGCGGCTGTTGCGGGAGAGGGCCTGTTGCACGAGGCTCACCAGCCAGAGCATCTCGCGGCCGCTGTTCGAGGTGTGCTGCAGGTGGAACGGGAAGCTGTTGTTGAAGTCGTGCTGGTAGACGGTGAGCCCGACGAGGTGGTGGGCGGTCTCGAGCACGGCCGTGCCCTCGGCGCCGCCGGCGTAGCCGCCGTAGATGGCGCCGGTGAGGCAGCCGATGGCGCAGCCGAACTGCTTGCAGTGCGCCACCTTGTTGAGCAGCTCGTTATCGGTCTTCATCTCGGTGAGCACGCCGATGAGGCGGCCGTCGCTGGCGCGTACGCCCCACTCGTTGTTGCTCACCGAAACCTGGCCGACGTCCGACTGCGCCGTGCCGACGGCGACCAGGAACAAGCCCGGCCGGCCGACCAGCCTGGTCGCGTTGCGCAGCAGCATGGCGTGCTCCATGACGCCGACCATCTCCGAGGGCGTGCCCGAGGTGATGTTCCTGCCGAGGCTCTCCTCGAGGATGGGGCCGCAGACCCCGTCGGCCAGCGGCTCCTGCACGTAGGCCATCGAGGCCTGCAGGAAGATGTCCTCGTCGTAGGTGATGTCGGGGCTGAAGATGCAGAACGGCGGCCGCTCGTCCTCTACCCGGCGCGGCCGCCAGAAGCGCGTCTCATGGCCGGCGCCGACGACGTGCTGCTCCGGCGCCAGGTAGAGCGCCTCATTGAGCTCGGCTTCGCTGATGAGGATGCGCCGCTGCGTATCGACGTTGTGCACGCCGACCGCGAGGAAGAGCTCCACGGCCGCCTGCCACACGCGGTCGGCGAGGTCGTCGTCGGCGGGCACCGGCGAGGCCGGGTCGAACTTGATGTCGTACTTGCGCACGACCTCCTTCATCTTCGGGAGGAAGAGGTCGTAGAGGAACTCGTCGTCCTCGCAGTACGGGCCTTCGGCGGCCCTCTCCATGATCTCCCACATCTTCAGGTGAGGCATCTCGTCAGCTCCCCGCGCTCGCCGTTTTGTCGGACATGGCCTTCTCCAGGACCGTCACAGCCGTGCCGGCGTCTTCGCCCCAGCTGTCGGCGCCCGCTTCTTCCACCCACTCCGGGGTGACGGGGGCGCCGCCGAGGATGACGTGGTACTTGTCGCGCAGACCCTTAGCCACGAGGATGTCGACAAGTTCCTTCTGGGCGGGCATGGTGGTGGTCATCAGCGCGGACGCGCCGATGATGTCGGCCCGCACCTCCTCGGCGCGGCGCACGAAGTCGAGGGCGTTCACGTCCCTGCCCAGGTCGTACACCTCGAACCCCGACGCTCTGAGCATGGTCATGGCGATGTCCTTGCCGATCTCGTGGACGTCGCCTTTGACCGTGCCGACGACGATGACGCCGCGCTTGGCCGTCGCCGCGCCCGCCTCGAGGAGGCGCGGCTCGAGCACGGCCATCGCGCTCTGCATGGCGCGTGCCGCGAGCATCAGTTCGGGCAGGAAGATCTCGCCGGCGCCGAAGCGGTCGCCGACCTCGCGCATGCCCGCGCTCAGCCGTTCCACAAGCGCCGTGACATCGGCGCCTTCATCGAGCGCCGCGCGCGCCAGATCACCGGCCTGCGCGGCGTCTCCGTCCTGTACCGCCAGAACGAGCTCGTCAAGCGTACTCATCGCGCGACTCCTGTCCGTTCGTTCCGCCTCCAAGGCGCATTCGTGTGTCCATCATACGGGTTTGCGGCCCACCCGTGGCGCCTGATGCAGGCCCTACTGCGGTCGCCATGCCGGATTCCGCTGGTCGCTTGGGGTCGACAGATCCTTGTGCCGCGGTCCGTCGCGGCGGGCCTTGCACGATCGGGAGCCGCGTCCAGAACGGGGCATGGGCCGCGACGACTGTGGTTCAGTCGTCGCGGCCCGTGCGGGGCCAACGGCTCCCGGGCGCAGGAGGCGGAACGCCTGGGCAAAGTGGGCTCCGACTCGGTGGGGGGCACCGTACTGCAGTCGGATCCCGACGGCCGGGGGGACAACCGTCGTCGCCGTCGTATGGCTTGATGGCATTCTGCCCCTCAAAGATGAGTTCCGTGTTGCGACGGTGTTGAGGAAGATGTTGTCGCCGGGGATGGTGCTCTGCGGGCATGACGTCCGGGACGGCGTTCTCCATGTACACCTGGAGCATCAAGTACGGGCCCGGCGTGACGACAGCGAACCCGTCGCCGTGACCCTCACGGCCTTGCGCGGCGCCGGCATCGACGCCGTCCTGTTCGACCAGGCGCAGGTGTAGCCGACCGACGCCTCGCTCAATGACGCCGTCCGGTCTGCCGTCACCGGCCGCTTCGACGGGTACGCGGCCGTGCTCATGGGTCTGGACGCGACCGCGGCCGGCGCGGACGACGACGGCGAGCTGCCGGCGCACGGCCGCGGCACAGCGTCACCCGGCTCTCGCCGTCGACGCGCCACGCGCGGCGGATCGGGACGACAGGGCGGGACTCGCGGAAGCGCCCGGCCAGGTTGCTCGCTCGGGATCCATCGGCGCCGAACTGCAGATTACCGGGATCGGCGCCGATACCTTGGTGATGCGGCGGCAGTCGATCGCCGTCCCGCTGGACTCACAGCCATCGAAAGGAACACCTGGTGAAACCATCACACGAAGGATACCCGATCGCTTCCAGGGTCTTCACGACGCTCCAGAGGACGATCGTGCCCGACCCGATCCCTGCGGACGCGGAGACGGTGCTGCCCTATGAGCTCACGAAATACGAGCAGAACGGCTACGGCAAGTGGAGCTATGGACCAGGTCTCGATGCCGTGCGGCGGCTCGACCTCGTGCCGGCGGGCTATGACGGAGCGTCAGTCACCGACGCGACCAAGCTCCTGCGCTTCTTCGCCATCACCGACATCCACATCACCGACGTGCAGTCCCCGGCCCAGGCGATCTTCTTCGGCTACAAGGGCTTTCTCTCCTCAGCCTATTCGGGCGTCATGATGTACACGCACCACGTCCTCGATGCGGCCGTGCGGACGGTCAACGCCCTTCACAGGGAAGACCCGCTCGATTTCGGCGTCTCCCTCGGCGACACGTGCAACAACACCCAGTACAACGAGCTGCGCTGGTATATCGACGTCCTCGACGGCAAGCGCATCGACCCCGATTCCGGCGTCAAGACAGACCCTCCCGGAGCTCGGGCCGGGTTCCTCGACGCCTACGAGGCGACGGGGCTGGACAGGTCCATCCCGTGGTACCAGACGCGCGGCAATCACGACCATTTCTGCACGGGGTTCCTGCGCGTCGACGACTACCTGCGTCAGACCTACATCGGCGCCGAGATCCTCGACCTCGGGAACATCTTCGAGGACCCGCTCGGCGCGGACAGCCGCGGCTTCTACATGGGCTGCCTCGACGGGCGCACCCCCCACGGGGACATCTTCGGCCTGGGGCCGGTCGCGGACTTCGCGACCCCTCCGCAGGTGCTCGCCGCCGATCCCGACCGCCGCTCACTCACGAAAGCGGAGTGGATGAGCGAGCTCTTCGAGACCTCCTCAAGCCCGCGGGGACACGGCTTCCCTCTCTGCAACGTGGAGATGGGATTCGCCTGCTACACCTTCGAACCGCGGGCGGACGTACCGCTCCGCGTCATCGTGCTCGACGACACCCAGCGCGACGACGAGCCCTACGACAACGGCTACGGGCACGTGTCTCTCGACAAGGAGCGGCATGACTGGCTCGTGCGAGAGCTCGACAAGGGCCAGGCTGAGAACAAGCTGATGATCATCGCGGCGCACTGCCCGATAGGCGTCGAAGCGGCGGGTTCGCCCATGGGTTGGGGCTCGAGCGCCCATGGATCCGAGGCGGAGCTGATCGCAAGGCTGCACACCTATCCGAACCTCATCCTGTGGATCGCGGGGCATCGTCATCGCAACCCGGTCACCGCATTCACGTCCCCTGACGCCGACCGTCCTGAGCTCGGCTTCTGGGAGGTCGAGACCTCGTCGCTGAGGGACTTCCCTCAGCAGTTCCGCACCTTCGAGATCGTGCGCAACAGCGACGATACCGTGTCGATCTTCACGATCGACGTCGACCCGGTGGTCGAAGACGGGTCGCCGGCCGCGACCTCGCGTACTTATGCCGTCGCGGCTCAGCAGATCTTCAACAATCCGCTAGGGCTGCTGCCCGCGTGCTCGTACAACGCGGAGCTCGTGGTGCAGCTCAGTCCCCAGATGCAGGCAGAATTGAATCGATAGGGAGATGGGACATGACTGGACAGCCTGAGCCGGGCCAGAGCATCGCGATCGCCTCGGCGGCGACGCTGCTGACGCTGCCTGGCGTCCCCGACGCGCTCGTGATGAAGGAGTACCTGCTGACCAACGAGGAGCTCCTACCGGCGGTGAAGCCGGAGCTCGACCACTTCCGCGCGCTGGGGGGCGACCCCGACGCGCTTCGCCCACTGGTCGCCGTGGCGCCTGAGTACCTGGAGGCGGCCCTCGACGAGATGCGCAAGGAGCTCGGCGCCATCGAGGAGTACTTCAGCGAAGCGCTGAAGATAGGCGAAGGCGCCCAGAAGGCCCTTCGCGCCGCCTTCCTGGAGAGCGTCTGAGGTCGGAGAACGCCGATGGCGACAGACTCCGCGCCGCCGAGTGCACCAACGGTCACCGTCCGCATCTTCGGCAGCCTGCGCCCGCTTCGCACCGCGCGGGGGCTGCCGCACACCCTTGCCGTCCAGGTCCCCCAGGGCGGCATCGCGGCACGCGATCTCGCCGTCTCGCTCGAGCTTCCTCCCGAGAAGATCGAGGGCGTCTTCGTCAACCACAGCCTGCACGGGATCGGCGTGCACCTCTCGCCGGGTGACCGCGTCGCGTTCGTGCCCTACGGCACGCCCGGACCGCATCGCGTGCTCCTGGGGCTCTACGCGGCCGGCAAGGAGGACAGCGGCTGCGGCTGAGAGCTGCCGCGACGTGAGCGGCCAGGAGCGGGATCCTCGGCGGTCGGCGGCTCAGCCTCCCGCGATCGGCGGGAAGATCGCCAGGCGGTCGCCGTCGGAAAGCGGCTGGTCGTCGGCGGCGTGGCGGCCGTTCACAAACACCGCGCGGGGTCCGTCCGGCAGCCCGAGACCGGCGATCAGCTCGCCCACCGTGGCGCCGTCAGCGACATCGACGGGCCGCGCCTGGCGGCCGCCCTGCCCGTCGGGCTGGTACCGCGACAGGTAAGCGAAGAGTGCCACATGGACGGTCATGGCATCAGCCGTGGCGACCCCCGTGCCGCGAGTGCGCGCTCCACGGCGCGGGGGCCTGCCCGGCAGTCCTACTTCAGGCCCATCTGGGCAGCGGTCTCATCGACAAAGTCGAAGACCGCATCGAGGTCCTCGTCGGAGACCGAGAACACGACGTCGTGCGGCGGCAGCTTGTCCTCGTAGAAGAACCTGGGCAGCCGGTCGTCGGCGGCGGTGAAGCCGACGCGCTTGTTGTACAGGCGCTCCATCGTGAGCACTTCTCGGCCGAGCTGCATGAGCTCGTCGGCGCCCCACTTGTCGCCGGTGTGCGCCTCGACCATCTCGTGGATGGCGGTGAACGCCTCGGGGATGTCCAGCGCGGGGAAGGCCACGAAGATGCACAGGCCAAGGCTGTCGAGCATCGCCGTGGCGATCTGCAGGTTCTTCGAGAGCGCGGCCTGGCCCTCGGACTTGAGCGGGTCGACCGTGCCGCCCACGTTCAGGATGTTGGCGGTGATGGTGTAGCCGGCCGTGTGATCGGCGCCCATGGGCGTTGTGGCGTAGGTTACGCCGATGCCTTGGACGGAGCGCGGGTCGTAGGCGGGCAGCGCCTGGTGCTTGACCACCGGGATGCGCGTCACGCCGAGCTCCTTGCCGGTCGCCTCGGCGCCGTCCCACAGCACGCGCAGCTCGTTGCCCGGCTCGAGGCCGGCCTTGAGCGCCGCAAGCGCGCCGGCGGCGTCGCCGAACTCGAGGGCGCCGGAGTCCATGTAGACGGCCAGCGTCGCGCCCATCTCGATGGTGTCGAGGCCGAAATCGCCGCAGGCGCGGTCGAGCTCGGCGATGTCATCGAGGTCGCCGATGCCGCAGTCGGCGCCAAACGCCCACACGGTCTCGTACTCCGGACCCTCGGTCTTGTAGTGGCCGTCCTTGTCGACCCAGTAGCGTGCGCACTGGATGACGCAGCCGGCCATGCAGCCGTGGCTGACGTCGCCGCCGCGCGCGAGGATCGTGTCTCGCTGCGTCTCACCGCCGGTAGCGTCGGCGAACTCGAACGTGCCTGCCGAGAAGTTCCTCGTCGGCAGGCCGCCGGCCTCGTTGAGGATGTTGGTGAGCACGTTGGTGCCGTACATGGGGAGCCCGGTGCCCGATACCGGGTGCTCCTTCAGCGCCTTCGAGAAGCGCTTGGTGGCCGCGGCGAACGCCTCCTTGTCCGCGTGCCCCAGCGAGCTCGTGCCCGCATAGGAGACCACGATGCCCTTGAGGCCCTTGCTGCCCATGACCGCGCCGAGGCCACCACGGCCGGCGAAGCGGTTGGGGTAGCCCTTGGGATCGGAGACGGCGATGCCGGCCGCCTTGGCGAGCGCCTCGCCCGCCGGGCCGATCGAGATCGTGGCGTACTTGTCGCCCTCAGGCCGCAGCGCGGCGATCCTGTCGGCGACCTCGTAGTTGCCCAGGCCGGCCCAGTCGTCGATGCGCTGGAGGCGCGCCGCGCGGTCCGCCTCGATGACGAGCACGTAGCGGGCGTTCTTGTCGGCGGGAACGCCCTCGACCACGACCGCCGCGAGGCCCACACGCGCAAGCGCGTGGGCCGCCTGGCCGCCCGCGTTCGACTCCTTGATGCCGCCGGTGAGCGGGCTCTTCGCGCCCACCGACAGCCGGCCGCCGTTGGGGGCGGAGGTGCCGCCCAGCGTGCCCGGGGCGAAGACGAGCTTGTTGCCCGGACCCAGCGGGTCGGCGTCTGCGGGAACCTCGTGGTAGACGATCGCGTCGGTCAGCGCGCGACCGCCGTACTTCTTGACGAAGAGCACTGCCCAGGCTTCGGGCACAGGCTCGACGTTCGCCGAGAGATCCGCCATGTTGACTCGGAGCAGGTTCTGCATTTCCATGCGTTTCCTCCTTAGGCTCGTGCGGGCAGGACTTGGCTCAGCCGTAGATGGCCTGTTCCGAACGCGGGCGAGGCGCCGGAGGGGTCTCTGAACTGGCTCCGCGCGATGCCTCTGGAGCCTCGCACAGTGACGGTGTATCCCCATGCGGTGTCGAGTGCAAGCGTTTGGGGACAGCGCAGAGGCGGGGCGCCGTGCCTACGCTCGACAACGTCCGTCGCCGGCGGGCGGCGCCGGCATCGCCGGCCGCATGACCTCCGGCGCCCACCGTTACACGCGTTCTCCGCCCCCCGGCGGGCATGGGCGCGGCACACGCGGATCTGCCGGGCCGGGCGCCGCGCCGACAGCCAAGCGGTTGCGGCGGGCGTCTTGGGGCCTATCCCGCCAGGTCCGCACGCCCAGATGCGCCCGTGCGCACATCGCGGACACGGCCCCTCCCCGGCTCCCACGTAGCTTGGCCACGAGGGGACCGTCTCGTGACCGCCCCGCTCGGTCCACGAACGCCCCGCACGCACATCTCCAGCGGGAGAGGCCCTTAAAAGAGCCTGTCCACCTCTTCGTAGACGTGGAGGTCCGGCACCTGGTCGGCATTCCAGTGCGCGATACCGGCGCGGATCGAGGGATCGCGCATGAAGCGCTCGGCGCCCTCACGGTCGGCGAAGTAGTGCACCACCGTGACCGAGTTGGGGTCGTCCAGGCCCCGGTAGACCACGTACCCCTCGGCGCCCCAGGCATCCCGGGCATTTGAGTACTCGTCGAAGATCTCCTTCCAATGACCGTAGTCGGTGGCATGGAACGGAATGATGACGTAGACGGACATGCGCCCTCCAGTGGCTGACTCCCGCGGTACGGCGACAGGATACAGCCGACGAGTCATGCCTGTCACACCGCTGGGTTCTCAGCAGCCGGGAGCGGCAGCGGCAGCACCTGTACACCGCTCTTCAACAGCCCTGGAGCGCGTCCTCGCCGTCCGCCGGGGGTCAAGCCCGGCGTCCGCGTCGTCGCTGCCCCAACGCGTGCCGAGAGACCTTTGCCGGTCCCGCATCCCCGCGAGCGACGTCACGCGGGCCAGGACGTTCTACGAGACGATCTGCGGCTTCTCGCTGGAGAAGATGGAGGCGCCGAACATGGAGGTGTGGGCATTCCCCGCCGACCGGCGCAGCGGTGAGGTCGGCGGCGCTGTGGTGGCCGCTGAAGGCGTTGTCCCCAGCGCTACAGGAACGGTCGTCTTCCTCAACGGCGATCCGGAGCTGCAGGTCATCCTTCCCAGGACCGCCATTGGGATGGAAGCCGGCGACTTCGCGAAGATCGCCGGCACCGAGGGCAATACGGTGGGGCCGCACTCGCTGGAATGGGACTTCCAGCCGCTTGTTGGGTTTCTGAAGCACCCTGATAGTAGTGCGCCCAGGAGAGCCTTGGGGTGGAGCTGCCCTGGCGCAGGAACCACACCGATAGGGGGCTTGTCGTGAGATCTCGATGCGCTGCGTGCGCCTCTGCCGTCCTTGTCCTCCTGGTCTTGGCCGCCGCCAAAGCCGACACCGTCAGCGTATTGCTGGGCACGGCCGGCGGTTTCGCCGCCAAGACCGACTTCGCGACCGGGCACTGAGTCCGCGAACGTCGTCGCCGGCGACCTCGACGGCGACGGCAGACCGGATCTGGTGACGGCCGGCTACGCGAGCAGCGCCGCCGTCGTACTGCTGAACGGCGCCCCGGTCGTCCCGGTCATCGGCGGTCTCGCCCCCCGCCCGCGGCCGCATCGGCGCGACCGTCACGCTGACCGGCTGGCACTTCGGCGCCGCCCGCGGCACGAGCCTCGTCAGGTTCGGCGCCAAGAGCGCGACCAGGTACGTGAGCTGGAGCGACACCAGGATCAGAGTGAAGGTCCCCATGGCCACTGCCAAGGGCAAGGTCATGGTGACCGCGAAGACGGCCGCCGGCACGAGCGCTGCCATGGGCTTCAAGCGTCTGTAGGACGCCAGGAGTCCCACGCTCGCGCGTGCGAACCCGGCAGGCGACACGCGAGACGCGGCCCACGCACAGCCCGAAGGGTCCGCGAGTATGATCGGTCCATGGCCGTTTCGTCGCTGCGGTCGCGGCGCCGCGGCGGGCGCGCGTCTCGATGACGCGTCGTTTGCCTGCGTTCCGTCGCGCCGCCATCTTCGGCGCGCTGGCGCGACCACAAACGGGAGTGCAAGACGGAGGAACGGCAGGCGCGCAACGCATCGGCTGGGTTGGCTTCAGGCGTGCGCGGCCGGCATCCTGGCGCTCGTCGGTTTGATGGGGTGCGGGTCTGCGGCGAAGGAGAGCCCGCTCGTGGTCCTGTTCAGCGACGTCGGCGCCGGAGCCGCGGTCACGCTGACCCGCGCCGGCGCCCAGACTCGGACGAGGCCGGCGGATGCACAGGCCGGGAAGGCGCCGGCCGTCCTGACGGCGACGCAGAAGGCCGTGCAGACGGCGCTCGATCGGCTCGGCGCGGCCCAGGTCGGCGCCAACCTCTTCCTCGACCCGCTCTGCCAGCCCTACCCGGACCTGCCGGCCCTGGGGCGGCGGATCGCACGCCGCCCCTCAGGCTCCGGCAGCTATGAGCTCACGGCCAGGGGCTCGACCGCGGTCATCGTGAAGGACGCCATCCGGGTCAGCGCCGGCCTGCACGGCACGCAGTGGCGTCTCGTGGCCGCGTTTGCGGCGGAGGGGCGGGCGGCCTGAAGGCCGCCCGCCGCGCCGCCGGCCTACCGCGCCGCCGGCGTGATCGCCGCGATCTGCCCGGCTACGTCATCGAGCACTCCGGTGAGCGTCTGCAGGCGACCCTCGATGTCGCTCTGCTCGGCGGCGATCTTGGCCTTCAGATCGTCGATCGGCCCCGTAGGCGCCGTCTTGGCGGCCTGCGCCGCGACCACGGCGTTGTACTCCGGGATTACGTCGAGCTTCATCGCCATGCGGCCCAGATCGGCGATGTTGGCGTGCACGTACCCGGGCTGACGCTGCAGCAGGTTGGCGTAGTAGACCGAGTAGCTGAAGTGGGTGCCGTACCACCCCAGATCGACACCCTCGAGCGCCGCCAGCGCCTGCTTGTAGCGGATCGGCGACGCGCCCAGCGACGCGAGCGCCGCCTGCATGCCCGTGAGGTCGGTCATGGACTGCTGAAACGGGTAGATGGTGGCGTCCCACACGTCCAGCCCGGTGAGGTTGGAGTTGAGCGCCTTCTCGATGGCGAGCAGACCGCCATTGGCGGCGGCCACCTCGGCGGCGCCGACCTGCCCGCGGCGGGCGTCGAAGGCCTTGGCCGCCTTGGCGTACGCGCGCGTGGCCGCGAGGTAGCCGGACGACACCGAGGCGTCGATGCCGGCCGCCGCGAAGCCGGCCTTCTTCGACGCCGCGGCCAGAGCGCCGGCCTCGCTCGAGAGGCGGTACGGCAGGAGCCCGCCGTCGATGCTCCGCGCGAGCTCGAGGTGGAACTTGATGTTCTGCTTGAAGAAGCCCCAGTCCAGCAGGTCCAGGGCGTCGTACTGGCTGTGGTAGTAGTTCGCCCAGAAGTACTCGTCGGGCGTCCACATGCAGGTGGAAGGAATGCCCACCGCCGTCAGTGGCCACTGGTCGTTGTAGCTGAACCAGTAGCCCTGGTCCGGCGTGTACACCTTGCCGCCCCTCGGCCCGACCAGCTTGGGGTGAGCCTTCATCTCGGCCACCAGCCACGGCTTCATGTCGCGCGTGGCGGTGAACCAGAGGCTGCCCTTCTTGTAGCCCATCAGCTCCAGGTTGAGCATGGCCTTGACGGTGCCCGCCCAATCGGGATGGGTGTTCTGAATGGAGTAGGTGGAGCCCACCAGCCAGTCGTAGTTGCAGTCTGTGTAGCCCCACTCCTCGGCAGTGGTGTTGAAGAAGACGACCGTGCTGGCCGGCCGGTACCCGGTCATCTGCATCGCCTTGGCGATGACGAGCTGGGCGACGCAGGAGGTCGTGTTGTCCAGGGCGCCGGTGAAGTGCGAGTCGTGGTGGCCGCCGAAGATGACGCTCGTGCCGTCGTTGCTGCCGCCCGGCAGCTCACCGATCACGTTGTAGCCCACCCCGCCGTCCTCGGCGAAGGTGTGGCTGGACTTCAACACGACGGTCGCCGTCGTCGGGCTCTTGGCCATCTGCTTCTTGAGCCAGGTCGCCGAGTCGGTCGGCAGCCAGACGAGCGGCGGTGAGGTGTAGGAGTATCCGGGGTCGTTCGAGGCGAAGGCGTTGGGCGCCCCCTGGTAGCCGGGGTAGGCCTTGTCGAAGATGAGGATGACGGCCTTGGCGCCGCGCAGACCCGCTTCGGCGCAGGGGAAGTTGAACCACCAGTACCCGGAGGCGAAGTTGATGAGCGCGATCTTGCCGGTGATGTCGCCGGCCTTGTCGAAGTCGGCGGCGGAGGCGGCGCCGGGGATGCGCACCACCTCGCCGGTCACGCCCTCGGCGCCGGTGGGCGGCACGCCGGGATAGCTGCTGGCCGGCAGGACCTCGTCGCCGACGGTGACGCGGGCGTCCTCGGTGGTCCAGGCGTCCACGGGAACGGGCTCGAGCTTCACGTCGGTCAGGCCGGCGGCCTTCATCTCGTCGGCGATGAACCGCGCCGCCTGGTCATCCGCCTCCGAGCCTGTCCAGCGGAACCCGAGCGGAACGGACTTGAAGCCGATGATGGCATTCTCGAGCCGCTGCGGGTAGCCCTCCTTGAAGAGCTGGTCTACGGCCTGGTCGAAGGTCAGCGCCTGGGCGGCGACCGGTACGGCCAGGAGCAGCGCCGCAGCGCAGACGAGGGTGAACACGAACCGTCTCATGAGTGACCTCCACATGTCGTTGGCACCACGGGATCCCCGGGTCGAGCGCGCCCTCCGCGCCGCTCGCGCCGTCGCAAGAGAGCGCCCGGACTCTACGCGATTCTTCGCAGGAAGTGAATGCGGCCGGGCCGGATGACAGCAGACGCACCAGACGAACGCGACGCCGGCAGGCGCCCCGATCCCGAGTGTATGGTTGCCGCGACCTGCCCGACCAAAGGGGGAACGATGGTTCCTGACTCACAGAAGCCCCCAGAGCGCGTTCCGCAGGGAAGCCGGGGGTACTGCCCGGTCTGCGGGGCTGAGGTTCTCTGGACGCCGACGGCTCACCTGTGGCCCAGCAGGAGATCGGCACATGCTGTCCTGCCCGGTCAGAGCGGCACCTGTCCACACTGTCACCGCGTGCTCATGTACACCGTCGTGCACGACCCGGCGAAGGACGCTGACAGCAAGACGAGGTAGGCAGGTCGGCGGCGGCGAAGGGTGTTCTCGTCGCTCTGGCCGCCCGGACCGAGGAGCGACGCCGGCCGGCGGCACAGGCGGGGATGACATCGACACCTGCCCCTTGCCGAGTCAGGGGATCTGGATCGAGCCGGCCGCTCCGCGGCGCCCGGTCGAGCTCGCGCCACTCGGCCGCGGCGGGGCGAGGGCTATCGCCTGCGGAATGCGCGCAGCGCGCACCTCTGCCAACGCCTGCTCTGAGCGTTGCCGGCTGCACGGGTGAAAACGTGTTGAGCGATCACCGGGCGGCGACCAAAGCCCGCCCGTTCTTCCCCTCCGCACGACTCTTCGCCCTGCGCCTGCCGATACCGGCCGGCTCGACTCTCCGCCCTGCAGCCGCCGATACCGGCCGTGGAGACGCGTCGGTGGAGCGGACCGGGACGAAAGGGGTACAGTGCTCTCGGAGGAAGCGGCGCACGCCTTCGTCGATGAGCGGCTGGTGGACGATGAGGGCCTTTGCGCAGGGGGTCAGGGAGGTCAGGCCATACCTGAGGTGCTGCTGATCGTGCCACCGTTCCTGAAGCCGGGATCTCCGGCGCTCGGCGCGGAGATCCTCGCCGCCGCCTGTCGCAGCCAGGGCATGGACTGCGACGTGCTCTATGCCAACCTCTCGTTCGCCGCGCGCGTCGGTGACGCGACGTACCGCCGCATCATGATCCCGCGCCACGGCAAGCCGCTCGGCGAGGCGGTCTTCGCCCAGGAGGTCTACTCCGGACTGCCGCACCCGGCGCCCCTGTTCGCCACGGCGACCGAGAACGCGCCGAACTTCCCCTGGGATGAGCCTGCCGCCGGCGAGCGCTGCTACGATATCTGTCGGGCACAAACGCCCGGCTTCCTCGAGGAGACTGCGGCGGCGGTCGCCGACCTGGCCCCGAAGATCGTGGGCTTCACGGCAACCGTGCAGCAGACCATGGCCTCGCTGGCCATCGCCAAGACCGTCAAGGCGCTGCGGCCGGAGATCTTCACGATGCTCGGTGGCGACGCGTCGCGCCTCCCCATGGGGCAGGCCCTGGCGGAAATCGCCCCCATGCTGGATTGCGTCGTCGCCGGCGAGGCCGACCTCGTCTTCCCGCATCTGTGCCAGGACTACCTGCAGGGCGGCGCGAGCCCGCCCTGGGTGATCGAGTGCGCGCCGCCGACCGAGCTCGATCAGGTGGCGGCGCCGGACTACTCGTCGTACCTGCGACAACTGGGCGACCTGCAGGCGGCCGGCGGCCTGCCGGAGACCTACCCAAACCACCTGCTGTTCGAGTCGTCGCGGGGGTGCTGGTGGGCCGACAAGAGTCGCTGCCGGTTCTGTGGCCTCGTGCACGCCGGCTACCGCCGCAAGAGCGGAGCACGCATCGTGGCGGAGCTGCGCGCGGCAGCCGAACGACACCCCGGCGTCCTCCTGCAGGCAGCGGACTGCGTCATGCCCTCCGGGATGCCGCACGAGATTCTGCCGGAGCTGATCGAGGACGGGTTCCGGCACCCTCTGCAGTGGGCGATCAGGCCCGATCTGACGCCCGCCGAGCTGCTCTTGATGAAGAAGGCCGGATTCGCACACGTCCAGCCCGGCATCGAGTCGCTGTGCCCGAGCATCCTCACGGCCTTCAGAAAGGGCGCCCGCGCACATCAGAACATCGCCCTGCTGCGCGAAGGCCGGTCGATGCGCCTCGACGTGACCTGGAACTTCCTCTTTCGCATCCCCGGGGACGACCTCGAGGAGTATGCGGGGCTCGTCCGCCTGCTGCCGGCCCTGAGCCACCTGCAGCCACCGATGACCTTCAGCAGCATCGTCCTGCAGCGCACGAGCCCGTTCCTCGAAGACGCCGGCCGCTTCGGCTTCCACGAGGTGCGGCCCTCCCCGGTGTACCGCTATCTGTACCCGCCGGAGACGAGGATCGCAGACATCGCCCTCGACTTCCAGGGCCGCTGGCATTCGGCCCTGGACGAGGCTCCAGAGCTGCGCGCCGACCTTGAAGAGAGCCTGCGCAGCTGGATGACGACCTGGCGCGACCCAGGCACGCACCCCGCCCTGTTCAAGGTGCCTCTCGCCGGGGGACGCGTCGTCGTCCAGGACACACGCCCCTGCGCCAAGGAGGCGATCGTGCTCGGCGACGCGAAGTACGCGGACGCCCTCGCCTACTTCGACGCGCCCAGAACGAAGCGCCAGGCCGAGGAGGTGGCGGGCGCTGCTGTCGCCGACCTCCTGGAACACGGCTTCGTGATCGACTGGGACGACCGCTACCTGTCGCTCGTGACCCGGGGACACGGTAGATCGCGGACCGCGGCGTGAGCACGGCGGCGCATAATGGAGGTACGCTGGACGAGACAGACGTTAGCCGGCATTTCGGCAGGATCGATGAAGGAGGAGCGGGATGAGCAAGGACGACGCACTGGGCTTTCTCAGGCACATGGCCTCAGACCCGGAGTCCGCGCAGCAAGTGGTCGCCGAGTACAATAGGCTGCTGCGGGACCTGGCTCGCGAGAAGGGTTTCGAGTTCACCGACGCGGAACTGACAGAGGCAGCCGAGGCCCTGAAGGACGCTTCCGCCGGAGAGGTCTCCGACGGCGCCCTGACGACGGTTGTCGGCGGGGATGCCGTGATCAAACACGGCGAGGATGAGAAGTTCTTCCTCGACCCGCCACACATGCCCTGACACGCGCGCGGCATCCCTGGCGCAAGGGCAGCGGCCGGCGGTCCTGATGGCCGCCGGCCGCTGCCCTTGCCGGCTCAGGGCGCCGGATACTGCGGCACGAACTCTATCGGCACCGTCTTGTCGGCCTTGTCCAGCAGCTTCTGCAACTGCGGCGCGATGGTGGAGTACTCGGCGATGAACGCGTTGGCAGCAGCCGCGTCGCCCTCTCCCTCGATGGTGACGAGCCGGATCAGAAGGTCCTTCACCGCCGGCGTCATCTTGGCCATGTTCAGGTCGTAGTGCCGGCCGGCCCGGTCGTAGACGAGCCCGCCCTTCTCCACGAAGAAGTTCCACGCCGCCAGCCTGATGACCCCGTAGGCCGACCCCTGCCCGAAGCGGATGGAGCGCAGGGCGTCGGACAGATACCCCATGTAGTGCGAACGCAGCGAGCCGGTGATGACGCCGGTGCCCTGCAGATACGGGATGTTGTAGAGCCCGCCGATGTCGGCCTTGCCCTCCTCGATGGGCGTGTACGACTCGCCCAAGGCCTGGCGTACGGTGACCTCCTGGCCGTTCTGAATGACCGTGCGCGGCCCGAGGGTGTGGGTGATCTCGTGCATGAGCACCCAGTCGAAGTAGGTCTGGTAGACCATCGTCTTGACCGACTTGGGGGCCATGACCACTTTGGAGAGCGGCACCAGCACGGTGGTGCGGCGGGCCTTGAGGTAGTTGCCCATCATGACCTTCTTGTGGCCCGTGGCTCTGGGGTCGTTGGGCAGGCTGAAGGCGACCGGCTCCATGACTGCTCGTCCCTGGCCGCTGCGACGAATGTCGTCGGCCAGCTCGATGGGGGTCATGGTCCCGGTCTGGTCGGGGCGGTACTCGGCCGGCACGGGCAGATTCATCTGCAGGTCGGGCACGGCGGCCTTGAACTTGTCCAGCGTGGCCGCCGCGGACTTGTCCACGAGCAGCAGGTTGATCTTGTAGAACGTCTTCTGGCCGCTGAGCTTATCGTCGTAGGTCTCGAGCGGGCCGATGCTGACGTCGATGTTCGCGTCCAGGTCGAGCCAGGCGATGTCGGCGTCGGTGTAGTCGTCTGTGCGCAGCGCCTGCGCCCTCAGGTTCAGGTACGTGGTCAGCGATGCGTTCTGGCTGAGAGCCGCTGCCTCGTCCAGCAGGTCGGCGGTCGGCTCCACGTAGGCCGCGTACACCTCGTGATACGGCAGCGTGACCAGCGCGTCACCGGAACGACGAACCACGGTGTAGGGGTCGAGCAGCTTCGCCTTCTCGTCGGGGTGGGCGGCGATGTACGCGTCCAGCTCGGCCGCGGTCAGATCGGTGGGGAACACGTAGGCGCCCAGCGGGCGCACCTGCGCGCCGATGAAGGGCGCGAAGTTGTCGAAGCGGTCCCACACGCCGTAGTTGGCGTCCATCATCTTGCGCGCCGACTTCTGCGGCTCGCTGGTGGCGCCGGCCAGGGACTGGAAGATAGGCAGGCCGTCGGGGTCGACCTGCTGCCAGAAGGCCTGGTCCATGTAGACGGCGGCCTGCTCGAGCTTGTCGACGACGGCCAGCTCCCAGGCGGCGAGCCCCGCCGTGAGCGGGCTCGTCGACATGTCGATGTACTTCAGCTTCGCCGCCCGCTCGACCACATCGGGGGCGATCGCCGTGGGGGCGACGGTCGGGGTGGCGCTCGTCTTGGGTGTGCCCCTCTCGCCGCCCCCGGCCGGCGCCGGGGCAACGCCGATCGCCGTCGCCAGCACCGCCAGCGCAAGGAGGACTACCCACCCTGCTCTCGGCGTTACCGCACCTCTTCCCAGTCTCCGCTGTTCCACGTGTCCATCCTCCTGCGTCATCAGACGGCAGCTGCCGCCGGCATCTACCGTATGGGTATCGTCACGCCGCCGGGCGAACTTGAGGCGGCGAGATGTCGCCCGGCCGTCACGTTCGCGCCCCGGCGAAAGCGCGCCTGTCAGCCTACGGCCGCAGGCGCTGCGCGAACGACGTCTCCCCCGTCGTCGTCGCCAGCGAGCCTCCCGCCAGCACCCCGCCGGCGCAGATCACGGTGAAGCAGTTGTTGCCGTTACCCGTGCCGTCGCCGGCCCAGCGCCAGAGCGTGCGCGAGCCTCCGCCGGCGCCGTAGCGCACCACGATCGCCTCCTCGCGCGGAGACGCCGCGAAGAGTGCCCGAATGAAGCGACGGTGACCCGCCCTCCGCCAGTTGGCGACAGGGTCGATACAAATCGCATGATGCGCCCCCGCTCGATGGTGACTCGGAGGCACGACCGTACACCAGCGGCTCGCACCGAGAGAATGGGACGTCGGTCGCCGATCTCTGAGTCCGGCTTCTGCGCGGCCTCGAGGCCCTGTAGGCCTGCCGGGCAGCGACGGCGTCCAGCCACGCCTCTGTGTCGCCGGCCCGCCGTCAGAAGGGGGCCACTCCAGTCGGCACCACTGCCGGCACGATGCTGAGACGCCCGACCCCCTGGACCTTCATGTCCCAGACGATGCCGGGGTCGAGGCTGACCACCCTGAGCGGCCAGTCGGGGATCCACTGGGGCAGGCCGGCGCCGTCGAGATAGGCGGCGAGCGCCTTGTACGTCATGTCGGCGCCGTACTTGGGGGTCTTGGCGTTGCGTAGCTGCGGGTCCCAGCCGAAAGGCTCGGCGGCGGCCGTCGGCATCGCCACGGCCGGCAGAGCCAGCGCGAGCATGACAAGCGCCATTGTCGCGGCGGTCAAAGTCAACCTTCTGATCACGGTCCGACTCCTTGGGATTCCGGTATGCGCATCTTCAGGCGGGGGCTTGCGAGGCGCCCCATCCCTGATGGGGAAATAGCCCTTCCGCTCTCATTTCCACCGGCCGCGGGTGGCGGGGCCGCCAGCGAAACTGATGGGGAAATAGCCCGTCCGCTCTCATTTCCACCGGCCGCGGGTGGCGGGGCCGCCAGGGAAACTGAGCGGAAAGGTGAGGACCGGCGGCGCGGAGCAGACGCACCGTTGTAGGGACGCGCTTCGCGTGGAGGCAAGCGCGCCTCTGATGAACCTCGGGCAGGCGGCGTGGACCGCTTGTCCTGTCAGCGCCGCCCTGCGGGATCCCGGGCCGCTGGGACCACCGACTGATCAGGGTTGGGCGTACGTGCCGGTTTCACACCCGCTGCTGTACGCAACGCTGCCGGCGTAGCAGTCGGCAGCTCCCGAGCCGCCGCCGACAGCGGCGCCGGCCTCATCGTCGGTGAGCGGCCGGTCGCCGCCGAGCGGTGTGGCCTCGGGCTTCTCGTAGGGCGGTCTCTCGTCGCCGGTCATCTTGGAACCTCCTCGTACATTTGAGTGTGAGCGGATGCCAGGGCCGGAGCAAGCCCGGAGCCGGCGTCGGTCGGGTACAGCCGGCTCTCGGGAAAGAGGCCGGCGGCGTAGGCCGCCTCGCAGTACCAGTGGGCGGCCCAGAGATCCTTGGCGGCATAGTAGTTGTGCGCGATGCAGCCGGCCAGGCAGACTCCCTTCATGAGGCAGCGGCCGCAGACGCCGCCGAGCCGCTGCGGCAGACCCTCGCGCAGCTCGTTCAGCACGGCGGCGTTCTCCCAGACCTCGGCGAGGGGGTCGCGGGCGGCGTGCCCGAAGACCATCTCGGGGGCGAAGGCGCCGACGCCGCAGAGCGCGTAGCAGCCGTCTGCGAGCAGGCCCATCATGCCGAGGATGCCGCAGCGTCCGCAGCCGTCGCTGTGCTCGTCGTGCCCGTAGAGGCGACCGAGCGGGCGGAAGGCCGGAGGCTGGTGGTAGAAGACGTGCACCTTGGCGACCGGGACGAGCTCCTCCTCGACCCAGCGGCCGGTGGCGACGAGCTCCGCGATGTCCAGCGTCTCGCCGCTCTCGTGGAGGGCGGCGCCGCGCTGCGCCGGCATCACGACGTTGAACTTGAGCGAGCCGGCGCCGACCTCCTCGGCGAGCCGCACCATGGGCTCCATCTGGGCGCGATTGGCGCGCATCACGCTCATGATGAGCTGCGGCCGCAGGCCGGCGGCGACGAGGTTGCGCACGCCGGCGAGGGCGGCGTCGAAGCTGCCCTTCACGCGGCGCACGTGCTCGTGCGTGGGCGCATCGACGCCGTCGAGGCTGACGCTGACGAAGGCGCCGGGCTCCGCAGCGAGCAGCCCGGCGATCTGCGGCGTGCAGAGCACGCCGTTCGTCTCGATGATGAGGCGCAGCTCGTGCTCGCGCGCGACGGCGACGATGTCCGCGAAACGGGGGTGCAGCAGCGGCTCGCCGCCGGTGAGCTTGACGGCGGTGAGGCCGAGCTCCTTGCCCTGGCGGACGACGTCGGCGAAGAGGCCGACGTCGAGGCAGGGCTGTTCGAGCTCCGTCCCTGGCTCCCACGCCGGCGCCAGGTAGCAGTGGCGGCAGCGCAGGTTGCAGCCTGCCGTGAGGTAGCAGTAGAGCTGGATAAGGCGCGGCGTCGCGACGGGCGGTGAGAGCGTCACGCCGGCGCCGCCTGCGGCACCCGGCCGCCGTCGTCGAGGAAGCGCCGCAGGCAGGCGTCCGGGCTGGGGCGGTAGGCGTCGCCGGTGAGGACGGCGCCGGCGCCGGGGCAGTTGCCGGTGCACGCCGCGATGTACGGGCAGCCGGCGCACTCCGCGAACGCGGTCAGGGCGATGGTGTGGCGGGCGCGCAGGCGCGCGAGCTCGGGGTGCGAGCGCCAGAGCTCGCCGAGGTCGTCGCGTTCGATGTGGCCGAGCTCGATCTGCGGGAGCTGCGTGCAGGGCGTGATCACGCCGTCGGCGCGCACCGCCAGCTTGGCGCCGCCGACGCCGCAGCCCACGAGGCGGCCGCCGCGCGGGGCGCCGGAGGCGCCGTCCGCAGCGGCCTCGCCGGAGGAGCCGCCGGCGCCCCCTTCCGCGGCGGCCATCATCCCCGCCCAGAGGCGCGCCTCGGCGAGCGGCCCGGCCATGGCGGCGATGCGCCCCGGGTACCGGTCGCTGAGGCGCAGCAAGGTCTCCATGGCCTCGCTGCGCTCGTCCGTCGTGAGCATGACCGCGTCGGCGTTGCCGCGGCGGAGGCCCATGTAGCCGGCCGCGTTGACGCCGAACGACGGCAACCCGAGGTCGTCGAGGAGCAGGTGGGCGGCCGCCTCGAGGTCGTGCACGTTGCCGCGATGGACGGTGAGGCGCACGGCCACCGGCACGCCGGCCGCGCGCAGCGCCTGCAGGCCGACGAGGGCGCGGTCGAAGCTGCCGGCGCCGCGGCAGGCGTCGTGGGCCGCGGCGCTGCCGCCGTCGAGGGACACCTGCACGTGGTCGCAGCGCCCGCTCGCCGCCAGCATGCGGGCCAGCTCAGGCGTCACGAGCGTGCCGTTGGAGAGGATGCTGAAGCGCAGATTGGCGGCGACGATGCCCTCCACGAGGACCGGCAGGTCCTCGCGGATGAACGGTTCACCGCCGCTCAGGGTGACGCCGAGCACGGCGTGGCGCTTGAGCTCCGCGAAGAAGCGCAACCACACCGCGGTGGGCAGGTCGTCGGGCGTGTCGGCGGCGCTGGCGAAGTGGTAGCAGTAGGCGCAGCGCAGGTTGCAGCGCCCCGTGACGTCGATGTCCACGGAGCGCGGCGTGTTCATCGGCGCACCCATCAAGATCCGGCAGGCTCGGCAAGGCCCGCCTCGACGAGCCGGCCGACGAAGTCGCGGACGTCGTCCTCGACGTCGTCCGGCACGTCGCGAAACGCGGCGCGGGCCACGTCCGCGAGCTCCGGCACGCGGCGCGTGCCGTCAAGGCGCCGGCACACGAGCAGGCTCACCGGGTTCAGGACCCAGGAGCGCGGGCCGTCGGGGTCGACGAGGATGGCGTAGCCGTCACCCTCCTCACGGACGATCATGCGCGCGGCCAGGCTGACGGGCCTCTCGCAGGGCGGCTTCTCGGCGCCGGTCATGCGGGGATCTCCTGGGTCCGATTGTCCTGATACCGCCATGCGCCCGCGCCGCTCAGCGGGCGCGCATCTCCTCGAGCGCCCGCAGGCCGTACTCGAGCACCACGTCGCGGCCGCGGGACTGACGCAGCACGTTGGTCCACGTCATGGGTACGCGCACGTTGGGCGTGACGCCGCCCCTGCCGTTTCGCGCGTCGATCTGGACCACCTTGCGCGCGTCCAGCGAGCGCCCGAACGGCCACTTCACCTCGATGTCGAGCGGCATGAGCACGATGTCGCCGGCCATGCCGAACGACCCGTTGGTGCCGTGGAAGCCGGCGACCCTGCCGTTCGGCAGCCGCTTGATGCCCATGGCGAGCCCCTCGCCCGAGCTGATGCAGCCGTTGTCGATGAGGGCGACGACCGGCCCCGCGTACCGCCTGGCGGCCGGCTCGATCCACGTGCCCTCGCCCGCGGCGATGGGCGCCGCGGTCAGTGGGTCCAGGCGCCAGATCTCGAAGCTCCCCGTCACCGTGTTGAAGACGTCGGTGTACTCGTAGAGCGCCGGCGGGCCGAAGAACGAGCCCAGGACGTCGGCGGACGTCTGGTCGACGCCGCCCGAGTTGCCGCGGATGTCCACGATGAGGCCGACGACGCCGGCATCGATGAAGTCGTCCATCGCGCTGCGGAACAGCTCCAGGGTCGGGGTGTGGTCGCCGGGCTGCTCGGCGGGGAGGTCCATCTCGAGATACAGGCGCACGTAGCCGACGTTACCGGGCAGGACCTCGTGCACGACGAGCTTCTCGGGCCAGCCGTGCGCGAGGATCGAGCGCTCGTCTGTCCTGTCGAGCGTGACGAAGTCGTCGTCGAGCGCGCGCAGCCGCACCGTGCGCAGAGCGTCCGCGCCGCGGTTGCGGAAGGTGAGCGTCTTCACCGTGCCGACAGGCGCGCGCACGAGAAAGCGCAGGCGCTCGCGGTCGCGCCGGCCGTTGGTCGCCTGGCTCGGGCTGAGAGCGGTGGAGGTGCGCGTCAGGGCGGCCTCGACCGGGCGGCCGCCCCAGGCGACGATCCGCGCGCCGGCCTTGACGCCCGCGCGCGCGGCGGGCCCGTCGGGCTGGAGCCACGAGGCCACGACGACGCCGCTCTCCAGCCGCGTCGCGACCAGCCCGAAGCCGCCGCCCGCCAGCTCCTGCATGGCGGCGTCCACCACCTGCTGCGCCTCCGCGTCGAACGCCACCGTGGAAGCGTGGCCGTCGCGCAACTCGTGGACGTAGCGGCACAGGGTCAGGTAGTAGGCCTGCGCGTCGCCGGCCGCCTGCGCCTTCACGATCGCCGGCCGGTACTTGCCGGCGAGCGCCGGCCAGGCGATGCGCTTCCACCCGGTGAAGGCGTACTCGCGCGATATCTTGGCGTGCAGCGCGTCGAAGGCCTCCGTCCAGGAGAGGCCGCTGAGGTCCTCCCCCACCGGCGGCGAGAACGCCGTGCCTGCGGCGGCCGGCGACGCGAGAGCGGCGCAGGCGCCGAAGGCGACCGCGAGGAGGACAAGTGAAAGAAAGCGGCGGACACGTGCGGTCATGGCGTTTCTCCCTTGGGGGCACGGCAGGACCGTTCCCGTGAGGTCCCGTGCCCCCGACGCGAGTTGCGGACTTCTGGCCCGTCATGTTAGCAGGAAGCGAGCAGCCTGGGCGGGCCCACCGGAACCCCAGTTCGCGGGTCCCCGCGGTCGCCCCGCCCACCGCCGAGGCTGCCTCCCGGCGTCGCCGGGCATCCTTCCCTGGACGGTTGTACCAGTGAGGCTCGCCCCCCGTTGGCCGATACCCCGGACCGGAAGAGGACGAACAACGCTGAGGCCTTGCCGGAGCCGACCCGCGCCGCATGTATGATGGATGCCGACGAGCAAGGGTCTGCGAGGAGGTCACCATGAACGCACGGCTGTCCCGGGCGAGCACGGGCCGCGCGCCACTGCTCGTCATCGCCACGCTGTGCCTGCTCGCGGCCTGGGTCGCGCCGCCCGCTCTCGCAGGCTCGTCGGTCACGGGCGGCGCTATCACGCTGCTCACCGACCCGCCGCAGTCGGAGGCGCTGTTCGTCGGCGGCGTGGCGCCGTTTTTCGTGGCGCCGGCCACTCTGCACCTCACGGGTGACGCCTGGCGCTTCACCTTCCCGATCGCCGGGGGGAGCCTGAGCGCGGCGAGCGGCGCCGGCCGCGTCCGCTCCCGGGGCGGCCTCGTGTTCTGGGGTCGGGAGACGATGAGCTCGTGGACGGAGCTCTCGTTCACCAAGCCCGTGGTCACAACCGGCGCGCATGCGGTGCTGAGCGGCGTCTACGGACCGCAGGGAACCCGCCATGTGCTCGCCACGCTCGACATGTCCCACGTCGCCGTCTCGCGGTCGCACAGCGGCGGTCACGACTGGGTGAGGGTCGGCAACGTGCCGGCGCGCATGTCGACATGGCTGCGGAACCAGATGACGAGCGTCTTCCCACGCTATCAGCCGTCCGCAGACCGGCTGGGAACCGTGACCGTGAAGGCGCGGCTGAAGTAGCCGCGGATACGCGCGGCCGGCGAGACGATCCCGCGCCCGCCGAGGGCTTCGTTGGTGAGGCTCACCGTCCGGCCGCCATGCGCTACTGCCTCCGGGCGGCACGACGGCGAGAGCGCCGGCTGCCGGCAGACGGCGCCGGTCATTTGCACAGCATGATGGCGGGAGTCCACCGTGGTCCCACCATCCGGGCAGGAAGGTAACGATGAAGGGTGCAGGTCGGGGGTGGCGCGCGCCGCTCGTCGTCGTGGTCGTGGGGGCGCTGTTCGCGCTGGCCGGCATCGTCGCGGGCTGCGGCGGCTCGGGCGGGGAGACGCCGCCGCCGAGCGCGTCTCCCGGAGTGGCCAGCGAGCGACAGGTCATCGACCTCGTCGAGCTCACCCGTGCGGCGCTCGAGAAGGACACGCCGGCGACGCTGACCAGCATCAACGCCGCGCAGAAGCCTTCTGTGGACCCGGCGCAGCCGCAGCTGTACTCCTATGTCTACGACATGAGCGTGACGCTCGTCGCCAGCCCCGATCCGGACGTGAGCGGGCAGAGCATGAAGGGCAAGCCGGACGCGGTCGGCAAGCTCTTCCGCGACGAGATCGTGGCCGGCGCCCTCGATCACGGCAGCGGCTGGGTGACCTACGTGTACGCAGCCCGGCAAGGACGGCCTCTTCCAGAAAGCCGCCTACTACAAGCTCACCGAGGGCAGCGACGGCGAGCTGTACGCGGTCTGCGCCGGGCGCTACCTGGGGCCGTTCGCGGGCACGCCGTCTCCGGGCGAGCTCGTCGATGTGGCGCGCGACCCCGGCTCGGGTTGGGTGGACTACAAGTACGCCAACCCGACCCAAGGGTACGCGGTCCAGCCGAAGACGAGCTATGTGCGCGGCGTCGATGGCGCCTGGCTGATCGCCGCGGGGACGTATCTGCCGCAGAACTGAGGGCGGCGCGGTCGGGCGCGGCGCGCAGACGCAGAGCTCAGCGTCCGTGCGCCGCGCCGGCGCTCGCCGCGCAGCCGTTCGGCGCGTACCCTCAGCTCACCACTTCTCGCCGCTCGCGAACCAGGCCGTGAAGACCTTCGCCGCGAAGTCCGGATCGTAGTTCGGGTCGGGGTCGCCGTTGGGGAGAAGCTCCCTGTCGCTGATCTCGACGATGCCTGGCAGCCCATCCGGGTCGTACGACGCGGAGGGGAAGTAGGGCGCCGCGTCCGGCACGAAGAGGGTGAACGCCTGGCCGGTCTCCTCCGCGTAGGCCTTGGCCTCCGGGTAGAGCACGGTGCGGATGATCCCCGCCTCCGAGACGTAGCGCGCGAACTGCAGGCTGGGCCACCTGGTCGTGCCGTCCGCCGCGGTCCCGATGGGGATGTCGAAGAACGCGTCCGTGCCCGGCTCCGCGCGGGACAGGTCCAGGGCCGTCGTGAAGGCGATCGAGTCGATGGCGATCCTCATGGTGTCCACGCTCACGCCCGTCCCGCACAGCGTGTCCACGTTCCAGGCCTTATCGGCGAACTTGAGGATCCGCGACGGGGCGTGAAAGTTGCCGTGGTGCGTGTGGCCGTGCGCGTGCAGGTTGAGGCTGAGGCCGCCCCCGGCGCACTGGCAGTCCCACATGCCGGCCTTGCCGGCCTCCCAGTCGTCGATGACGCCGTCCCCGTCCTCGTCCAGGGCCATGAGCTCGGCGAGGTAGCCGCTGTCGTACCCCAGGGCGGCCAGGGTCAGCGCGTCCGTCGCCCGCGCGTGGGCGAGCATTATGGGCTGAAGGTCCCAGAGGATCTTGGGGACGTCGTAGTAGAATTCCTCGGTCACGACGTCCTCGAAGCGCCCGTCCCTGACCCTGCCGAAGTGGCCGTCCAGCGTGACCAGCGGGAGGGGGCCGCCGGACGCCGCGTCAGAGGCCGTCACGTCGGCGCCCTCGACATGGTACCGGAGCTGCCCGAGGCCCCGGCCGGCAGCGTACTCGAAGAGCCTCGAGCGCGAGACGCGGTCGTCCATCACGCTCTCGTCGGCGACGATGGCGCCCTGAACCTCGTCGTAGCGGGGGATGACGAGCGGCCGCTCGAACGTGGCGGGAGCGGCGGAGCTCCTCGGGACGTTCTTGAACAGGTACCGCGCCGAGAACAGATCCACGGCCACGGGGTCCTCGGACGTGAGGATGAGGCCTTCGTCCAAGGCCACCCCCGTGCCGCTGCCTCCGTGCTCGATGTTGATCGGGCGGATGGCGTCCACGACGTGCAGCATGAGGGGGATCTGGCTCTTGATGGCCAGATTGATATCCACCATGGTCCCGTCGAGGCCGTGGTTCGGGGTCTCGGCGATCTCCAGGGGCATGCCTTCGGCGTTGACCTTCTTCACGTACCAGCGGGCGTGGTAGACGCCGCCCTTGTTGGGCCCGCCCGGCACGCCGCCCTTCATGCCCGGGGGGTCGGCGTGGGGAAACGCGTAGAGCCAGTCGTGACAGCTCGGATCGTCGCCGTGCCTGGCGCGCATCGGCCATCCGCCGATGCCGAGGTTCTTGATGGCGCTGGTGATGACCGCGTTGCAGTGGACCTTGAGCACCGGGCAGTTGACGAGCACGCTGCCCGGATATGCGTCCGGGTCGTCCGGGTCGCCGACCAGCGCCGTGTGCAGAACGACGCCCTCGGGATAGTTGTCGCCGCCGCCCGGGACGGGCACGAGGCGCCCCCGGCCCGGCTTCTCGGCCTGGTTCAGGTCGTACACCATGAGCTTGGCCCTGCGGGTGGCCTCACCGGGCGTGAGGTACGTCCCGCTCACGCTCTCATCGTAACCGGCCATCGGGTCGTCGAGGTCGTCGCGCGCGGCCGCCGCCTCCGCGAGGTACTTCCTCACGAAGTAGAAGGGGTAGCCCACACATGTGACCTCACCGTCGGGGCGCGTGATGCGCCCCTCGAGCACCGCCTCCGCCGGGCAGTCCAGGATGGCGGCGTAGGCCCCCGTGGTCACGCCGGCTTCGCCCACGGCCATCTGGCAGAAGCGGACGCCGAGCTCGTCGTGGAAGAACCGCAGGAGCGCGGCCATGAACGTCCAGTTGGTGGCCGCCACCACGCCCGTCGTCAGTCCCGGAGTGCCGTCGCCGGGGTAGTCGAGCACGTTCGCGGCGACGATGTTCGGCTTGAAGAACAGCTTTCTCCCCGCCTCCACCTCCGCGACCATGCGCTGCCGCAGGTCGTCCTTTTTCAGGACCGGCCAGAGCGCCTGCCCGAGGTGATCGTAGATGTAGTCCATCCGCCGCCTGAGGAGCGCCCACGCCGCCTCGTCCTGCTTGATCGTGCGTTCGAGCAGGCCCGGCACGTCGCCGTAGGCCCGGGCCGTGTCGAGCCTGACCGCCCCGATCAGCGAGCCTTCGGTATCCCAGGGCATCGCAGGCCCCCTTCTCAGTAGTAGTTCCCGCCGGTCTCGTAGGCCTTCCGGCGCTCTTCCGCCGTCTTGCGCATCTCGGCGTCCATCTTCGCCGGGTCCGCCCACAGGTCCAGGTACGAGTCTCTGTAGAACTTCGGGAAGACGATCAGGCCTTCCTTGCGCTCCACGCCGGTGAGGATGATCTCGGCCGCCTCCTCCGGGGTGATCGCGTCCGGCGGGGGCGCGGCGTCGCCGAAGATGGCCGTCGCCACGTTGCCGGGGCACACCGTGGAGAAGGCGATGCCGCGGTGCTCGTGCTCGTAGCGCAGCGACTCCGTCATGCCGGCCACGGCGAACTTGGTCGCGCAGTACAACGCCTGATACGGGACCGGAAGAAGGCCCGCGATCGAGGACGTGTTGACGATGTGCCCCGAGCCCTGCTCGACCATCACCGGGAAGGCCGCGTGTACGCCGTAGATGACGCCCCAGAGATTGAGGTCGACGATCATCTTCCAGTGCTTCAGCTCGACCTTCTCGTACGGCGCTGTGCCGCCCATGCCGGCGTTGTTGAACAGGTAGTCCAGGCGGCCACAGGTCGCGACCGCCTCGTCCACCATCGCCTTCACGGCGTCCCAGTCGGTCACGTCGACGAGAGAACAGCGCGCGTTCTCGTAGCTCGCGAGCTTCTCGCGCGCCGCGTCCACGCTCTCCTGCGGGAACCCCACGGCGCTGACGAACGCGCCACGCTTCAGGAGCGCCTCCGCGACCGCGAGGCCGATTCCCGACGTCCCGCCGGTCACCACGCAGGACTTGCCTTCGAACACGTCAGCCATGGCCGTTCCTCCTTCGTCAAACCAGTTCGCGGGCGAGGTCGCCGCGCAAGTGAGTCACCATCTTCGCGAAGACGCCTTCGCGATACTCCACCACCGGCAGGTCCGCCAGCGCGGCGATGATGTGGGCCTGCAGCGGGTTCTGCACGTACTCCATCTTCGTCCACTTCACCGTGCCGGCGCCGACGCCCCCGGACAGATACGTCACGTCCACCGGATACAACGTCGCGTGAGACAGGGCGGCGCCCGGCCTGCCGATGTTGCCGATATGGCGCCACCCCATCTGGTTGATCCTGCCGGCGGCGTTCCGCGTCACTATCTCCTCGACGGTGAGCTCCTTGTCCATCTGCAGGTCCAGCTCCAGAAAGGCCCTGCCCTCGTAGCTCACGTGGGCCGTGGCGCGGCCGCCCAGCAGATGGTAGTCGGGGATGTCGGCGAAGATCTTGGGGATGCCCGTGTCTTCGCGGCCACCGAGGATGGGGGCGGCGTCGTTCTCCCACACGACGAGAGCGAAGGCGCCGACGGTGCCGGAGCTGAGGTGCCGCACGGGGGTCATGACGGCGGCCAGGGTGTACTGCCCGCCGCCCATCCACTGGACCCCGCAGCACTTCTGGTACTCGATGTTCACCGACGGTTCGACGATCGCGAACACATCCGGCACGTACTGGGCCAGCTGCTCCTCATCGGTCAGGTAGCTGATGGCGATCGAGGTGACGTCGTCGTACTGCAGATCGTGCAGGTCACCGCCGCGCACGCCGCCAAAATGCGCCGGCATACGATAGGTGAAGTCGTCGTCGAAATGGAACATCTCCACGCCCCTCCTTCGGGTTGATGTCAGTTACCGGTGAGCCGTTTGCGACTCACGATGGCTGCGCGGCGACCTCCGCGTCGCTCTGCAGCTTGTCCAGCGTCACGAGGATGTGCAACAGGTACAGGAGCACGCACCCGTTGGCGGCCAGGACCGCGCCGATGACCGCCAGAGGGAGCAGGCCCGAGAAGAACATCGTGGTACCGAACACGATGGTCAGCGCGTTCATGACCACCGTGGCCACGAAGAGCTTGACGAGGATCGGCGGCTGCGGCTCGCGCGGCGCCCCGCGCCTGCTGAGGCGGGGCAGGAAGGACTTCACCAGCACGATCGCCCCGCCGAGCACGTTCAGCGCGCCCACGAGGTACGTCAGCGTCGGCACGAGCACGTCCGGGACGATGCACGAGACGATGCCGAGCGCCGCGAACAGAAAGCCGCCGCCGACCATCAGCCAGGAGCGCCGGAACGCGCCGAGCGGCGTGCTGCCCGAGGCGACCATCTGGATGGCGATGATGATCATCAGCAGGCCCAGCTGGGCGCTGCCGGCGAAGGGCAGCTTGCCCCGGCTCACGGGGATGAGCAGCAGGCCGAGCAGCAGCATGAAGACGCCCATCAGCAGCAACATGGCCTTGTCGATCGGCAGGGCGGCATCCCCGGCGGGCGGCTGCGCCGCCTCGGGGTACCTGAGGTAGACGACGCGCAGCACGAGGGCGAGGTACACGATGGCCGCCCCGTAGAGCAGGACCACCACCGCCGTCAGCGTGGTCGTGAGCAGGCTCGGGAACAGGATGAGCCCGCCGACCAGCATCGAGAGCGCGTAGACGGAGGTGCAGGCCGCGATCAGGTGTCGGAAGACGCCGCCGTACCGCGCCCAGGCCCTGAGCTTCTGCTTGTCGAGGATCATCTGCAGCAGAAGCAGGAGCCCGCCTGGGCCAAAGCAGACGAACAGCAGGATGCGGGGAGCCTCGCTGAACAGGTCGGGGATGAAGCACGTGACGATGCCCACGGCCGCGATGAGCACGCCCACGACGAGCGGGAGCTTCGACGTGCGCAGGTCGCCGAACGGCGTCTTGCCGAGGGCGATCATCTGCACGGCGAACATGACGAGCAGCAATCCGTACAGGCCGTTCTCGTAGTACGCGAGCGCCCCCGTGGACACCGGGAAGAGCAGGACGCCGGTGATCAGCAGCGTCATCCCGGCGATCAGCAGGATCACCGCCTCCAGCGGAAGATCTGCCTGCTTCAGTATCCTGTAGTTCGTCATCTCGTGTGACCTTCGCACATCTGAAGTCGGTCTGCCAAGGTCTGACCGCTCGCCGTGGCGATCCGATGAGTGGCGCCGAGCGGCTCCTGGAGAGCAGCCCCGGTCAGGTGGATCATGGTGATGAGCGTCTCCAGGGCCTTGCAGATCGGCTCGGACAGGGACCATTCTCCCCGAATACCCGGTCGGCTTCAACAAAGCCGGCAGCACTGCGGTGCGACCTGTGCCGCTTCACCGCGGGGAAGCGGCGGCCCTGACAGATCTGCCGGCCCTCCTCGAATTGACGCTGTGCGCACACGGCAGGTAGCGTATCTCCAGACAAACTGGCAGTCCTGCCAGGCAGAGAGGAGCACAGGTGATGACTTCCGGCGCAAGGGCCGCCCTCCTGGCGGCCGTCCTCGTCACGTTCGTCCTCGGACTCGCACCGGCCGCTCTCGCCGAGAGCTATCCGATCCCCGCGGTCGCCATCCCCGGCCAGAAGGGCGCCGAGCCCGTGGAGCCCTTCATCGGCGCCGCGGCGGTGGCCCACTCCGTCACCGCCCCGGCGATCCCGCAGAACCCGTTCCTGTTGCCCGGGCCGTGGAGCAACATCCACAACGACACCTACCAGAGCGACACCTACCCCGGCGCCGGGCCACTCGGGAGGTCGCCGACCACCTCGTCGACGTGGCTCGGTACGGCCAGCGATCCCAGCGCCATTGTGGTCGGGATGACCTTCGACACAGCGGGCAACATCGTGGCCGGGGCGATCGTGAGCAAGCTCGTGGCAGGTACGGCCACAGTTCAGCTCACCCTCATCGACCCGGAGAGCCTCGCCACACTCGCCAAGTTCGACCTGCCGTCTGAGACCTTCTACCCCGGATTCCGTCCAGCGGGCGCGTACTTCTACTCCGACGAACAGGACCGCACCATCATCGGCACGGTGGAGCGGACCATCTGGGTGGTCTCGCACACGCAGACGGCGGACGGCTGGACGTTCTCGCACGATGCGACGTATGACCTGACCCCCGCCATCCCCGAGGGAGACGCGATCGAGGCCCTGGCGCCTGATTTCGCGGGTCGCATCTGGGTCACCAGCAAGAATGGCGTCGTGTGCACCGTCGATGCGGAGACCGGTGTCATCCTCGGGATCAGCAAAGACCTCGCGATGCTGGGAGAGACCATCGCCAACGGTCATGCCGTCGCCGCGGACAACGGCGCGTTCATCGCCTCTCAGAAGGCCATGTACCGCTTCGATCCCGACCAGTTCGGGCGGCCGTGTATGACGTGGAGGGAACCCTACACGGAGGGCTACAACGTGAAGCCGGGCCAGGTCGAGCTCGGCAGCGGCACGACCCCCACACTCATGGGGACCAAGTACGTCACGATCACCGACAACGCATCGCCGCGCATGCACGTTCTCGTGTATCTGCGTGCCAAACATGTCAAGGGCAAGCGGCTCGCCAGCTCCGTGCCCGTGTTCAAGGCCGGCGCAAGCTGCACCGAGAACTCGCTGGTCTGCACCGACAGGTCCATCATCGTGGAGAACAACTATGGCTACCGGAGCTGGAGCCAGGACACCACAGAGGGTCGCACGACGACGCCGGGGATCACGCGCATCGACCTCGACAAGAAGGGCAGAGGCCACGTGGTCTGGACCAACGACTCGGTGAGCATCCCCTCGGTGATCAGCAAGATGTCGCTGGCCAACGGGCTGATCTACACCTACACCAAGCCCGCGGGACCCGGGACGACCGACCCCTGGTACTTCACGGCGCTCGACTTCCGCACCGGCAAGACGGTCTGGAAGCAGCTGTCCGGCACCGGGTATCTGTACGACAACTTCTACGCCGGGACCTTCCTCGGTCCAGACGGGACGCTCTACGTGGGCGTGCTGGGCGGGATCAGCGCGATGCGTGACGCGGAGTGAGCCGAGCGGGCGGATGACGCGCCTCGGGCCGGGTCGTCCACGTCGCGCCTGCCCGAGAGGCAGCCGCGCCCACGACCACCGGACGCCACCACTCCTGGCGCAACAGGAGTCCCGCCCCGCCGGCCACGAAGCCGACGGCGGCCGAAGCGCAGGCGATGCTCGCCAGCCGTCTCGTCGTCCCATCTCCCGGCAGTCCCGAGAACGCCCAGGAGCCGTCGGGCCAACGCAGGTCGGGAGAAAGCTCAAAGAGCTTGCGACTCTGAGCCACGTGTACAGCAGATGAACGAGACCGTGCAGCACGAAGAACGCGCCGACTATGAACGTGAGCAAGCGACTCCTTCCCGCTGCAACACGGGCTGCGCGACCGCTTGGCGCCCGACGGGAGGACTGGCGAGCTCGGCTCTCATGTGCCCAGCACAGCCGAAGCCGCGTGAGGAGATCGAAGCAGGCGCGCAAAACGAGAGCGACCGAAGCGTCCGCCTCGTCTTTGTCGAGCGCCGCGGGGATGCGGGCTTCGTTGGCCAAGGAGGGCGGACGCGAGCCTGCCGCTTCGGTGACGCACATCACGCCCCACGCCGTCGCAGTGCATCGGCCGCAGTCAGGCTTGGCCTATACTCACAGCGCAATGACTGAGCGACAGGAGACGTCAAGCGGCTCGTCCCGGCGCTGCCGTGGACGCCCGCGGGTCTCCGGAGGAGGCAGAGATGTCGGGTCAGGCAGAGAGCGAGATCATCCAGGTCTACCTGTGGGAGCCAGGCGAGGGACGTCCACCCTTCAGCTTCGAGCCGGGGGCGCTCGAGTATCTGCCCCCTGATGCTCCGCTGCCCCAGGTCGGGGAAACCCTTCTTCTGCCGAGGAGCGTCACCGGCGACAGTGAGGAGCAGGCGTTTGCCTGGAGCGGCACACTGGCGCCGTTCCGGGTCGTCGAAGTCGAGCACGTGTACTTCCGCGAGAGCGACGAGAAGCTCATTCCCGCCAACCCCAAGCCGGCTCGCTACCTGAGGACCATGATCGCCGTTCGACGCATCACAGAAGAGCAGTTCTACGCAGACCCCGAGCAGGCTGGTGGGTGAACCGCGGCTCTCATGGCCGAATCTGAGGTCACCCGACAAGCTCCTCCGCCAAGGGAGAGGGCGGGTCGGCACGCAGGCGTACCGACGTGCACCAAACCATCGACGGCGCGGGAGAACGTGATGAAGGCGAGGTAGTCGCAGAGTGCGCCCATCGGCGGCGCCCTGGGCAAAGAGTCACGGAAGGCCGTCAGGGCGAAGAGCAGCGTGGCGAAGTACGCGACCATCTCGATCTGGACCCTGCTCCCCCTGACCGACACGGCGTACGTCATGCCTACGACACTGGCGATGAGGATCCCCGTGAGCACGACCGAGAAGTAGACGACGATGGTCGTGACCGTGGACCGGATCACGGCGATGTCGTGCCGCCTCGGGCCATTCCACTCACTGCTCCAGTCCGAGGCCGAGGCGGTGGCGTTGATGTCCAGCCCCGGCCAGGCCCCGTACACCCGAAGCCGGATCGGGACGGGCTCCGGCGCATTGACCTGCGCCTCGGCGCTCAGCCACAGAGTGGTCGTGTGACGGTCCCTCGGGTACTCTGCCACGTTCCCGGTCAGATCGAGCGCGACGGTGAAGATGCCGCCGGTGGCGTGGAACGGGAGGATCTCCGTCTTCTGCGTACCCGCCCTGGACACTCCCAACGTGAGCGTCGAAGGGTACTTGAGCTTCCCGTCTTTGGTGGCCAGTGCACCCTTGGGGATGCACTCCAGCTCGAGGCCCACGGTCTCCTTGTCGAGGTCGAGCGCCACGATCCTGACGAAGACCTCGAGATAGGCGCCCCCCTTGGGGACCGGCTTGCTGAACGTGACCACGTCCGAAGCGACCGTCTTGTCCTGGACGACCTCCATGGTCACCACCAATCCGATCGCCGCCGCGATGCCAGGGCGACGATCGTCACGATCAGGCCGAGGCGTTTCACCGGGGCTCTTCTGCCTGGGTCGATTCCGTCCGCTGCCCTTCCCGTCTCTCTCGCCACGCGATGCCCAGCACAACGTGCGCGGGCGAGAGGCGGTATCCGTGCGCGACTGGGCGCCCCGGAGACCGCGTTCCGCGGACCTCGGCGTGCACGTCAAGGTCAAGAGCGTGACCTCTGATACCATGACCATCTGGGTGACGACGTGAAGTGAGCCGCCGGCCGGGTCCGGTGACGAGCTCTCGACCAGGGGAAGTATTCAGCGCGAGGCGTCGCAGAGGAGGTCGGCGGCCGTGATCCGCCCGGTTTCCGGACTCGACCAGACGCCCACGAGGGCGGGCAAAGTGAGGCCTCGATGCGAGATGGATGGCGGTCAAAGGCACGTGTGCCGGCGCTGACCCTCGTGCTGGCGGTGGCGGCGGCGGTCGCGCTCGCCGGCTGCGCCGGGCGCGCCACCGCCACGACGAGCCCGTCGCCCGGATCGAGCGCGAGCGCGGGCGGCGTCAAGGTGGACAAGATCGCCGTGGTCACGCCGGAGAAGGCCAACGACTTCGGCTGGAACCAGCAGGGCGTCGCGGGCGCCGAGGCCGCCGCCGTTTCCGCGGGCGCCGAGTGCATCGTGCAGGACGGCGCCGGCTACGGCGACATCACGCCGATCCTCAACCAGCTGGCCGGCGCGGACCCGCAGCTCATCCTCGCGTGGGCGAGCGGCTACAACACGGTGGCCCCGCAGGTGGCGCGGCAGACCGGCATCGCGACGGTGATCGTCGGCGCCGGCGGGGACTCCGCGAACATCCCCGGTCTGGTCAACGACCTGGAGACCGACGCCCAGAACGGCGCCTACCTGGCCGGCATCCTCGCCGCACGCATGTGCAGGACCGGCGTCGTCGCCATCGTGGTCTCCGCCGAGGACGAGAACTGGACGAAGATGTCGGGCGGATTCATCGGGGGCGCACGCTCCGTGACGCCGCACATCAGGATCCTCTACGCGCAGATCGGGCAGGCGGGCTACGCGGACGCGGCCGGCGGCAAGCGCGTCACGGCGAGCGCCATCGCCGGGGGCGCGGACGTCATCTTCGGCATGGGTGACGGCTCGTCGTTCGGCATGATGCAGGCGTGCGAGACCGAGCCTCCGCCCGCCGGCACCGACAAGGTGTGGTTCATCGACGTGATCGGCGACAAGAGCGCGCTGGACAAGAAGGGTGTCTACCTTTCGTCGGTGGTGTGGGACTTCACCGCGATCGACGAACGGGCCATCGCGGAGGTCGAGGCCGGCACGTTCGGCAGGGCGACCTACCGGCTCGACCTGGACAACGGCATCGAGCTGCTGCGCACCCGGCACATCCCCACCGCGGTCTGGGCCGAGATCGAGACCGCCAGGCGGGGCATCCTGGACGGCGGCATCGAGGCGCCGCTCACGACCACGGGGAAAGAGGTCAGGGCGTACCTCAGCTCCGGGAACTGACGATGGGGTCCGCCTTGTGCGGCGCCGACGGGGTGGGCGGGCGCGGTGACCCCGCGACGCCCGCCCGCCCCGGCGTCGCGGCCGCCGGTGACGGGTCACCGGACGCGGTCGTGCTTGAGCTTCGCGGCATCACCAAGCTCTTCCCCGGCGTGCGCGCCAACGACCGCGTGGATCTGCTCGTGCGGCGTGGTGAGGTGCACTGCCTGCTCGGCGAGAACGGCGCCGGCAAGTCGACGCTGATGAACGTCCTGGCCGGCATCTACACGCCGGACGAAGGCGCCATCCGTATCGACGGCCGCGAGGTGTCGATCTCCTGCCCGCGCGACGCCATCGACCTGGGCGTCGGCATGGTGCACCAGCACAGCAGCCTGATCCCGGACTTCACCGTGCTCGAGAACCTCATGCTCGGCCAGGGCCAAGGCTTCAGATCGAGCGTCGGGAAAGCCCAGGATGGCCTGCGGCGACTGGCGGACACGCTCGGCGTGGCGGTGGACCCCGGCGCGGAGGCCGGGCAGCTCTCGCTGGGCCAGCAGCAGCAGGTGGAGATCCTCAAGGCGCTCTGGCAGGGCTCGCGGATCCTCATCCTCGACGAGCCCACGTCGATGCTGACCCCGAAGGGCATCGACGACCTCGAGCAGGTGCTGATCCAGCTGAAGCGACAGGGCCTCGCGGTCATCTTCATCACCCACAAGCTGCGCGAGGCTTTCGCGATCGGCGACCGGGTCTCCGTGCTGCGCCAGGGTCGCCTGCAGGGCGCCATCGACGGCGAGACCATGAAGGCCGCGTCGGCGACCGAGCTGCAGCGCCTGGTGGTCGAGCTCATGTTCCCCGGCGAGGCCGAGAGCCTGGCGCACGTCGCCGAGCTGCGCGACCTCGCAGACCTGGCCGACCTCCGCCGCAAGGCCGCCGCGGGAGAGCCCCTTCTGGAGCTGGATGAGGTCGTGGTCGCCGGCAAGCGCGGAGAGATCGGCATCGAGGAGGCGATCTCGCTGACAGTCCACGCCGGCGAGGTGCTGGGCGTGGCCGGCGTGGACGGCAACGGGCAGCGTCCGCTGGCGGAGGCCATCGTCGGCCAGCGTCCCCTGGCAGGCGGCGACATCAGGCTCGCCGGCGCGTCGCTGCGCCGGCTCGGCATCGGCGCCCGCCAGCGTCGCGGCCTGCGCTACGTCACCGACGACCGGCTCGGCGAGGGCATCGTCGGGTCCATGAGCGTGGCGCTCAACCTCGTGAGCAAACGCATCGGCACTGCGCCGTTCTGGGTGCACGGCCGCACGCGCCCGGAGGTCATCGCCGCGCACGCCGAGGAGCTGGTGCACGAGTACAACATCGCCACGCCGTCCATCCACACGCCCGCCGGGTCGCTCTCCGGAGGCAACATCCAGAAAGTCCTGCTCGCCCGTGAGCTCTCGCTGGACCCCAGGGTCGTGGTGTTCAACAAGCCCACCTACGGGCTGGACGTCAAGACCACCGCGGGGGTGCGCGCCCGCATCCGCGAGCTTGTCGAGGGAGGCGCCGCGGGGGCGCTGCTCATCTCGACGGATCTCGAGGAGCTGCTGGCCCTCAGCGACCGCATCGCGGTGCTCTCGCGCGGTCGCCTCATGGGTATCGTGCGCAACGGACCCGGCGCGGAGCAGGAGGTCGGGGCTTTGATGATCGGCGGGCAGCACGGTGAGTGACGCGACCAGAGGAGCCGCGTCCGTCGCCGCCAGCCCCATGCCCTCCGCCGGAAGGCGCTGGGGCAGGGCGTTCCGGCAGCGCGCGGCGCCCGTCGTCTACGGTCTGATCGCCGGCGGCGTGCTGCTGCTCGTCATGGGCAAGAACCCCGTGGCCTTCTACTGGACCACGCTCGAGAGCGGCCTGCTCACCTGGTCGGGCCTCGTGCAGACGATCATCCGCCTGGCGCCGCTGCTGCTCATGTCAGCCGGGTTCATCGTCGCCTTTCAGGCCGGCCTGTGGAACATCGGCGGCGACGGCCAGTTCCTGCTCGCCGCCGCCGTCGTGGCCGGCCTGGGCGCCCCGGCGCTGGGCGTCATGCCCTTCTGGCTGGTCCTCCCCCTGCTGTGCGTCGTCGGCTTCCTCGTCGGCGGCGCCTGGACCGTCGTGCCCTCGCTCATGAAGGCCTACTACGGGATGAACGAGATCATCACCACCCTGATGATGGCGTTCATCGGCATCAACCTGGCCAACATCCTCATCAAGGGCCCGTTCCTCAGTCACGAGACACTGGTGCCACAGACCGCCGTCATCCCGTTTGTGTACCTGCTGTGGTACATCCCTGGCACGCACATCCACGTGGGCATCGTCATCGCCCTGGTCGCGCTCGCGCTCGTACACTTCGTGCAGACGCGCACCGCCTACGGCTTGCGGCTGCGCATCCTCGGCGCCAGCCCCAGGGCCGCCCTGCACGCCGGCATCAGCGTGAAGAGAGACATCGTGACGGCCTTCGCGCTCAGCGGCGGGCTCATCGGGCTCGCCGCCGCGGTCGAAGTGCTCGGCGTGTGGGGCTACGTCCGCGCCGACTGGAACCCCGCCTTCGGCATGACGCTGTTCGCGATCGTCTTTCTCGCCGGGCTCGACGTGCTGGTCGTCATCCCCTTCGTGTTCTTCTTCGCTGTGATCCAGATCGGCGGGCACGAGGCCGCCCGCCAGGCGGGCCTGCCCAACGACTTCCTGTTGGTGCTGATCGGCCTGATCCTGTTCTTCATGGTCCTCACCGAGTGGGCGCGGACGCGCGACTGGCTCGGAAGGCTGCGCGGGAGGCATGTCGGGAGTGTCGCGGCGGCGCCGGAGGAGACGGCGGGCGATGGATAGCATCTTCACCGCCGACTTCTTTGCGGCCGTCATCTCCGGAGCCATCCTCGCCGGCATGCCGCTGCTCCTGGCGGCGCTCGGTGAGACCATCTCGGAGCAGGCCGGCCTCCTCGACATCGGCCTCGAAGGCGTGATGCTGCTCGGCGCCTACGCCGGCTTCGTCGTCACCGACTGGACGGGCTCATACTGGGTCGGTTTCCTGGCGGCCATCCTCGCCGGCATGGCGGTGTCGCTGCTGATGGTCGTCTTCTGCGTGCGCATGGGGCGCGACCAGATCGTCGTCGGCATCGCCATCCTCCTCTCCATGGAGGGCCTCACCAGCCTGCTGCACGCCGCCCAGTTCGGCGAGAGCTACCCGCGCCTGGACGCCGTGCCGAGCGTGGCCATCCCCGGACTCAGCGAGATCCCGGTGCTCGGCCCCAGCCTCTTCACGCAGCCGTTCATCGTCTACATCGGCGTCGCCCTGGTCTTCGTCGTGGCATGGCTGCTCTCGCGCACCGACCTGGGCCTCGACATCCGCGCGGCCGGCCGCGATCCGGCGGCGCTGGACAACGCCGGCGTGGACGTGATGCGGGTCCGCACCGTCGCCTCGCTGTGTACCGGCGCCCTGGCCGGGCTCGGAGGCGGGTACATGGCCATCGTCACGGCCGGCATCTTCGTGCCCTTCATGACCGGCGGCCTGGGGTTCATCGCCATCGTCATCGCCATGCTCGGCCGCGGCCGCCCCGTTTGGGTCCTCGTCGGCGCGCTGCTGTTCGGCGTCGCGCTGTCCATCGCCACGGCTCTTCAGCTGGCCGGCATCAACATCCCCACCGACGTCGTCCAGATGCTGCCCTTCGTCACTGTCATGGTCGCCCTGGCGCTGTTCGCGCGGCAGTCGTATCTGCCGGCGGCGCTGGCCCAGCCGTTTGTGCGCGGCCGGCGGTGACGGCTCGGTACGCGCTCCCGCGCCAGCCGACTGGGTGACTCCGGGGCGGCGTGCCTGCAGCGCGCCAATGGCCGCTCGGCGTTCCCTGAGGCGCCCGCGGACATGCAGGCGCAAGACGATCCGTGTGACCGGCAACGTGCTCGAGCAGCGGAAGGCGCCGCGATCGAGGTCGCCCCGCCGCAGCCTCCCGGCTTCGTCTGCTCGCAACGCTCGTCCGGGCACGACCACGGCGGGCAGACCCAGCGAGCGTGGACGGTCGCTCTCGGCGAGAAGCTGCGCGCGCGCCGTGCCGTGGCAGGGCAGTCTCGCCGCGCCTTGTGGGATAGGGTTGCTGACGCGGGGCGGGTATCGCGTGCGAGGCTCTTTGGTCAGAATGGAGAGAAGATGAGTCGCAGCAGGTCGAACAAGCCGCAGCCGGCCGGGCAGGGTCCCAGCCGAACATCACGTCCCAAGACGGGCGCCCGATCGATCCGCACCGGCAGCCTGCTGCTGCTCGTCGGCGTGGTCTTCATTGTGGCCCTGATGATGGTCGTCTCGCTCGTCGGGTTCGTGCTCAAGCCCGACCCGGCGGTGAAGGCGGGTCCGATGTACGTGACGCTCACCCTCACCACAGGCGCCGCGCTGCTCATGCTCCTCGTGGCGTTGAACGCGTCGTTCCTGCCGTTCATGTCCCGCCAACGGGCGCGCGACGTACAGCTCGTCATGTGGGCGATGGGCGTCACCGGCGTCGTGACCGGTGTGTTGACGCTGGGAGGAGCGGTCAGCTCGTTCGTGACGCGCTTCGTCCTCGCCAGCGTCGCGTTCATGTTCATCACGGTGCAGAACGCCCGTCTGGCCCGGGCGCGTGAGGCTGCGCCCGCGAGGCAGGCTGGTCCGCCTGCCCCGCAGGCGCAGCCGCGCCCCCGCAGCCGACAACGGCGCGGAGGGCGCAAGCAGTGACCGTGCCCGTGCCGGCGCCAAGAGAACAAGTGGTGGGCAGACCGGGCAGCGTCTGAGCGAGTCCGGCAGGGAGATACGTCGCGCTCGCCGATACCCACCGGCCCGCATGGACTGCAGCCAGTCCGGGCGCCGCGCGAACGGCCGGGGATCTGTCGTGTCCGCTGCCCCGTAGGCAGCCGGCGAAGAAGGGGGCGCCAGTGAGAAGGTTCCTGCCGGGAGCAGTGCTCGTCGGCCTGCTCACGATCATCTCTGCGCTGCCGGCGCTCGCCGCGGCCGCCCCGGCGTACATGCCACCCAACGATGCGGCCCTCGTCAAGGCGCTCATCGGCCGCGGCGAGATCCCGCGGGCGGCGAGCCGTGAGCGGCGGCTCGCGATGCTGCAGGCCTACCTGACGGAGAAGCTCGGGTCGAGACCCGAGGACCGCGTGACGACCGGCCGCGCCCTCGGCGACATCGCCCTGCGCGGCCGGAGCCGGGACACGATGCAGAGCTACTACCTCGAGATGCCGAAGGGCGCCTACAGGGTCACGGGACAGATCGAAGATCGGGTGCAGGTCCCGTACCCCGAGGCCTGGTACGGGCGCGACGACGCCGATGGTCACGGGAACCCCACGCGCCCGAGCTGGCGCGTGGCCGCGGACGCCGTGAAGGCGCTCAAGATCACCGCCATGGACGCGCGCGGCCTCACGCTCAAGGTGCATGGCGCCGACGAGGTGGACGAGCAGTAGCGGGCGCCGCTCGCGACGAGTGTGTGCCGGGGCCTGAGTACACGGGTCGGCGCCGGTGAGGCGCCCGACAGCCCTGCTTCAGGCTGGCCCCGCCCCGGCGGCCCGCCTCCGGCCAGTCCCCACCTCAGCTCCGCCTCAGGCCAGTCCCCCGCGCCGCAGCTGCCCCTCCGTGTAGCCGAAGTAGTGCGCCGTCTCGTGCAGCACCGTCACGCGGATGCGCTCGGCCAAAGTGGCCCGCGTCGCGCAGACGCGCTCCAGATTGGCGCGGAACAGGTAGATCGTGTCGGCCCACGGCGCGCCGAAGCTGGTCGAGCGCCTGCTCAGCGGCACGCCGTGGTAGATGCCGAGGACGCGTGGGTCGAGGCCGCCGGCCACCATCTCCGCCGAGGGACGCTCGGCGACGAGGATAGCCACGCTGCGCAGCTCGTCGAGCAGCTCCCGCGGGAGCTCGGCCAGAGCCGCTTCCGCAACGGCCTCGAACTCGTCCTCAAGCATGAGCGGCTGCGGCGCCGCGGCGGCGGCGTCCAGACGCAGCACGAGGCCCCACTCGCGGGTCATGCCGTCGCGCTCGCCGCAGGCGCCGAGGGCGCGAGCCAACAGGTAGCGCGCATCCGCCTCAGGGCCGGGCGCGAGGACGCCTCGGGCGAGGATGCCGCGCAGACGCGCGGCCGCGGCGGGCGCGTCGCCCGCGGCCAGCAGCCGCCCGGCCTCACGCAGCTCGGTCTCGAGGCGACGCCGGTCCGCGGCTTCACCTCTCGCGCTCGACGCCGCGCGCTTCTGGTCTCCCTGGGACATGGCGACATCATAGCCGGGAGAGCGCGCAGCGCATGGCCGCGCTCCCCGAAAACGCTGGATTGCGGGCGCGCCTCAGGCCGCCGCCGCGCCGCCGCCGGCCGGCGGCGTCTGCGCCGGCGGCTGCTGGTCCGGCTGAGCCACGCCCGGCGGCTCGGCCGCCGCCGCCGGCGCGCCACCCTTCGCGCGGCGCGCGATCAGCTTGCCGAGCTCCCACAGTACGAGCAGCGCACCGGCCGGCGCCAACGCGAGGCCCCACTGCGTCCACGTCATATCCTTCGTCCCCAGCCACCCGTTGAGCAGGTCGAAGGCGACCACGAGGATCAGCAGGACCACCTCGAACAAGGCGATCCAGTTCATCTGGCGGCTGTTGAAGGTGGCGACCGTCACGATGCTCCCTGTCGGGCTGCGGCTCTCGAAGCCCCCGACGATGCGGCACGCCGCGAAGGCGGTCATAGCCATGGTGGAGGCGATGACCGCGTCGCCGTAGTGGGAGTTGCCGTACTGCAGCAGGGCGAGCAGGCAGACGGCCATGAAGATGCCCACAAGACCGACCGTGGTGAGCATGCTCCTCGTGAGGATGGAGGCGTTGCGCGGCCGCGGCAGCCTGCGCATGAGCCCGGGCGTCTCCAGGTCGAAGCCCAGCGCCACGCCGAGCGGGGCATCGACGAGGAAGTTGATCCACAGGATCTGCGTGGCCGTGAACGGCTCGCCGGCGAGGATGTTGAAGATCGTCGCCCCGAGGAAGGTGAGCACGAACGCGGCCAGCGTGATCAGCACGAAGGCGATGTACTTGTTGAGGTTGTCGAACAGCTTGCGGCCCTGCTCCACGGCGTACACGATCGTCGCGAAGTTGTCGTCCTTGAGGATCATGCGGCCGGCGTTCTTGGCGACCTCGGTGCCGGTGCCCATGGCGATGCCGATGTCGGCGGCCTTGATGGCCGGGGCGTCGTTGACGCCGTCGCCGGTCATGGCCACCACGTCGCCCTTCTTCTTGAGGGTCTCGACGAGCAGCACCTTGTGCTCCGGCGCCACGCGGCCCACCACGCCGATGTCGTCGATGCGCGCCAGCCGCTCCTCCTCGCTCAGCGCCGCGAAGTCGGCGCCCAGGACGGCTTCGCCGGGGATGCCCACCTGCCTGGCCACGGCCGCGCCGGTGATGACGTCGTCGCCGGTGACCATGCGCACGCGGATGTGCGCCTCCTGCGCCTGCTTGACCGCCGCCGCCGATTCGGCGCGCGGCGGGTCGATCATGCCGACGATGCTCGTGAGCTGCAGGTCGGTGACGTAGCCGAGCAGGTCGCCGGCCGGATCGAAGGTGGCGGCGTCCAGGTCGCGGTACGCCGCCGACATGACCCGCAGGCCCTGCTCCCCAAGCCGCTGGGAGGCGGCCCTCGCCTTTTCCTTGAGGTCGTCGTTCACGGCCACGCTCGTGCCGCCGGAGGTCACGCTGGTCGAGCGGCTCCCCACGGCCGGGGCGGCGCCCTTGACGAAGCAGCGCACGACCTGCTTGCCGGTCGCGTCGGTGGCCGTGTTGAAGGTGGCCATGAGCTTGTACGTGGGGTCAAAGGGCAGCGTGGCCAGACGCGGGAACTTCTCGCGGGTGCCATCGACGTGCAGTCCGGCCTTGTGCGCGAGCACCAGCATCGCGCCCTCGGTGGGGTCGCCGACCACCTTGCCGTCTTCAAGCTTGGCGTCGTTGGCGATGATGAACGGCAGGATGGCGTCGTCGATGGACGGCGAGGCGCCCGCGGAGTGCTTGACCTCGCCGTCCAGGCCGTAGCCGGTGCCCGTGATCGCCCAGCGGTCGGTGAGGTCGAGCACCTCGACCACCGTCATCTGGTTCATGGTCAGGGTGCCGGTCTTGTCGGAGTTGATCGCCGACGTGGACCCCAGGGTCTCGACCGAGGAGAGGTTCTTGACGATGGCGTTGCGCTTGGCCAGGTCCATGGCGCCCATGGAGAGGATCACCTGGGACACGGTCGGCAGCGCTTCGGGGATGGCCGCGATAGCCAGGGCGATGGCGGTCACGAACAGCGCGTCCCAGGCCTGGCCGCGCGACATGCCGAGGACGAACATCACGATCATCGTCAAGCCCGCGGCCGCGCCGATCCACAGGGTCATGCGGTTGAGCTGCTTTGTGAGGGGCGTCTGCTCGGCCTTGGTCGCGGACAGCATGCCGGCGATCTTGCCGACCTCGGTGTCGGCGCCGGCGCCGGTGACGATCATCACGCCGCTGCCGTGGGTGACGGGGGTGTTCATGAAGGCCATGTCGGTCTGGTCGCCCGGCCCCAGGTCCGTGCCGGAGAGCGTGGTCGCGTCTTTGGACGCCGGCACGCTCTCACCGGTCAGCGCCGACTCGTCGATCTGCAGGGCGCTCGCCTGGATGATGCGCCCGTCGGCCGGGACCTGGTCGCCGGCGGCGAGGAGCACGACATCGCCGGCGACCACCTCTTCGGCCGGGATCTGCGCCTCTGCACCGTCCCGGCGCACCCGCGCGGTGGCCTTCATCATCGACTTCAGCGCGTTCATCGCGCTCTCGGCCTTGCCTTCTTCGCGCAACCCCACGACGGCGTTGATCACCGTGAGGATCAGGACCATGATGCCCGTGTGAAACTCGCCGATGGCGATCGACACCACGCCGGCGACCAGCAGGATGATCTGCATGTAGCTGCGGTACTCGTCCAGAAAACGACGCCACTCGGGCTTGGCCTTCTCGGCCGGCAGGGCGTTAGGGCCGTGCTGCTTGAGCAGGTCGGCCGCCTTGGCCGCCGGCAGGCCGGCGGCCGGGTCGACGTCGAAATGCCCGGTGACGTCGCCCGGCGACTGTGCATACCAGGCGTCCGGCGGCGGCCCCGCCTGCGACGTCGGCGACGCGGAAGCGGGAGCTGGATCTGCTGTGGCCATGTTCACCCTTTCCGTGGCTTCTGGGCCGACGCGACGCGCACGGCGCACGGCGTCCGCGGTCCCCCGGGTCATTCTATGTCGTCTCATGCGGCGCGGTCGATGCGCTGGTACTCGATCGTCGAGACCCGGCTGACGCCGGCGGCGGGCCGTCCGATGACGATTGGCAGGGCCTCAGGCGCACGCGCCCCGTGAGCCGGCCTGTCGAGGGAGTCCCGGGAGCGGGCCGGCGAGTGCGCCGGTCGTCTCATCCAGTAGCCCGTTCGCCAGCAGCAGGTCCACGGTCCGCCGCACCTGCCGCTCGCTCCAACCGTGCCAGTACATCCGTGCGGCGAGGCCGTCGAGATCGTGCCGTCCGACCGTCACGAGATCGCCCAGCGTGCACAGGGACGCGTCACCTTTGACGGTGTGCGTGGCGTGCGCCGCCGTGAGCTCGAGCCGGCCGTTCGCGTAGGCGCAGGCCACGTCCGCGCGAAGGCCGACCGGCGAGCCGGCCGGCCACGTCGCCGGCATGTGCTCGGCGATCATGCGCCGCAGACTGCGGCCCAGGTCGTCGGCGCCGTCGAAGTGCTCCTCCGCGAAGACGATGGACCCCTGCGGCCGGTGCTCGTCGGCCGGGCACGGACTGAGCAGCGAGATCCGCTGCTCGGTCATGCTGATGAGAAACCCGCTCAGGCACGCGGACGTGCCGGAGCGCGCGGGAGAAGCGGCATTGAGGGCCACGGCGTGAGGCGCGCGGGCCCGTCCCGCCTCCCAGCGACGGGTCCCCCCCTCCACGTGCAGCACGAGGTGGACGAGCAGCAGTTCCTCCGGCGTGAGCTCGTGATACAGCCGCCGCAGCATCGGCACGGAGAGCACCGAGAACCGGTTGCGGGGGGCGCCTCGCCGCAAGGAGAGGTCCAGTAGCGCCCGCGTGCGCGCGGGGTCGGCGAGCGCCATGGCCGTTGTCGTCTGGGGGAACTCTCCGAGGACGTCGTGGAAGTCGCCGGCGAAGCGCTCGTAGTCGGGGTTGTCGAAGGGCTCGGTGGCCCAGTAGCAGCCGCCCTTGGCCGCCGCCGGCCCGACGACGTCGCCGACGGCCGCCAAGACCTCGCGCCAGAGGCGTGCGTTCTGCGACGTGTAGCGGAACACGTCGGTCAGCGGCGCCGCCGCCATGGCGCAGAACCAGCAGTGCCGGCTGCACCCGCTGGAGAGCTCGAAGGCGACCGGCATGTGCAGGAGGCCGCGCGCGTTGGCACGCGCGAGCTGGCCGTCGCAGCGCGCCATCTGGCGCCGTCGCCAGGCGCGCAGCGCCGGGTCGGCGATCTGCTCCTCACGCACGCAGGCGCCGTCCCAGACGCGCTGCACGAGTCGCAGGAAGGCGGCGGGCTCGCCGCCGGCGCCGTGCGCCGCGTCCGGCGTCGCGCCGGCGGTCGGCTCGTCCTCCAGCAAGCCGACCGCCGCGCGCAGGCCCACCGGGCACTCCAGCCGGCGCTTGAGGGCGGCCGCCCGGGACATCGCGGCCGCCCAGTCCGGCGTGCTCAGCAGCCGGGCGGCCTCCTCGTCGCCGGCGAGCTGAGCGGCGAGCAGCGCGCGCAGCTCGGCGAAGGCGCGCGCGGCAGGCGCCGCGACGCCGGCCCTCGTGCCCACAGGCTCCGCCTCTTATCCCTGTCTCAGAGCGGACCCTTGAGGAAGGCCTGGTCCGGTCCTCCGCCCTGGAAGCCATAAGACGCGTAGGGGCCGGAGGCCGCGTGGCCCAGGCCCATCATCCCCATCCCGAGCGCGGCGCCGTCCACGCCCTCCACGGCTTCGTCGGTGAGCTCGACGGCGACCCCCACGTCCGCGCCCTGCGCCGGCAGCACGAGATGCACTGCCTCGGGCGTGTCCTCGACCACCACCACCGACACGCCCTCGGGCACCTCTATGCCCGCCTCGCTGGCGAGCGTCCCCTTGGGGTCCTCGCGCAGGCGCCCGCGCAGCGCGTCGTCGGTGCGGGCGCGCGCCAGCAGATGGTGCAGAGCCTCTCTCCAGGAACCAGTCATCGTCGTGTCCTCCCTCTCTGTCCTTGACTAATGCGGATCCGACGCTCGCGCGGCGGCCGTCGCCCGGTCGCTCGCGACAGGGTCACGAGCCGACTGATCAGGCGCCCGCAAGCGGGCGCTTCGTCTGGCTCCTCATATCGGCAGAGCGCTAGCGGGACTTGACTCGGGGCAGGAAGGGTACGCGACAGGAAGGCGCTCACCCACCGCCGCTCGCGGGGATCTCCCGCGCCTGCCGCCTCAGCTCAGCGCCGATCCGCAACACCTCTCGCACCAGCACGTCGAAGTCGTCGCGACGGCTGCGATGGTTGACGACGGCGACGTGCAGGTACTTCCTGCCGTTGACGGTGGAGACGGAGGGCACTGCGACGCCCTGCTCCTGAAGCTCGATCTCGATCTGCTTGTTGAGGTCGTCGAGGGCGACGTCGTCGAGGTCCGGCCGCGTGTAGCGAAAGCAGACGACGTTCAGAGAGACCGGCAGCGCCAGTTCGAGCTCGGGAGAGGCGTCGACCAGCCCGGCCAGGTAGCGCGCCTGATCGATGTTCTGCTGGATGAGGCGCCCGTACTTCGCGACGCCGTGCTCCTTGAGCGTCATCCACGCCCTGAGCGCGTGGAAGCCGCGTGACAGCTCAAACCCGTAGTCGGCGAGCCAGGGCACGTCGATGCCGGTCAGCCCGCGGTCTCCGTCGCCGTGGGCGAGGTACGAGGGAGTCAAGGAGAAGGCGCGGCGATGCGCGTCCTCGTCCCTGATGAGGACGCAGCCGACCGGGTAGGTCAGGTACATCCACTTGTGCAGGTCGAAGGCCAGCGAGTCCGCGCGCTCCATCCCCGCCACCAGGTGCCGGGACTGCGGGGCGATGGCCGCCCAAGCGCCGAAGGCGCCATCGACGTGGAACCACAGCCCCTCCTTCTCGCAGAAGTCGGCGAGACTCTGGAGGTCATCCACGGCCCCCGTGTTGGTCGTCCCGGCGACTCCGACGACGCAGATGGGATGAAGACCGTCCGCACGGTCGCGCGCGACCGCCTCGCTCAGCGCCGTGAGGTCCATCCGCATGGACTCGTCGGCGGGCACCCGGCGCAGCGAATCGCTCCCCAGGCCCAACAGCTCGACGGCCTTCGTCAGCGAGGAGTGGGCCTCCTGCGAGCAGTAGACGGTCAGCGGCTGCGGAGCTCCCGCCATGCCCTCGGCCCGCAGATCGAACCCCGCCTTCGCGTTCCGCGCGACCGCTAGAGCGATGAGGTTCGACGCCGAGCAGCCGCTGGTGAGCAGGCCGCTGGCGGTGGACGGGAAGCCGAGCAGCGTCTTGCACCAGTCGAGGACCTGCAGCTCCACGTAGTTGTTGCTGAGGTAGGAGTAGATACCGCTCATGGCATCGGTGGCGGCGGCCAGCATCTCCGCGAAGACCCCCATCGCCGTCCCGCTGCCGATGACCCAGCCCCAGAAGCGCGGATGGCTGTTGCCCAGCTGATGGGGGAGCACGTAGTCGACGTACTCCTGGTACACGTCCTCCGGGCGCTGCGGATCGACGGGCGGAGACCCGCGGAAGTGCGCCTTCACGTGATCCGGGGCGTGCTCCCAGACCGGGCGCTCGCGCAGCGACTCCAGATGGTCCAGGGCGTCGTCGAGGGCGCGATGGCCCAGCGCGCGCATGGCCGCCCAGTCCTGCGGGTCGAGCGTCTCCTCGCGCGTCCCCTCGATGGGCGCACCGGTCTGCTCCTGCGTCATGGTGCTCCTCTTCAGATGTCCCGGCAGCCGGCTACTCGATCCAGACCCTCGTGAAGTCGAACACGTTCATCTGGCTGAGCACCGCTTCGTGCAGCCTGGCCGAGCAGACCACGGTGCGGTTGAAGTAGGCGATCGGCGTCACCGGCACGGCGGCGGCGATCGTCGCGTCGATGCTCTGGAGGGCCGCCAGCCGCGCCGCATCGTCGAGCGTCGCGCAGGCCCGGCGCAGCGCGGCGTTGACGGCGGGGTCGTCGTAGAGCGACTCCGACCCGTCGAGCGGGCCGTAGAAGCCGTTGTAGAGAACGTCGGCGGCGGTCGGGTACCAGTTCCATCCGTCCTGCATCATCATATAGTCGCCGCTGTCCCATTTGGGCAAGAACTGTTTCTGGCTCACCTCGACGAACTTCACCTTCACGCCGATGGCCGCGAGGTCCGTCACGTACTCGGACTTGGTGGCCTGGTTCACGGTCAGGAAGGTGATCTCGGGCAGGCCGGCGCCGCCGGGGAAGCCGGCCTCGGTCAGCAGCGCCGCCGCTTGGGCCAGGTCGCGCGTCGCGTACAGCCACTGGCCGGGCGCATACCCCGGCGTGCCCGGCGAGAGCACGCCGGTGGCCGCAGTCAGAAATATACCCCGGATAGGCTGGGTGGCGGCGAGCTGCGTGCGGTCGAGGGCCAGAGAGATGGCGCGCCGCACCAGCACGTCGTTCAGCGGCGCCTTTTTGGTGTTGAAGACCGACCACAACGTGCCGGCGAACGGCCCGGGGACCACTTGATGGCCGGGCTCCGCCGTGAAGCCGTCGGCGCTCGTGCCGTAGGCGGCCTCGACCTCCGCCAGCGAGTCGCTCGGGAAGTTGGCCACGTCGAGCGTGCCGGCCTGGAACTGCGCGTAAGCGGCGGCGGGATCCTCGATCACGGTGAAGGTGATGCCGGCGATGTGCGGCTTGGTCCCGTCGTAGCCGGGATCGGCCGCCAGGCTCACCGTGCCCTTGCGGTTCCACGGCTCGGCGAGCAGGAACGGTCCGTTGCCGACCGGGGCGCTCCGGAACTGGCGGGCCTTCTTGGCCGTGCTCAGCAAGTCACGCGGCACCGGGGCCAGGCTCGGATTGGCCACGGTCGAGGGAAAGTCGGCGAACGGCGCCGTGAGCTTGACCACAAGGGTGGTCCTGTTCCGCGCGACCACGCCGCTCAGGTGTTTGGCCTTGCCGGCGGCAAGCGCCGCGGTCCCCTTCACGTTGCTGAGCAGGTAGCTGCCCCAGTCCCAGTTGGCGCCCGTGAGGAGCCGCTCCCAGGCGAACTTGAAGTCCTGAGCGGTGACCCGCGTGCCGTTACTGAACTTCGCGTCGGCGCGCAGGTGGAAGGTCCAGACGGTGACGTTCGCGCTGGCGTCCCAGGAGGAGGCGACCGCCGGCAGCACGGCCGAGGTCTGCGCGTCCAGGCTGGTGAGACTGTCGAAGAGGGCGTCGACGACGACGGACTCCTCGGGGCCGGACGCGAACAGCGGGTCGATGCCGGCGGGCTTGGTGCTCAGCTGGTAGGCGAGCGTGCCGCCGGCCGCCGGCGCGGCGAGCGCGACCGGCGCGGCGAGTGCGACGATCGCGAGCGCGCACACGACGACAAGCAGTGCGACACGGGTGCATCTCATGGCGCTTCCTTTCTTGTGAGGCCCCGGTCCGCCGAGCGGCGGACTCTGAGGGCCGGCCAATGGGTCACGTTGATGTTGCCGGTGCGCCGGGCACCGATGGCATGCCGGTCAGTGATCGATATCTCGTCGGCCTCCCTCCGGGCGTGTGCCCGCTCCATAGTATCGTCCGCCGTGACGGCGCGGCGCGCGATAGCCCAGCGCGCGCATGGCCGCCCAGTCCCGCGGGTCGCGCGTCTCCTCGAGGGGCGCGCCGGTCTGCTCCTCCGTCATGTGGCTCCTCTTCAGGTGTCCCGGCGGCCGGCTACTCGATCCAGACCCTCGCGAAGTCGAACAGCCTCATCTGGCTGAGCACCGCCTCGCGCAGCCTGGCCGAGCAGACCGTGGTGCGGGACCAGTAGGCGATCGGCGTCACCGGCGCGTCGACGGCGACGGTGGCGTCGATGCTCTGGAAGGCCGCCACCCGGGCCGCGGTGTCGAGCGTCTTGCGCGCCCGGCGCAGCGAGGCGTTGACGGCCGGGTCATCGTAGAACGAGCCCGTACCGAGCGGGCCGTAGAAGAGGTCGTAGAGGACGCTGGGGCTCGGGGCGGGAAAGCCCGCCCACATCTGGGTCATCATGAACTTGCCGCTGTCCCACTTGGTCGACCACTGGGCTCCGCTCACCTTGACGAACCGCAGCTTCACGCCGATGGCCGCGAGGTCTGTCTTGTACTCGGAGACGGAGGCCTCGCCCGTGGTCAGGAAGGTGATCTCGGGCAGACCAGCGCCGCCGGGGTAGCCGGCTTCGGTCAGCAGCGCCTCCGCCTGCGCCAGGTCGAGCTGCGCGTAGAGCCACTGGCCGGGCACGTACCCCGGCACGCCCGGCGAGAGCATGTCGGTGGCCTGAGTCAGGACCATGGTCGGGGGAGGAACGGTGGCGGCGAGCCTCGTGCGGTCGAGAGCCAGGGAAAAGGCGCGCCGCACCAGCACGTCGTTCAGCGGCGCCTTTTTCGTGTTGAAGGTACAGTAGACAACACCCGCGGTCGGCCCGGGTACCACTTGATGGCCGGGCTCCGCCGTGAAGCCGTCGGCGCTCGTGCCGTAGGCGGCCTCGACCTCCGCCAGCGAGGCGGCCGGGAAATCAGCCACGTCGAGCTTGCCGGCCTGGAACTGCGCATAGGCGGCCGCGGGATCCTCGATCACCGTGAACGTGATGCCGGCGATGCGCGGCGCGGTCCCGGAGTAGTCGGGGTTGGGCGCCAGGCTGAACGTGCTCTTGCGGTTCCACGGCTCGGCGAGCATGAACGGTCCGTTGCCGACCGGGGCGTTGCGGAACTGGCGGGCCTTCGTGGCCGTGCTCAGCAGGCCACGCGGCAGCGGGGCCAGGCAGGGGTCGGCCACCATCGAGGGAAAGTCGGCGAACGGCGCCGTGAGCTTGACCACAAGGGTGGTCCTGTTCCGGGCGACCACGCCGCTCAGGTGCTCGGCCTTGCCGGCGGCCAGCGCCGCGGTCCCCTTCACGTCGCGGAGCAAGACGCCGGCCCACCCCGCGCTGACACTCGTGAACAGCCGCTCCCAGGTGAACTTGAAGTCCTGAGCGGTGACCGGCGTGCCGTTGCTGAACTTCGCGTCGGCGCGCAGGTGAAAGGTCCAGACGGTGACGTTCGCGCTCGCGTCCCAGGAGGAGGCGACCGCCGGCAGCAGAGCCGAGGTCTGGGCGTCCAGGCTGGTGAGACCGTCGAAGAGGGCGTCGGCGACCGTGGCCGCATCATAGTAGGACGCGAACCGCGGGTCGATGCCGGCGGGCTTGCTGCTCAGCTGGTAGGCGAGGTCGAGGCTCGTGTTGGGGGGGACGACGTAGGCGGCGCCGTGGCCGGCGCTGGAGGCGTAGCGCCCGCTGGGCGCCCCGCTCAGGGCAGTGTCGCCGGAGAGCGCGACCTCGTAGCCGAAGTAGCCTTTCGCGGCGCCGTCGCTCGCGCTCAGCTCCGCCCGCTGGACGGAAAGAAGGGCCAGCGGGTCTGAGACCGCGCCGCGTGACTGTGCCATGGCGGCAGGCGCGAAGAGGACCGCGGCCGCGAGCGCCATTAGGGCGAGCACGACGAGTGGCGGAAGCGGGTGCAGGGAGCGTGGTTCGCCGCGGCGCGCGATAGGATGTCGAGTCTCGATGGTCACGTGCGTCCTCCCCCAGGATCGCAGCCTGCCGGCGAGGTGGCCCAGAACAGCGCAGGCAACGGGCGACTGTATCGCCGAGATACGAGCGAGCGTCCCCGGCGACCTTGCAATCCCCTATCGGCAGGCGAGGAGAGGCTCTTGAGCCGCGCCGGACCTGCCCGCCGGCGGGCAACCGGAGCGCCGAGCTCGGCCACCCGCGCGGCGGCGACCATGGGCCCGCGGGCGCTGGGGCGGTGATCCGCCGCCTGGTTCACCGCCGCACGAGACGCAAGCGACCAAAGCGTCAGTCTTGTCGCATTCCTCGCCGCGGGCGCCACCCAGTGGCGGTCACGCCGGAGTGCCCGGATCCTCGTGGTCGCCGGCCTTCCGGCCGGCACGGGCCTTTGCACGACGGCCGCCGACATGCCCAGGGCGCTCGATCTGGAGCTCGACGCCAGGACGTGCACCTTGCTTTCGTGGCGCCGCGCAGCGGCCCGCGGGACCTGATCAGGAGCACGCGCAGGAGCACAGGCGCCGGGCGCATTGCTCCGCGGTCACCTGAGGGCTACCCTTGCGCCCACACTGCCGACAGGGGGGAATGACGGCTGGAGAGAAGGCGCGACCGCGCCTCGATGGACTCTCGCACTGGGCGCCCGGCATCGGGCGCCTGCGCACGTACCAGCGCCGGTGGCTCGCCTTCGACGTCGCCGCGGGCCTCGCTCTGGGCGCGATCCTCGTGCCCAAGGGCCTCGCCTACGCCGAGCTCGCCGGCCTGCCCGCCGTGACCGGCATCTACGCGTCGATCGCCTGTCTCATCGCCTACGCCATCATGGGCGCCTCGCGCGTGCTCGTGCTCGGTCCGGACTCGTCGGTGTCGCCGCTGATCTTCGCCGCCGTCATCCCTCTGGCCGCCGGCGGCGACCCGTCCACGGCGATAGCCCTGGCCGGCATGCTCGCCCTGATGGTCGGCGTGATCGAGATCGGCCTCGGCCTCGGCAAGCTCGGGTTTGTCGCCGACCTGCTCTCGCAGGAGGTCCAGGTCGGCTACATGAACGGCCTCGCGATCATCATCATCATCGACCTGCTGCCCAAGCTGTTCGGCGTCTCGCCGGAGGCGGAAGGCTCCGTCGACAAGGTGCAGGCGTTCATCGCCGAGCTCGGCGCCACGAACTACGTCTCGCTGGCGATCGGCCTCGGCACACTGGCGGTGCTGCTCGGCTTTCCGCTGCTCACCAGGAAGATCCCCGCGGTCATCATCGGCGTCGGCGGGGCGCTCCTCGTGACCGCCGTCTTCGGCCTCGCCGACTACGGCGTCAAGACCGTCGGCGTCCTGCCGTCCGGCTTCCCGACGCCGTCGGTTCCGATGGTGTCTTTCCGGGACCTCGTCCCGCTGGCCATCGCCGCCTTCGGTATCGTGCTGGTCTCGCTGGCCGACACGATCGCCACGTCGGCGAGCTTCGCGGCGCGTCGCGGCGACGAGGTCGACGCCAACCAGGAGATCTTCGGCCTCGGCGTCTCCAACATCGCCGCCGGGCTCTTCCAGGGCTTCCCTATCTCCGCCAGCGGGTCGCGGACCGCCGTGGCCACCCAGTCGGGGGCCAAGAGCCAGCTGACCAATCTGGTCGGCGCCGCCCTCCTCCTCGCCTTGCTGGTCTTCGTGCCCGGCCTCCTCAAGGATCTGCCGCAGCCCGCCCTGGCGGCCGTGGTGATCGCGGCGGCCATCGGCCTCGCCGACCTCGGTGTGCTGCGCACGTACTGGCGCGTGCGCAAGTCGTCGCTGGCGATCGCGCTCGCGGCGACGGCGGGCGTCGTCCTGTTCGGCGTGCTCAACGGCATCCTCATCGCCGTCGGCATGGCCGTCATCCTCTTCTTCCAGCGTAGCTGGTGGCCGCCCGGGGAGGTGCTCGCCTACGACAGCACCCTCGACGACTGGCACTCCGCCACGCGCCTGCCCACGGGCACGCAAGCGCCGGGCATCCTCGTCTTCCGCTGGGAGGCGCCGCTGTTCTTCGCCAACGCCCGCGTCTTCCGCCAGCAGATCCGCAAGCTGGTGGTGCAACAAGAGCCCCAGTGGATCGTTCTGCAGTGCGAAGCCATCTCCGACATCGACGTGACCGCCGCCGCGATGCTCAAGGACCTGGACGGCGAGCTCGAGGCGAAGGGCGTGCACTTCGCCTTCGTGGGCATGCGCGACCGGCTCAAGGACCTCATCATCGACTACGGCCTCTACGAGACGCTCGACAGCGAGCGCTTCTACCCCTCGATCAGGCGCGCCCTCGGCGCCATGGAACGCCGCCGCAAGGCGAGCTCGGCGTTTCTGTGCGCGCCGGTCAGCGCCCTCGACGAGGGGGTCTACAGGCAGCACATCCCGCTCAAGACGATCAGGGAGCACGGCGACTTCGCCACCGGCGCCTTCGACGACCTGGACGGCGAGCTGATCATGCTGGACGGCCGGACCTACCAGCTGACGGCAGGCGGACGCGTACACGAGGTCGGCGAAGAGGCGACGACGCCGTTCGCCTGCGTGACCTACTTCGAGCCCATCAGCCACGACGATCTGTCCGCGGAGCTCGAGTACCGTGACTTCCGCAAGTGGATCCACGACCTGCTGCCGTCGCCCAATCTCGTCTACGCGCTGCGCATCGAGGGGACCTTCGCCGAGGTCAAGGTCAGCGCCGGGTCACGGCAGGACGCGCTCCCGCCGGCGGCGGAGGCGGCCACGGAGCAGGCCGTCGTGACGTTCAGCGAGGTGGAGGGCGTCCTCGCCGGCTTCTACACCCCGGGGTTCCTCAAGTCGCTCAACAGGCCTGGGCTCCACCTCAGCTTCCTCTCCGCCGACCGCAGGCGGGGCGGCCGGCTGGTGGCGTGCCGCCCGCGCGAGGTCCGCGCCCAGGTCCAGTTCGTCACGGTGCTGGAGCTCGGCCTGCCGATGAGCCTCGGCTACCTCACCTGGACGTTTGACGAGGAGTCGGGCGCGTACGTCGAAGACGCGGAGGAGTAGGCCGGGCGGACCACACAGCGGGGGGCGCGCACGGCGCGCTCGCAGAACGGTCACGCCGCGAAGTACCGGGAGAGCCTCATGCTGACGACCGTCGGCGGCAGCGGCGCCGGCCGGACCCTGGACTCCGAAGACTACCGGCTTACGTCCGACTACCGCGCCTTCTCGGCGCCCCAGCTCGCGCCCGGGGGGAGCTGGATCATCGCCGGGGAGACGGGCAGCGACGTGAGCGTCACGTACAACGTGTACTACGTGTACGACGACTACCTGGAGACGTGGATCACGATGCCGCAGCCCACGCCCCAGGCGGCGGCTTGGGCGCCGGGCGGCGGCAGAGTCGCCTTCGCCGGCGCTCCTGTCGGCCCCGGCGACGATCTGGCTTGCGTCTACGTGGCGGACGTCGCCGCGGGGACGCTCGCAAGGACGCCGGCCGCTCTGCTGACCGGCGCCTCCGCCGGCTGGATCGTGGGCCTGGCCTGGTCGGACGACGGGAGGCTGGTGGCCGATTCTCTCCACGCCGACACCGGCACGGCGGATGAGCGCGTGATGTTGCTGGACAGCGCCGACCTGAGCAAGATCAAAGATCTCGGAGAGGGGCGCCTCTCCGTGTGGGTGAAGTAGAGCGTGCAGACCAGGCGCCGGCCCGCCCCGAGTGCTTCGCACGACGGGCCGGCGCCTCTGCCTGAAAAGACGTTCCGCGCCGCCACGCGCCCGTGCCGGAGGTCGCTCGGTGCGACTCAACGGCAAGGTCTTCGGGGCCGTGTCGGCCCTGCTCGGAAGCCGGCGCCCCCTCGACCTCTATCACTCGGCGCTTGTGGTACACGTGCCGGCGGGACGGAGTCATCCCCGACCTCGGCGAGGCGGTGGACAGCCCTCAGCGCCTGAGCGAGGACGAGGGTTGCGCTGGGCGGCTGCTTCATCTGGCGCCGCAGGCGCCGACGCCCGTGCGGGGCGCAACGCGCTCAGAGCCGGCGAGATGTGGAGCTCGAACCCGATCATCTCCTGGCTCCTCGTGAAGAGTGGCCTGGATGAGAAGGCGGTCAGCATGTCGGGTGGCGGGCGGGCGCCCGGATGGGGCGCCGGTCTCGTGGTGGCGCGGAGGCAAGGGCCGTTCTGAGCAGGGCCTCGGGCGGGCATGGCGCGCCGCAGCCGTGGGACCCGCCGCAGGGCGCGCATCTGCCTGAGCTCCCTCGGCGTCGTCGAGGCCGGGCGCGCGATGGCCCAGCGCGCGCATGGACGCCCATTCATGCGGGTCGAGCGTCTCCTCCCCGGCCTCGTTGGTCGGCTCCTCTGTCATGGCGCTCCTCGTCAGCCGTCCCGGCGCGGCGCCACTGGGGCGATCGGCAGCCGGCTACTCGATCCAGACCCTCGTGAAGTCGAACAGGTTCATCGGGCTGAGCACCGCTTCGTGCAGCCGGGCCGAGCAGACCACGGTGCGATTGAAGTAGGCGATCGGTGTCACCGGCACGTCGGCGGCGATCGTGGCGTCGATGCTCTGGAAGGCCGCCACCCGGGCCGCGGTGTCGACCGTCTCGCGCGCCTTGCGCAACGAGGCGTTGACGGCCGGATCGTCGTAGAACGAGCCCGACCCGTTGAGCGGGCCGTAGAAGAGGTTGTAGAGGACGTTGTCGGCGGTCGGGGCGTCGTCGAACCATCCGCTTTGGAACGTCATGAACTCGCCGCTATACCACTTCGCATAGAACTGCGCCGAGCTCACCTTGACGAGCTTCACATTCACGCCGATGGCCGCGAGGTCCGTCTTGAACTCGGACTCGGTGGTCAGGTCCGTGTACAGGCAGGTTATCTCGGGCAAGCCCGCGCCGCCGGGGAAGCCGGCCTCGGTCAGCAACGCCGCCGCCTGCGCCAGGTCGAGCGTCGCGTAGAGCCACTGGTCGGGCACGTATCCCGGCACGCCGGGCGAGAGCATGTCGGTGGCCGGAGCCTGCACCCCCGTCGTGGAGACGGCGGCGGCCAGCTTCGTCCGGTCGAGAGCCAGGGAGAAGGCGCGCCGCACCAGCACGTCGTCCAGCGGCGCCATCTTCGTGTTGAAGACCCAGTCGAGAATACCGGCGCTCGGCCCCGCAACGACTTGCCGGCCCGGCTCCGCCGTGAAGCCGTCGGCGCTCGTGCCGTAGGCGGTCTCGGCCTCCGCCAGCGAGGCGGCCGGGAAATTGGCCACGTCGAACGTGCCGGCCTGGAACTGCGCGTAGGCGGTGACGGGATCTTCGATCACGGTGAAGGTGATGCCGGCGATGTGCGGCTTGGTCCCGTAGTAGCCGGGGCTGGCCACCAGGCTGACCGTGCCCTTGCGGTTCCACGGCTCGGCGAGCATGAACGGCCCGTTGCCGACCGGGGCGTTGCGGAACTGGGCGGCCTTCTTGGCCGTGCTCAGCAGGCCACGCGGCACCGGCGCCAGGTTCGGGTTGGCCACCGTCGAGGGAAAGTCGGCGAACGGCGTCCTGAGCTTGACCACCAGGGTGGTCTTGTTCTTGGCGATCACGCCGCTCAGGTGCTTGGCCTTGCCGGCGGCCATCGCCGCGGCGCCCTTCACGTCGCCCAGCAAGTAGCCGGCCCAGCCATCGACGGGGCCCGCGAAGAGCCGCTCCCAGGCGAACTTGAAGTCCTGCGCGGTGACGGGCGTGCCGTTGCTGAACTTCGCGTCGGCGCGCAGGTGGAAGGTCCAGACGGTGACATTCGCGCTCGCGTCCCAGGAGGATGCGGCCGCGGGCAGCACGGCCGAAGTCTGGGCGTCCCAGCTCGTCAGACTCTCGAAGAGGGCGTCGACGACGACGGCCGCCTGGGAGTCGACCGCGTACAGCGGGTCGATGCCGCCGGGTTGACTGCTCAGCTGGTAGGCGAGCGTGCCGCCGGCCACCGGCGCGGCGGGCGCGGCGGGCGCGGCGAGTGCGACGATCGCAAGCACGCACACGACAACAAACAGGGCGGCACGGGTGCATCTCATGGCGATTCCTTTCATCACTCCTGGTCCATCGACGAAGTCAACGGCGTGATCGAGGGCACGAGCTGGGCATCGTCCGTGAGGTACGCGCGCGCGAATGTCACCAGCATCTGGTCAGCAGCTCATGTATCGGCACGCGAGGCGCCGTTCTTGAGCCGCGCCGGCTCTGCCCGCCGCTCGGCAGCCGCAGTGCCGGGCTCGAGTCGTGCGTGTCTACCGCACGGTGATCGAGATCGGCACGGAGCCCAGACGGTCGCCGCCGGCCACCTCGATCGCGTCGGCGACGGAGTAGAAGTCGATCCTGCCCTCGATCACGTCGCCGGGCTGGGCGTCCGCGGGCACGCGGATCGTAGCGCTGATCGTGCCCGACCCGCCGGCGTCGATGGTCAGCGGGTCGTCGAAGGCGGCGGATGAGGAGAAGCCGACCACAGGGGTGGGCGCCGCGTACTCGACGGTCAGCGTGAAGTCGGCGGTCGGCGCCGGCAGGCCGGGATCGCCGTAGGCGATGACCGCCCTCCAGGCGCCCGCCATGGGATCGCCGACGATCGCGTAGTTGCCCGCGTCGGTGGTCGCCAGGGCTGTCGCCCTGGCGTTCCCCCCGGGGCCGTAGAGGCTCAGGTCGACGAGCGTGCCGGGAGCGCTCTGCCACGTCGCGAAGCAGGTGAGCAGCGAGACGTTCTGCAGCACGGCGAAGGAGTACCCGGCCCCGTAGTCGTCCGCGCCGGCCTTCAGAGTGCCCGTGATGGGGTCGAGCGTGACGGTCTCGGACTGGCGCATCCCGTTCCAGATCGCCTGGCTCTGCGCGTACACGTCGAGAGGCGTCGGTCCCGGGTCGCTGACGGTGGAGTCGCGGGTGAGCGTGGCGCCGGGCGCCGCGACCGTGGTCCACGTCACGCCGGCGAAGGGATTCCCGCCAAGGCTGATGGCGCCGCTGAACGGCTCCGCGAACGAGTCACCCGAGAAACCGGGAGCCCACACGACGAGCTGCCAGGCGCCGGGCTCGGGGGAGTCCCAGATCACCTGCTCGGCCGTGTGGGTGAATGCCGCGGCCGGCACGAGCCCTTGCAGGATCTGAAGAAGATCGAGGTCGCCGCCCTTGGCGTCGCGCACGCTGCCTCCGGGATCGACGAGGTACAAGTTGACGAGGTGGCCCTGGTCGGGCCACGTCAGCGAGGCCGAGGCCGAGCCCGTCCCCTCCGGGACGGTGAAGTCGAAGAAGCAGTACTCGCCGCCCCGGTACTGGCGCGTCGAGCCCGTGATGGCGCCGCCGAACGCGCCCCGGCCGTCGGTGAGCTCGACCGGTGCCCTGATGGCCACGGGGATCGTGGTCCGCGTGGCGCCGTTGCTCACCACGAGGCCGCCGAACGAGGCGCCGGCGGCGGCGGGCGCCATGACGGTCGCGCCGACCCTGGCGGTCTGGCCAGGCCTGAGCGTGACCCGCGACCTCGAGGTCGTGAGCGCCGGCCACGTGGCCTTGTGCAAGAACTTCACCTGCAGGTGCACGACCTGGGTCTCGCCGGTCGGCGGCATCGAGGCTTGTGGGAAGATGCCCAGCCTCCACGGCGCGCCGGCGGTCACCACGGGACGCTGATCGGGCGGGCCGGTGAGCGAGACCTGCGCGAGGGCCAGGTGGCCGTAGCCGCCGCTGGTCGGGGAGTACGTGATGAAGTCGCCGTCCGAGTCGTAGATCGCCGTGCGGATCGCCACCTGCGGACCCGCGGGCCAGGTGGGGCGGGTCTCGACGAACTGAGCGCCGCTGGGGACGTCGATCGTCGCGGTGTGCAGAAAGCCGTCGGCCTTCTGCAGCGTGATGTCTTCGGTGATGGTCTCCGCCTCGTCGGCGACGAACGCCCGCGGCGTGAAGGAGATCCGCTCCGTGGAGTCGCCGGTGTTGGCGACCGAGACGGTCGTTGACGCCCTGGCGCCGCCGCCCAGGCGCACGGATCAGCCGCTGGGGCTCGCCTTGTCGCCGGCGACCGAGACGAGCATCCACTTGCCCTGCCCGAGGACCGCCTTGACCGCGGCCTCGGCGTTGACCAGGCCGCTGCTCTGGTCGAGCGCCGGATAGCCGAGGTCGGTGGCCGTGCTCGCGAGCAGCTTCTGCCAGTAGGACAGCGCCGGCAGCTCCTGACCGGGGTGCGCGAGCTTCCAGGCGCACTGCGCCAGGGCGAGGTCGCCGGCGCACACCGGCGCCGCCATGCTGGCGCCGCCGAACCCCTGGATGCCGACGTTGCCGTGGGCGTCGCCGGCCATCGGCGCCAGCGCCCAGCCGTAGGCGCCGAACGCCATGATGTCGGGCTTGACGTAGCCCTGCGACGTGGGGCCGCGGCTCGACCAGCAGATCACCTGGTCGCCCATGTAGGCGCCCGGACGGGTGAGGAAGCGGATCTGCGAAAACTCGCGGTTGCCCGTGCCGGCGCCGACGGTCAGGGCGCCGCGGACGACGCTGGGCGTCCCGAGCGTGCCCTGGCCGGGCCCATCGTTGCCCGCCGAGACGCAGTAGGTGATGCCGGCGTCGATGGCGACCATGACCACCAGCGACACGGGGTCGGCGCCGTCCTGCGGGATCGCGAAGCCGGCCCAGCTGTCGGAGATGATGTCGACCTGCTCTTCGACGAGCCACTCGATGCCGCGGATGAACTGCGAGTCAGTGCCGCCCCCGAGGTCGCCGACCTTGGCCATGAGGATCCTGGCCTTGCGCGCCATGCCGGCGTAGCGCATCGTCGTGCCCGTCTGGGAGTTGAACACGGGCAGCCCCTGCGCGGCGACGCAGCTCGAGCACGCGGTGCCGTGACCGCTGCGGTCCTGCAGGCCGCTGCCCGTGAAGTCGCGGTAGGCTTCGATCGCCGCGGCGAGGTTCGGGTGCATGGGGTCGGCGCCCGTGTCGGTCAGCCCCACGCGGATGCCCTGCCCCATGACCGCCTGGCCCTTGACCGTGATCTTCCAGGCGTCCTGCGCGTGGGTGAGTTGCAGCGCCTCCGACTCGAGCGGCGCGGAGGCCGCGGCGGCGCCCGACGCCGCGGCGACGGGCGATGCCGCGCCGGAGGGCGCAGCGCCCTCCGCCCCGGGCGGGTCCACGGGCGGCGCGATCTTCTTGTCGGGGTAGACGCCGGCGACGCTCGCGTCCGCGCGCAGAGCTTCGAGCGTGCCCTTTGAGACCGTCGCGGCGACCGCGGGGATGAGGCGGAACGGGTAGATGCCGGTGGAGTCACGTGCCGCGAGCCGGCCGACGATTGCCTTCGCGTCGCTGCGGCTCTTGTAGACGACGATGACCTTCATGGTCGGCTTCGCGACAGGGGTCGCCGCCACGGCATACAACACTCCCCCCGCGAGCGTGACGACCAGTGCCAGCGCCGTAACGAGGATGAAGATGCGCCGTCTCATTGCCCCTCCGTGTCCGATGCTTCTCCCGTGAACCGCTCCTGTCGCCGCAGCCGGCGACGTGCCCTCAAGGCGGAGGGCGGCGGCGCGGTCGGGCAAGAAAGGCGGCCCGACCGGGCGCGCCGCCCGCCCTGCAAGCCTACACCGCGACGCCCCACAGAGTCCGAGGACCGAAGACAGACGCCTGTGACGCGCTCCGCGCGCCACGACTCATCGTGAGTGTCGCGGAGCGCCGCAGCCGTCAGGCGGAGTGACGGCTTGTCGTTTGTCGCCGGCTCCCACGGGCGATAACAGGGCATGGGCATCGAACCGACAGCCGCGGCACTGGCCGGGGAGCGCGTGCGTCACGACATGCTGGACGAGGGCCACCGGCTGGTCGACGCGGCGCGCTCCAAGGGCCTCACCTTGAGGCTGCTTGGGGGCTTGGCCGTGCGCGAGCACTGCCGGAGCGCGGAGCTCTGCGAGCGTGACTACTCCGACCTCGACATGGTCGCACCCGCAAAGCATGCGCGGAGGCTTGTGCCCGTGTTCGCCGGCTTCGGCTACGCCGAGAACTTCGACGTGAGCACGGCGACGGCCAACGCCGAGCTGCAGTTCGAGCGCCCCTGCGCGCACGCCGGCGAGGCGGGCGCCGGCCCCGCCCACGCCGACGACCACATCGACGTCTTCGTCGGCACCTTTCGCATGGACCACGACATCGCCCTTGCGGGGCGCCTCGAGATCGAGCCATACACCGTCTCGCTGAGCGACCTGCTGCTCACCAAGCTGCAGATCTTCCGGCTGGAGGAGAAGGATCTGCGCGACATCGTCACCCTGCTCGGCGATGGTGAGGTGGGCGATGAGGACGCGCCCGGGCTGATCAATGCCCGCTACATCGGCGAACTGTGCGGCGCCGACTGGGGCCTCTTCTACGACGTCGCCATGAACCTGCATCGCGCCGATGAACGCGCATCCACGTTCGACCTCAGCGATGCGCAGGTGGCGCATGTACGTCACGGCATCGCCCGGCTGATCGCCGCCATCGACGGCGCGCCGAAGAGCCTGGGCTGGCGCCTGCGTGCTCGCGTCGGCACGCGCAAGACCTGGCACAACGAGATCGACGACCAGGAGTGACCCGGCCCGGGAGCCAGGCCGACGCCGGACCGGCTCCGGTCCGGGTCTGACCCGCGATGCTTCCCGTAACACGGGCGCGTCTTCTTCCGCCGCAGCGGCGGCGTAGGCGGTCCAGGGCAGTAGATACTCGTGCGGCGTGCCGGCTTTCCTCCGCGCAAGGACGACCACGTAGTCGTGGTCCTCAGGCCACACAAATGGATGCGCCGCTGTGACGCCGGGCGCTTCTCTTCCCGGAGCCAGAACCGTGGTCTCCTCCTGGACACCGCCCGAGTCGGTGAGCACGAGGCGGGCGCCGTCCGTGATTTGGGGGAAGCCGAGGTGGCCGAAGGACTCGGTGACAACCTGACTCGGTTTGGCGGAGCCCCCTCTGGACACGCACGATCGTCGAACTGCCGGCACTGGACTTTCAGCGTCCATTGTGGTACGCTTTCCCGTACGTATTGGGAGGTCAGCGATGACGACCATGAGCGCCACCGAAGCGCGCAAGCGGCTCTACAAGCTTCTCGACGAGGTCTCGCAGTCGCACGAGCCCGTGCAGATCACCGGCAAGCGCGGCAACGCCGTGCTCGTCTCGGAGGACGACTGGCGGGCAGTGCAGGAGACCCTCTACCTGGTCTCGATCCCCGGCATGCGCGAATCGATCCTCGAGGGCATGGCGACGCCGGCCACTGAGCTCGAGGACGAGCCCGGCTGGTGAGCTGGCGGCTGCTCGTCGCGAAGCAGGCGCGCAAGGACGCGAAGAAGCTTTCTGGGGCCGGGCTGAAGCCGAAGGCGCAGGAGCTGCTCGCCGTCCTCGAAGCCGACCCGTTCCGGTCGCCGCCGCCGTTCGAGGAGCTGGTCGGCGACCTCAACGGCGCCTGCTCGCGGCGCATCAACATCCACCACCGCCTGGTGTACCAGATCCTCGCCGAGGAGCGCGTGGTCAAGGTGCTGAGGATGTGGACGCACTACGAGTGAGGCGAACAGGCGCATCGACCCGATGCGCGGAGACCACAAGGTCCGGCCGCTCCTGCAGCAGCACCGGCTCGAGCCGCTCGAGTGCGTGCGCCGTCTGTGATGCGTGTGTGCACGAGCCGGGACTGAGGTCGGCGGTGTGCGTGCGGCGTGTAGGGTCGGCGACGTAGGGTAGGCTTGCGGCCGCGCCGCACGTGGTCGACTGCTCGGCGCCCAGGGCTTTCACGCGCTTGCGCCCGGCGGGTACACGCGTGAGGGAGGCTGTCGGGAGCCGAGGTATCGATGTCCGGCACGTTCAACGCCGGCATGGTCGATCGATGCACCACGGGCAGCCGCCGTGCATGATCACCGCCCGCGCGACTGGCTGAGCCGCCCCGTGCGCGGAGCGCGCGAACACCTCCAGCCGGCCGCGGGAATCCAGGACGATCACGACCGACCCTGGGCGATCACACCCGGTCCTGATGATCGCGTGGATCGCTGGTGTCGATGCCGGGCGCCGAACCGAAGGCGTCTTTGAGATCCATGACGGGGACCACGCGCAACTCGCCGCCGAGCACGAACACGTCGAAACGTTGACCGGGGCTGATGGGAAGCTTCTTGCGCACGTCTTCCGGGATCACGATCTGGTACTTGCTGGAGAGCGTCACCTGCGTCATGGGCGGCCTCGTGATGAGCGCGTCGTCGACTGACTCGTTGAACGGTACCACCAGCGACAACCTCCGACAACAACGCCTTGCCGTTCGATTGGGCCGGTGTTCATGCTACGCGGTGAGGTCGGCGGTCGCGAGGGTGACGATGCGCCGCGCGGGTCACGTTCGCCGGGGCCTGACGTTGACGTTGGAGGGCGGCGTGCCGCACGAGCTTCGACTCGCCCCCACCAGCGCCCCGAGCCGGCGAGGCTCCCGGATGAGGACCTCTGACGAGTCCGGGCCGAGCGCCAAGGGCCTTGCAGTCGCGGCACGACGACCGCTGCCAAGGGCTTGACCGGGGCGGAGAGGCGCTGTTCCGCCGCAAGCCGAACACACATTCCGCCGCCACGCCGAACCCTTTCGGGCCGCGGAGCGGAATCGATCCTGCGGGCGTCTGAGAGGCTGGGAGGTAAGATGAGGGCGGTCGCTTCCTGCCGTGCCCATCTGTGAGCGCGCCCGGGAACGAGCCGTCGAGATGAACGCGCGATCCGCCGGCATGGACTGACTCCCCGCCCAGCCGAGCGACGCAGCCAAGTACGATTGGAGGTGCCGACATGAAGATAGAAGTCATGACCGCGGTCCTGCACAAGGAGGACGACCTCTATGTCGCAGAATGTCCCGAGGTCGGAACCGTCAGTCAGGGCTACTCTGTCGAGGAGGCCGTTGCCAATCTCAAGGAGGCGACGGAGCTCTATCTCGAGGAGCTCGCTCTGGTCCACGTCACTCGGCCCCTCCTGACCACCTTTGAGATCGCCGTCAATGCCTGACCCGCGGCGCGTGTCAGGGCAGGAGGCCATTCGCGCGCTGGAGCGGCCGGGCTTCGTCCGGGTCAGGTAGACGAGCAGTCACGTCGTGCTGAAGAGGCAGACGCCCGAGGGCGCGATCGGCTGCGTTGTGCCGCTCCACCGCGAACTGGCCCTCGGCACCCTGCGCGGCATTCTCAAGCAAGCTCGCGTGACGCCCGAGGAGCTTGCAGACAGCCTGTAGTGCAAGACCCTGGGCGCGTGAGTCAGAAGGCGGAGAGTGAAGACCGGATGGACTCCGCCGTCCTGATGGCCTGTTGCGCTTCCTTGGCCCAATCCCAACGGCCGCCGGCCTTGTAGTCAGCCTGCACCCGCTTGTCCATGAGACGCCGGCCGTTCTGGGAGGCACTGAACAGTCGACGCTCCTTGCGGCCGCCGAGCCACGTCCAGACCCGGTCATGGGTGCCGGAGGTTCTGTTGGCCAACGAACCAAACGCGCCCGAATCCATGCCGCTCATGACCCGAAGCGCCTCGTGATACCCCGCGTAGTAAGCGCGGCTGACTGCGCTTCTGAGGCGGCTCTCGTCAGCCCCCGTGCTCGCAAGGTCCTGGGCGAGGGCCAGGTAGTCGGCCCAGTCGAAGTCGTCAGAGGTAGTCAACCGTCAGCACCAGCCGGCCGCCCAGCGACCGCGACTGCTCCATCCACCAGGCCTCATCGAGCGCGTCGAGAATGCGGGAGGCCTCGGGGACGTCAAGCGCCGTGGGCACGGCTGCGACCAGGAAGCCGTCGCGGGCAGGCTCGTCTTCCACGACCATGCGGAGTCGTGGGCGACTCTGTGGCGCGAGCAGTGCTCCCGTTCGATCGGGGATCAGTCTGAGCGGGAGCAAGAGGCTCGGACAGCGCCTCAGATAGGCGAGGACGAGCGCGTAGTCCTCGATGTCGTAGGCCTCCTCACACCATGCGGCGATGGCGGCGAACTCGCGAGAGGTGGGCGCGGAGACATACGCCGTTCCCGGCTCCGTGTAGCCTGCGAGAGACATGTCTTCGCGATGCCGCACGAGCGCGCTCATTCATTCACCGGCCCGAGCATCTCGCGCGTGGCGTCCCTCAGGCACGACTCGAAGACCCGCTCCACGCGATCGTGGGCTTCCTCAAGCCACGACATCACCGTCTTCGTGGTCAGATGGTGACGCTGGTCGGAGAAGTGGTCGATGTCCAGCATGAACGCTGCCGTGCCCGGCGGTGACTCTTCACCTTGGCTCGCGGGAGACAGTTGCAGCCTGAGCACGCTGAGGTCGTCATCACACGGGAAGACGACCTGCAGCAGGAACTGCGAGAACCCTGTCGCCGGGAGGCCCTGTTCCGCGGATGACGTCTCAGGATAGAACGTGAGGAGCTCCTGCAGCTGCACGCGCCCGTTCGTCTCCGGTAGCTGAAGGCGATTGAGATACCGCAGACCTACCCTCGGCACCGCCGCCTCTCCGACGACCGCATCGGCGGTCTCCAGGACGTTGACGATATCCGCACGAAACACCGCCCACCCCGGGTACGGATTGAGCCTGCTCATCCCCAGTCTGCGGGCGCTGATCGAAAGGACGGCATCGCCGGATGATGACGCCGCCCTGAGAACCTGCATCGGCGTCACCGTCTGCGTCACTGCGCCGGCGTCCGCATCCAGGCGCGCTTCAATGACCGAGTCCTCGCTACGCCGTGGGTAGCTTGCCCGAAGCGGATCCCACAGGAGGCCCGGCGTCGCGGAATCCCACGGAACGCTCGCGTCGAGCCGCAGCTCGCACACCGCCTCGGCGATGGGTGCGTTGCGGTACCGTCTGGTCAAGCTCTGCCTCCGCTCGTGAGTGGAACCCCAGCATACCCCGGCGAGACCCCAAGGGCAGCAGTCCGGCCCTCTGGCGGCGGTGACAATGCGCGCGCCGTGGGTTCACAAACTGCCGCCGGCCGGCGCCGGCAGAGCCGGGCTCCCGTCGCCGCAGCCACACGTCCGAGAGCACGCCGACGGCGACGATGGCCACCGCGTAGCCCACAGCACGGTCTCGCAGTCTGCTGGTCTGTCAGCCCGCAGTAGGCACGCCAAGCTGGGACACGAGCGCCGCGTCGACTTCGCCCATCACGTCCGCAGGCAGCAGGCAGCACATGAAGGGAGACGGCCGAAGGTGTTCGCGAAGATCGAGCTAGGGTAGAATTGCAGAAGCTCATCTGCCATGCGCAGAAGGAGCTACGGTGCCGTCCCCAGTGGGCGGCACCAGCCATTTCAGGCCCACTTCTCGAAGCGCCGCTGCAGATTCTTGCGGCTGTGGTCAGGATCGACCACGTAGGCGGTCCAGGGCAGAAGATACTCGTGCGGCATCTCCCCAGGGAGCGGAGACAGCGTGTTCCCCCGCCGTAGCGGCCTTCACTCCCCCGGCAGCGGCGCCAGCAGACCTTTGTCGATCAGCCCGCGAAAGTGCGCGACCACCGTGACGGCAAGCGCCCGGTCGCGCACCAGCAGCCCGAGCTCGATGTTGCGGTCGAGCGCCGCTTCGGTGAGGTTGGCCGAGGTGATGAACACGGCCTCCTCGTCCTTCACGACGGCCTTGGCGTGCAGCACCCCGGCGGGCCGCGCGGCGGCGAGCGAACGCGGGTCGTGGAACACGTTGGGGCGGCGCGTTCCCGGCCAGTCGGCGGTCCAGAAGCGGTCGGCGAAGCGCCTGACGAGCGCGTCAGCCGCCGAGGTGTCGCCGTGCTTGCGCTCGATGTTGAGCAGCAGCGTCACCTGCAGCGCCGGGGCGGCGTCCATGCGCCGCGAGAGCACCTCGAACGCCTTGGGCCCGTCGAAGAAGGCGTAGGTGCTCGCCCAGATCGAGCGCTCAGCGGAGCCCAGGAGCTCGTCGTAGACGCGCCGCGTGTCACGGGCGTGCAGGCCCGGCACCTCGGGCCCGGACCAGACGAGGTCGGGCAACGGAGCCCGCGAGCCGACCTCGTCCATCATCGCCAGCCAGGCCGCCGCGCCTCGGCCGCTCACGCCCAGGCGCTCGAGGTCCTCGAGCGCCGCGACCACTGCGTCCAGGTTTTCCGAGATGCCCGCCGCTGCGCGCACGGAGGCTCCCGTGTACGGCGGCGCCACGAGGCCGGCGTCGAGCGCGCTCGCGAGGCGCCTGCGGAGATGCGCCGGCAGGCTTAGGAGCGCGTCGTTCATCACGCTTGCCCGTCGGGTGGCGCGCCCGCTGCGTCCGGCGCGCCCGCCTGCCCGTCGAGCAGCGCGTCCGCCGAGTCCGCCGCGTCCGCCGCGCCGAGCTCCCCGAAGAACGCCGCGTCCGGCATGCCGAGCACGGGCACGACGAGCGCCCGGTCGAGGTACTCGTTGCGCATCTCGCACGAGGTCTCCGCGACCAGCGTGCAGCCGTGGCAGGCGGCGCCGTGCAGCCAGCGTTTCTCCATGCTGCTGTCGGGGCTGTGCTGGGCGCAGATGGGGTCGTTGGAGCACAGCGCCGCCGCGCCGAGCGCCCAGGCGAGATGGGCGTGCATATGCCGGGCCTCGCTGACCAGCCCCCCGAGCGTGCCCTCGGCATCCGAGCTGCCTGTGTACAGGAGGATGCCGAAGTGGTCCGCCTCGCGCTCCATGTAGATGCGCTCGCGGATCGAGCTCGCCGAGTAGCCCGCGCGCATGGCGAGCGCCTGGATGAGCAGGTGCGACAGCGTGTGCAGGAGCACGTAGGGTCCGCCCGGGAACTGTCGGTCGGTCTTGCGCTGCTCCGCCCAAGCAAGGTGCCCCGCCTGGAGCGCCGCGAGGCGCGCGGCCACGCCGGGGCGGCCGAGCCACGCACTCACGGCGGCCGCCCTCAGTTGCACGAACACCCCTTCGCCGCGGTTCTCGACGGCCGGGAACCACGTGGGCTCGATCTGGATCTGCGCGACGCTGACATCGGTGTCGTACTCGCCGTTGATGTCCGGCATCATGGCCTCGAAGCGCGAGAACCCCGCCAGGGCGATCACCTCGCGCAGGCGGTGCACCTGGTACACGGCTGCGACCGCTTCGAGCTCAGGTCCCCGCCGCCAGGCGTGGTCGGGGAGCCGGCGCACGTGAAAGTCCGGGTCCATGGGCACGTCGTCGCCGAACCCCTGCGGCGCGGCGAGGATGGCGTCGAGCTCGACCTGCTTGACGGGGCGCTCCACTGCGCCGCCGCCCTTGACGGCGCCGATGGCGCCGAGCACGTCCTCGTCACCGAACGGCCCGAGCTTCTCCGCGATGCGCGGCTTCCGTTTCAGGAAGGCGAGGTCAGCGAGCTCGTCCACGATCTGCAGGTCGTCCCACAGCTCGCGGACCACCTTCTCGACCTCCACCCCCCGATCTGGCAGCGAGAGCACGCTCACGACCTGCGCGAAGTAGGCGTTGGAGGCCGTGCGGATCAGCAGCCGGCTGCGCTCCTTGCAGGGCTCATCGGTGTGCGCGCCAAGCCACGGCCGGCGGCCGCTGCAGAAACCGAGCGCGTTGCTCTCGATCTCGCCGGCATCGGACAGGCGGCGCCGCTGGCCGCAGTCGCAGCGCACCGAAAGCTCGGCGAGGTCGCCGCTCGTGCCCAGCTCCTCGAGCCAGAGCTGGCGCCTGCAGTCGTCGTCCGGACCGTGGACGAACGCCTTCCAGTCGAGGTCGTCGACGTGCCCTCTGGGGCAGGCGCGCACGAAGCGCGTGGCGACCACCGGGCGGCCGTCAAAGGTGTGCTTGCCGTCGTCGAGCCGCTTGCGGTGCACGAGCCGGCGAGAGCGCTTCTTGCGGTCCTCGTCCCCCCTGTTGCTCTTCTCCTGCACGACGAACCATTCGGGGAAGCGCCACACGGGGATGCCGCGCTTCGACGGGCGTGGACCGTCGGGAGCGGCCGGCGGCGCATACAGCCGCGGCGCGGCGACGCCCGTCATGAGGGCAAGCTTGCGCGAGAGGCGCGGCTCGATGATCTCGTCGAGGTCGCTCTGCCGGGGCCACGCGTCCAGGCCGCTGACGAGCGCCGACTCCCGCGGCAGGTCGATCAGGGCGCCGGGGCCATACGTGGTGATGACCTGGCTGCCGCGGACCTGCCCGTCCGGCCGGCTCATGAGCGCTCCTCTGGGCGTGCGGACGGAGAGCGTGGGGATGGAGTGCGCGACGAGGGCAGATCGGCGACGAAGAGGTTGACCTCCGGCTCCACGTCGCGCAGCGAACGCCCGACGCGGAACTTGGCGTGATGCGCCGACTCGAAGCCGTCGTCGAGCAGGTCGCGAAGCAGCGGCTTGGGGCCGTCCTTCTCGTACTTCTGGTACTGCAGGTCGACGTTCACGGCCTGGTAGTCGTCGAGGATCTTGCGCCACGAATCGAGCAGGTCGACGACGCGGTTCTGGACGCTGCGCAGCCGCTCCTTGCGCTCCGCCTCATCGCCGAACGGCTGCATCTGCACGCGCTCGCGAAAAGCCTCCAGAAGGCGGCGCTCGAGCGCCTCACGTTGGCTGACGATGCTCTTGGCGCCGAGCGGCGGCGTCATGCTGCGCTCGGCGTGGCGCGCCAGCGCCACCAGCGCGCCGGCGAAGCCGCGGTCCAGAGCGCGCGCCGCGAACGGCGTCACGCTGCCCACCTCCACCGAGCGGTAGAAGGTCTCGTGGTAGTGGCGAAAGCGCTCGTAGTGCGAGCGGTCACGGGGCTTGTGGACGTTGAAGAGTGTCACCACAAGCCCCGGCTTCGCCGCCTCCCGGCCCACGCGGCTCGTCGCCTGGATGTACTCGGCGTGCGCCTTGGGCTGGCCGAGCACGGTCATCAGCCCGAGGCGCGGCACGTCGAGCCCGACGGAGATCATGTTGGTGGCGATTGCGCAGTCCACGCGCTGCGTGATGTCCCAGTAGTCGATCCCCAGGCGGAGGCGCGCCTCCGCGACCTTGCTGGTGGACACGCGCGAGGTGAGCTCGACCACCTCCGAGAACGTCGTCCGGTCCCGGAAGAGCCCCCTGTGCTCGCCAATGCGCCGCCGACCCCCGTACTCCTTGAGCGTGTTCTGGACCTCCTCCTCGAGGATGCGGCGCGCGCCGCCCAGCTCCCGCAGGCTGGTGAAGTAGCCGAGCACGGTCATGTACGGATCGGCCGGGTTGTCCTTGTTCTCGTGACCGCCGGCGTCGCGGTAGGCCTTTTCGGCCGCGCCCATCAAGGCGAGGTACGCCTTGCGCATCGCGACCTTGGGGTTGCGCCCCTGGGCGGCGACGCCCACGTAGAGCCGCGCCGGCGCCTCGGAGGATCGCTTCGTCTCGGCAAAGAACGAGTCGCGGCGGTCGGGGCCTTGCGGCGGAAACACCTGCGTGATGGACCGGCCGAACAGCGCCTGCACCTGGTTGGCCGCCTGGCGCACGGTGGCGGTGGAGGCGACGATCTTGGGCTTCACCGCTCTGCGGTCGACCTCGCGGACGGTGAGCGCCTCGATGGCCGTCTCGTAGAGCCCGGCCATCGTGCCGAGCGGGCCCGTGATCAGGTGCAGCTCGTCCTGGATGATGAGGTCGGGCGGCGGCAGCGGCTGCGCCAGCCGCCGCCCTCTGTCCGGCTCCGCCGCCCCGTAGAAGCCGGACGCATCGCAGCGATCGGCGCCGCCGAGCAGGGCGCCGCTCGGCCCCACCCAGGGCAGCGCCGCGAACTTGTCGACGGTCGCGATGAGAAACGCGGGCAGGCGGCGGTAGAGGGCTTCGTCGACCGCCACGATCGGCAGCGCGCGGTCGCCGCTGAAGTCGCACTCAAGGGCGGTGCACACGACGCGCAGCTCGGAGGGGTTGTCGCCATCGGGATGCAGGGAGAACGAGTCGGCGGTGAAGCGCGCGCTGCACCACGGGCAGCTCTCCAGCGGGATGGGCGACGGATTCCTGCTCGGGTTGCTCTTGAAGCGATTCGTCTTCGCGCGCGCCGTGTCGTCGCGGCGATCGCCCTTGCGGCCCATCACGTTGGGGGTGGCCGCCTTGCCGACCCAGAGACCGATCTCGAACGGCCACGCGCCGTAGCGCGCGGGGCGCTCGCCGCGTTCGAGCTCGAGCGCGCAGACGAGGCCCGACGCGCGCGCGAGCTGGTCCAGGGTGAGCAGGCGCAGGGTGTAGCGCATGATGACGCTGACCCCGGCGCCCAGCCTGCCGCCTTCGCCGGGGCTCCGCAGGCGGCGCAGCACCATGGCGAAGGCGGCGAGCCCCAGGTAGGCCTCGGTCTTGCCGCCGCCGGTGGGGAAGAAGAGCAGATCCACCGTTTCCCGGTTCGGGTCGGTCGGGTCCACCAGGCCCGGCAGGTTGAGCAGCAGGAAGGCGAGCTGGAAGGCCTTCCAGCGCGGCTCCTCGATGCCCAGGCGCTGTTGCAGCGCCCGTCCCACCGCCCGGTTGGCGACGCGGAAGGCGTCGAGGGCATCCGCGTCGGCCGCGAGCGCCTCGATGCCATGCTCCATGCGCCCCGCCGCGAAGCCGGCCAAGTTGACGAGCTCCTCCGCGGTCTCGCGCCGCGTGCCGGTCAGCTCGGTGACGCGGCCCCGCTGCCGTTCGATCCAGGCGCGATACTCGCGGGCGAGTGGCCGCAGCGCTTCACGCGCCGCGTCCCCATCCTCCAGGCCGCCGAGGGCGTTCATGGACAGCTCGACGCCCGGCAACTCCACGGTCTCGGTGCGCTCCACCTCCGCCGACGGGATCCACGCGGTGCGCACCGCTTGGCAGGCGCCGTCGACCAGCTCCCATTCGGCGGCGATGCCGTGACCCACCGCATACTCGGGCGTGTCGGCGTACTGAAGATCAGCGATGCGCTCGTCCCAGTCGTCGGCGAAGGCGCCGCGCAGATCAGGTCGCGGGACAAAGGGATGCTCTGAGGCGACCTCGACCTCGGGCTGGAAGGCGTAGGCGAGGTCCGGCCGGTCCGCGTCGGGCGGCCGCCGGTTGACGAGAAAGACCGAGACCGCGCGCGTGCCGGCGGGGATCTGAGCGGCCAGCCGCGCCGACGAGGCCGCGCGGGCACTCACGTAGAGTTGCAGCCCGCCTGAGTCCGGGACGGCGGTCTCGCTCTCGTTCGCGGGCACGGCGATGCGCAGCGCCCGCTCGCGAGGGGAGCGCTGCCAGACGGGGACCGACTTGCCGTCCGCGCCCTCGTACTCGCCGATGCCGTAATCGCCCCAGCGCACGGTGACGCCGAGCGCGCTCGTCTGGGCAGAAATGAGGAAGCTCAGCCCCACGGACGAGGGGAAGTAGGCCTTCTTGGCCGTGCGGCGCTCCTCGCTGCTCTCCTCGGGCAGCCCCGCGTCCTCCGGGATCTCGTCGAAGTCCTCGTCCTCGTCGAGGTCGGCGCTGCTCTCGGCCGGAGTGCTCGAAGGGATGAGAAAGCCGGCGAGGTACCAGTTCGAGGGGCGGTAGTGGCCCGGCAGCCGTTCCTCCGCGAGCGCGTGGCCCGGCCACGGCCCGATGAGGTCGAGCTTGAGCGCCTCGACAAGCCGGTCGCGCACGTCCGGCGAGGTCACGGCCACTGCTTCGGGTTCGAGTGCCATCTGGACCATCCTACTCGACGAGCCTCTTCGCGCCCGGCGGACGAAGGCGCCTGTCGTCTTCCCCATCTCGGGTTGCTTCATCCGTGGCCGAGCCGCTGACCCGCCCCTGCGGCACCCGCAGGTTCACATTTCCTCTGAGGTAGTGACACGGGGCTCGCTTGGGGGTATGCTATGAAACACCTCCCCTGAGCTTCGGCACGGGGCGCGAAACCGCCGCAAGGCGGTTTCTGCACATCTGGGGCCGTTCACCGAATGGGGGCTCACGATTGTCGGACCTCCCGCGCACCATCGTGTACGTCGACGGTTTCAACTTCTACTACGCGGCGTTTCGCGGCAAGCACCCCCGTGCGCCGCGTCTCAAGTGGCTCGACATCGCCAAGTTCAGCCGGTTGTTGCTTCCCGAGCACGATGTGTGCCTGGTGCGCTACTTCACCGCGGCGGTCAAGCCAGTGGAATGGGATCGAAGCCAGCATCTCCGGCAAGGTGCGTATCTCCGGGCGCTCGATGCGCTCCCTGACGTGTCGGTTCTCAAGGGCAGGTTCGCGCGCTGGAAGGTGCGGCGCCCACTGGTCGACGCGCCGCCCGAAGGTCCACAAACGGCACTGGTGTGGGACACGAAGGAGAAGGGCTCGGATGTCAATCTCGCCACCCACCTTCTTCTCGATGGGTTCGAGGGATCGTACGATACCGCCATCGTCGTCAGCGACGACTCCGACCTGCTGGAGCCGGTGCGCGTCGTGCGCGAACGGCTCGGCAAGCACGTGGGTGTCATTCGCGTGCGCACCGATCGGGGCAGCGTCTTCAGAGGCAAGGTCGACCTCCTGATCGAAGCACGCGCGTGGCACTTCGAGCAGGCTCAATTGCCGGACGAGGTCATGCTTCCAGCGGGCAGAGTCGTCAGCCGGCCTAGCGCATGGCGATAGTTGATGAAGAAGCGGCTGAGCAGCCGACCTGGAGCTCGGCGCATATCGCCAATGCAGAGAGGCGTCCGCTCGTCGAAGCGGTCTGCCTCGCGGCCGGCTACGAGCCGCCCATCATCTGCACCCCAGACGAGCTCATGGGAGAGGAGTCACCACATGTCGACGCCTCGTGAGGAACCGCAAGCCCCGTGGGTGGATCCGATCGTCGCTGAGATCCACGCCGCCCGCGAGCGGATCATGGCGGCGTGCAACGGGGACCTGCACGCCTTGTGCGAGCAACTGCGCGCGCGCCAGCAGGCAGCGGGACGGACCCCGCTGCGACACGAGCCGCGCCCGCCGCGCCCTGGAAGCGGGCGGGCTGCGTAGCAGGTCCGGTGCGCCGCGGCTCGGAGGCGGCGCTGCCCTACGACCTCCGCGCGTGCCTGATCGCTCGTCACGCGGCGACTGCGTCGCGCTCGACCTCGTCGCGGATCGCGAGCACCTGGTAGGGGCCGCGCAGCCAGTCATCTTCGCTCGCGATCAGGGTGCTGATGACCACGCCGAATTCCATCTCGATGTCGAAGAGCGCGTCCGTGACGGCGTCGCGCTCTCGCCACGACAGGGAGCGCGAGGTGAGCACGAAGAGGTCGATGTCCGACTCCGCGTCGTCCCGTCCGGTCGCCTTTGACCCGAAAAGGCACACGCGCAGCACGGGAAAGCGCTCCCTCAGCATGCCGGCCGCTGCTACGATGGCAGCGCGGTCGGCAGGTCGAAGCTCCACGTCGGACAAGGTTCGCATGCTCAGAGGGTACCACCACTGCGCGTCCAGTGGCCACGGCATGAGCTCTCGCGGCTGCCTCGACGCGGACGCTCGCCGACCGGCTCCGCCGCGAGATCGTCCGGCCGTCAGAGAGAGCCGGCTGATGGTCGCCGGCGCGCCGCTCGTCCGTCCTCCGGGCTGGGATTCCACAGTTCGGTTGCCCCCGTGACCACGCACCGATCAGCGCGGACCGCAACGGTTTCACGCTCGGTGGCCACCAAGTGGGGCCTCACCCCACAGGCTGCGGCTTGGGGAACTGGAAGCTCCCGTCGACGATCGCCTCGCGGGTTCCGTAGAGCCGGACGAGGTAGCGCCAGCCCTCTGGGGTGTAGATGAAGTTCGGCTGGTCCGGATCACCGCCGAAGTGGATCGTGACGCTGCCGTCACCGTTCGGCTTGGCAGTGACGCTGTTGACGATATAGGCGTTGTAGTCGTTCTTGACCACGCGCAGGTCGCGGTCGTAGACCGTGACCGACCAGAACCCGTCGACCGGAACGTCGCGCACGGTGAGCGTGTGCGGCGTCTTGCCGTCGTTCTGGGGCACGGCGCCTTGAAGGATGAGCGCTTCGTTCGGCTCTGGGACTCCGGTCCACCCTGAGGCACTGGCGACATAGAACTTGACCGGGTCGACCTGGTCGGCGTCGCCGAACGCATTCGACCAGTCGTCCATCGTGTAGTAGAGCACCCTGAACGCGTCATCGATGCGTCGATACGAGTGCGGATCCCAGTTCGGAATCTCGAACGAGCCGCGCGACGCTTGCTCCACGACGATCTTGTCTTGGAGCTCTTGGACTGCCCTCACATCGGCCGGGTCGTTCGGGTCTACGAACGTGCGGAAGTTCACGCCGATGTAGCGCGCGCCTGCGTTCTCCCGCGTGATCGTGTACACGCCGGGTGTTGTGGTGCTCAGCTTCAGGTACTGGTCTTCAGTCTGGACGAGCATCGACTGGTACCGGCCACTGGTCTCGGGCTTCGTGATGGTCACCGGCTCCGTCAGATCGAAGACGCCCAATGAGTAGAGCGTGTCCCGGTTCTCCCCGATGCCCAACTGGACTTCGCCGACGGGTGCGAGATCTCTCACATGGTAGAACTTGCCGAGCCCGCCATTGTCCACGGTGGCCTGAAACGAGGCATGGCAGTTGGCTCGCGGGTAGTTCTCCCACGTGACGGAGACCGTCCCGCCGCCTTCTGTCTTGCGTTGTGTCTCGTCATTCATCGCCGATGCTCCTCTCAAGCCGGTGCGAAGTCATGCTGCTTGTCGTCTCAGGACCCGTCTTCCCCGTCAGCGTCCAGTCTGCCAGGGGAGCCTCCTCCCTGGTCCGGCGGACAGCGCGATTGTAGGCGCACAGACGAGCCCTGGGAAGTGCCGGAGCCGGTATCAGGCCTGCCGGCTCGCCGAAGTCGACCGGCGGCGCGACGCGATAGGTGGACAGGAGAGGCCGAGGCCGACGGTGTGAATACCACTGTCTGCCCGGAGGCCACGATGGGCGCCGACCTCGACACTCTCTGCACCGTGGCTTGTTGCGCAGCCGACGATCGCCTGCCGGGGGCAATAAGGAACGCCGGCCGGCCACGAGCGGGTGCAGGCGGACACGTCTCCGCGTGCGGGGCAACCGCCCTCGCAATCGACCGGTTGACGTTGGTGCTGAAGCCGTGACATCCGCTGCGTCGCGTGCTATCCTCAAACCCTTACCTCTCCCGGGTTTCGACCCGGGACGCGAAACCGCCGCAAGGCGGTTTCTGCATTTCTAGGGCAATCGTCAACCTGAGGATGGTCGTCGTGCGTCCGCGTGCCCGCGTCTATGTCGACGGATTCAACTTCGACTACGCGGCCTTCGGCAGGGGTCGCGGGACACACGCGGCCTTTCGCTGGCTCGACCTCCCACGCTTCTTCGATGAGCATGAGCCGGACACGCCTGAGACTGCTGCCGAGCACGGGTGACGCCCGCGACGACCGGCAGGCCCCACCGTTGCGACGGTCACGCCTCCTGGTCGTGCGAGAGAAGCCACCGCATCTGAGCCACGAACCCACTGGCCTCCTCGCACAGCTCGTTCGCGTGCGCCGCGTGAAAGACGACGAGCTCCTGGTAGTCGCCACGCTGGCGATTCTCGAAGACGCGGTCGTAGATGCGGCCCCAGGATGAGTCGAGCCGCCCGCTGCGGATGAGATCGCGGTGGAGCGCGGCCCTCACGCCGGAATGCTTGGCGTACCTACGACCTTTGCGCGTGCCTGGTCACTCGTCACGCGGCGACTGCGTCGCGCTCGACCTCGCCGCGGATCGCGAGCACCTGGTAGGGGCCGCGCAGCCAGTCATCTTCGCTCGCGATCAGGGTACTGATGACCACGCCGAATTCCATCTCGATGTCGAAGAGCGCGTCCGTGACGGCGTCGCGCTCACGCCACGACAGGGAGCGTGAGGTGAGCACGAAGAGATCGATGTCCGACTCCGCGTCGTCCCGCCCGGTCGCCTTTGAACCGAAGAGGCACACGCGCAGCACGGGAAAGCGCTCCCTCAGCATGCCGGCCGCGGCTACGATGGCAGCGCGGTCGGCAGGTCGAAGCTCCACGTCGGACAAGGTTCGCATGCTCAGAGGGTACCACCACTCCGCATCCAGTGGCCGCGGCGCGAGCTCGCGCGGCCGCCTCGACGCGGACGCTCGCCGGCCGGGTCCGCCGCGAGATCGGCCGGCCGGTGTTGAGCGCGTCTTGCCGAGGATCGCCTTCACCTCGCACCGGACGGTGTTCTCGCCGCCGCCGCCGCTCCTCGCTTCATGGGCCCTCATCTGGCCTGAGTTGATCTCGGCATGGCGCACCCAGCGCCGCAGCATGTCGGTACTCATCGTCGCCGGGTATACTCAGAGACGATCCGATGACCACAGCCTTCTGGAGCCCTCATGCCTGACAAGCTCACGATGCCGTGGCCGGACGGGACGGAGAAAGAGATTCAGCCGATCGGCTATCGCCCCACGATCGAGCAGTGGAACGAATACTTCCTCGAGGACGGGAGCGTGGTTCGCGCGAAGCTCGTCGCCACGGAGATATCGAGGGTAGAGGGCGAATGGGATGCGGACGGCAACCCAACATATGTTCTGCGCTCGACCACCGTCCTCGCCGTCTCATCGCCGCAGAACCTGAGGAAGCCCAAATGAACTTTCCTGCCGAAGGCATTGCCGTGTCGGGCGGCAAGGCGTGGCCTTCGCCGCCACAGCCCGGGCTGGTGATAACGTCCCAAACGCGGATTGACGAGGCACAATCGAGCCCGGCGTTTGGCACGCTCGCTGAGGATCAGGTGAGGCTCAGCACCACGTATGTTGAGGCTGCGCGAAAGCGCGCCGTGATTGGGCGCCTCGAGGACGGACTATGGTACGCGGAGGTGCCGGAGCTCCGCGGGGTGTGGTCGGATGGCGCCGATCCGTTTGCCTGTCTGGAAGCCCTCACTGGCGTCATCGAGGAATGGATTGTGCTGAAGCTTCGTGATCACGATGCCGACTTCCCGATTCTCGACAGCATAGATCTGAACCCGCGCTGACGGCATGTCCGCGCCGGCGACGATTCCGCGGCAGCGCCCGATTTCCCTCCTCCACGACCTCGGCTTCGAGGGTCCGGAAGGAAGCCGCCACGACTTCATGAAACGGGATTCCTTCAAGCTCCACATCCCCAATCAGCATGGCTCAAGGTCGGGCGGACAGAGCGTTCCCCTCAGCGTAGCCAAGAAGGTGCTTTCGCAGGCGGGTCTGAGTGATGACGAGATCAAGACCTCTCTCGGATTGACTTAGATTCCTCGAGAGTGAGCCTGCCCAAGGAAGGCACGCCCGCCGGCAGTTCAGCCAGCCGGCCTACTTCAAGCGCCGGCGCTCACCGATTTCGCCGACCACGACTGGTGCGCCTCCCACGCGCGCTACTTCCGGGGCGTGCACCTGCACCTTGTGGCCGCCCCGACGGCACGCCGGGAGCGCTCGCGCTGACCAGCGCGAAGCGTGACGAGCGTGAGGTCGGCCTCGAGCCTCTGGCCGGCCGCCAGGGCGGCGGCAGCGGGCTGCTCGTCTGCGACACGGGCTACGCCGGCCGCGACTTCGCGAGGGGAGCGACCGATCTCGGCGTCCTCGTGACGCGCCCACGGCGCAAGGACGAAGCGGGGTAAGTCCCCACCTCGCCCCCATCCGCCAGCGCACCCGAGTCGATCTTCTGGACCTGCAAGGACCTGCTCACCCTGGAGCGCCACGGAGTGCGCACCATGGCCGGCCGCGCAAGCGCATCCTGGCGCGCTTCCCCTGCCTCGCGGTCATGGAGCTCGACGCCAGCTACGCGCGGGTGCAGGCGGACACCCGTGTCCGCGTGCGGGGCAACCGCCCTCGCAATCGACCGGTTGACGTTGGTGCTGAGGGCGTGACATCTGCAACGCCAGATGCTACTCTTTGGATCTACCTCCCTCGGGTTACGGCCCGGGACGCGAAACCGCCGCAAGGCGGTTTCTGCATTTCTAGGGCAATCGTCAACCTGAGGATGGTCGCCGTGCGTCCGCGTGCCCGAGTCTACGTCGATGGGTTCAACTTCGAGTACGCGGCCTTCGACAAGGGTCGCGGGAAGCACGCGGCCTTTCGCTGGCTCGACCTCCCACGCTTCTTCGATGTGGTGCTGCCCGACCTCGACATCACGCACATCAGGTACTTCACAGCGAAAGTGCGGCCGGCCCCATGGAAGCCGACCGACTACGCCATGACCTGGCGGCAGGAACGCTACCTGGGAGCCATCGCGTCGCTCCCGCGCATCATCGTCCACCAGGCGAAGTTCGCCACCTGGAGGGTCACGCGCCCGTTGGTTGGTCCCGTGGGCGTCGAGCCGACATACGTCAGCGTCTGGGACACGAAGGAGAAGGGCTCCGATGTCAGCCTCGCCTCCTTCCTGCTCGTGGACGGATTCAAAGGCCTCTACGATGTGGCCGTCGTGGTATCCGACGACTCCGACCTGCTGGACCCGGTGCGCCTCGTGCGCAGCGAGTTGGGTCTTAAGGTCGGCGTCGTGCGCGCCCGCGTCCATCGCGCGAGCGTGTTTCGCGCGGAGGTGGACTTCGTGCGCTCCGTCCGGCGCTGGCACTTCGCTACTTGCCAGTTGCCCGACGTGATCGACGTGCCGGGCGGCTCGCTCTGCAGGCCTGAGGGTTGGTGAGGATACCCCGGCTCGGCTGAGTCCTCAGGCTCAGCCTGAAGACACAACCACAGGTCGTGTCCGGCGTGGATCGAGTCCGCTCAAGCGCCTGGTTGGACGCCTGAGATCATGACTCGAATTCACTCTTGGGAAGCCTCGACGCGAAGCCGTGACGCGCAAGAATACTGCAGACCTGTCTTCCCGAGAGGGACGCGCAGCTTACCCAACGGCCACGTCCACTTGAGTCACATACACCTCCGCGTGCAGGCGCGTCTGGATCTCTTCCGGGGATGCAGTCTCGAAGAAGAGCTCGAGCGCCTCTCGAAGATTGTCACGGGCATCTTCGATGGTGTCTCCTTGACTGGCGATATCGAGCTCCGGGCAGAGCGACACATACCCGTCTCCTTCGCGCTCAATAATCGCTGTGACCTGTCTCGCCATGATCATGGCTCCTGTTCACTGAAGCTACCACTGGCCGTGAATCATACCGCCGTCACTCCACGCTTTCGAGAACCAGGGCTTGCGCGACGCGCAGGTACCAGTTGATTGAGGAGTCTGCACGCCGACCGCAGGGCGCCGGGTGCTGATGCGGACGGGTGAGGGCAGAGGTAGGCAGTTGCCCGGAGGTCGTGATGCGGGGCTGGGAGGCGGAGGTGACTCTTCTCTAGAATAGGCTCTCCGTCTCGGGACTTGCCGCCTGCCGCCCCTTGGCTTTCCGGGCCTTTGCCCCGGCGGCGGCGGCGCCGGCCAAGGCCTCCTGCGCCGCGCGCTGCGCGTTGAGCTCCAGGAGCCGGGCGAGCACCTCGTCGCGCACATCGTCGGGCCAGCGGTAGCGCCACGGCTTCTTGCGGCGGCCTGACTCCTCCTCGTCGACCTCGTAGTCGAGCAGGAACTCGCAGTCCGTGAGGATGTCGGTCCAGCCGTAGGCGTCGAGGACCGCGCGATCCATCGCCGCATGCAGCTCCCGGAGCGTGATGATGTCGGGCGATTCCTCCTCCGGGTCGTGAAAGCGGTTGTAGGTCTTGGTGAGACCCTCGTCGTTGCGGACCATGAGGTCCGCGCGGAACTCGTAGTAGGCCTTGCCGACCGCCTCGAGGTCGGGGCGCGAGTCCCAATCCTGCGGGAATGGGAAGGTCTCGAAGCAGTCGGCGGGGGTGTAGCGCAGATCGTCCTTGATCGAAGAACCGAAGAATCGCGCCCAGGTCTCGTGTGGTCGAGACTGGAGCGCGCAAAATGCAGAGAATTCCTCCATCGAGAAGACGGCGAGCGCATGTGAGAAGACGCACGCTGCCGGCAGGAACATAAACGCGAAGTCGTTGCTGTGAAGAGTGCATGACAGCACCCGCTCCCGTCCGTCAATGGCTGCGCACAGAGCTGGCCGCTTGTCTGCGTACTGCCACCACCGTGTGGGCAAAGGTTCGCGCAGAACATACTTGCCGCCGAATGCCCGACGGGTCCGCTCTGGCTTCACCTTCTGTTCGATCAATGCCAGAAGGTCAGGCCAATCCGCTGCGACGGGCACCGGGTAGTCGAGAGGCACAATCCCCTGCCGAAGCCAGCTCGTCCGGTGTGCTGATGTGGCGCTTGCCCAAGACGCGCCGGTGTCGGCACGCTTGAGAGGATAGTCCGCGAAGTTGATGACGTAGCGGTGATGCGCGTGAGTCGGGCTCGTATTGACTTCGTCCCCACCGACGTATGGGAAGACGGCCTCAGCGTTGGCCGGGTTCTTTGCGAGGAGGCGGCGCATCTCGGCAAGCGGCGTGGCAACGCCCTTCGCGTCGGTGTCGTCGAACGTGAACCCCATGCCGAGCACGTAGCTGCCGATGAAGCTCCTTCCCCCATTCGCGACGAGTCGTTCTGGATCATCATGTCCGCCGCGATGGAAGAGGAACGCGGTGATCGTCGCGACCTCCCTATCGTCGAGCAGGCGCGCGCCGGCATACGGGCCCTTGTACGCGTGCACGACGCTCACCACGACAGCGGCGGCGCCCGGCCACTTCACCCGGCGGCTGGCGCAGTACACCTGGCCACCGTGAGTGCAGATCCAGCGCAGGCCGCTCGCCCGCGTGTCGCCCTGAGCGATGGTGTTCGTGGCGATGAGGCCGAAGGCGCCGTCCGAACGCAACAGGTCAAACGCGCGACGGAAGAAATGAGCTACCAGATCCGCGTTGCCGGAGGATGATGGATGAAGCGCGAGGAGCCAGTCGAAGTACTCGCTCCCCAGACTGCCGCGTACGCGGCGACCACCTACAAACGGCGGGTTGCCAACGAACGCATCAAACCCCGGACTCTCCCGCTCGAACACCTCCGGGAATTCAAGCTCCCAGTGGAACGGCGCCAGCGGCCGCTCGGCGATGCGCCACTCCTCCAGCCAGCTCCGGTAGCGGTTCGCCTCGCCGCGCTGCACCGCGTCGGCGAACACCGTGAGCTTGGTTTCGCGCTCCTTGCGTTTCTCGCCCGAGAAGAAGGCGGCCAGCACGAGGTCGCCGAGGAGCTTCACCTGGTCGAGCTCGTCATCGGCCTGGCGCAGCAGCTCTGTCAGCTCGCCCTCGGGCACGTCGTCCGTCGCGCTGCGGATGCGGCCGCGCAGCTCCACCGCACGCTCGATGTGCTCCCGCGCGCGTAGCGAGACGAAGCCTTGGCGCTCACGCGCCTCCTCCGCATCCCAATGGAAGCCCTCGATCTGCGCGCGCGTGAGCCCCACCAGCGAGTCGCCGTGCTTGAGCGCGTGATCGACGAAGGTCAGCGGGTGCTCGCGCGCCAGGGTGGCCAGCCACAGCGACATCTTGGCGAGATCGACGGCCACCGGATTGCGGTCGACGCCGTACAGGCAGCGCTGCGCCACGAGGCGGCGGGCGAAGACGACCTCATCCTCGTCCGCCGGCACCCTGGGCCTGCCGCCGTGGAACTGCCATGACTCGATGAGCGCGTCGCCGAGCTGGCGGCAGGTCTCGACGAGGAACGCGCCCGAGCCCATCGCCCAATCGCAGACCTTCAGGTCGAGGAGCTGTTCGGCCGGCGGCGGCGCACCGTCCGCTCCCCGCAGGCGCTCGAGGATCGGCGCGAGGGTCGTGCGCACGATGGGCTCGGTCAAAGACCGCGGCGTGTAGTGCGAGCCCGAGCGCCGCCGCTCCTCGCTGGGCTGCAGCACCATGGAGCCGGGTGGCACGACGTCAGGCGTGGCCTCCCGGTCGATGAGCGGTTCGAGCGCCGCGTGCAGCTCATCAAGCGAAGCGGCGGCCTCAATGCCCTTCTTGACGCCGGCCGCCGGCTTGCGTGCCGTCTGGTCCGTGAACCACTTCTCCCGCTTCGCGGGCGCCACGCCGAGAAGCTCCTCGAGGTCGACGGTGACCGGCGCGCCGAGGCGCTTCGCCGGTTTGATGGCCAGCGAGCGCCCATGCGCGGTCTCGAGGCGGAAGCCCATCATCGTCTCGTACACCGAGCCGATCTGCTCCACGTCGAGCGCCCGGTAGGAGATGCGCTCGCCGTCCAGCACGAGCAGCTTCTCGAGGGCGCGATACACGGTGCCGTCCGGCACCAGCGGCGCCTCGATGCGCTCGTGGATCTGACGGGCGCCGCCGGCGCCGCGACCCTCCAGAAACGGAAAGCGATCGGGGTCGAACAGCACCCCGTGGCGCTCCGGCAGGCGCATTCTGCCGGCCTCCGCGCCGTCGTGCACCATGCGAAACAGGGCGACGACCTGCGCCCACGCGCCGAAGCGCTGGTCCATGGTGTCGGGGAAGAGGGCGTCGTCCTCACGCAGCCGCTTGTGGAGACCGGCGATGGAGTAGTAGTTCACGAAGGCGTCGTCGCCGGGGAGCATGCCGCGCTCCTCGGCGTACAGCAGAAAGACGAGGCGCAGCAGCACCGTGAGCAGCGCGTGGTAGACCTGGTCGGGGTGCTCGGCGAGCGGACGCCGCAGCAGCTCACCGCCGGCGGCGTCGTGCGCCGACTGAAAGCCGCGCAGCAGCTCGTAGAGCGCGTGCAGCACCTGCTCGGCGAGCCGCTCGCTGACCTCGTTCTGGTACTTGCGGCTGTCCTCGAGGAGCCCGGTCAGGCGCTCCGCCCGCGGCAGCGTGAGCAGGCGGCGTTCGTTCAGCAGCAGGCGCATCGCCGTGCAGATGGGCCGGCCGGCCGTGGTCAGCATGTCGGCCACCTGGAAGTCGAGCCAGCCGGAGCTCTCGCCGCGCGGGGCCGAGACCAGGCGCAGGGACGTGCCGTTGAAGAGCACGCCGGTGCGCACGCCGGTCTGGCGCAGCAGGCGCTCCATGCGCCCGTGCGCGGAGGCCTCCAGCCGCCCGGAGCCGCGCTGCACGCTGTCGAAGCCTTCGCCGGGCTCCAGCACCCGCACGAGCAGCTGCCACTCCTGCCCGCCGGCCTGCGGGTCGCGCTCCCTGACCGCGAAGTCCGCGCGCAGCGTCTCGCCGTACTCGGGCAGGGCGACCTCAAGCTCCGCCGGCACGGGGTTCCCGACGCCGCCGGCGTAGAACTTCGGCGCGAAGCTCCAGCCGAGGACTCGGCGCGCGAACGCCTGGAAATCGGGCACGAACCACTCCGCCGGGCCGTCGAGGCCAGCCGTGCCCTCCGCGAGGCACTCCTTGAGCAGCAGCTGCCCCTCGACGTCGCGGCGGTCGAGGATGGCGCCGGCCTTGACCAGCGCGCCCGCCGAGACGACGAGGCCCGTGGGCTGCACGAAGCCGAGCCATTCGAGATGCGCCAGCACCTCCGGGGCGAGCCGAGGTTTGGCCATCAGCTTCTCGCTCCGGCCATCAGTTGCTCGCCGGCCACAGGTAGACGAGGCCGACGGGCTCGACGCGCGTGGCCTTGACCTCGTAGAAGTCGCGGATCCGCTGCGGCTCCCGTTCCAGGTCGCGCTCGAACTGCTGCAGGCGGAGGCGCCACGAGCGCACGTCGGCTTCGAGCTGGCGCTTCTCCTCGTCGTCGAAGCCCAGCGTGAGCTGGCTCGCGTCCGCCTCGTAGCGCGCGAGCTCCCGAAGGACCCGCGCGCGCTGGCGCTCGAGCACCTCGCGGAGCTGCTTCTCTTCGCGCTCTCCGCGCCGGCGCAGACGCTGGACCGCGGTCGCCGCGAGCTCCTCGGCGCGCAGCGCGAGCTGTGGGAGCAGCTCTTCGACGTCGCGCGGCGCGCTCGCCAGGAGCCTGCCCTGGACGGTCTCGGCGGGCGCCCGCGTCGCGCGCTCGCGCAGCGTGTCCTCGAGCAGCGCGAGCGTGCGCGACTCGGCCTCCTGCGCGTAGGCCTTGAGGGCCGGGGCGCGCTGCGCAGGATCCACCCAGCGCGCCGTCAGCGGGACGACCTCCTCGTGCAGGCGCTCCGCCCCCTGCCCGTACAGCGAGAGGCGCCCGAGCAGAACCACCCGCGGGATGGAATCGCCGGCCTGCGCCAGGCACGCACGCGAGAGGTCGTGGTAGATGAAGCCCTGCGAGCGGAACCTCGCCAGCAGGCGCTGCGCGACGCGCTGCTCGAGGTGCAGATGGACGACCTCGTCGGTGAGCACGCCCGCGTCCTCGAAGGCCACCGGGCGGATGGGCGCCTCGCGGCGCCAGTCGGCGAGCTTCTGGTCGCGCCTTCGCGGCGCGCGCAGCGTGTCGAGCGTCGCCGTCCAGCTCGGATCGGCCTGCTCACGGCGGTCGAGCGCCGGGAAGGTCCAGACCGCCCGGCCCGACTCGTCGCGGCGGTCCGCGAGCGGCTCTGCCCCCAGAAGCTCCAGCGAGCAGGACAGCGCGTCGCGAAACGCCTTCTCCTCGAACCCCGTCCAGGTGCGCGACCGTGCGAGCAGGGAGCGGCAGTGCTCGATCTGCTGCTCGAGCACCTGGCGACGTGCCCGCGAGCCCTCGAGCTCCTCCTCGGTGATGCGTTTGCGCTGCGCGTCGAGGTCCGCCTCTTCGATCTCGCGCGCCAGCCGCTCCACCTCGCTGTGCCGGATGCCGGACCGCGTGAGCCGCCGCTCGATGTCGTCGTCGATGACCTTCGAGAGGCTCCCCAGCTCACGCCTGATGGTCTCCGTCTTGCGCACCAGCACTTCGAGCACGCGGTCCTCGGCGCGCTGCGGGAGCACGAAGTAGTGGCAGCGCACCTCCGCCGCGGGCTGCAGCTTGCGGTCGATGCGGCCGTTGCGCTGCTCGATGCGCCCGGGGTTCCACGGCAGGTCGTAGTGGAACAGGTCGGTGCAGTGCGCCTGGAAATTGAGACCCTCGCGGGCGGCGTCGGTGGCGATGAGGATGCGCAGCGGATCGTGGCGCGGATCGGCGTTGAAGCGCCGCTGGATCTCGGTCCGGCGCGGTCCGCTGGTGAGACCGTCGATGACCTCGATGCGCTCGTCCGCCAGATCCGTGCCCTCGATGGCTTGTTCAAGGATCTCCCGCAGGTAGCGTTTGGTGCCCTCGCGGTTCTCCGTGAAGATGAGCACGCGGCGGTCGTTCCACTGCGGCCGCTCGCCCCGCGAGCGCTGCCCGGCGCGCGGCAGGTCCGGGCACAGGTTCTCGCGGATCCAGTCGACCAGCCGCCGGAGCTTGGCGTCCGGCTCGTAGCGCGCCTTCTCGGCGATGCTCTGCATGCGCTCGAGCAGCGCCTGCTCCTCGCGCCACTGGGCCTCGGCGGCGGCATCGCGCGGGGCGGCGGCCTCCAGGGCTTCGTCCACCGCCTCGAGCTGCGCCGCCTCGTCCGCCCCGAGCTGCTCGCCGGTGAGCTCCGCGCGCTCGTCGTCGGCGTCGAACGAGGTGCTGAAGAGCGCGGCCTCTTCGTCGGCGAGGCGCTCGGAGGGCGCGCCGGCGGCGGGCGCGCTACCCGCGGGCGCGCCGGCCGTCGCCTCTTCCCCGGCGCGTGTCTCCGCGGCCTCGCCGGCCGCCGCCTCTCCCGCCGCCTTCTCCCACTGCCGCAGGACCGTCGCCCGATGGACCTTGAGCGTGCGCGCGAACGCCTCGATCGAGGAGAGCAGGCGCTGCTGCAGCCCGACCACGAGCAGGCCGGCGGCGGCCCGGGTGCGGCGCGTCGTCGTCTCGAAGCGCCGCTCCCTGAGGGTGCGGTAATCGTCGAGGAGGTTCGACAGCACGATCTCGGGGGCGTCGGCGGGGAGCCCGGCGATCTCCTCCCTCACGACCTCGCGCTTCGGAAAGCCGCCCTGGACCTCGCGGATGTCCTCCTTGAGGCGCCGCACCATCACGTCCTCGAGGTCCTTCTCTCCGCGCACCCTGACCCCGCGCGTGAAGCGGTACGGGTCGAGCAGTTCGAGCAGCGTGGAGAAGCTGTTCGAGTGGCCGTTGTGCGGCGTCGCCGAGAGGAACAGCTTGTGCTCGAAGCGCGGCCCCAGATCGCGGATGGCGCGCGTGAACTTGGTCTCGATGCCGTAGCGCCCGCCACTCGAAGGCGCCGCGTGATGAGCCTCGTCGAGGATCAGCAGGCTGCCGGGCAGCATCTCGCCGAGCCACTCGCGCAGCGGATCGGCGTACGTCGGGTCGATGAGGAGGTTGTGCGACACCAGAAAGCGGCTGTGCGTGCGCCACGGGTTCACGCCGAAGCCGCGCTCGCGACGCACGGTGGTCAGGTAGGCACGATCGAGCACCTCGAACACCAGCCCGAAGCGCTCCTCCAGCTCCCCTTTCCACTGCTCGATCACGGACGGCGGCGCCGCGACCACGATCGTCTTGGCCTTCTTGCGCAGCAGCAGCTCGCGGGCGATAAGGCCGGCTTCGATGGTCTTGCCGAGGCCGGTGTCGTCGGCGATGAAGAGGTTCACCCGCGGCAGCAGTAGCGCCTTGCGCAGCGGCTCCATCTGGTAAGCGTCGATCTTGATGCCGGCGCGAAACGGCGCCTGGAAGAGGTTCGGGTCGGTGGCCGTGACGGAGCTCCAGCGCAGCGTGTGCAGAAACGCCGCGAACCGGCGCGGGTCGTCGAAGCCCCGCGCGGCAATGTCGTCCCAGCCCTCGTCCTCGAGGATCAGACGGTCGGGCTCGTAGTCCCAGTAGACCTGGAGGGCCTGGCCCTGAGCGTCGTCGTCGGCGCAGGCCAGGGTGATGACGGGCGAGTGGCCGGGCTCGAGGGCGAATTCGACCTCGTCGACGAGCCAGCGGCGCGAGCGCACGAGCACGAGCTCGCCCACTTCTGGCAGGCGCTCTGGAAGCAGCTGACCTGAGTGCACCGCGCCCATCCCCGTGAGCCGTCCAAGTCCTCGTGGCGGGTAGCGGTGTCGGTTACTGACCGGCTGCCGCCGGCGGGTCGACGTCTGTAGCCCCTCCGCGAAGTCGCCGGCCCCCACCCTCGGGGCCGCGTTTCAGAGCCTACCGGAAAGGGGTGACGGAAGGGAGGGCGGGCGCCGCGGACAGACGATCGATTGTCCACCTTTCGCCGGCCCAGAAGGCTTGCGCGGAGCCTGCCCAGGGGAGATAAAATACGACATCATCCCCGGTGGGCTACTCACCGGGTCCTCAGGGGCTACGGCCCCTGAGCCTGTTTAAGGGGTTCGCATGCCGGATCGCGCTGCGCTTGTCGTTGACGGCTTCAACCTCTATCACTCGATTCGCGACATCGAGCGCGACGCGGGGTTGAACTGCCGCTGGCTCAATGTGTGGTCACTCTGCGAGTCGCTCGTCAGCAGGCGAATTGGTTCAGCATGACCATCCCCGTCGCTCAGGCGCCTGTGAGCCGCGAAGGGGGTGCCGGGCGGGTGCACCACCGGCAGCGCTCCCGGCGAGCGGGCGGTTGCGGCGACCGCGGCCGCGACGGGCGACGCCGCGCCATATCCGCCTTCTCGCCGCTCGTCGATCCCGAGGCCGCACGCATCACCGGAAGGGGACGGTCATGCGGCCCAGACGTCCGGCGAGCTGATCTGCTGTGCTTCAGATCCTGGTGAGCAGCTTGTCGTACTCGCTATGAGGCCCGACCCAGAACCACACGACAAGCCCCTCCCGCAGAACGCCGACGGCCCGCCAGTCGAGGTCGATCCTGACGGAGTAGACCGGGAGAGCCGCGTGCACCTTCTTGAACCGAAGCGACGGATGGTCGGGGTTTGCCGTCCACATGAGGAACGCAGCATGCGCCTTATCCGTGACGGCGGGAGGCGCCGCCTGGAGAAGGTCGCGAAACTGCCGGGTCGTGCGCGACTGCACGCCCTACAGCGGCTTCGTCTGACCCGCGGCGTGCTCGGCCAGCGCCTCTTCGGCGAGACTGGCGAGAAGACCCTGGGACTCCGCGAAGGACGCCGACCAACGCTCTTCGGAGGCGAGCTCCTCCAGGACGAGCGCAGCCACGGCGTCCTGCTCAGATGCCGGGAGCTTGGCGATTTCGCTGAGGGCCTTATCGAGGAGCTGCGTCATGGTCCATCCGTTCTCGCCGCTCTGTGATTCTACTCGCCGCCTCCGATACGGTCCAACGCTGGGCGCAGTATCGGCATGAGGCAGCCGGGCCGGTGTGGCCGGCGCTCTTCTCGAGGTCCGGCCTTGCGAGGGACGCGGCAGCTCCGGCCAGGACGGCGCACGTCCCGCTGGCGACGGCGCAGATGTGGTCGCGGGCGGCGGCTTGCCCGCCGCCGGAGGAGAGCCACATGCCGATTCACTCGAAACCGTTGAGAGTACGTCCAACGGTATCTTTGGAACTACCGTTCGAAGTCCCGTTCGGCGCCTGGGGGTCGACCGGCCGGCGCTCAACGGGGCCTGTCTGCGAAGAAAGACGGCGCCGCGACCACGTCCCACTGCTCAAGGCCACGGCGGGTTTCGTCGTCCGAGGCGGATTCCGGCGCCGGCCGCCCGAGGCCGTAGTGCTTGCGGCATGCTTGCACAGTGCATCGCACGGGCGCGCACTTGCCTCGGTGATGTGCCGTGGCCTCCGTGACCATCAGACGACTCCCCGACGATCTCCTGGCGCGCATCAAGGCGGCGGCGGCCGCGCACGGGCGCTCGCTCGAGCAGGAGCTGCGGGAGTCGCTCGCGGCGCGCTACCCCACCCGTGACAAAGTGCTCGTCGCGATCAGGGAACGCTGGGCAGGGCTGCCCGAGGTGAGCCCAGAGCGCATCGACTCCTGGGTCGACTCCTGGGTCGACTCCTGGGTCGACTCCTGGGTCGACACCGGGCGGGACGAGACCGGGCGGGACTGACCAGCGTGATCGTCGACACCAACGTGATCGCCTATGCCGTCCGGGGGCCGGAGGAACACCGCGAGCAAGCGTGGCAGGCGCTCGCGGAGGTCGACTCGGTGGTGGTGCCGGATCTGTTCTTCGCGGAGTACGGCAACGTCGTCCGGCAATGGGCGCGGAGGCTGGCGCCTGGAGTCGCCGAGCTCCTCGGCGCGCTCGATCACGCCGAGGCGCTCGTCGAGCGCGTGGCGCCCACCGAGGCACTCTGGCGGGCCGCCGTGAGCCTGGCGCTGCGCCATGACCACGCCGTCTACGACGCCGTGTTCGTCGCCGCCGCGGAGCGGCTCGGCACGAAGCTTCTCACCTTCGACCGCGCGCTGCTTGCGAGCTTCCCCGATCTCACCCGGGACGGCCGGGGCTGAAGACACCGCGGGCTCGCGTCCCGTCCCGTGGGGCGACGGGTCGCTGCCGCAAGCCTTGTCAAGGGGACAGCGCTGGTTTACGGTTGAGAAGGTCTGAAAACCCGCGAGCGGCCGCGTCGATGGCATGGAGCGACGCGTGACACGCGGCACGATCGCGGTCCGGAGAGGGAGGACGAATGAACGGGTTCCATCTTGAACGGCGGGCGGGAGTCGCGGGCGTCATGGCGGCTGTCGCGTTGGCGCTGGCCGTCGCCTGTCTGCCGCTGCTGGCCGGGGACGGGCCGGCGGCGGCCGAAGGGCTCCGCGCCGCCGGCCACGGTTCGGCGGCTCGCGAGACCACCACTACCGAGTCGGTGCTCACACTGCGCACCGCCGGCGACCACGACGCCCTGTGGCTCCTGCCGCCCGCCGGCGGCGCGGCGACGGCGGCGGGGGTTCTGCCCGGCGTCGCCGAAAACGCCGCCGTCTCGCCTGACGGCTCCACCGTCGCCTACTTGCCGGTCCTGGGCGAGCCGTCCGTATGGATCGGCTACGGCCCGCTCGCGCCCAGGACGATCCCGCTGCAGGCGGCCGGCATCAAGACGCTGACCAGCATGACGTGGATCGCGCTGGACGAACTGCTGATCTCGGGGTCGAAGAAGGCCAACGACTTCGGCGGGTACAACGACCGCCTCTACACGGTGGACGTCACGACCGGCGCCGTCGCCCCGTTCCGCGGCCTCAGCGGCACGGAGCCCAACGCCTCCTTCGACACCGGCAAGATCGTCTACGTGCAGTTCAAGAAGCTCGACAACGGCAGCGTCAAGAACGACCACACCCCGAAGTACCGGGAGAGCCTCATGCTGACCAGCGTGAGTGGGACAGGCGCCAGCCGTGCGCTCGGCGCGGAGGAGTACCGCCCGCTGGCCGACTACAGGGCGTACTCGTCGCCGCAGATCGCGGCCGGCGGAGTGTGGATCATCGCCGGGCAGACCGGCAGCGACGTGCGCGTCACGTACAACATCTACTACGTCGACGACGACTCCTGGGAGACGTGGCTGACGATGCTGCAGCCCACGCCCCAGGCGGCCGCGTGGTCTCCAGACAGCCCGATGGTCGCCTTCGGGGGCGCCCCGACTGGCCCCGGCGACGCGCTGGGCTGTGTGTACGTCGCGGACGTCGCCGGGGGGTCGCTCGGGAGGACATCGTTCGACCTCATCTCCCGGGCCTCGGCCGGGTGGGTGATAGATGTCGCCTGGTCGGAGGGTACCAAGCTGGTGGTCGACGCCATGAGCTCCAGCGCGAACCTGGGCGACTCAACGGAGCTGCAAGTTCTGGTGCTGGACGCTGCCGACCTCAGCAAGCTCACGGACCTCGGCGAGGGACACCTCTCGGTGTGGGTGAGGTAGGCCGCGAAGGCCGGGCGGCGGCTTCTCAGGGATGCTTCGCCTGAGAAGCCGCCGCCCGTGGGTGAAAATCCACCACGACGCCGTTGATTTTCACCTAAGCACGGCGTAGTCTTCTGCAATGATCGAGCGCCGCCTCAGCGCCGTTGTGCGGGAAGCTCTGGCCACTCACCCGGTGGTCTTTCTGCGTGGCGCTCGCCAGACGGGCAAGACGACGCTCGTGTCGGCGCTCGCCGCACAGGGTCACAGCGCCACATACCTCACGCTCGACGACCCCGACACGCTGGCTGCGGCCAGCGCCGATCCGGCCGGCTTCGTCGCC
>Ga0247842_10000389_pt1 | contig 94124 bp, 87 predicted proteins | sample LaCruzMarch2015__3_FD_192411 | JGI IMG/M metagenome (GOLD analysis project Ga0247842, IMG submission 192411) | Freshwater microbial communities from meromictic Lake La Cruz, Castile-La Mancha, Spain - LaCruzMarch2015_19m | ecosystem: Environmental > Aquatic > Freshwater > Lake | place: Spain... | reverse complement strand
TCCGAAACCTGGGAGACCGGCAAAACCTACCTCTCCCTCAACTAACAAAAACCAACCCGAAAACTACAAAAACAACCACCTTCAGAAAAAAACATCAGCCTTTTTACAGAAAAAACTTTGCGCGGCCCCTACGCGCATCAGACAGGCGTTTTGGAACTGCCGACTTGAGGTTTGTTTGGGACAGTTTGGGACAAAAAAACTGCCGAAAGTGCCCCAAACTGCCGATCTTTGGCTTTACCCTCATCCGCCCGCAGCGCCTTTGTAGAGGCTGTTTAGAGGGAGAAAATGCCATTTTGAAAATGGCAGCGCGTACGGGATTTGAACCCGTGCACCAGCCTTGAGAGGGCTGTGTCCTAACCCCTAGACGAACGCGCCGTGTGAACCCAAAAGCCTAGCACCAGTGAGGGGGCTGGCAAGCATGGAAAATTCTGCTTTAGTGGGTGCATGGTGGTTTTTATCAAGCCGTGGTGTCCTTGGTGCATTGAGGCGATCGAGTGGATGAAAGCGCGCGAACTGGAGTTCCGGGCGGTCGACATTTTGAGCGATCCGGAAGCCTATGCGCGGATGCGGACGATCTCCGGCCAGTCGCTGACTCCAACTTTGGAGATGGAGAACGGCGACGTCTTGGCGGACTTCGACGTCGGACAACTGGAAAAGTTTCTTGAATCCCGGGGGTGCCTGTGATTTCTGATATTCTTCTAGTCGTTGCATGCGGTTTTATGGCTGCCGCTTTGCGGTCATTCCGGCATCCCCTGATGTTTCGCCTCGGCGCATTTGGAATGGTCCTGACCTCATTCTTGGCTGGCTGGCTCCTGGGCGGGAGCCTCGCGCTTGGGTTCGTTTTTGCGTCGACTTGGTTTTTGCTCCCATGGCTGGAGATCCTGACGCGTGTCCGGCGGCTGCGGATGCCGATCGACCGTCAGCTGGAGTTGACTCCACCGCCTGCGCGCTCGGTCTTCCCAACATTTTCCGAACTCACGGAGGAAATGGAATCCCATGCATTTGTCCATGTCGAGGATGTCGGGTGGAGCCACGATGAAACGCGGCAGTTTATCAGAATTTTTCAACAACCCGAGTCCCGCACACTCGGGGCGATCTGCCTGATCGAGCAGCAGGAATTTGCATTTTACTATTTGAGCCTGACCTCGCGAACCGCCGACGGTCGCACATTTCTGACGTGGAATTACCCTTTTGCTTACGGATTAAGGATTCCGCCGGATGTCCAGTTGAACCGGGTGGCCGGGGATGGGACGATTGGAGAGTTGGCGTCCGCCCATGCAGCCTTTCTGTCGCGATGTGAAATCGATACGGCAGCCCTGCGCGAACCTTCGAGTGCTACGGCAAGGGTCGAGATGCAGGCCGAATTGCGACACCAGTTGGATCACAATCTGGCTTGCGGATTGCTCGAACGGGATGGGCCGGATTTGATCCGCTACTCGATGCGGGGCATGTTTTTCTTGTGGTTCCAGTTCCTTCGGGATTTTGTTCGGATCTCATGAACATTGCCCGCTCGATCGATCACACGCTCCTGAAGCCAGACGCTACCCGGGAGGAGATTCTAAAACTTTGCGAGGAGGCAAGAGAGCATGGCTTCTTCAGCGTGTGCGTGAATAGCTCGCGCGTGGCGCTGGCGGCTGGTGCGTTGAACGGATCGGGCGTGGCCGTGGCGGCAGTCACCGGGTTTCCGCTCGGGGCGATGAGCGCGGAGGCGAAGGCCTTTGAGACGAAGCTCGCAGTGGCCGCAGGTGCTTCCGAGATCGATACGGTGATCGCCATCGGGGCGTTGAAGGATGGAGATTCCGACTACGTGCTGGCTGACCTCCGCGGGGTTGTGGCAGCCGCCGGCACCGCGATAGTCAAAGTCATTTTTGAGACATGCCTGCTCAACAAAAGCGAGATCATCACTGCCTGCCAGCTTTCTGTTGAGGCCGGAGCGGCCTTTGTGAAGACATCGACCGGGTTTAGTTCCGGCGGGGCAACGGTCGAGGCCGTGCAATGGATGGCTGCCGCCGTGGCGGGACGCTGCGAGGTCAAGGCATCCGGGGGAATCCGGGACCTCGAATCCGCCCAAGCCATGCTGGCCGCAGGTGCCACCCGCCTCGGAACTTCGAATGGCATTAAAATCGTGAATGGTGAGAAGGCGACGGAGGGGTATTAGGATCGGGCGGCCGCACAATCAGAGATTGCCCGTCAGACTGCGGGGAACTACTACAGGAACGGAGGAGTATTTATGAAGCCATCGTTAGGGGAGACAAGGACAGTCATCGGGACGAGGCATGCGCTCATTGCCGAGGATGGGCACGTCCCATCTGCTCTGCCGAATTTCCATGGAGCGGTTCCGTTCATTCTCATCGGACCGCCACTCAGCTATTCCTTTGCGCAGATTTTGATTCGCTTCAGCGACGGTGGCCGCGCCCTTTTCCCTGCAGATGGCACGGAGACCGCGGTCTTTGTCCAATCGGGCAAATGCACGGCTGAGGCCGGTTCGATCAAGAATGAACTGGAAGCCGGTGGCTTCGCGTTTTGCCCTGCGGGGACCCGGTTTTCTATCGAATCGGCGGATGCCGTCGTCACATGCTTCCGAAAAAATTATGTGCCGCAGGGTCAGCCCCCCGAACCGTGTTTCGGCCATGCGGCCGATGTCGAGGGACTTCCCTTTCTCGGTGATCCGAGGGCATGCCTGAAGACCTTGCTTCCTGACGACATGCGGTTCGATCTTGCCATGAATGTCTTCACCTTTAAGCCGGGCGCAACGCTTCCCTTTGTGGAAACCCACATCATGGAACACGGCCTACTCATGCTCGGCGGGCAGGGAGTTTACCGGCTCGACGACAAAACCTACGAGGTGCGAGCCGGTGACGCGATTTGGATGGCGCCTTGGTGTCCCCAATGGTTCGAGGCGACTGGCAGCGAGCCGGCCTCCTACCTCTACTACAAAGACGTGAACCGCCATCCGATCCTGCGATGAATATCCAGATCGGGAGACTGTCTGCCGAGATCGACGCTCTTGCGGGGTTCTCTACTCATCCGGCACCGGCCGTAACCCGCGTCCTTTTCAGTCCGGAAGACCTTCAAGCGCGCGCATGGCTGGTGGAGAAATGCCGGGCCGCTGGACTCGAAACACGCTTCGATGCCGTCGGAAATTTGTTTGCGCGGCGCGTCGGGAGCGTTCCATCCCTGCCGCCGATCGCAACCGGTTCCCACATCGATGCGATTCCCAATGCCGGGAAATTTGACGGAGTCGTCGGCGTGCTCGGGGCGCTTGAGGCGATTCGGGCGCTCGATGAATCCGGGATCCCACTCCGTCATTCCATTGAGTTGATCATGTTCACCGCGGAGGAACCGACGCGGTTCGGCATCGGATGCCTTGGAAGCCGCCTGCTCTCCGGCGCGCTCGACCCGGCGGCCGCAGACGCGATGACGGATGCCACCGGGCAAACTTTGTCGAAACTCCGCCAATCGGCCAGACTTGAGGGTGCGCTCGATTCCGTCCGGCTCGCCCAGAGCACTTACTCAGCGTTCATTGAGCTTCACATCGAGCAAGGTCCAATCCTCGAGCGTGACGGAATCGATATTGGGATCGTAGAAAAAATCGCGGCCCCGGCCGCGTTGCGCGTCCGGTTTCTCGGAGAGGGAGGCCATGCGGGAGCCGTGCTGATGCCTGATCGCCACGACGCCGGACTGGGAGCCGCCGAGACCGCCCTCGCAGTCGAACGCCGCGTGCTTGAGTCTGGCAGCGCCGACTGTGTCGGCACGACCGGCGTCTTGCGAATTCTTCCCGGAGCGATCAATTCCGTTCCTTGCGATGCCCTGATGGAGATCGACATTCGGGATACTCAGCTCACGTCACGCGACCGCGTTTTGCTCGAACTCGGTCACGACATCAAATCCATTGCCGACCGGCGCGGCTTGGACGTCACGGTGGAAACGATCAGCGCCGACCCGCCTGCCATCTGCGCGCCTGAAGTCGTCCTTGCCATTGAGGAGGCGGTTGCCGGCGAAGCTTTGACTTCGCGGCGGATGGTCAGCCGCGCCTACCACGACTCCCTGTTCCTCTCTCGAATCGCTCCCACGGCCATGATCTTTATTCCGTGCCACAGGGGATACAGCCACCGCCCTGATGAATTCAGCTCGCCTGAACAAATCGCCCGTGGAGTTGCGGTCTTAGGAGAGACTTTCCGACGTCTCGACTCTCTGTAGGGAAAATGCGAATCCCGCCTCGGGATTTTGCGATTAGAGCTCTTGGGCGTCCAAAAATCCCTCGAGCTGACGGATCCGGGTCGGGTGCCGCATTTTGCGGAGGGCTTTGGCCTCGATCTGCCGGATGCGCTCGCGGGTAACCTTAAACTGCCGACCGACCTCTTCAAGAGTCCGGCTGTAGCCATCCACGAGTCCGAAACGCTGTTCGAGCACTTGGCGCTCGCGCTCGGTAAGGGTCTCGAGAACGTCCTTGATTTTGTCCTTGAGGAGGACGATCGCAGCCATGTCGGCCGGATTATCTGCGCCCTTGTCCTCAATGAAATCGCCAAAGCTCGTATCGTCGCTGTCGCCCACGGGGGCTTGGAGCGAAATTGGTTGCTGGGCCATCTTGAGGACGGCCCGCACGCGCTCGACGGGAAGCTGGATCTCGTCCGAGATTTCCTCCGGGCTCGGCTCGCGGCCGTATTCTTGTACAAGCTGCTTTTGAACCCGGATCAACTTGTTGATCGTCTCGATCATGTGGACCGGGATGCGGATCGTGCGGGCCTGATCGGCAATCGAGCGGGTGATCGCTTGGCGGATCCACCATGTTGCGTAGGTTGAAAATTTGTAGCCGCGACGGTATTCGAATTTCTCGACCGCCTTCATCAATCCCATGTTGCCCTCTTGGATCAGATCGAGGAATGAAAGCCCGCGGTTCGTGTATTTCTTGGCAATCGAGATGACGAGCCGGAGATTCGCCTCCACCATCTCGGTCTTGGCCTTGAGTGCCTTTCGGTGCCATGCCTTGAGGTCGTGGTGGTGCACAGCCAGTTCTTCTGGGGTGAGCCAGAACCGGTTTTGCATGTCCCGCATCTCCTGCGCGAAGTGCCGGCGGGATTTCGGATTCGAATCCTTCGCATGCTTCTTGATCTCGTGCTGGAGAGTGTGGACCACCCTCAAATTATCGTCGGCGAGGAGAACAAAATCCTCGATGACCTTTTGTTTGTAGAAAAACTTCGGGTAGTGATTGCGCAGGTTAAGAAGCGTCCGCTCAAACGACTTTTGGGCCTGCGGCGAGGGCTTCGGCTTGGAAAAGTGCGTGCTGTAAATTTTTGAAACCGTGTCGATCTGGCGCTTGACCTGCTGGCACAGGCGGGGGAGGGCCTTCATGTAGCGCTCGCGGCTTTCGATCTTCTTGTCAAGGATCACGCGGTCGAAGCGCTCGCGCTGATCGATCAGCTTCTGGGCGAGGTCGAGATGTGCCCGCGCGATGAATCCGAAGCGGTAGAGGGTCTCCTGCACCTTGATCTCGGCTTCCTCGATGCGCTTTGAAATTTCGACTTCCTGTTCCCTGGTGAGCAACGGAACTTGGCCCATTTGCTTGAGATACATGCGGACCGGGTCATCGAGGATGTCGAGTTTTGAGTCGGTCTTTTCTTCTTTCTCCTCCTCATCATCGGAGTCTTTTCGAACGTCTTTGACGCGGTCCACGTCCGACGAATCAATGATTTCAATCTCGACGGCGCGGAGTTGTCCGATGATGGAATCGAGGTGCTCCGGTTCCGTCACGCCCTCGGGCAGATGCTCATCGAGATCGTCAAACGTGACGTATCCCTGCTCCTTGGCCAGCTTGATGAGCTCGCGGACTTTTTCCTGGATGAGCTTCTGGAGATCTTGCGGCGAGGCCGGGGAAAGAACAGTTGGGAAAGACTTTGGCAGCTTCGAAACTTTCGGAGTCGGGGCGGCTGCAGGCTTGGCCACGGCCTTGGGCTTTGCCACGGCTTTCGGCTTGGCCGGGTTCGGCGACTTGCCAGTCGGCTTCGCTTTTGGAGTGGAACGTGCCACCGCAGCTTTTTTAGGAGCCGCCACCTTTTTGGCAGGTTTGACCTGTTTGGCGGTGGCTGACTTTTTGCCAGAAGGACTGACTTTGACTTTTGACAATTTGGGTTTGGTTTTCAAGCAGCTTACCGTGAATCCTCTTACGAGGGCCGAAAAACATCCGCCACCCTGATTTTAAGGTCAAGGATTTGTTTTTGTATTTTTGAGCGGTCCTCTGAAGAGATGCCCGCCTGGCCGAGGCTATTTTTCAGCCCCTCCATCTTTTCCTTGAGTCTTTGGACGAGGAGTCCGGTCCAAATTTGCTGCGCCCGGCTTAGCGGCTCGTCGAGCGGATGACGGGTATCCAGCGCCGAAAGCGTTCTCTCTGCAGCCTCTCCGATCTCCGAGACAACGGAGGTCAGAACCCCGCTCTCGGACTCCTCCGAGGGCACTCTCACGATCGAATCGAGCAAGCGACCGCCGGGCTCGATTTCCGCCGCCGGCGGCTGCGTGACGAGCCACGTCCTCACAGCTCCGTCGATCAATGCCAACCGGCAGAGCATGGCGAGGCCTTGGGAAAGCGGAATGGATTCCATGCGCGGAACAGGTTCCGACCGGCGCACTTCGCCCGGATCCGGTGCCGGAGCCTTCATCGCGAGGCGGATCGATTCCCGCGGGATCGCAAGATCTGTCGTGAGCGTGACCACCAGCGAATCTCTCATGGCAGCATCCGAAACCAGCGCGAGTGGTGGACCGAGACGCTTGACGAGTTTGGCAACGCCCGCCGCGTCGCCGAGTTCGCCATTCGCCTTGGCTCGATCGACCGAGTGCCGGAAGAAATTCTTCGAAGTTCCGACGAGTTCCACAAACGCCTCGGCGCCTCGCGAGCGGATGAAGGAATCCGGATCCTCGCCCGCTGGAAGCTCAACGACTTTCACATCGAGCCCATTGGAGAGCAGCGCAGGAAGCGACCGGGCTACCGCTTGCTGACCCGCGTTATCCGAGTCGAAGCAGAGCAACACCGTCTCGACAAAACGACTGAGGAGCCGGGCCTGATCGGTCGTGAATGCGGTCCCTTGGGGCGCGATGACATTGCGCACGCCGGCCTCGAACGCCGAAATCAAATCCAACTGACCCTCGCAGACGATGGCTGATTTTTTGTCGATCAGGTCGCGTTTTGTTTTGTCGAGCCCATAGAGCACACGACCCTTCGTGAAGAGCGGCGTCTCCGGTGAGTTCACATATTTCGCCGCCTTCGCCGCCGGGTCCAAGACGCGGCCACTGAATGCCACAACCTCGCCGTAATCGTTGCGGATCGGAAACATCACGCGATCTCGAAATCGGCTGTAAACTTTCCCGCCTTCCTCCTCGTCTTTTGCCGAAGCGAGCCCGCTCTGCGTGATTTCTTCAGGTGTGAACTTTCGTTCGCGGAGGTGCGCAAGAACGGCATCCCACGAGTCCGGCGCATAGCCGAGCTGCCACGACTTCGCGACGTCAGAGCCAATCCCGCGGGACTTCAAATACCCTCTCGCCGTCTCGCCCTCGGGAGCCTTCAACAATTTGCGGTGAAACCACTCCGCCGCCTCCCCATGGAGGGCCAGCAAGCGCTGCCGGAGCCCGCGCTGGCGGTCATCATCCGGCCCACCCGCCTCCTCGATCACCGGCACGCCCGCCCGCTGCCCAAGCCTTTTCACAGCGGTCGGAAAATCAATGTGCTCGTAGTCCATCACAAAGCGGAGCACTCCCCCACCCGCCCCACACCCAAAACAATGGAACGACTGCCGGGCCGGGTTAACATGAAATGAAGGCGACTTCTCGCGGTGGAAAGGGCAAATGGCCCGGAAGCTTGTTCCCGCGCGCTTCAGCGGAAAATACGAGCCGATCACATCAACGATGTCATTCGCCTCCGCGACCCGCTGGATGGTTTCCTCGGAGATCAGTCCCACGGCAACAGGCTAGTTCGCGACGTCGACATGGGCGAACCCGGGCGACACTTGAATCTCGCAATTCAATCCGGCGTTCATGCCGCCGCCTTCAACGGATCGGTCGTCTTGATGATAGGAAGAAAAAACGGCTCTCCAATGACCTCGTCCAGTTCCGCGACGTCCTTGAGAGCGCTCTCCAGGTTGCCGCGAACGGTTGGCCCGCATGTGAGCACGAGCTCGGCTGTCTCGGCCGCGTCATCCGCCTCGGGCTGGAAGACGCTCCCAATATTGATCGCGTGACGGCTCAGCTCCTTGGAGACCAAAGCCAATGTGCCCGGTGAATTTTTTACCTCGAGACGGAGGTAAAATTTCTCGCGTAATTTCTTTTTCGTCGAGACTTTCGGGGCGTCCCCGCCTTTCACCGTAGGCCAGAGAACGGATTTTCCCCGGAGGAAGTTGACCAGGTCGCTGTAAATCGCCATCGCCGTCGGCTCCGCCCCAGCCCCCTCGGCGATCATCCCCTGAAGGCCACGAAAACGGTCATCGACTTCGATCGCGTTGTTGATCCCACGCGCGCGGCTGAGAAGATCCTCACGCGGGATCAGGCAGGCCCCGACCTGCGATTCGAGCTTCCCTTCGCCGTTCAGCTGGGTCTCTCCAACGAGCTTGATCTTGTAGCCGAGCTCGCCCGCCATCTTGACATCGCGCTTCTGCACATGGCGGATCCCAGACGTATGAATTTCGCTCTCGTCCACAAAAACCCCGAAGGCGAGATTCGTCAGCAGGACCAGCTTGTGGAGAGTATCAAATCCATCCACATCCGCACTCGGGTCCATTTCCGCGTAGCCAGCCTCCTGCGCTTCCTTCAGGACAAACTCAAAATCCAAATCCTCCTCTTCCATCCGGGTGAGGATGTAGTTCGAGGTTCCGTTAAAAACCCCGCGGAGCGAGCGGACCATGACCGAATTCGCAACGGACTCAGCCAGCTGATGAGCGCCCGTGATCGCGGCAGAGTATCCGAGATACCGATCATGTTCCTTCGCCCTCGTCGCAATCTCATCGCCGCTTTTGGCCATGAGCGCCTTGTTGGCCGTGATGACGGCTTTTCCAGACTTCAGAGCCGCGAGAATGTAATCCTTGGCAGGCTCGATGCCCCCCATGACCTCGATCACGATGTCGACACCCTCATCTTTCGTGATCGTGCTGATGTCTTTCGCGAACATCGCCTCTGGGATATCCGCATACTTTGGATTCTTCGGGTTCCGCACCAAGATGTGTCTCACCTTGAAGTCCACACCATGTTTCTGCTGGATCGGGAAGGCCGCCTTGGAATGCAAAAGGTCGTAGACTCCGCGGCCGACCGTGCCGAATCCCAATAACGCTACTCCGTATGTCGTGCTGCTCATGAATTGATTTGCATTTCTGTTTCTCCGATTCCCGCCGAGTGAGATGTCTGGCTCGACCGAGCATCCGGAGGGCTATCAGACTACGCGTCTGTTCAGTAGCAGGGTTCCGCGAAAAATCAATGCTTTCGATCGAACCCACACGCCCGCGAGATGCGGAAGAATGGGTTCAGTTCGGCCACTCGGACATCCGCTTGACGGCCTCGATGCGCCGCCAGAGGTCCGGGTTGTCAGGCGGTTCTGTTGCCTTCAGATAGGCGATATACCGATCGGGGGATCTCCAAACGACAAACGTCTTCTGCTTCGGGGCCACGGACGTGCGTTCGCCGGAGGACTTGGTCGGACCACTCCAGACCGCCACGCCAATCAGCCCGGCCACGATAATGATCAGGAGTACCCAAGCAGACGCCTTCATCGCAGGGAGATGGCTACGAAATTTCGGACATTCATCTGGGCACTAGTGGACACCCGATTGGCTCTCAGGTCAATGCCCCCGAAGTTTGCCTGAGGCAGGCTTCGACTACTCACCCGGAAGCGGACGAGGAAAGAACGACTGGAGTTCCGGACGGGCAGCATATGAGGAGATCGGCGGTTGTTCGAGCAGCTTTGCGAACGTTGCTGAAGGGAGGCGCGCCTTGGCGGCGTGTAAGAAACTGGCTCCGTTGCCAAACTGGCCGGCCGCCAACTCCAGTGCAGCCGCAGCGAAGGCAAATCCCGCAAGGCCGTTCTCCGGGCTCAATTCCAAGGCCGTTGTCACCTCTGTCCGCACGCCGGCCGCATCGCCTGCCTGGAGCCGGGCGAGGAGGTAGCGATTCTCGATATAAACATCATCCGGAGCGAGTTCGCGCGCCCGCTTGAGAAGCGCGACAGCCTCGACCGCCCTCCCGGTCGCTGCCTCGACGCTGGCGAGATTGGCGAGATCTTCCGTGGTGTTCGGCGAGAGCCTGAGGGCCTCCTGGAACTTGGCCAAGGCGGTGGCTGTGTCTCCGCGTTTCCAAGCAATTTTTCCCGAGAGCCGATTCATGAGAAGGTCGGCCTCGCTCAGAGCCTTTGATGCCTCATCCAGTTGCCCGTCGGCCAAGAGTTGCGCCGCTTTTTCTACCACGCCCCGGACCGGAGCCTGGAGGACGGCCGGCGGGGAAATGTTCGTCGAGGGTGAAGAAAGGGCGAGCGCATCCTCGGTTTGATTCCGTATGTAAGTCGCGTAGGAGAGAGCCCCAACGGCTATGGCTGCGACAAGCACAACGACGGCGCTGATAAGAACCATGCGGCGCTCTTGATGAAACCGCAGATCGACCCACCACGGAGAATTGAACATGTTTTGGAGGTTGGCAGAAGGAAGAGTCCTCTGCCAATTCGTTTCCGGCAAGGCTACAATTTCGGTCGTGCAGCCATCGCTCAGAGATCCCCGTCCGGTTCAGTTTCTCCCGGGATCGTCAGGTGCCTCGGAGAGCAAGTGCAGGAGCGGACCGGAATGGCGCATCAGGTTTCGCCAAGCCGGCACCGGATTTTGCATCTCGATCAGTTCCCTTGTCGGCGGGATCACGATCCATGAGTCGCTGTCAATTTCGCTCTCAAGCTGCCCGGCACTCCAGCCCGAGTATCCGACAAACGCACGGAGCCCGTCGCGCCATTCGCGTTCGATCACATCGGCTCCGCCCGTCCCGACAAATAGGCGAAATGCCACGGCCGCAGGGTTCTTGCGCCATTGGAGGCTGGTCAGCACCAACCGAGTCGGCTCGACCGGCCCGCCGAAATGGACCGGGACATTCTCAAGGCCTCCCCCCTCCGGCATTGCCTCATCGAGCGGGCGGTTCAAAATAAATCCCGTCGCGCCCTCCGCCTCACAATGCTGGGAGAGAAAAATAATCGTCCGCCGAAAATTCGGATCCCTCAGCGTCGGATGGGCGACGAGCAGGGACCCGGTCAGGTTCTCGCGACAAGACATACCAGTGTCTCTAACACACAGCCGCGCCGTCGCGCAAAAGTTCCCTGCGATGATTTTGAAACCCCGCAGGTGCTCGGCGAGGGGGCTGGTTTACCGGATCGTCGCCGTGCCCCGGATGAGGTTGAATGCCGGTGTCGCCATCAAAGTTGTCACCACCGCCATGACGACCATCATCGTAAAGAGAGTGGGAGTGATGATCCCGCGCTCGAGTCCGATATTCAGAATAATGAGTTCCATGAGCCCCCGGGCATTCATCAGAGCGCCGATCGCGAGCGCCTCGCGAGGAAGTTCTCCATGCCACCAAGCTGCCGCCGCACACGCCACGCCCTTGCCGAGAATCGCAAGGGCCAAGAGGATCAGCGTGACCCCCAAAAGCTGCGGGGCGATGATGAGCCCGATCTTCGTATTCAGCCCGGAGTAGACGAAAAACAAAGGCAACAAAAACGCCGTCGTCATTTTCTCAAGATGCTGGTGCAGGGCCTTCGCAAAAAATCCCTTCGGAACTGCAACCCCCAACACAAAGGCCCCGAAGACCGCGTAGATTCCAATCACGTCGGTAAACCATGCGCCAACCATCACCAGCGAGAGCGTCGCGCCGAGCATCGCATGGCTCATCTCGCCCGCTGCCTCGCATTTGCGCGCCATCATGCGCAGGAGCGGCGCCCCCGCGAACCTCACGACCACCGCATAAGCGACACCGCCACCGATCGCCACCATGGCAATCGTCGGATCTCCCGCAAAGCTTGCCAAGACGATCGCCAACACGCACCACGCCGCCGCATCATCAATCGATCCTGCCGCCAAGGCGAGGGTGCCGAGCGATGTTCCCGTCAGACCCCGCTCGTAGATGATCCTCGCCAACATCGGGAATGCCGTGATCGCCATCGCCGCCCCCATGAACAGCATTCCCTCCAAAGCGCTTGTGTCGGCGGAGAAAAGCGGCCAATGCGGTGCCAGAAACCATGCCGCTCCAGCCCCCAGAATGAACGGCGTCAAGATCCCGGAAATCGACACGGCAGCCGCACTCCGTAGGCGTTTGCGAATCAGACCGACATCGAACTCGACTCCAATCAAAAACATGTAAACCACCAACCCCACCTGACAGACCGAGAACAAAACCGGCTTCGTATCCGCCGGAAACAGCGCGGCCTGCCAGCCGGGAGCGAGCGCCCCAAAAACAGACGGCCCCAAGACGACACCTGCAATCATCTCTCCGACAACCTGAGGCTGCCCGACGCGCTGCGCAAGCCAACCAACCATGCGGCAGACGCAGAGGATGATCGCGAGCTGGAGAAAAAACTGGATGGAAATCTGAAATGGGGACACAGGCTAGGTGGCTTGGAGATCCTCCTTTGTGCCCGTCCCGGGGAGCTTCGGGAATCCCAATTTTCTCGCCATGCCGGAAGCACCGGACCGCGTGGGCTTGACCACTCCGGTGCGTTCCCATAAATTTCCCCAATGAAGACGCCTCCATCGGGCGGATCTGCCGGGCGAGTTGTTCCCGGCTCGCGGGCGGCGACGCCACCGCCAAACTCTTTCCTGAAGTGAGACGACGTGAGTGACGCTTCCGCCGATCAAAGAGTCCACCGCCTGCAGATTCTGAAGCGGTTCGCGCAGCTCGCGAAGGCATTCTTCCTCTACGGCACGCGCCACGAGACGCGGGTGTTTGTGATCCTGCTGCTCGTTCTCAGCCTGGCGATCGGATTGGTGCAAGTGCTGGTGAGCTACGCCGGGAGAAATTTCATCACCTCGCTCACCCAGCGAGATACCGCCGGGTTTTACCGGAATCTTTGGATCTACATTGGCACGTTCGCCATCGCTGTTCCTGTCGCGGTCTACTATCGGTATTGCTCCGACCGGCTGGCACTCCTGTGGCGGCTTTGGTTGACCAATATCCTCGTCAGCCGATTTTTCTACAACCGCGCCTACTATCGGCTTCGCCATTCCGACCGCGTCGATAACCCTGACCAACGGATCTCGGAGGATGTCCGGTCTTTTACCACCGGCGTCCTCGGGTATCTGCTCACCCTCATCAATTCCGGAGTGACCCTGTTCGCATTTCTGGGCGTGCTTTTCACAATATCATGGAAACTTCCTGTCGTGTTGTTGCTCTATGCGGTCGCGGGGACCGGCATCTCGATTCTCATCGGCCGGCGCCTGGTCGGAATGTTTTTCCAACAATACCAGAAGGAAGCCGACTTCCGATATGCGCTCGTCCGGGTCCGTGACAATGCCGAGAGCATCGCGTTCTTCCGTGGGGAAAAACGCGAGCAAAGCGATCTCATGGCCCGGTTCGGCAACGTCGTGAGCAACACCATGAAGATCATTGGTTGGACCCGAACGCTCGGCTTCTTCACCAACGGCTACAACTACCTCGCCATGATCGTGCCGATGCTGATCCTTGGCCCGATGTTCATCCAAGGCCAAATCGAATACGGAGTCGTCACACAGGCTCAGGGTGCCTTTGCCCAAGTCCTGATGGCGGTCAGCGTGATCGTGCTCCAATTTGAGGGCCTGAGCACGTTTGCGGCCGCAATCAACCGCCTTGGAGATCTGTGGGATGAGCTCGATGAATACGACATCGAAGACTTCCAGGCCGATCGCGAGAAGACGATCTCCGTGAACGAAAACGTCCAAGGCCTGCACATCAACAACCTGACGACACAGACGCCCGACGGGGAGAAAGTGCTCACCCGCGGCCTGACGTTCACGCTGCCGCCGGGGAAAAGTGCTTTGATCATGGGCGAGAGCGGGACCGGCAAAAGCTCACTCCTCAGGACGATTGCCGGCCTCTGGCAGATCGGAAGCGGAACGATTGACCGACCGAATATCAACCATCTCATCTTCCTCCCCCAGCGCCCCTACATGTTGCAAGGCACACTGCGCGAGCAACTCGTCTACCCTCGAAGCGAGGACGGTGCCAACGACAGCCACATCATCGAGGCGCTGAACCGGGTCCATTTGACCGACGTCCTCGACCGCGTCGACGGTGATCTCGGAAGAGTCGAAGACTGGACAAACATCCTCTCGCTCGGTGAACAGCAACGGATTTGCTTCGCCCGGATCTTCCTGAACAAACCGCAGATTGCCTTCCTCGACGAGGCGACCAGCGCGCTCGATGAACAGAACGAACGGGCCATTTACCAGACTCTCATCGACACGGGCATCTCGTATGTCAGCGTCGGGCACCGGAGCACGCTCAAAAACTTCCACGACTTTCTCATCGTGCTCGGGCAGGACGGAGGATTCAAAATCTCGACTTTGAAAAAAGGCATTTCATAGAACCCGAGCCCCGTCTCGATAGATTCTCCCAAACGGGGTCATTCGCCTGGCGAGCGGATCAAAAATCGTGCCGAGCCCGTATTCTTCCCCGACCCGGTCGGCGAACCATGCATAGCGCTCCACAAACGGCAACCGCTCCAGCAAGGCCATGAGATCTTTGAGAAACCGCTCAGCCATCTCCGGAGTCGGCTTGCAGATTTGGGCCTGTCGCCACGCCGAGACATCGGCCGCGCCGCACTCGGTGAGCCAAACGGGCAGCCCGTATCTCCCGTGAGCCTCCCGGAGCATCTTCTCGATATTGGCCACAGCGTCGGGGTCGCTGATATCCGGATACCTGTGAAGGCAGACAAAATCCACCCTCAGCCCTCGCCTCCTCGCTTCAGGTAAAAATTCCTCCATCCACGTCGACGTCGCCGGGGCGGGCGTGCCAAGGCGCTGGCGGAGCGTCATCAACTGCGGCCACAGATCCAGGCACTCCTCGGGGGTCATGTTCGCTTGGCCGCACATGTCGGGTTCATTGAATCCGAGCACGTGGGTGGCCGCGCTCTCGTTGACAGCTGCCAAGTTCTCGGGAGTGACGTCGCCGGCATTCCAAAACATCGGAACAAACTCGACCCCGGGAACGGGAGCAATTTTCGCGCTCGGCCTCCAGTTGTAATACCATCCCAAGCGCAGCCGACGAAGTTCAGCAGGCGTCGTCATCGCGCTGCAGGACCCCAACCCCTTCTTCAAAGATCCGACTCTCGGGACGGACACACTCATGCGGCCCCTTGTTCGGCCCGCGACGTTTCTCCCGAGGTTCGCTCGTCGTGGGAATTTTTGTTGGCACGGGCTGCGAGAAGGTTTGCCCGGGCCTCGAGCCACTGCTCCTTGTCGCGTCCCTGCGGACATCCTTCTCGAAGCCAGATCCGATACGCGCAGAGGGCGATTTCTTCATCGGTTGGCTCCGGGGATTCTGGATGAGACGATTCCATTTTCCGGATTCACTACCACCGATGCCGACCCTGATAAATACAAAATGTCCGGGCCGGCCCGAAGAGTCGCCCTCAACGTCCCGATCGGACGACTTACGGAGAGATTTCCTGCAAACAGTCGGAATTTTTAATTGATCTCGAAGGTCACGGTGATTGACTCAGGTTGAGCTTGCCCGAGCTGTCATTAGATGGAACCTCCTCTCCCCAACCCGTCGCTTCGCTCGGGATTGGACATACTGATTGCCCTCACTCGAAGGCATCCACGCACCCTCGCCTGCATCATCGCGCTGGGATTCCTGTCAAGTTTGGTGAGTGCACCAACACCTTACCTTGCAAAGATCATTATCGACGATCTCATCTTCCGCGGGGGCGCGGCAGCATCGAGCGACGTGAGTTCCTTCTTCGGTGTCTCCCACACCATCTGGATGATCGCCGCCATCGTGCTCCTCGGCGTGTTGCTCAAGCTGCTCGGGAGCCTCCTCGGAGGTTGGCAGTGCCACTACATTTTAAAGATTACCCGGAATGCCCTCTACGAGGTGCGGCTCGACGTGGCGCTCCGATTGATGGGTGCCCGGCAGCAAGTTATTGAGAAGATTGAAGCCAGCCGCATCGCCTCGCGACTCGGGTTCGATGTGAACCAGATGGACGGGGCGATCTTTACGATCCTCCGGAATTTTCTCACGAGCATCTTCCTCGTCATCGTCGCCCTTGGATTCATGCTCTTCCTCAACGTCTGGCTGACGATCACCGTGCTGGCCACGATGCCGCTGACTGCCGCCCTCACCGTGTGGTCGTATCGAAAACTCCAGGCGTTCAATCGCGAGGAATCCGACCGCGTGGCAGACCTGACCGCCACAACGGCCGAAACATTTGGCGCCCTTCGCGTCATCCGCACGTTTGCCGCCGAGCCATTCTTTCTCGACCGGGTCCGCATGAAGTGCGAGGCGCTGCGCTACGAGGGGCTCCGGCACTGGACCCGCTTCCATGCGATCAATCTCCTGCTCGTCCTCCTCAGCAGCGTCGGGGGAGATATTTTTCTTCTGGTCGGCGGCATTCTCGCGATCGAGGGACAGATCACATTCGGTTCGTTTTTTGCCTTCTACGGTTATCAAGCCATGCTCTGGGGCCCCATCGGCACGCTGCTAAATGCCGGCCAGACACTTCAGGTTGGCATCGCGAGCGCCGAAAAAGTCGAGGTGCTCAACGAGACTGTCCAAGAACCATATCTGTCGCAGAAACACCCCTCCGAACCCGTCAAGTTCGAAGGGCGCATTCGCGCTGAAAATCTTTCTTTCTCCTACGACGGGCGCGAGCAGATCCTAAACGATGTCAGCTTCTCCATTGCTCCGGGAACAATGGTCGCGCTCGTCGGACAATCCGGTAGCGGCAAGACGACTCTGGCCAGCCTCCTGCTCGGGATGTATCTCCCGACCGGAGGAAAGCTCCTCGTCGATGATGTCGACATCCGGGATTGGGATCTCCGAGCGTTACGCGGCCAGACCGGAGCGGTCTTGCAGGAGGCGGCTATTTTCAATGCCTCGCTGCGGACGAATCTGTGTATGGGCCGCGAATACTCCGATGAAAGAATCTGGGCCGCGCTGGCCGGCGCACACATCGACGATTTCGTGCGCAGCTTGCCGGATCAACTCGAGGAAAGTGGCGGAATCAATGGCACCCGACTTTCCGGCGGGCAGAAGCAGCGCATTGCCATCGCCCGGGTTTTTCTCAAAAACCCATCCCTCCTCATTCTCGATGAGGCGACCAGCGCGCTGGATTCGGAGACAGAAAAGGCGATCCAGCGATCGTTCGACGCCTTGATGGCTGGACGAACATCGGTGGTCATTGCCCATCGCCTCTCGACCATTTATCAGGCCGACCAGATTCTTGTCCTGCACCAAGGCCGCCTCGTCGAGGCCGGGACCCATGAAGAACTCGTCGAGCGTCCCGAAGGCCACTACCGACACCTCTACGAAGCTCAGGTCGAAGGGATGATCCCGATGAGCGGCGCCACACGCAGACCATGGAGCCAGCGCAATAGATGAACCCCGAAGGCGACAACGATGCTTCCCGGCAGGTTCGCACGGCTTCGCCCCTGTGCACCGGGGATTTTCAAAAAACCGTTGGCGAACTTCCTCCGGCCATCCCGCCGAACTGGCTCCGATCCGGCCTTCTGGCTACTTGCGCTCTCGCCGGGCTCGTTACGCTGGGCGTTCTCACGAGCCCGATGGATGAATTTGTGACGGCACCGGGAGTTGTGCGACCATCGGATTTCACGCTCGTCTTCTCGCGGGTCGGCGGAATCTTGTCGGATGTGAATGTCACCGACGGGATGTGGGTCGAGGAGAAGGCCGTCTTGGCACGGTTTGACGACTGGGAGATTCAAAAACAGATCGCTCAAATCACTGGGGAAATCGAACAGGCGCAAGCCGAGCTCGACATCGCCCGCGCCTCGGTGCGCAAAATCGAAGCAGCGCCCGTTCCGCCGGAATTCCTTTTCAGCGGCCTCGAGATGGAACGCCAAAAGGAAGTGCAGGATATCCAGAAGGACTACTACAAGAGGCTCCAGAATCTTCAAAAAACCGGGGCCGCCTCGGGCACCGAACTCCTCAGCATCCGCCTCCAGATGATCGCCTCCGAGTCCCTTCTCAAACGGAGTCAACAGGCTAACGAACTCTTCACCGGCGGCTACGGCGATGCGGCCAAGGACGAAACGACTGCTCGCGAACGCATGATCGAGAGCCGCCTCAAATCGCTGCAACGGAGCCTCGCGGATGCCAACGAAGATCTTCGCCGCCTCGAGGTTGTTGCTCCAGAAAGCGGAACCATTCTTGCCACGGCCCGCCGCTATCCCGGCGAGAAGGTGAATGCAGGCGATGCGCTTTTTAAGGTGACCAAAAATTCCGAGTCCGAACTCCGCCTCTACGCGTCTCAGGATCGGGTGAACCTCATCGCGCCCGGCCAGCTCGTCAGGTTTCGAAGCAATAACAACCCCGACCGCCTAGCCCCGCTTGCAACCGGCCGCGTGACGGCGGTGGCGAGCGATCGCGACCTGGAAGCCGATCCCGACGCCGGGGGCACCGCCAGTGCCTACCGAGTTTCCGTGGCGATCGAGAAGGCCCCGTATGAACTCGCGGTCGGCGCCACGGTCGAAGCAGAAATCATCATCGCCCGCCGCCCGTTCTGGCGTCTGCTCCTAATGAAATCCACAGACACGATGTAGCCGAGACGGAACGCTGGTGCTCCCAGCGCACATATTCGTCAGCGTTTCCGCTTGGATCCGAAACGTGTGCCTTTGTGGGTCCGAACGCCTTTCGCCGACTTCAACGCCGCCGTGACCTCGGATTCATTGAATACCGCCGTGTAGACGTAATGGAAATTTTCGAGCTTCGACCTCGGAACCGATTGTCCGATGAAACGCTCGATGTCCTTCACATGGGGCAACTCTTCCGCCGTCATGATCGTAAACGCGTCGCCCACATTTTGAGCGCGGCCCGTGCGGCCGATCCGGTGAACATAGTCCTCCGGATGCTGAGGCACGTCGTAGTTGACGACATGGCTCACCCCCGCAATGTCAATCCCGCGGGCAGCAATATCTGTTGCGACCATGACTTCGTAGCGTCCGGCCTTGAAGCCCTCCAATGCCTCAACGCGCTCGGTCTGGGTGCGGTTCGAATGCAGCGTCGCCACCGAATGGTTATTTGCCTTCAGCTGTCGAGAGATCCGGTCCGCCCCATCCTTCGTCCGGCAAAAAATGAGGACACTGTCGAAATTCGTCCGCTCGAGGAGCGCGATAAGAAGATCAAATTTCTGGTCGGCCGCGACTGGATAGAACGCATGATTGACCGTCTCGGCCGGGGACCGATGAGCCCCGATCTCGATCCGCTCCGGATCCTTCAGGCACCACGAAGCCAAGCGGCCGATCTCCTCAGGAACCGTCGCGGAGAAAAGCAGCGTCTGGCGCTCTTTCGGACATGCCTCAACGATTCGGCGCACGTCGGGAAGGAACCCCATGTCCAACATCCGGTCGACCTCGTCCAGAATGAGGAAGTCCAGCTTGGAAAGGTCTACAGCCCCTTGCTGCATGTGATCGAGAAGGCGGCCGGGCGTGGCCACGATGACATCACAGCGGTTGGCAAGGTCTTCCTTTTGCTTGCCGTAGCCAACGCCGCCATGGATGAGCGAGACCCCGGTGTGCATGAATCGCATGTAATCGCGGAAGGCGGTCTCGACCTGCATCGCGAGTTCGCGGGTGGGCTCGAGGACAAGACAACGGATCTGAGGCTCGGAATGGTCGAGTTTGGAGAGGACCGGAAGCGCGAAGGCAGCGGTTTTGCCAGTGCCGGTTTGAGCAGATGCGATGAGGTCTTTGCCGGCAAGGATGACAGGGATGGCGCGCAGTTGGATCGGTGTGGGTTCCGAGTAGCCCATCCGCTGCGCGCCGTGCAATACGGATTCTGAAAGGCCGAGATTTTGAAATGACATAATTGAGATGAACCGGGAACCGTAGCGGGTTTCAGATTTCAAACCAGCCTTTTACCTCGAACGGAGAGAACGAGGCGATCGCGCCGCAGACGGCCCCCCGCGAAAAATGGCGGATGAAAACACGCTGGCCTGCAAGTGTTGCGTGGCTCCCGCCATCGGATTCCGCGAGCTCGAGGCCACCAGCGAGGCCTTGTCCGGAGAGCTTTAACAGGGCTTCTTTTGCCGTCCAAATCCGAAAGAACATTTCACGCCCTTGGTCCCCTGCCCCCAGAATCAGTTGGTTTTCGGACGGCTGAAAGTATCGTTTGGCAATGGCCAAGAAATCCGTGATGCGGGCGGGATCCTCGATATCGATGCCGATTTCTTCGGAAGCAAAAGCCGCGACAACGTTCGATCCACAGTGGCTGAGATTGAAGCGAACTGTCTCCTCACCCACATAAAAGGGCTTTCCTCCGGCAGCGGTTTCGATCGAAAGATCCCCGGGCGGCACTCCAAGATACCAAGAACCGACCGTCCTCAGCCCCGACCGACCTCGAACGAACGCGGCCTTCGCCAGCGGATCAAGAAAGGCCTCCGCTCGGAGGCTCTCCTCCGAGGTCAAGCTCGCGATGCTCGACGTGCAGAAGCTCCAGACGTGAACGACGCCTACCGTTGGCTTTGGAATCCCAGGCTGCCGGGAAACCCCCTGGAAATCGGCATTCAGCGGCGTCGGAAGCATTCAGGCGGAGACTTTGGCGCGGAATTGCTTCGTTTCGGCGCGGCGGCGCTTCCCTTCGACCAGCCTCCTCTTCGTGCCTTTCGAGCGGCGGGCTTTGCGGCGCCGCTCGCGGGAAATGTCGGCGAGAGCAGATTGCTTCTTCAGGGCAGCGGCAGCGGCAATTTTTTCGGCAAGAAGGCGGCTCGCCTCCTCGCGGTTGCGGGCCTGGGAACGCGAGCCCGACGAGCGAACGGTGAGCCCGGTGGGAAGATGACGCAGGGTGACGGCCGTCGAGACCTTGTTCACATGCTGCCCCCCCGGTCCGCTGGAGCGGCTGAAGACCTCTTCGACCTCGTTGTCTTTCCATGGCAGCATCACGGAGAAGATTTTCACGCGATGTTTGAATCTTGGCAAGGTCTGTGATGGGATGCCCATTCGATGAATTTCCGAACCATCACCGACGAGGCTGCCGTGACCGACGAGATCGAATCCGGATCGATCCGGATCCGCGTGGCGCGGGTCGGCGCCGAATTGGTGAGCATCGCGCGGCAACGTGGGGAGGGCTGGCAAGGATTTCTCTATCGCGATGGAGAGACTTCTCGCCCGGCTTCGGGCTGGGCAAATCACGCCACCGTGATGGGGTATTTTCTTCACCGGCTCTGGAAGGAACAGTCGGTCTATCGCGGGGAAATCGTCCGCGGGGGGAATCACGGGTTTCTCCGGCATTTTGAATTTCCCGAACCCCGCCGCCTTGATGACGGGATCGTTTATTCCGTGGCGGCCGATGAGGTGCCCAAGACGGACTACCCGTTGCGAGTCGGGTTCGACCTGACCTACCGGATCGTGGACGATTCGATTCGGGTCGAGTTTGCATTCAAAAATGCCGAGCCGACCCTCGATGCGCACGTCAGTTTCGGCCTCCATCCTGGGTTTTCGGTGGGATCAATCGCTGAGGCGAGAGTCATTTTCCCGCCCGGTCGCTACAAACGATTGTTTGCTCCCGGAAACTTTTTGAACGGAGAAACGGAAATCATCAATCACCCGGGTGGTGCCATGCCGTTCGAGAAGTCCGGTCTGCCGGACTCGTATCTGCTCGGGCTCGACGGCATGCCGGATCGACGGTTCGTCCTGGAATCTCCGGCACTCGGCACGTCGGTCACGCTCGATTTATCCGAGGTTCCGTTTGCCACGCTCTGGAGTGACGCGGACAATTTTATTTGCATCGAACCGTGTTGGGGCCTGCCGGACAGCAATCCCCCTGTGCCGTTCGAGCAAAAGATTGGGATTCAAACGATCCCGCCCGGCGGCATTCTCCAACGCGGTTTTTCCATCTTACCTTCCTTTATCCCATGATCCTCTCGCTCGTCGCCATCGTCATCCGCTTCGCCCTCCTCGCTGCGTTCACATTCGCCTTTGTTGTCCTCTTCGAGCACGGGCCGGACAAATATTTGGAATCGGCAAAAACCGAGTGGCAGGCACTCTCGGGCACCCTCGAATCCATGAGCCGACCTGAGGAAAAACCAATTGAGCCCGGGACTTGATGAACGCCAGCGAGCACATTAATATCGTTATTCCCTATGGCTGTTAAGACTGAGAAGGACCTCCCCGAATCCCACCGCGCCACATGGCTCAAGGCCATGAGCGCGATGCAGCTCCGCAATTACGGATACACGATTCAATTGCTGCAGAGCGTGCTCAAGGCGACACCGGATTTCCTAGCCGGTCGCCAACTTGCCAGGAAAGCCGCCATCGCCAAGAATGCCGGAAAAAAAGGTATTCTCAGTGGTCTTTCGAGCGCGTCGTTCAGCACGATGAAGGTCCAAAGTCTTCTGAAAAAAGATCCCGTCGCGGCGATGGATGCCGTCGAGCGGATCCTTGAAGCCGAACCCTATAACCCTCAGGCGAACCAACTTCTCCGCGAGGCCGCCGTCGCCGCCAAAATGCCCGAGATCGCGGCATTTGCCCTCGAGACAATCATCGAAGGAAATCCCAAGGACACGAAAACGATGCATGAGATCGCCAAGCATTTCATGCAGAACGGTCTCCCGGAAAAAGCGGTCGAATGGTATGGCAGGATCACCGACATCGCGCCAAACGATCTCGCCGCCGTCAAGGGCGGCAAGGACTCCGCAGCCGCCTCGTCCATGCAACGCGGCGGATGGGAAAAGGAGGAAACAACCTACCGAGACCTCATTCGGGATAAAGAACAGGCGGTCTCGCTCGAACAGCAAGGCCGCGTTGTCCGAAGCGATGAGATGATCGATCTCCTCCTCGCCGAGCTCCACGAAAAGGCGCAGCAGGAACCCGGAGTCGTCGACACAGCTCGGAAAATCGGGGAACTTTATGAGCAGAAAGAGGACTTCGAGAATGCCGCACAATGGTTCGTTTACGCCGCCAGCCTGACGGGAAATTCCGACCTCGCCCTCGTGCGCAAGGCGGCGGATCTTAATCTCCGCCAGTTCGACCTCGCCATCCAAGCCCGCGAGGAAATTGTCGCAGCGAACCCAGAGTCCGAGGAAGCCGTCCAGTATGCTGCTGAGCTGGAAACCATGAAGGCCCAGCGGGCCGAACTCCTCCTCGGCGATGCCCGCACGCGGGTTGATCGGAATCCGACGGATCTCCAGTTCCGCTTCGAGCTGGGAGAGATCCTGGTGAGCATTGGCAAGTTTCAAGAGGCTATTCCGGAACTCCAGAAAGCCCGGCAAAACCCCAACGTTCGCATCCGCGCGATGAGCCTGCTCGGCCAATGCTTCTTGGCCCGCTCGATGTTTGACCTGGCCGCCAAGACGCTCTCCGATGCGGCCTCGGAACTCTCCGCGATGGACGCCACCAAAAAGGATGTCGTTTACAATCTCGGGCTCGTCTATGAACAGATGGGCGACAAGGAAAAATCCATCGCGGCCATGAAGCAGATCTACGAGGTCGACTACGGCTACCGGGATGTCGCCGCGCGGGTCGAGGGATCCTACTAGACGACCTCGCGCAGCTGGATCGAGGCAAACCGTTCGTCCCCGGCAATGATGTCGCTGAGGATCACAAGGTGGTCGCCTTTTTTAATCAGGCTTCGCTTCATCAGTTCCCTCTCGGCATCGGCAATCGTGTGCTCGGGATTGATCCCGAACGGCATGTGAATCGGATGGGTATTCCAATTCAGAGCCAATCGCCGGACGACCTCGATCGACGGCGAAAAGGCAAAGATCGGCGAGCGGTCGGGCCGGAGGTGGCTGGCATTGTCAGCCATGAGTCCGCGACGGGTGAAGACGATGATTTTCCCGTTCGGAAAAGAATCCGCGAGAGCGACCGCAGACTTCATCGTCTTCAATCGTGTCGTATCAATGACCGCATCTTTTCCGTAACCAGCACCGCCGCTGGCGGCGATCCGACGCGCGACCCGGTCTAAGATCTTCACGCAATCCACCGGGTACTTTCCGACGGTTGTTTCGCCGCTGAGCATGATGGCGTCAGCCTGCTCATAGACGGCATTCGCGACATCGGTGATCTCGGCGCGGGTTGGAAGCGGGTTCTCGATCATGCTCTCCAGCATGTGCGTCGCCACGATCACCGGGCGGCCGATCTGGATGCATTTCTTGATGATCCGCCGCTGGATGATTGGAAGATCCTCCATCAGGCATTCGATCCCAAGATCTCCCCGGGCGATCATCACAGCATCGGAAGCCCGGATAATCTGGTTCACATGCTTGACGGCATGTTGATCTTCGATTTTCGCGATCGTCCGGGCAGCGCTCCCGTGCTCGCGCAGCACGCGCTTGAGCTCGATGATGTCTGCCGCCTCGCGGCAAAAGCTGAGCGCCACAAAATCTACCCCGAGCGAGGCCCCGAGCTCGACGTCGGCGAGATCCTTCTCCGTCAGCGGTGGGAGGTTGACCTTCACTCCCGGAAGGTTGATGTGCCGCCGCGAACCCAGTGTGCCTGCCGTCAAAACCTCGCACCGGATCACCTTGGCATTTTTTTCCAGCACCTTCATGTGCATGACTCCATTATCCACAAGCACGGTGTCACCAACATGGATATCATCGACGAGCCCGTCGTAGTTCACATCCACGGAAAACTCCTCGACACTCTTCGACCCGCGGACGGTGAACTCAAAAATGTCGCCGGGTTTGAGGTTCAGTTTCGATGTGAGTTCACCAGTGCGGATCGCCGGCCCTTGAGTATCCATGAGGATTCCGGTGACCGAACCCAACTCGGCCGACACGCGGCGGATCTTCCGAACAGTCTCGCGGACCCATTCATGCGTCGCGTGGCTCATGTTCAGCCGGAAAATGTCCGCGCCGGCCCGAATCATCGCTTCCAACATTTCCGGCGACTCCGTCGCCGGTCCCAAGGTGCAGATAATTTTCGAAGTGCGCATCGAGTTCAGAAACGGCGATACGCAGAAAATTGCAAGACGGAACAACCCGCAACACCCTTCCCTGCCTGCGAACTTTGGGATAGCGTCCCGGCATGGACGGATCAACAGTCATTATCGCACTCGCCGCACTGGGCTGCGGAGGCCTGATAGGCTGGCTCGTCATGCTGGCGGGATCTGCCTCGCGACTCGCCGCGGTCCAATCGGAGTCAGCCGGTTTCCGGTCGCGCGCAGAGTCGCTCGACGCCCAAGTCGCGCGTCTCGATTCGCTACTGGCTGCCGAGCAGGGAAAGACGACGGAGCTTTCTGCAAACCTTGCGGCGATGGGAGCCGAGAGAGCCCACTTGGCCGATCGTCTGGCAACCGAAGCTTCGCGACTCGCGACCCTCCAGGACGAGATGAAAATGCAGTTCGAGAATCTCGCCAGCCGGCTCCTGGAGGAAAAGAGCGCCCGGTTTCTTGATCAGAATCAGCAGCAACTTGCGACGCTTCTCGGTCCTTTGCGGGAGAGGATCGGCGAGTTCCGTGAGCGCATGGAGGCGATTCACAATGCTGATGAGAAGTCCTCCGCCGCCCTCGGCGGCCAGCTCACGGTGCTCCACGAACTCAACCGCCGGATGGCAGACGAGGCAGGAAACCTGACCACCGCTCTCAAGGGGCAATCGAAGACCCAGGGGTCGTGGGGCGAACTGGTCCTCGAAAAAATCCTCGAAAAATCCGGCCTCACGAAGGGCATCGAATACATCACGCAGGAAGGTCTCCGGGACGATGAGGGGGGACGCAGGCTCCCGGACGTCGTCATCCGTCTGCCGGAGGAACGCCACCTGATCATCGATGCAAAAGTCTCACTGAAAGCCTACGAGCGGTGGGCAAATGCGGGGACCGATGGCGAGCTTGCCTCAGCTCTCAAGGAGCACACCGCATCGCTCCGGCGGCATATCGATGAGCTCTCGCGCAAGGACTATCCAGGCCTCGCCGATCTGCAGTCTCCGGATTTTGTCTTAATGTTTGTCCCCGTCGAACCTGCCCTCCACGTGGCCCTCCAGCAGGACGCCTCATTATACGGCGACGCTTTTGCAAAGAACGTCGTGCTCGTCTCCTCCTCCACACTTCTCGTGGCGCTCCGCGCGGTGGAGAGTGTCTGGAGGCGCCACAAGCAAACCCTGAACGCGCAGGAAATCGCCCGACAAGCCGGCAAGCTTCACGATGCCTTCGTCCTCTTTGTCGAATCCCTCGAAGAGGTCGGATCGCGAATCGATCAGGCTCGCGCCTCCTACGACCAAGCAATCAGCCGCCTCGCCACAGGACGTGGAAACCTCGTCAAGCGCACGATCGAACTCGAAAAACTCGGCGCCCGTGCGGAAAAGCAATTGCCTCCAAACATCGCTCGCCTCAGCAGTGAAGACACTACGGAAACACCATGACGACGATCGGAATCATCGGAGCCAGTGGATTTGTCGGAACCCGCCTGGCGGAACTCGCCATCGAGGCCGAATACAAGGTCGTTCGTTTCTCGCGATCTAGCCGTCCCGGATTCCGCCCTCTCGGCGAGTCTGGACCAATTGACGTTTCCGGTCTCGATGCCGTCGTCAACCTTGCAGGCGAGCCCATTCTCGGCATCTGGACGGAAGCGAAGAAGCAACGGATCCTGAAAAGCCGCACGGAGGGGACTCGGCGGGTGGCCTGTTCTTTTTCGACTCCGCCATCACCCAGAATCCTTGTGAATGCCTCGGCCATCGGATTCTACGGCGACACGGGCGAGAACGCGGTGGACGAGAACTCACCGGTCGGAACAGGATTTCTCCCCTCGACTTGCAAAGCCTGGGAATCCGCAACCCTCTCCGCGACACGGATTGGCAGCCGCGTGGTTTGTTTGCGAATCGGCTTCGTGCTCGGACGCGGTGGCGCCATGAAGCTCGTCGGCCCGATCTTCCGTGCTGGCCTCGGCGGCAAACTCGGTAGTGGGCGTCAGTGGATGAGTTGCGTCCACGTTGATGATGTCGCGGGCATGATCCTTTGGGCGATTGAGAATCCGTCGATCTCAGGTCCGGTCAATGCCGTGATGCAGGAACCCGTTCGCAACTCGGAATTTACCCGGAGCCTCGCAAAAGCCTTCCACCGGCCCGCGATTTTTCCTGCACCTGCGGTTTTCCTCCGTCTTTTCCTCGGCGGGATGTCATCGATCCTGCTCGATAGTGCCAAGGTTCTTCCTGCAGTGGCCGTCCGAGAGAACTACAAATACCGCTATCCCTCGCTCGTGCCCGCGCTCCAATCTCTTGCCACGCAAAAGTGATCGGCCACCCAGTTGGCCACATGATCGAACCCGCTCAAGCAGCCTAGAAGCCGCCCGCGGGCGGCAGAGGGAATGAGAACCGGCACGGATTCGCGGGTGTGGTCGGTGCCAGTCCAAGTCGGGTCGTTTCCGTGATCCGCCGTGATGATGACAAGGTCTTCAGCCGATGTTTTGGGAAGGAAACCTGCGAGCCACGCATCAAATTCCTCGAGGGATTGGGCATACCCGTCCACGTCGCGTCGATGCCCGAACAACATGTCGAAATCGACAAGGTTTGCGAAAATCAACCCCTGCCCTCCCGTTCCCCATAGCTCAGAAATCGTCTGCATTCCGTGTTCATTCGAGACCGTGGGATGCGAGGAGGAGACTCCACTCGCAGCAAAGATATCCGAAATCTTGCCGACTCCAGCGACGGGGATTCCTGCCTCTGTCAGAGTGTTGAGAACGCTGCGCGGCGGAGTCAGTGAAAAGTCGTGGCGTCCGGCTGTGCGTCGCCACTCACCGTCTTTGCCATCAAACGGCCTCGCAATCACGCGCCCGATCCCGGCGGCATGCTTCCTCGCGAGGCGGCAGATTTCGTAGAGTCGCTCCGGCGGGACGACCGACTCGTGAGCCGCAATCTGAAGGACAGAATCGGCCGAGGTATACAGGATCGGATGTCCTGTGCGCACATGCTCGGCACCGTATTTCTCCAATACAGTCGTCCCGCTACTGGCGACATTCCCGATAAAATTCACAGCCGCTTCAGATTCAATCGCCGCGACCATCTCTGGAGGGAATCGCTCGAAAACCGGAAACGGTTTGTCGAGCACGATACCCGCGAGCTCCCAATGTCCAGTCGTCGTATCTTTCCCTGCGGATTTTTCCACGAGCACACCAGCGGCACCAGATGCAGGTGCCTCTGGCTCCCTCCCGGCTGCCAGATCGAGAGCGGATTCCAGGCCGATCTGCCGGAGGGTCGGGATCTTCAGCTCGGGATATCGCTCAAGAATGTGGCCGAGAGTATTCGCCCCCGCGTCGCCATACGCATCAGCGTCGGGAGCATGCCCGACACCCACACTGTCTAAAACGATCAGCAATGCCCGACGCTTTTTTTCCATGAAGCGTTGCATTATCTGATTCCTCCATTTGGAACAAGGCCCGGGGCGTCACTCGCAGCTTGCATCACACACCCTTCGAGATGATAGTTTCCAAATGCCGGGGGAGGAGTTTCCAGAAAAAAAGGGGGTCATTCGCCCGAGGGTTCAGCAAACGGGGAGCGATGAGCCAGCCGACTCGGAGAGCGAACCCGAGAATGCAGAAGAAGCGCCGACCCGCTTCGACGCCCTTCAAAAAAACCGACTCCGCGCCAGCGGTGTAAAGTTTCCTGCGCGGAATGTCTCGGTCCCGAAACGCTCGTCGAGGGAGCCTTCCCAACCAGAAGACCCAGCCGACACGGAGGAAGTCGCGGAGGCCCCCGCCCCGAGCCAACCGACCCCCGCTAAGGAAACCGACGATCTCTGGGGAATGCCCGCCCCAACCAAGCCCGATCAGCAAGCATCGCCTGTAAATCCACCGGCCAAGGTGCGAAAGAAGAAACGACGCACGATGTGGACGCGACGGTTCCGCGTTCGACAAATGCTAGTTCCCGCCATGATCGCGGTCGCCGCAGCCGCGATTTTTTTCTTCTCAGTCGGAAAGTGGCTTGGACTTCGCGAAGCTGCCTCAGCCGCCACCCGAGAACGGGTAGCCCTCCGCCCAGAGTTCGTTGACCTTCTCGAAACGGCACTCGCCGCCCTGCGCGAAGGGGACGCGGAAAAGGCTGTGGGCACGCTGGCCGAGTTGGAGAATGCGAATCCCAATGTCGGCTCCCTCACCTACCTTCACGGCCTGGCCGCGATGCAGAACGGCGACATCGAGCTCGCCGATCAAAAGACAAATGAATCGATCGCCAAGAGCGAACGAGTCTCGGACTCCCTCGCCCTCAAGGCTGTTCTTGCCACGCAAAAAGCATCGTCCGGCGGATTCCAGGTCCTCGGTGATCCAAAAGTCCGCTCCGAACAATTTCTTCGCCAAGCGATGATGGCGGACTCGGCCAATCCGTTCCCGATGGTCGAATTGGGCACACTCCTCAGATACCAAGGAAAAAACGAGGAGGCATTGAAACTTTTGAAGGGTGCGCGGACGAGACTCAACCCTGTCGATAGCCACACCGTCATCGATGTCTCGATCGCTCTCATGGCTCTCCAAGAAGCCCCCGATGAAAAACTTCCTCGCAACCTTGATCCTCAACGCGATCTCGCTTCAGGGTTTTCGGCGGCTTACGTGGCCTTGAGAACGGGAAATGTCCCGCAAGCCGTGGAAGCTCTTAAAATTTGCCAGCAACGGCTTTCCCCCGATCTCTTTGATTACTTGGTCAACGATCCGGCCATTCGCCGCTACATCCAAGAACCGGCGCTCAAGCCGTTTTTTGAGTGACGCGCCGACGCAGCGATCATGCCTCGGCATTTTCCGTCTCTTTCAGCCGGTCCTCGATATCGCTGGTCTGAAGGGCCTCGATCATCTCTGAGATGTCGCCTTCGAGAAATCGGTCGAGCGAGTGAAGCGAAAGCTTGATGCGGTGATCGGTGATCCGGTTTTCGGCGAAGTTATACGTGCGGATTTTCTCCTCCCGGCCACCGCCCCCAATGAGACTTTTCCGGTGGGCAGAGTATTTTTCTGCCTCCTCCCGGCGCTTATCTTCGAGGAGACGCGAACGCATGATCTTGATCGCCGCCTCCTTGTTCTTCTGCTGGCTCCGACCATCCTGGCACCGGACGATCCGTCCGGTGGGGATGTGCATGACCTGAACTGCCGAGTCCGTTGTATTGACCCCTTGTCCACCGGGTCCGCCGGCGCGGCAGACCTCGATGCGAAGGTCCTCGGGCTTGATGTCGATGTCGACTTCCTCCGCCTCCGGAAGAACAGCCACCGTCGCCGTCGAGGTGTGAATGCGCCCCTGAGCCTCCGTCGCGGGAACTCGCTGAACACGATGAACGCCGCTCTCGTAGCGAAGCTGGCGAAAAACGGCGGCACCCGACACGCGAAAAATAATCTCCCGAAATCCGCCAAGATCGGCCGAACTGGAATCCATCTCCTCGACTTTGAGCCCGTGCGCATCGGCATAGCGCGAATACATCCTGAACAAATCCGCCGCAAAAAGCGCCGCCTCGGTCCCCCCGGTTCCAGCACGAATTTCGACGATCGCATCGCGGTCCTCATCGGGCTCCGGCGGGAGCAGAGCGACCTGAACTTCACGTTCCAAAACCGGGATTTGCGCCTCAAGGACCGGTATCTCCGCAGCGGCCAACTCGGCCATTTCCTTGTCCGGGCCGGCCGCGAGCTCGCGGTTCTCGACCAGCTCGCGCCGGGCTTTGACCAGCTCGCCCCAACTCTCCAGCAACTGCTTCGTCGCACCGTGCTCGCGGAGCACCTCCCTGGCACGCTTGGCGTTATCGAACAGTCCCGGCGCGGAAATCTCGCTGGCAAGCTCGTCGAAACGCCGCCGCTTCCGGTCGATCAGTGGTTCAAAATCCATAAAAAGCAAAAACGGCGAATGGCCATTCGGGCGCATTCACCGTTTTCGATTGCAGGGAGAAAATCTAAGGCTTCTTGACCGCGCGAGTGGCGCGAACCGAGCCGTAGCGTTGCTTGAACTTGTCCACGCGGCCGGCAGTATCGACGAACTTTTGCTCGCCGGTGAAGAAGGGGTGGCACTGGGCACAGATGCCGAGCTTGATGTTTTCACGAGTCGAACGCGTGCGGTAGGTTGCCCCACAGGCACAAATGATGATCGTCTCGCGATAGTTGGGATGAATTTCTGGCTTCATTCTTGAAAAGCCCTTAAATCTATCGCGACTGTGGCGAATGGCAACAACGATTTAAAAGCGAATTTATTGCTCGAGCGATGGGCGACCGTTCTGCACAGCTCACCCGGTGCCGCGCTCATTGGCCCGGACGGACATTCGCTCCGCACATGGGCCGAGATGGAGGACGAGGCAGAGCGGCTTCGCGGAGCTCTCGACGGCGACGGATCCCCCGTAGCGCTTCAGGTGGGAAATCACCCCTCCCTTCCCTCGCTCCTGCTGGCGTGCTGGAGGGCCGGGCGGGCCGTCTGCTTGTTGGATTCCGCATTGGGTCAACCGTCTCGACGGGAAATGGAATCTCGCGTCGGAGCCGGTCTCCGAGTGGAAAGTGACGGAACCGGACTGACCTTCGCCGCGCTCGAATCCGGCAGACCCTCACCCGACGACATTGTCCTCTATAAATTAACATCCGGCACCACATCGCTCCCGCAGCACCTCGGATTCACGGCCGCCGAAATCGTCGCGGACTGCGACCACGTCTGTGACTCGATGGGGATCGGGGCTGCGGACAGAAATTTCGGCGTGATTGCCTTTTCGCATTCGTATGGGTTTAGCAACCTCATCACCCCGCTCATCTGCCGGGGTGTGCCGCTGGTCGTCGCGAGCGACGCGCTGCCGCGTGCGATCCAAATCGGCCTTGAAAATTCCCGAGCGACCGTGCTGCCGCTGGTCCCGGCCATGTTCCGCGCGCTGGCCCGGATGGATTCCCTCCCGCCGACTCTCCGACTCTGCATCTCTGCTGGCGCTCCCCTGGAAGTGTCGGTCGCACGGGAATTCCACGAGCGATTCGGCCACAAGATCCACTCATTTTACGGAGCCTCCGAGTGCGGAGGGATCTGCTACGATCGATCGGCGACCCTCGTCCACGAGCCTGGCTTTGTTGGGGAGCCTCTCGTCGGAGTGACGATCGAATGGGCCAATGATCCTCAACCTTCGGGTTCGCGGGTCCGGGTTCGCAGCGCAGCGGTCGGAGGAGCGGAATTCTTCGAACCCTCCGATTTGCTCGTGCCAGTAGGATCGGGGTTTCGCCTCGTCGGACGCGAGGCTGACCTGATCAACTGCGCTGGGAAAAAGATCGCCCCGGCCGAGGTCGAGCGCGTTCTGATGACATGCCCGGATATTTGTGAAGCCGTGGTCTTCGGCGTCGAGCGGGCCGATGGCAGCGATCGGATCCACGCCCTCGTCGTAGCGGATAGAGCGATCAACCAAACCGCCATTCGCACCCATTGCGCCACGCAACTGGCCGCCTGGCAGATCCCCCGCGAATTCCACCAAGTCCCCGAAATCCCACGCACCGCCCGGGGAAAGATCAACCGCCGCGAACTCGCTGCAACTTTCGGCTGATGCCAAAAAAATCCCTTCACCGGGGAGTTGAAAGTCCGGAATTTTGACTTAAATTGAGGCATGATTCTCCCTTCGATCATATTTATCCTCCTCTCCGTGTTGGGCCTTTCCTGCGTGGTGGCTCCGTTTTTCTGCCACGCCCGCTGACGCTTCCGGAAGATCGCTTGATGTCCGGCGCGGACTGACGCATTTTCCGTCATGACGTTGAACGGTTTCTCAGGACATTTGGAAGCGGCTCTGCAGAAGAAGTCGCCTTTATTGAGGTCTTTCGAGGACCTGCTCTCGCCTATGACGGACGCCGACCTGCAGGCCCTGGCGGCGGAATCTTCGGCTCTCACACGTCAACACTTTGGGCGGACGATGCGGCTTTTTGCACCGCTCTATTTGTCGAACGAGTGCATCAATTCCTGTTCCTACTGCGGTTTTTCCCGTGAAAATGCCATCCAGCGTGTGACGCTGGAGATCGATCAGGTGGAGGCTGAGGCCCGACATTTGGTGTCCGAGGGCTTCCGAAATATCCTCCTCGTGGCGGGAGAACATCCGAAATTCGTTTCCGGCGGATATCTCCGGCGCTGCATCGAGCGGCTGCGGGGGTTTGTTCCGGCGATTTCGATTGAGGTCGCCCCGATGGAAGCCGATGAATACCGCCCGCTTGTCGAGGCGGGCGCGGAGGGGCTCGTGGTTTACCAAGAGACTTATCACCGTCCGACCTATGCAGAGATGCATGTTTTTGGGCCGAAGAAGGATTTCGACTGGCGATTGGATTGTCCCGAGCGCGGTCACGCCGCGGGATTCCGGCGCATCGGCATCGGGGCGTTGTTCGGGCTCTGGAATTGGCGCGACGAGGCCCTCGCTCTGGCCGCGCATCTCGAACACCTCCACCGCACCTGCTGGCGCTCGTTCCTTACGGTGAGCCTCCCACGACTGCGACCGGCGGCGGGGGATTTTGAGCCGAAGCATCCGTTGCCCGACCGGGAATTCATTCAGCTTTTGTGCGCGATGCGCCGGACGTTTCCGACGATCGGCATCGTGCTGAGCACCCGCGAGTCGGCCGCCTTGCGCGACGTGGTGGCGCCGTTGGGCGTCACGATGATGAGCGCGGGCAGCCACACGGAACCCGGAGGTTATACCGGCCAGGGCCGTGAATCGCTGCACACCACCGTGCGCGGTCGCCCGGTCGCAGGCTCCGGCGGAGAATCGGCGACGGGTCAATTCGCCATCTCCGATGATCGGAGCGCTCACTCCGTCGGCTGCTTGCTCCGCGACATCGGGCTGGATCCGGTTTGGAAGGACTGGGATCGCGCCATTCTCGAAACAAAATGATCCGGCTTATTGTTAATGGCGATCCGCGGGATTTCGTAAACTCCGAAACCATCGAACAAATGGTGACTGAGCTCGACCTCCCAAAAGCCACCGTTCTCGTTGAACACAACGGCACGGCATTGCTCCGCAGCGACTGGCCAATCACGCCTCTCGCGCCGAACGATCGCGTGGAGATCCTACGCGTCTCTGCGGGCGGTTGATTTTTTCTGCGCAACCCGCCCCTTGCAGAGCATCGAGGAAAATAGCTAACCTATCACCTGTCATGAAATCTCCATTTGATCCCATCCCCGCAGTGCTGGCCGATATCAGGAAGGGAAAGATGGTGATCGTGACCGACGATGCGGATCGGGAGAATGAAGGCGACCTCGTCATGGCGGCCGAAAAAATCACCGGCTCGGCCGTAAATTTCATGGCGAAGCACGGCCGCGGCTTGGTCTGCGCCCCGATTACGGAGGATCGCGCTCGCCAGCTTGGGCTCCAGCGGATGGTCGCGCATAATCGGGAGCTTTTCAAAACGGACTTCACAGTTTCCGTCGATGCCACAGCTGGGATCTCGACCGGGATCAGCGCGAAGGATCGCGCCCTCACGATTCGCGTTTTGGCGGACCCGAAAGGCAAGCCGGAAGCCCTCGTGCAACCCGGGCATGTTTTTCCTCTCCAAGCCATGGCTGGCGGAGTTCTCCGTAGAGCCGGGCATACCGAAGCCGCTGTCGATCTCTCTCGCTTGGCGGGCCTCGATCCCTCGGGTGTGATCTGCGAAATCCTCAAGGAAGACGGCTCGATGGCCCGACTCCCCGACCTTGTTCGCTTCAAACGCAAACACGGCCTCAAGCTCTGCTCGATCCAAGATCTGATCGCATTTCGGCGAAAGAGCGAAAAGCTGGTCGTTCGCGAGCAGACGATCCTCATGCCGACCGACTACGGAGATTTCGACCTCCATCTCTATCAATCCCTTGTGGACGGAATGCATCACATCGCGCTGGTCATGGGAAAAATCTCCCGAACAAAACCCACGCTCGTCCGCGTCCATAGCGAATGCCTGACCGGCGATGTCTTCGGCTCGCGCCGCTGCGATTGCGGCTCCCAGCTGCATCAAGCGATGAAGCAAATCCAAGCCGCCGGCTGCGGAGTGCTGGTTTACATGCGCCAAGAGGGACGTGGCATCGGATTGGGCCCGAAGATCCACGCCTACAAGCTCCAAGAGCAGGGACTCGACACCGTCGAGGCCAATGAGAAACTCGGCTTCCCGATGGACCTGCGCGATTACGGCTTGGGCGCCCAGATCCTTGCCGACCTTGGAGTTCACAAACTCCGCCTCCTCACAAATAATCCCCGCAAAGTCGTGGGCCTCGTCGGCTACGATCTCGAAATCGTCGAACAACTCCCGATTCGCTCGATTCCGACCCCGCAGAACGCAAAATACCTCGCGACTAAGAAAAAGAAGATGGGGCATACGCTGTAGTCGCGGTCGATCGATCACTTGGGATCGCGTCTTCGGGGCGGGCTTCGCTCCCAGCATTTTGCAATTGACTTGCATAAACTCCAGGTCAATCCTTGAAGGTTCATGAAAGCTCTTGTCTCTCTGGCTCTGCTCATCCTCTCCGGTCTCCCGTCTGTCGTCGGAGCGGAAAAGCTGACCGTGGCCTCGCTCAACACCGTGCTCACGGATATCGCGAAGAATGTCGGCGGAGACAAAATCGAGATCACCGCCATCGTGAAGCCAGGCGTGGACCCTCATGGCTACGAGCCAAGCCCAGACGATATCAGAAAGATCAGCAACTCGCAGATCGTTCTCGCGAGCGGCCTCGGCTTCGAGACTTACCTCAACAAGCTGCGCCAAAGCGTGGGTTCGATGCCGACATTTGTTGTGGCAGGAGAGGCGGTCAAACCGCTGATGGGATTCGAGGAAGGCGACCACGACCACGGGGCCGCCGACCATGAACACAAGGACCCCAGCAAGACTCCGGATCCTCATTGGTTTCATAGCATCCGCAATGTCAAGGTCGTCACAAACCAGATTCGCGATGCCTTTTCGAAAGCCGACCCGGCCAACGAGGCAACGTATTTTTCCAATGCGGCCGCCTACCAAGCCCAGCTCGATCAACTGTCGAAATGGGTAAAGCTCGAATTGGCCAAGTTGCCAAAGAGCGCACGCGTCCTCATCACATCTCACGATGCCCTCGGCTACTTCGCTCGCGACAACGGATTCCGGGTTCTCCCGGTCGCGGGCTTCAGCACGTCGGATCAACCCTCTTCAAAACGAGTCGCCGCCCTCATTCAAGAAATTCGCGACACCAAAGCCAAGGCGATCTTTGCCGAGAATATCGAAAACCCGAAAATCCTCGTCGAGATCACAAAAGAAACTGGAACCAAGCTGGGCGGTGCCATTTACGCCGATGGGCTGGGCGACCGCGAAGCAAACACCTTCGACAGTATGATGCGCTACAACGTCTCGACCATCGTCAAGGCACTTCAATAACAGGATGCGGGGTGCTCCGATTCTCCGACTCGCTCTGGCGACGATCCTTTTGATCGTCGCGGGTATCCCGGTCTGGTCCCTCACCCGCCCGGTGTCCGTGCCTGTCCCGGTCCGCAAGGCGCCTTCAGCCGTCGACTCGCGTGAGGTCGTCCTGCGTCTCACCGCCCTCCCTCCAGCAGACTCGCTGGCTGTCTTCTTACTCGGCGAGATGATTCCTGCCGCAAGCGATGGAACCCGCACCGTCCGCTTGCCGACGGATGCCGCGGACCTCGTTGTTCGAGGCACTTGGCCGGATTCCGGGTCGGCCTGTGCCGTCCGGGTCATCGCCACTCAAGACTCGCTCGACATCCTCGATGCCACGCTCTGGGGCGACGGGAAGATCGAGGATGTCATCACCATTCCCCCACCGTGAGCCATCAACTGATCATCAAAGACCTCACGGTCGCTTACAATCGCGTGCCAGCCGTTCACCACCTCACCCTCACGCTTGGCTGTGGTTCCTGCGTCGGGCTGCTGGGGCCGAATGGTGCTGGGAAAACGTCTCTCATCAAAGCCATTGCAGGGCTCCTCCCTCGCGAGACCGGGACCATCCAGTTCCAAGGCCACGATGTCGGCGGGCAGACGGGTCAGACCGTTGCCTACGTGCCCCAGCATGAGAGCGTGGACTGGGATTTCCCGATCACAGTTCGAGGGCTCGCCGAGATGGGCCGGTTTCCCGCACTGGGACTCTGGAAAAAATTTGGAAAATCCGACGACGACCTCGTCACTCAAGCCCTCGAGATGACCGACCTCACGGCTTTTGCACACCGCCAGATCAAGGCGCTCTCAGGCGGTCAGCAACAGCGTGCATTTCTCGCACGCGCATGGGCTCAGCAGGCCGACATCTACTTGCTGGACGAACCTTTCGCAGGCCTCGACCTCAATGCCCAAGAGGCGTTCACCCGCGCGCTGCACCGCCTCCGCGCGGCAGACAAGCTGGTCCTCGCATCCCATCACGATCTGCGCAATACCGCCGAAGTCTTCGACCAAGTCGTCCTGATCAATGGCGAGCTCGTCGCGGCGGGTCCGACCGGTGAGACGTTTACGCCTGCAAATATCGAACGTACCTACGGCACACAGATTTTCAGCGGAAACTCGCGATGAACTTCCTGACCGAGCCATTCCACTACGACTTCATGCAGCGGGCACTCGCGGCTTGCCTGCTGATCGGCTTCACCAACGGATTTCTCGGAAGCTTTGTCATCCTTCGCCGCCTCACTCTCATGGCGGAGGCGCTCTCCCACTCGCTCCTACCTGGCCTCGTCGTGGCGGTGATGATTTTTGGCGTCTCGGCCGGCGGCATGTTAGTCGGCGGACTTTTCGCCGCGCTCTTTGTCGCTGTCGGCGGACATCTCATTGCGAGCAGCTCGCGGGTGAAGAGCGAGACGGCGATTGCGGCGCTTTACATCATTGCTTTTGCCGTCGGCATCACGCTTCTCAAGTTCACCCATGTCCGCGTCAGCCTGGAGCACTTTCTTTTTGGAAACATCCTCGGCATCGGGAATGACGACCTCTGGGTCAGCTACGCGATCTGCTGCATCACCCTCCTGTGCCTCATCGGACTCCAGCGTCCGCTCCTGCTTCTCATGTTTGAGCCCGCTGTGGCCAAGACCCAAGGCGTGCCTGTCGGTCGCCTCTCAATGCTTCTCGTCGTGCTGATCGTTCTCTCGATGGTCGCTTCGCTCCAAGCCGTCGGCGTCCTCCTCTCTCTAGGGCTGCTGATCCTGCCCGCGGCGACAATGTATCTGCTCACCGACTCATCAGGGAAAATGTGCTGGGGCGGAGCGCTGATCGGAATGTTCGGGGCCGTCTCGGGACTTCTCGTCTCGTATTATGCCAACGTCCCCTCCGGCCCGGCGATCGTCTTCGTGCTAGGCCTCCTCTTTGCGGCGGCCTATCTTTTCAGCCCGAAATACGGAATCCTCGCCAGGTCCCTCCACCGGCGCCACCTGCACGACGAATCGCTGAAACGCTGGAAGAAGACCGATTGATTTTCTTGTCGCGCAGGCTTCCCCGGGCGACATTCGAGCTATGAACCGTCTGTGCCTCTGCCTCGCTTTGACCTACTGCATCACCCTGCCCGGGATGGCCGAGCTGGCACCTTCTGCTTATGAGGAAATGCAAGCGAAGGCTCCAGAATATCTCGAGATCGAAGTCCTCCGCATCGATGTCGAACCGGGCGACGCCCCCGAGCGTCAGATTGTTCGTCTCATGGCCCTCGTGAACAAGGTCGACCGCACCGCAACTGGTGTGCGAATCGGTGATCTCATCAATGTCGTCTACACCCAAACTGAGCGGCAAAAAAACTGGGTCGGACCGGGCGAGATCCCGCTCCTCGCTGAAAAGGACAAAACGATCGCCTATCTGAAAAAAGATTTAGAGACATCGGAGTTCAGCCCAGTGGCCGGAGCGATGAGCTTCAGGAATTTCTGATGAACTCGCTCGCCGAACGCGCGGCACGCGGGCGACGGATTCTAGCGGCTGGTCTCGTGATCAACGCCTTCTTGTCCCTCATCAAGCTGGGGGCCGGATGGCTTGGGGACTCTGCGGCTTTGATCGCGGACGGAGTGGAATCGACGCTCGATGTCTTCAGCTCGGCGATGATCTGGGGCGCCTTGAAGTATTCCGAGCGGCCGCCGGATTCCGACCATCCTTATGGCCACGGAAAAATGGAATCGCTCGCTGCCGTCGGCGGCGCTCTCCTGCTCCTGCTGGCCGGTGTTTTTGTAGCTTGGAATAGCTTGGCGGAATTATTGCATCCATCGTCTGACCGCTCCGCGCCGTCGCCGTTTACGCTTTTCGTTCTCATCGGCGTCGTGGCGATTAAGGAGACCCTCTTCCAAGTCGCGAGCCGCCGGGGAAAGGAAGTCGGCAGCACGGCACTCCAGTCAGATGCCTGGCACCACCGCTCGGACGCCATCACCTCATTGGCCGCGGCGATCGGGATCTCGATTACGTTGATCGGTGGCCGGGACTGGATCAGTGCGGACGACTGGGCGGCGCTTTTTTCCTGCGGCATTATTGTTTTCAACGGTGGCCGGATGCTCAAGAGCGCCCTCGGTGAGATCCTTGATAAGCAGGCACCCGACGACGTCATTCAAACCATCACCGCCACCGCTCTCTCCGTCGAAGGTGTCGAGAATATCGAAAAATGCCGGGTGAGGAAAAGTGGCCTCAGCCTCATTGTCGATCTCCATGTCCGAGTCATGGGCGATGTCACCGTCACGGCGGGCCATGCGATTTCCCACCGCGTGAAGGATACCCTGCTCGGTGCCGGCCACCAGATCAGCGATGTGACGGTGCATATCGAGCCGGCCTGAATTCCGGGCTCGCCTCAAACTCCCATCCGTCGAGAAACCCACTCGCCCGATACCCATCTGGCCGGACTTCCAATCGGACGGCTCCCGTTTCGTCTTGCCGGAAAAGCCGAATCCCCAGCGCCCGCACCATGTTCGCCCATGATTCGTCCATCGGCTCATTGGAAGGAAATGTCGACACGGTCGAGATCAGCAGGGCCGGGTTGACGGCTTCAAGAAATGTCCGGTCGAGCGGGAGTCGCGAACGATGGCGGCCGGCCACCAGTATGCTGGCCCCCAGATCGGCTCGACAGTTTTCCATTAGCCATTGCTGTGTAGAGAGCCCGGAATCGGAGAGGAAGAGAATACGGGTCGGCCCGACATCGAGACGGACGACAAGGGCTTTGTCATCCGCCTCGCTCCGCTGAAGGCCCGCTGGGGGATAAAGGATATGGAAGGACGTGCGGTTCGGGAGTTCCAGTCGGTCCCCAGCGCGGTAGATAGACTTCGGAATTCCCACCGCTTCGAGTTGCCGGTGCAATCGCTCGCGACTCGATGATCGATCATCCAACGGCGAATCAATGAACAGGATGTTTCTCTGCCCGGCGACGAGTTCCGCCGCACCGCCGATGTGCCGCGAGTCCCCATGCGAGATCACCATCACATCGGGTGCCGGCCGCCCTCGACTCCGCAGCCACGGTCGCACGATATCTCGCGCTTCAAATTTTGGACCGGAATCGATGAGAACAATTTTCCCATCCGCCTCGATCGCTGCCGCACCCCCGGCTCCAAAATCAAAGACCGTGACCGTCATCCCCTCGCGGACCGGAGACCCGACATAAAAGAACGATCCAGGGACGCTGGCCATCACCTGCACGACGAACAGCAACAGATGCGTAAAAACCCAGTTCGCGTTGTTAAAAATCGCCGCCAGCGTTCCGGAGATCACCCCTCCAGCAAAGGCCAACATCGACGTCACCATGATCAGGAAGGCCACCGGCACGATCACCAGATTAGCCGGCAGCGCGGACAGGGACACGAGGTGGAAATAATAGATGATGAGCGGAAGCGAGCCGACCCACGCCGCCAACGAGACCGCGAGGAGTCCGCCAGAAACCTTCGCGGCCTCGGACCCCCATTTCTGCCATCTCGTCCAGAGGGGCCTCGGCACAAAGACATCCGGCTGCCCGATGGGAAGCAATGCCTTCCGCACCGGCCCAGCAACGACGAGGATCGAGAGAACAACAAAGAATGAGAGCTGAAACCCGGGGTTGAACAACTCGGACGTCCGCCAAGTCAGAAGAAAAAATCCCGCGGCACAGAGCGAGTTCACTGGCACCGGTTGCCGGGAGGAAACCATCCCGATCAGAAAAATCGCAGACATCGTGGCCGCCCGCAGGCTCGGAGGTTTCCAACCGGTCACGAGAGCGTAGAAAAAGAGCGCGGGAATCACGATACAGACAGCCGTTCCCCGCCCGACCCCCGCGATTCGCAGGATCTGCCAGAGGATCACCGCAATCATCCCGACATGGAGCCCGCTCACAGAAAAAAGATGGTAGGTTCCGGTGTTGCGAAATTGTTCCTGAAGATCGTCGGGAATCGAGGACGTAACCCCAAGGACCATTCCCGCGAGAAGGTTGTAAATGACCGGGTCGCCGGCGATTCCAAGTCGCAGCGTTTCTTCCATCCATCTCCGGCAACGGTCGGCCACCTGGGGGAGCGAGAGAGTTCCCGCCGGCGCAAGCACCGACACGTCGGCAGGCGACGACACAACGATCTCGGTTGTGATGCCCCGAAGCCGCATCCACGCCCGCGCATCAAACTCCGCCGGATTCCTCGGCGGGGCGATCACGGCAAGCGAGCCGGTCACTCGAATCCGGTCTCCACGCCCGGGCGGCGGTGACGGAGCCACAATCATAATCTCTGTGCGCGGATCGGTGGCACGGTCCGCAATTTGCAAATCCGACACCCGGAGAGAAAACCGCACACGCGAGGTTCCGAATGCCACCGGCTCTTCCATCACCACGCCCTCTGCTATGGCGACCACCCGCTCGCGGCCCAGCCGGTCGGCAAGGTCGGACGCAGGCGACTCGACCGTCTGCCAAAGATGCACCGCTCCAAATCCCCCAGCCACCGCGAGCAGGACCCAGACCGTTTGCCTCAAAACTCCCCATCCACCGAGAGCTGCCAGTGCCACGCAGAGATAGGCCCAAGATCCCACAGGCCACCAAGCTGAAACAACGATCCCTATAATCGCCGCGAGCAACAGCCCGGCAAATGGCAGCCGTTGCCGAAAACATGACGACGCATTCACGGCTGGCCGCAGAATTTGAAGAGCACCAGCTCGGTGGCCCGCTCGAGATCAAAATAGAATTTTAGCGCTCCATCACGACCGACGATATCCTCGGCCACCGCACAGCTCGCACGCCTGGAATGGATTTGATGAATGCCCGGACGGCGGTTCAAGTAGGGCGTTCCCCAGACCTCGAGCATCCGTGCTCGACGGCACCTATCGATCAGAAATCCATCCAGCGCCAGGCGGCTCTGATGCTCGTAAAAGACATTCTCAACCGTCTCGATGTCGAGGTAGTCAAACCACCCCAACCCGCTCACCCCACGAGGAGGAAGAAATTCCCATACGCCGCGCACGATTCCCACCCGAACGCGCGGATCGAAGCCGGCCACGCGATTCCACTTCGAGAGCGTGTTGATCGAGATCTGGATCGCACGCCCAATCCCAGCATCCATCGTGATCCGCACGTGGTCGATCTCATCGGGATTCGGATGCTGCTCGACTTCGGCGATGAGCCGGTCGCCCACCGCGCAAATGAGCGGGGCTTCAGGAAAAACCGGATCGAGTCTTCTCGAGTTCACCCGAAAAAACCCCGTGCCGGAACCTCAGTTGAACGAAAACGGACTGTAGAGCGACTCCTCGTAGCCGGAATCGTAGAAGTCATCGACCGCCGGCGCATTGTAGGCGAACGGCTGCTCGTCTTGGTAATACGGGCTGTTATAATACTGGTCCTTCTGCATCTTCGCGGCGTGTGCCTTTTGCTTCGGCGAGTTGTTGCCGTAGAACCCTTGGGTCTCCGAAAGATAATTCAGCACCTGCGGGGTCGCACCAGCCGCCTTCAGGCCTGCGAGTTGGGAGTAGGAGAAATTATAAACCGCCCGTGTGCTGTTCAAGTAGCCCACAATCACATTCGATGGCACGCCTTTGCTGACGAGGTTCTCGATATCCTGGTAATCCAAGGCACGAGCATTGTTCATCTTCAACGCCGTGCCGGAATTCACCCCGCGCGACGTGACCGCCGAGGTCACTGCCGGATCCACTTGCGGCCCGGATGCACACCCATACAGCGCGAACGGAATCAGAACGATGGTGAACAGGCGAGTGAGGGTAGTTTGGATTTGCATGGCTCGAATAGTGAAAGGGCCACCGAGCGGCCCAACTCCTCCTTTATCTATCCCGCAACCCACCCGATGGCAAAAACAAAAACGCCGCAGCCCGGGAGCGGCTTCCGCAAAGGTTGCGCCAGCGGGCCGGGGGTGCTCCACGGAATGGGGCCATGGAGGCCTAACCCCAGTCGAGGCATCAAACCTGAACCGAACCGGGCTCAATCTGCAGCCATTCCCGCAAAGACCGATCCAGCGTCGCGGCATCCGCTGTATCCAGACGCCCCACAACTTTTCGTACGAGGCGATCTTCCACGGTGGCGATTTGCGATTTCACCCCGCTCGGCACGTTGAGTCCCGCCTCTTGCCAGCCAGTTAGCGGAAAATGCGCATTCTCCAACTTTGAAGTCACCGGAACCACAAACAGATCACCGGGGAACCCTCCGTGCCCGATCACAATGGCCGGACGCACTTTCCGGCTCGTCAAATCCGCGAAGGGAATTGGCAGGAGCACAACATCATGGCGCGAGCAGGTCATTGTAAACGTCGTCCGCGTCGTTCTCCCACACCCGCTGCAGCCCCTGCTCGCTCTGCTCCAGCCATGCCTCCCTCTCGGGGTCCGATGGGATCGTCTCCACGTGGACGCGCACCCGGGTATGTTCCGGAAGTGAGAGGGCACGGAGCAACCGCAACGAGCCTGATTGATAGATGGCATCCACTGTCGCTGACATACTGGGAAGTTATCTGCAGAGGCTCCGGGCGTCAAGCCGACGGAGGCCATCTTTGAACCAGGGTTAAAGCTTGGGGCCGATCGTCGATTCGGCGGTTGGGAAGTGTGCAAAACATCGTGTAACGCTTGCTGTGATTTCCGCCGGATTGGTGACGGATTCCGATCAGCAGAGTGCCCATGCGGACATTCCACGTCTGGTCTGGGGCGCATTGGAGACCGACGAGTTGGCGCACGAATGCGCGCCCGATGAAGCGCAGGATGCCATGAAATTGTATCCATCCGTTGGAACGCACGCGTCGAGTCTGCCAGGGGAACGGATAGAACAAGGGCGCGGCCATATGGAAGGAACGGATGGAACACGAGTAAAGATCGGCGGGAGCACGATGTTGCTGCAAAGCAAGAAGCGGCTGGATCGAGCAGAAAATCACAGCTCCGTTAGCACGGACGGCTTCTTATTGCGTTGACCGGCCCCAGCCAGAGAATGTTTAGCGAGGCGCGGGGGCTATAAAATCCGCTGTAGCAGGAAGGCCACGAATCACAACTGGATAGTGTCGCTCGTCCTCCACGAAAACTCACCGCGCCACCCGATCAATCTGTTGATTCAAGTCGCGAGCATCTCACGGGAGTGACGCCATTCCCGGGCTGAACACTCAAGGGAAAAAGCACCGACACATTTTTTCGCCGCTACCCCATGGCCAGCATAAAAAGCCGGAGCGGCCACGGCACCGACTCCGAAACAACGAGGCATCGGGGCTCAAATGGTCTGCGCGACGTCCTCAGTTCTCCCACAACGAGTTCGTTCGCCAAAACGTCAAACTCCATCGAAAAAAGTGAGCGACGACGAACGACATAACGTTCCGAATCTGCCCAAATATATTCCGCACCATTCAGCATCCGACAGAATCTCGCGTGGACGAGGCCATTTCCATCCAACAACTCGGCCGACTCGACCCAAGTCGGGAGTGAGCGGACCACCCATGTTTGACCTTGCCAATTGATCGTTGCCCGCCGCTCCCGTTGCCCAGAAAAATACGCGATCTGCGCCACCTCAACGTCCGAGTGATCTCGAATCGCAAACCCGGCAACGAAGGTCGAGATGTCGACGCGCACCGAATAATAGAAAGCCTTTCCCCCAATGAAATCCGCGTCTGGAAAATGCTCGCGCGCGCGCACACCTGCCCCCCCTCGACAAGCCGCCTCTTCCGAAGCCATAGCCCAAGGAATAGGAGGCCCGCAAAAAACACGAGGACCGCACCGAGAAATCCAAGAAACTCCAGGTCGGTGAACGCAATCGGCATCGGAAGACAATCGCACGGAACAAGAAGGGGGCCAAGCCAACGTTGGCATCTGCCCATGGGTGCAGTGTGAATCCTGGCTTAGGGTTGAAAGATTTGGTCTTGAGCATGCGGTCTAGCGGGTCGCGACACTGGAAATGGGGATCCTCCATTTTTGACTGGCTGCCATCGTCCAGCGTGCCTTCTATTTCAGTTACCCCATCGCGGAAGCTTCATGAAAGTACCCCTCACTGCCTTGGAAACTTACCTTTTCGGCCCGCCAGAGGCGCAGCGGGGCATATGACAGCTTCGAATTGGCGTCAGCAACTGCGGGGAGGGTTTTGAATTGTCAGCCCGTGGAGGAACGATAGGGTCCTGATTCCATTTCCCTCCCATGATTCCAATTGATCTCTCCGGCAAGAATGCTCTCATAACAGGCGCTTCCCAGGGCATTGGCGCCGAGATTGCACGAACATTTCATGAGGCTGGGGCGTCCGTCGTTTTGAATCATCCGGGGTTGACCTCGACGCGTGAAGATGCGGAAGCCATCGTGGCGGAACTGAACCTCCTCCGTGCCGACAGCGCCCATGCAATCGCTGCAGACATCTCAAAACCTGATCAGGTCGAAGGGATGATGACAGCTATTCAAAACCGTCTCGGCGGCTTGGATTTTTTGGTCAATAATGCGGCAATTCTCAAGGACCGCACGATTTCCAAGATGAGTCTTGAGGAGTGGGAGGCTGTCATGGATGTGAATCTTTCCGGGGTTTTCTTTTGCTGCAAGTATGGGTTGGAAATTTTGCGAGATGGTGGCGCCATCGTGAGTTTCGGAAGCATCGCTGCGATGCAAGGATTCTATGGTCAAGCCAACTACGCCGCCGCGAAAGCCGGGGTCCAGGCGATGATGCGTGTTCTCAGCCGTGAAGCAGCGAGACGTCAGATCCGCGTGAATGCCGTGGCCCCGGGTGTGATTGAGACAAGCATGGCTGCCACCATTCCAGAAAGTGTCCGGCAGGAGATGCTAAAAAATGTTCCCCTCGCGCGTTTTGGCAAGCCGGAGGAAGTGGCGAATACTGTCTTGTTTCTCTGTTCTCCGTTGGCTTCCTACATTACCGGTCAAACGATCGAAATCAACGGGGGATGGAGAGGATGAAACCCTCCGTCTGGTAGGTTCCCTCCATGCGGTCTCCTGCCCATATCTGCACTGCTGAAGAAGCCATTGCCGCCATACCGGATGGAGCGACCGTTGCCATCGGGGGCTTCGTGGGCGCTGGTCATCCGGAGATGCTCACCTCGGCTCTTGAGCGTCGCTTCCTGCAAACTGGAGCCCCTCGAGATCTGACCCTTTATTATTGCGCCGGCCAAGGCGATCGCCGCGACCGGGGGCTAAACCATCTGGCACATCGCGGGCTTCTCCGGCGTACGGTGGGCGGCCACTGGAATCTGGCCCCCAAGCTGGGAGCAATGGCGCTGGCGAATGAGATTGAGGCCTACAACTTTCCGCAAGGTGTCCTCAGCGTCTTGCTCCGCGAGATTGCAGCGAAACGTCCCGGAATCTTTACGCAGGTCGGACTAGACACATTTATTGACCCATTGAATGGCGGCGGCCGACTCAATGAAAGAACCACGGAAGACCTTGTGGAACGGGTCGAAATCGACGGGAAAATTTGGCTGCGTTACAAATCCATGCCGATCACTGTTGGCCTCATTCGAGCGACCTGCGCGGACGAGAACGGAAATCTCACGATGGAGCGCGAGGGCCTGATCGGCGAAGTCCTGCCGATTGCTCAAGCCGCAAAAAATCACGGCGGGATTGTCATCGCTCAAGTCGAGAAGATCGTCAGCCACATCGATGATCCCAAGTCCGTGCGCGTTCCTGGAATGCTGGTGGATTTCCTTGTGGTGTCGGGAGGAAACGAACACGCACAAACCTTTGGCGAAGAGTTTAATCCTGCCTTTGTCACAACGGGAAACGACACCAGCTCGATACCTCAACTTGATTTTTCCGAGCGCCAGATCATCGGGAATAGAGCTCTGCAAGAAGTTCGCAAAGGCGACATCGTCAACCTCGGGATCGGCCTCCCGGAAACGGTCGCCATGGTCGCGGCTCAAACCGGACGGCTCAAGGAATTTACCCTCACGGTTGAGAGCGGCCCGATCGGCGGCGTGCCGGCATCCGGGCTCAGCTTCGGGTGCAGTCATTTTCCTGAAGCGATCGTCGACCAGCCGTCCCAGTTTGATTTCTACGATGGCGGCGGGCTGGATCTGGCTGTGCTGGGGGCAGTGGAAGTCAATGCGGCGGGAAGCGTGAACGTGACGAGTTTTGCCGGACGTTTTGCGGGCGTCGGAGGGTTCGCCAACATCGCCCAGAGCGCCAGGAGACTAGTATTTTGCTGCACCTTCCGAGCAGGCGAAATAAAGATCTCCAAGGAAGACAGCCATCTGCGCATCTTGGGTGAGGGCCGTTATGCAAAGTTTGTGAATCATTTGCATCAAGTCTCATTCTACGGCCCCTCAGCTCTGGCCCGCGGGCAGGAAGTTCTCTTTGTGACAGAGCGATGCGTCTTTCAGCTGACTCCTGAAGGCCTTGTCCTCATCGAAATCGCCGCGGGCATTGACCTGCAACGTGAGGTGATTGATCAAATGGAATTTACCCCAAAGATCTCGCCATCCCTACGCCTCATGCCTCTCCCTACACCTCTATGAAAAACGTGAATATCGTCGCCTGCAAACGCTCTGCCATTGGCCGATTCGGCGGCGGCCTAAAATCTTTTTCTCCCACCGACCTCGCAGCAGCCATCGCCGAAGCCGTGGTTCCGGAAGCGCTGCGATCTGACGTGGAGCAGGTCATTTTTGGTCAAGTCATGCAAGCGGGATCGGGTATGAATGTCGCTCGCCAGACCGGCTGGAAACTCGGTCTCCCGGAGGCAACTCCGGCTTTCACGGTAAACATGGTTTGCGGTTCCTCCCTCAAGGCGGTGGCGTTGGGAGCGGATGCCATCCGACTCGGAGATAACGAACTCGTCCTCACCGGCGGTGTTGAGGTCATGAGCCGCGCACCTCACTACGCGATGGATTCCCGCTGGGGGAAAAAGCTTGGAAATATTACCCTCCAAGACTCCCTGATACTCGATGGATTGAGTGATGCCATGCTGAACATCGGCATGGGAGAAACGGCCGAGAGAATCGCCGAAAAATTTGGGATTTCTCGACCAGACCAAGATGCCTTCGCCGCCCGAAGTCAGCAACTCGCCGCGGAGCATCGCACGAAGTTCGAGCGCGAGATTGTTCCAGTGAGTGGCCGTGATGGCACCATTCAAGAAGACGAACACCCGCGCGCCGATACGACTTCAGAATCCCTTGCCAAACTGAAACCGTCCTTCCGGAAAGACGGCACTGTCACCGCAGGGAACTCCTCGGGAATCAATGACGGGGCCGCAATGGTCTTGCTGGCAAGCGACGAGGCCGTCACACGTCTCGACTTGACTCCAATAGCCCGGGTTGTTGCGACAGCTGTCGTCGGCTGTGATCCAGCACTTATGGGACTCGGACCCGTGGAAGCGATTCACGCGGTTTGCCGTCGCGCTAAATGGGATCTCCGCGATGTGGACGCCATCGAGATCAATGAGGCTTTTGCCGCCCAACTCCTCGGGTGTGCCCAGCTCTTAAACTTGGACACGGCCAAGCTCAATCAGCGGGGCGGAGCGATTGCGCTCGGTCACCCCATTGGTGCAAGCGGGGCACGCGTGCTGACGACCCTCATCCATCTGATGGAAGATCAAGGTTATCGCAAAGGAATCGCAAGTCTCTGCATCGGTGGCGGCATGGGGATCGCCATGGCGATCGAGAGCGACTAGCCCGAGTAAAACATCGGGGTTCGGTCATCACTTAAGGCTCCTTGTGGCACTGAACAGCCTGAGCCAGAGAACATTTGGCAAGGCCCGAGCCCTACAAAATCCGCTCGAGCAGGAAGGCCTTGAGATCGGCGACGGCGACGCGGTCCTGCTGCATCGAATCACGATGGCGGAGCGTGACGATTCCTTCTTTTTCCGGGCCGTTTTCTCCGATCGTGTCAAAGTCGACCGTGATGCAAAACGGCGTGCCGGCTTCATCTTGACGGCGGTAACGGCGGCCGATGGCACCGGATTCATCGTAGAAGACGTTCATATGCCGCTTCAACCCTGCGGCAATCTCACGAGCCTTTTCGACAAGAGCGGGCTTGTTTTTTAGCAGAGGGAAAACGCCGCACTTGATCGGCGCCATGCGGGGGTGAAAACGGAGCACGGTGCGCGTCTCGGATTTTCCTTTTTCGTCGGTGACGGTTTCCTCATCGAACGCCTCGCAGAGCAGTGCCAACACTGTGCGATCGGCTCCAGCGCTGGGCTCGACGACGTGCGGGACAAACCGCTCCTTCGTTTCCTCGTCGTAGTAATCGAGCGGCTTCCCGCTGTGCTCGATGTGCTTGGAGAGATCGTAATCCGTGCGGTAGGCGATGCCTTCGAGCTCGCTGACGCCGAAGGGAAACTCGTATTCGAGGTCATAAGTCTTCTTGGAATAGAACGCCCGCTCGCCATCCGGGATGTCGTTGATGTGGATCTTTGCCCGGGGAATTCCAATGTCCTCGTAAAACCGCAGACGCTCTTCGAGCCAGTAATCGGTGAGACGCAGACCATCTTCGGGACGGCAGAAATACTCGATCTCCATCTGCTCGAACTCGCGCGAACGGAAAATGTAATTACGGGGATTGATCTCGTTCCGGAATGCCTTCCCGATTTGAGCGATGCCAAACGGGAGCTTCTGCCGCGTGGTATCGAGCACGTTGCGAAACTGCACGAACATCGCTTGCGCGGTCTCGGGACGGAGGTAAACCATGTTTTCCTCGCTCTCGATCGGCCCGGCGTAGCTCTTGAACATGAGGTTGAACGCGCGCGGCTCGGTGAGATCCCGGCTCCCGCAGTTCGAGCAATACTTCACACCGTCCTTCTCCGGCAGTTGGTCGGCGCGGTGCCTTGCCTTGCAGCCGCGACAATCAACCATTGGATCACTGAATGTCTCCTCGTGTCCTGATGCCTTCCAGACTGCGCGATTCATCACAATCGAGCCATCCATCCCCTCCATGTCGACCCGCTCGCGCACATTCCGCTGCCACCAGAAATCCTTCAGATTCCGCTTCAGTTCGACCCCAAGCGGGCCGTAGTCCCAGAACCCATTGAGGCCGCCATAAATTTCAGAGGCCTGGAAAATAAACCCCCGCCGCTTGCAGAGGCTGACAATTTTTTCCATGCGCTGGGACGAGAGATCTTTCGACATAAGGCTGATCCGGAAGTGAACCGCACACGCCTCACAGCGTCAACGTTCGTTTGGGTGCAGAGCAGGGCAAACGCACTAGAATGGTGTTGCGCATCGGACGATTCCGGGGCGCACACCCGGCCCCGGGTGTGGTTTTCGGCGGCTCGCCGAAAAATCGTGTCGGCGGCTTCAAGCGAGTTTCGCCACCAACTTCGCACCGAGGGCTTTCACCGCGGCTTCCTGCGCGGGATCGAGGAGGCGGCCGTTCGCTCCGATGGCCTCATGGGCCTTCGCGACGGTCACCTGTTCCTCCAAGACAGAAATCCCGATATTTTCTAAAAATGGCCGAAACTGAGTCAAAGCGCGCGATCCACCGTAACCGCCCGGCGATGCCGCAAAAATCGCCGCCGATTTTCCGCGGAGTGCCGAGAGGGGTTTCTCATCGGGATCCGTGGCGCGAGAGATCCAGTCGATGGCATTTTTCAAAGCCGCAGGAATCGTGCTGTTGTATTCCGGAGTGGAAATGATCAGCCCGTCGCTCGCGAGAAAGAGGGCCTTCAACTTTGCCGCTGCTTCGGGCATTCCCTCGGCGGCTTCAAGGTCTTCGTCAAAAATGGGCATTCGGAAATCCCGGAGCGAGATCAGGGTGACATCGCCCCCGGCTTCGCGAGCTCCGTCGGCCGCAATCGCGGCGATCGACTGGTTGAACGAGGCGGCCCGGAGGCTGCCGCCAAAGGCGAGGATTCTTGGTGTCTTCATGCGAATCTCATACGCAGGCACCAACGCGAAGTCGAGCCCGGCATTTTCGACTCAATAGGCGAAACTCGCAAACTCAGATCTCGAGTGGTTTCGGCGTCTGGGTGAGCACGCGATGCCCCTTGGCCGTAATCACAACGACATCCTCGTGGCGCACGCCGCCAAAACCGGGAATGTAGATCCCGGGCTCAACGGTTAGGACTTGGCCTGGCAAAAACGTGGTGTCGGAAAATCTCGGCGACTCGTGAATCTCGAGTCCGAGACCGTGTCCTGTTCCGTGGAAGAACCCTCGCCACCGACCATCTCGAATCTCGGTAGGGTAGCCCTGATCAGCAAAAAGTTTCTTGATCCGCTCGTGGATGACGAGGCCCACGTTTCCTGGCTTGATCGATTCGAAGGCCAGCTTTTGTCCCGCGAGGCAGGTCTCCCAAAGATGTCTCTGCGCATCGGACGCCTGCCCGCGGACAACCGTCCGCGTGATGTCGCCGAAGTATCCGCTGCGAGCATCGCGGGGAAAAACATCGAGAATGATCAATTCGTCGGCGCGCAAGGGCCCTGTCCCGCGAGCATGGGGGTCACAAGCTTGCCCGCCCCCCGCGACAATCGAGTCTCCATGGGATTCGCCGCCCGCCCGCACAATGGCAGTCTCGATCTCCATTCGAACCGCCTCTGATGTCAAAACGCGGCGACCGATCAAGAGCCGTCCGTCCTTCCGAATCGAAGCACTCCGCAGAACCTCGATCCCGCGCCCAAGGCCTGCCTCGGCAATGCGCACGGCCGCCGCGATGGCGCGAACCTGCGCTGGCGTCTTGCGCTCACGGGCGGGCCAAAATGCACCGCCCACTGGCTTGACGCGAATATTCTCCCGCTTCAAGGCCCTCGCGAGACCAAGGGGAAATGCCGATGGAACCAAGGCAGAGCGAACTTTCTGGGATTTCAACCATGTGGCAACCACTCTCGCAAATGTCGGCTTCTTTTTCTTTTTCCCCTGCGCGACTTTCTCGGTGTCCGAGTAGGCATCGACGCGATGGACGCCGGCCTCGGCCCGGCCCCGATCGACCTCCAGATCGGAGAGGAGGAGAAATTTCTTCCCGTCGATTTGAAGGAATGTAAACGCATCGGGCGCTCGAAACCCCGAACCGTAAAGCTGATCCGCCGACGCTTCGCTCGAGGCAATGATCAATTTTGGACGTGCCATAAGGCCTGACATTTCGCACAAGCTAGGCGGATATGGCAATGCATCGTTGGACCAGGCTCAGCTCACAAAAATGGGAGGACGTTTGGGATGAACGTCTTCAATTTCTCGGACCGGGTGCCGTCGCGATGATCACATGGCCGGAATCGAAGGCCCTCAAGATCGAAGCGTTTTGCGACAAGCGGACAGCCGACGCCCTTGTTAAGCGGTTTGGCGGGCGTGCCACGCGCCTCGCGGATCACGTCTGGACAGGCGATGAGGCGAAGCCCCGCGCGCCACTTCCGATCCGAGGAAAACTCTATATCTATTCGGACGAGGCGGCGTGGAAATTGGCTCCGGACCCAACAAAAGCCGTCTGGATCCCAGCGGGCATGGCCTTCGGAACTGGCGATCACGCAACCACCGCAACTTGCCTCCGACTCCTGGCCGACCTTGCCGAGACGCTGCCTGCAGGTTGGACGGCGATGGATGCCGGAACGGGGAGTGGAATTTTGGCCATCGCGGCCAGCAAAATCGGCGCTTCGCGTGTCGAGGCGTTTGACTTCGATCCAACCTGCGTCCGCATCGCCAAAGAAAACATCCGCGCCAATCGATGTCGCGGGATTCGGGTTTCCAAGGCGGATTCCCGCGCCATCACGGCATTTCCCACAACCGACCTCGTCATTGCCAATCTCTTCAGCGAGCTCCTCATCGAATCCGCAAAGGGTTTTGCGAAAAAGCTCCATAGGCAAGGCTGGCTAATATTTTCCGGCGTCCTTCGTCGCCAATCGGAAGAGGTCGCTGCCGGCCTGATTGCGGCAGGTTTCGAGCCTCCGCGAATCATTGCACGAGGAAAATGGTGCGCCGGAGTCACCCGATTGCGCGCATCCCTCGCGAAGCAAAAATAGAAGAAGTATCTGGCCGTTCACAGCGACGTATCTTCTGACGCGCCCTGGCGCGGTGACCGAGCCTCTTCCTCAAACCAGAACGCACCATGCCATCTTCCGGATTCGCTGTGTCACAAAGACGCGGAGAACCGCAAATGCGATAAAATCCCGCTTACCCGGAATGGCCGGAGAATCGATTTTTTTCGGTTGAAAGTCGGTGGGGAATTGGCATTTTTCCTCGGGCGTTATGGATTCGAAACCCGCGAACTTGGCTCCGACTCCTTTTCGGAGAGTGTCGTTTCTCCTTCTCTTGCTGACGCAATGGCCCGGACTCGTCGGCATCGTGGATGCTCAGTCGCCGCCGCCGAGTTACGATTTGCGAGCTATCAGTTCCGGCAACTCCACCGTTGCCTGGGTCCCGGCAATTCAGAATCAAGGGGCGGCGGAGGACTGCTGGACGTTTGCCTCGGCGACGGCCATGAACAGCAATCTTTTGAAAAATGGACTCCTCCAAACTTCGGCGGTCGCCCCGCCAATTCAGATCTCCTCATGGCACCTCTCCACCTTTAACGGCGCGCCGGATAACTTGCTGGCAGCGCGCGCTTTCTCTGGCAGTAGCAACTGGGGAGGTTGGGAGTATCAGGCCCTCGGCTACGTCACCCGTGGCGCAGGCCAGTGGGCGGTTCCGAACGTCCCATCGAATGCGGCCCCGCAGGAGTATCAGACCCAAATGGGCGGCGGGCCGGTGCTCGTGTCTTCGAATCCGAATAATCCGTTCCCTCAATCGATCACCGAGTATACCGGGCATCCGGATGATTTTTCACCTGCGAACCTGACGCCCCTTCTTCCCACAGTCGTCAATCAGCCGATCGCCTATCAGGTGCAGTCCGTTGTTTTCTACCAGCAGGGATTTTCAAACAACGTAGCTCTCCCGACGCCGACGGGGACTGTCACTTATGAAGATTCGACTTATAGCACTTACTCATTCACGCAAGGTGCGGCAGATCCCCAAGTAGCTGCGGTCAAAGCCGGGATCATTCACTACGGTGCCGTGACAACATCGATGAATGCGGATGCTGCTCCGACAACCTCGACGATCCTGTTCGACGCGGTCCCTCCGGCTTCGGGCTCGAACTCCACGCTCAATACGATCAATTACTTCAATCCCTACTCCGCCCCCGGACTGACGGGACACGAAGTGACGATCATCGGCTGGGACGACAACTACTCGATGACCGATCCCAATTCGGGCACAACTTACACGGGAGCATGGTTGGTTCAGAACAGCTGGGGAAGCAACGGACCGACCGAGTGGCAAAACTGGCTCAATAGCGATGGCACATTCTGGGCTCCGTATAATGATGCCGCGATTGGTCGCACGGGCGTCGCCGCATTCCAACTCGGCAGCAATGCGGCCTACGGGCAAACGGTCATCCAGAATGAACTCGGCCCGATGGACTACGCGAGCAACTTCGAGGTCATCGGTGGCACGGGCGCTTCCTCCCTGGGAATCCCGACCGGGATGGCCGTTCACGACAAAAATCAAGTCGCCTCGATCCTCACGCCAACGGAAAGCGGATTTCTGGCGGGACTGGGTGTGGTAACCCAAGCTTCGGGGGTCACGGTCGAGGTTGAGATTTTCGACGACTGGGCTGACGGACCTGCGAACTTGCTCTCCGAAGAATCGTTTTCCCTCACCGGAATCGGCTACCACCAACTCGATCTTGCCACGCAGATCTCGCTCACGGCGGCCAATACCTTGGTCGTTCAATTGACCTATCTGGATACAGCGACGATGATGGCGATTGCGGACGCGGTTCCGGTTGCCATCGGCGGTGGCGGATTGAATGGCTATCTGGATGTCCCGGATGGCCTTTCCTATTACTTCGATGGTTCCGCCTGGCGCGACTTCGCGGGCTTATCATTTACGTCCTACTCGAACAGCGGACCAAATGCGAGCGGCGGCGTCCTATTTCTCAAGGGAATAACCGCCGTTCCCGAGCCTTCAACCATTCTGCTCGTTGGCATTGCCGGACTCGTTCTCCTGTGGCATCTACGCATCCGACGTCAGCAAAACCTCGGACGAAATGAGCGGGATTGAAAGAACTCGGGCCTGGCATGCGCTGATACCGCTCGACAGAATCCCGCACCATGGGCCATTCTTCAAGTAATGGGGGACCCACGCCGCCTGACGATTTCCGAGATTCGGGAGCAGAGCAAAGTCGGTGCGCTCGGCGCGCGTGTTCGCGGACAAGCGGACGAACTGGCGAAGCGCACATCGACGACAGGAAAGCCATTCTGGGAACTCAAGCTTCGCGATGCGTCCGACATTCTTGTGCTCCGTGCCTGGAGCGACACTCCTGCCTTCGAAGCTTGCGAGGAATTTCAACGAGGCGAGGCCGTAGAAATCGACGGGGAATTTCTCATCAATGGCAACTTCGGCCTCGATGCCCGCCGGTGGACGATCCGCCCACTGACTCCCGACGAAGCCCATGAACTCTTCGCCGGCAGCACGAGTGGGGAAACCGAGCGCGATTTTGCCGACGTGGTCGAGCTGATCGCCGGCCTCTCCGACCCTCGCCTTCGTGCCATCTGTGAGACTTTTCTCAGCGAGCACGGCCCACGCTTCCAGCGCGCAGCGGCGGCCCGGCACAACCATCACGCCCACCGCGGCGGCCTCCTCCGCCACACAGCGCAGATGATGCGCTCGGCGTCCGCGCTCTCGGCGGTCTATCCGAGCCTGAACCGCGACCTCCTGCTCGCCGGTGCGCTCATGCACGACACGGGAAAACTCTGGGAAATGTGCCCTCCCGAGGCTGGCTTCGAAATGCCTCGCGAGCTCCGAGGCGAGTTGCTGGGCCACATCAGCATCGGCATTGAACTCGTCAATGCCCTTTGGAGAAAACTGCCGCTCGACGACTGGAAAGATCTCAGCCCGGCATCTGAAGACGTCCGCCTCCACCTCCTCCACCTCATCGCCGCCCACCACGGAGAAATGCAATACGGGTCTCCCGTCGAGCCGAAGACCCCGGAAGCCATTGCCCTTCACTTTATTGACAACCTCGACGCAAGGCTCGAGATGATCTTCGCGGCTTACGTCAAGCAACCCGAAATCGCCCCCGGCATCTTCGAACGCGTTCGCCCGCTCAACACATCTCCGGTCGCGCCTCTGGCCTCGGTCGCCTCGCCGGGCACCGGCGCAAGTCAGTAACGCGCACTATCCCGGCGGCCAACCGAGCGCACGCCCGCCAAGAAGGTGGACATGCAAATGGGGCACGGTCTCGCCTCCGTCGCTCCCGTTGTTAATCACAATACGGAATCCCGACTCGGCAATCCCCTCCGCCCCTGCAATCTTGGCAGCGGTGAGCAGGAGGTGGCCAAGAGTCGCTTGATCACTTGGATCCGCAGCCGCCAATCGCGAAATCGGCTTCTTTGGCACGACGAGAATGTGGACCGGCGCCTTCGGCGCAATATCGCGAAAAGCGAGACAGAGATCGTCTTCGTGGACGATATCCGCCGCGATCTCGCGGGCGCAGATTTTTTGGAAAAGCGTCACGAGAGTTGCAGGTGAAGTTCCTCAGAACGGTCGCTTTGACCGACTTCCTCGCGAACGAACGTCACGATTTCGCCCATCAAGCCTGAGCAATCCCGCCGCCAATTTTTCGCCGATCGCAACAGCTTGACGCACCGGTGGAGATCGCACAGTTCGACCTGCAGAGTCGGCGCACAAATCGCCTCGCGCAGTCGCGACCGCAGGATGTCAAAAAATATGAGCTCATATCCGTGGCCGGCATCTCGCGCGATCTCGGCGAGCGAGATCCGGACCGGTGGGGGCATCGTGCGAAAATGATTCGCCACATCGGAATATCCGATGACTTGCAGAACCGACTGCACGGCCTTCTCAAGCCGACAGATCGTGACAACGTGGTCCTCAAAATCCTGCTGCAGAAAGCTCGTCACGCTCTCCGTCACATGGTCGGCGAGCCACCATTTCTTGTAACCCGCAGTCTCGGCCGCGCGGACCAAAGCGGTCGAGAGCCAGTGCCGCTCAAAATTCATCACACGTCCATCGCTGAACCTCACCAACGGAAGATTGTCACGCAGGGCGATCATGGCTTAATAAAAAGCTCAGGCTGCGCGGGCGAGCGACCAGCACGTTTTTCGAACGACTGGATCTCGTCGATAAAGTCGCCGATCTCCTGGAACTGCCGGTAAACCGATGCGTAGCGGACGTAGGCCACCGGATCGAGTCCGTGAAGTTTCTCCATCACTTTCGCGCCGATGATCCGGCTGGGGATCTCACGTTCTTGGGAGGCTTCCAAGTCTTGAATAATTTCTTCGACGGCCCGTTCCATCTGCTCAATGCCAATCGGGCGTTTCTCGCACGCCTTGGCGATGCTGCCGAGAAGCTTTTGACGGTCGAGCGGTTCGTGGCGTCCGTCTCGCTTGATCGTGAGCAATTCGATGCGCTCGATCTGCTCGTAAGTCGTGTAGCGGGTTGCACAGTCAAGGCATTCGCGACGCCTCCGGATGGCAGCCCCGTCTTTCGAGAGCCTGGAATCGATGACCTTGTCTTCCAAGGAGCCGCACTTAGGGCAACGCATATATTGTGTGCAAACCGGGTCGTTTCGGCCAATTCAACACAACATCTTGCGATGTCAATGCCTATTAGATTTTCTCGCGGGTTTTTTTAACTATCCTCCACGCCTCTCGCCAGCGCGTCGCGGGGGCTCATGTTTGACGTGGCCAGATTCCATCCCTACGTTAGCGGGCTCCGATGGCAAATATCACCAACCTCACGACACTCGATAGCGGGCTCCGGGTCGCAACTTGCGAAATGCCTCACGCCGAAACGGCTGCCATGGGGATCTGGGCATCCGTCGGCGGTCGCCACGAACCTGCCCCCCTGAACGGGATCTCGCATTTCATCGAGCACATGCTCTTCAAAGGCACTGCGAAACGCTCGGCTCGAAGGATCATGCAGGAGATCGAGGGCGTGGGCGGCGACATGAATGCCTACACATCCGAGGAACGGACTTGCTACTATGCCACCGCCGCCGCCGAGTTTTTCCCGCGCGTATGCGATGTCCTTTGCGACCTCTACACCGAACCGCGATTTGCGAAGCAGGATATCGACCGCGAGCGTGGAGTCATCGGCGAGGAGATTCTGATGTATCGCGATGAGCCGTCGTCGCACGTCCAAGAGAATCTGAATGCCACGTGCTGGCCATCCCATCCACTCGGACGCCCGCTCACCGGCACACTGGCATCGATTGAGAGCATGGGATCACGGGAATTCCTCGACTACCGCGCAAGCCACTACCACGCCAGCAGCACGGTCGTCTCGGCGGCTGGGAAAATCCGGCACGATGAAGTCGTGGCACGCGTCGAACGCTCGCTCGGCGGACTCGCACGAGGACGCAAACCCAAGGCCAGACCAGCCCCGGTCATGCCCGGCAAACCGCGCCTCCACGTCGAAGCCCGCGACATCCAGCAAACTCAGGTCGCCATCGCCCTCCCGGCCTTCAGCCATCTCGACAAACGCCGGTATGCCTTCCACCTCTTGCATATCCTCCTCGGCGGAAATGCCAGCTCGCGCCTGTTTCAAGAACTCCGTGAGAAGCGTGGGATTTGTTACTCCGTGAGCAGCCACCCGCTGACCCTTGACGATACCGGCGTGCTCAATGTCTCGATCGGCCTCGACCGGAAAAATCTGGAAAAATCCCTCCGCCTGATCCTCGGGCAGTTCGAGATTCTTCGCACGAAACTCGTCGGCTCCGCAGAATTGAAACGCGCGAAGGAATACTCGGTCGGCACGAGCCGAATGTCGCTCGAGCGCGCCTCGAGCCAGAGCATGAGGATCGGCAGTTCGGTTCTCGTCTACGGAAAAATCGTCGAGCCCGAAGTCGCGCACGACCGGATTCGTGCCGTGACAGCCGAGGAGATTCGAACCATCGCCACCGAGGTCCTCGACCCCTCCCGCCTCACCCTGGCCTTGGTCGGCCCCGATCCGGAAACTAAGATGATCGAAAGGGTGCTCGGACTATGATCGGCGTCCTCTTCGATTGGGATGGAGTCGTGATCGATTCGTCCGAACTCCACGAGCAATCCTGGGAGTTGCTGGCCGCCGAGATCGGGAAACCTTTGCCGCCCGGCCATTTCAAAGCGGGATTCGGAAAAAAGAATCAGGAAATCATCCCGACCATTCTGGCATGGACTCAAGACCCTGAGCAGGTGCGCCTCATTGGAGAGCGAAAGGAAGATCTCTACCGCGCGCTCGTTCGCGAAAAAGGCGTCCACATTCTCCCGGGCGCCCGCGAGTTGCTCGCAGCCTTGCGCGAGGCCGGGATCCCGCGAGCGATCGGGTCCTCAACTCCCCGCTCGAATCTCGATGCGATTTTTGCCTCGACCGGGTTGGATCAATTTTTCGATGCCGTCGTCAGCGGGGACGACGTCAAAAATGGAAAACCCGCACCGGACGTTTTCCTCCTTGCTGCCGGGCGCCTATCCCTTACCCCGGATCAATGCGTTGTCCTTGAGGACGCCCACGTCGGCATCGAGGCGGCGCACCGTGCTGGAATGAAGGTGGTCGCCGTTGCAACGACCCACCCGATCGAAGAGCTCTCTGCGGCCGATGCCGCTGTTCGCTCGCTTGAAGAAGTCGATCCGGACTTTCTTCGTCGCCTCATCCTGGCCTGACGCCGGGCGTTCGCTCGCTGAGCCGGAGAATGTCGCTGAGGGATCCTTTCGCGGGCTCCACGGTCTTTTTGTATTGGAATCGCTCGGGCGATTCATTGTCATGCCCCGATGAAGTCGTTCTTCCGCCTGCTGAACAGGCTGCTCTTTCTTCTCCTCGTCGCAGCCCTGCTCGCATGGGGCGGTATGCTGGCATGGTTCTCTTCCTGGCGGGCCGAGAAACGCGTGCAGCTGGATTCGTCCTCGACCGTCGCCAAAACATTCGCTGGCGAGATCGAATATGCCCAAGTCGGCGACGGGCCTCCGGCTTTGATTTTTCATGGTGCCCCGGGCGGCTATGATCAAGCCCTCCTCATTGGAACGGCCCTGCTCGACGATGGCTTCCAAGTCATCGCGCCATCGCGACCAGGCTATCTTCGCACGCCACTCACAGTCGGACTCACGCCGGAAAGCCAAGCCGATGCGATGGCGACGTTGCTCGAAGAATCCCTCCAAATCGATCGCGTCGTGGTCGTCGGCTTTTCTGTCGGTGCCCCCGCTGCTATCGCCTTTGCGGAACGCCACCCCGAGCGCACCCGCGCACTCATTCTCATCTCTCCCGTCATAAAGTCCCTCGTGGCCGACACGGAAAATCCGCCACTCCCCGCCGTCGTCAACGACCGGCTCACCGGCGATATCGGCTCATGGTATCTGGTCGAGACGGCAGAGCGTGATCCCCAGAAGGCGCTCGGATGGACATTCGACCTCGTTCAAGCCGGTGGCGATGCAGCGAAGGCCAATTGGGTGAATCTCGTGGCCTCCAGCAACGCGCAACTCACATGGTTCCGTGACCTCGCGGGCACGCTCGCACCACTCAGCCCGCGCGAGTCGGGGCTCCGGAACGACCTCCTTCAAATGCGTGCGCTGCCGGCTTTTGATTTCAAGAAAATCACTGTCCCCACACTCATCATCCACGGCACCGATGACCGCTTTGTTCCGATGGCCGACGTGGAAGCGATCTCCGCCCGCTTCCCAAATGCGGCACTGCACCGCGTCCCCGAAACCGGCCACATTGTGGAGCTCGGTCCTTATGTGAAAGACGTCCAAGACCGGATCGCCTCGTTTCTCCAACCCTTCCACTCCGATCAAGGCGCCCCTTAAGTCGGCGCTGACTCAACCGGCCTTGAGCGCCTTCACCACAACGCGCGCCGTCTCTTCGACGTCGGCCTCGGTGTGAGCGAGTGAGAGGAATCCGGCTTCGAATTGCGAAGGCGCAAAATAGACACCATCCGCCAAGCAGGCATGAAAAAATTTCGCGAATGCCCCCCGATCGCTCGCCATCGCGTCGGATAAACGCCGCACCGGACCAGCGCAGAAATATAGGCAGAACATCGACCCGATCCGATGGAACGTCAGCGGCCGGCCACGAATTGCTTCGCGAACCCCGGCCTCGTAGCGCGCACCGATTTTTTCCAACTCAGCCCACCCGTCGCGGCGTTCCATCTCACGAAGCTGGGCGAGCCCGGCGGCCATCGCAATCGGATTTCCAGAAAGTGTGCCGGCTTGGTAGACCGGGCCATCCGGCGAGAGCTTGTCCATGATTTCCCTCCGCCCGCCAAAAGCCCCCACGGGCAGCCCCCCACCGATCACCTTCCCCATCGCGGTCAGGTCGGGTCGGATTCCAAAAACTTCCTGAGCCCCGCCGCGCGCGAGGCGGAATCCGGTCATCACTTCATCAAAAATCAAAACCGTCCCGGCTGCCTCACAAAGTTCGCGAAGCGACTCCAGAAACCCCGGTTCAGGCAAATACAATCCGGCATTCGCAGGAACCGGCTCGAGAATGACCGCCGCCAGCTCGCCTGGATTTGCGGCAAATACACCGCGCACGGCCTCAAGATCGTTGAACGGAACGGTAATCGTCAGGTCCGCCAGCGCCACCGGCACCCCCGCGCTGTCGGGCGTGCCATGCGTGAGAGCGCCGCTCCCCGCCTTGACCAACAGGGAATCGACATGCCCGTGGTAGCAGCCCTCGAACTTGAGAATCTTGTCCCGCCCGGTAAATCCCCGCGCCAGCCGGATGCAGCTCATCGTCGCCTCGGTGCCACTATTCACCATGCGAACTTTCTCAATCGACGGAACAAGCCGGCTGATCGTCTCCGCCATTTCGACTTCAAGCGGGTTTGGAGTCCCGAAGCTCAGCCCGCGCCCGGCCGCCTCGCGAACCGCCTCGACGACGACCGCAGGTGCATGTCCGAGGATCGCCGGCCCCCAAGTCCCCACGTAGTCGATCAACTCCCGCTCCTCGACCGTCGTCAACCGACAACCCGCCGCAGACTTCGTGAAAAATGGCTCGCCCCCGACACCGCGGAACGCCCGCACCGGCGAGTTCACCCCACCAGGAATCCTCGCCAGCGCGCTTTTAAACAAATCATGAGATCGCATCACCCCTCGCTTCTACAGCCGCTGCGGGCTCTCCGCAAATATCGAATCGAGCGACGCGCAATTGCGGCGCTGAAAAAGTCAAACCCGCACCGGCTTCCGCTTGGCCTCGGATTCGAAGCAGGCGTCGAGAACGCGTTGAATTTCGGCGCCTCGGGCAAAATCGGGCTCGCCGGATTTTCCGGTCTGAATCGCCTTGATGAACCGCTGGTAGTTATTCGGAACCGGCTTGCACACCACTTCCGTCCACTCCCCTTTGTCGAGTCCCTTGCCCCGACAGACACGGTAGGATTCCGTGGATCGCTCGGAATCCATGTCGATCGTTCCCAATGTTCCCGCGATTTTGAGGAAGAGCCTGTTCCCATGCCCTCCGACCCAGCGGCTCGTGTGAATGACGCCTAGAGCCCCATTGTCGAACTCGACCGTGAGGACGGCGGAATCATTGGCATCGAGCGGGTATTCTCCAATCCGGTTTCCGGGAGCTTTCGGAAACGCCTTCAGGCGGCAACTGACCTCGCGAATCGGCCCGCTCGGGAACGTCGCGTAGTCGATGATGTGGACACCCACGTCACCAAGAACGCCCTTGCTTCCGTGCTTGGTCGAGAGCCGCCAGAGCCACGCAGGAGTCGTTCTCCAATCTCCCCAGATCTTCGAAGCCAACCAAGCCTGAAGATAGCTGGCCTCCACATGGCGAACGTCGCCGATATCCCCGCGACGAACTGCCTCCGCAGCAGCTTGGATACATGGCCAATCGCGGTAGGAGAAGTTCACCATGTGGATCACCCCGGCACGCTTCGCCGCTGCGAGCATCTTCTTCGCGTCAGCGTAATCGAGAGCCAGGGGCTTTTCGCACAAAACGTGTTTGCCCGCCTTCAGGCATTGGAGCGCAATCGGGGCGTGGAAGGCATCCGGCGTGACGATGGAGACCGCCTCGAAGCCGCCAGCTTTCAGGAGATCGCTCACGCTCGAAAAGGCAGAAGGGATCTTGTGCTTCGCCGCAAATTCCTTCGCGCGCGCCAGATCAACGTCGCAGGCCGCGACGATCTGGCAGCCTTTGATTTTTGAGAATCTTTCCGCATGCACATTTGCCATGCCGCCCGTGCCGATGATCGCAACGCGGACTGTGTGGGATTTTGTTTTCATCGGGATTTAGCGAAAGCCTTCGGTGGGTCGGTTATCAGACTCAGAATCGGCTGGCAGCGGCTCCAATGCTGGGGAGTTCGGACAGGCATCCGGAATTCTTACGAGCGGCTTCGCCCAGTGAACCGAGTTGGTGATGACTCGTTGCACCTCGGCTTGATGGTAGGACGGATAGGTCTCATGCCCTGGACGGAAGTAGAAGATCCGCCCGTTCCCGCGCTGCCAAGTCGCCCCACTACGGAAGACCTCTCCGCCGGTAAACCACGAGATGAAGAGGAGCTCATCTGGAGCGGGGATTCCGAAAGGCTCACCATACATTTCCTCGGCCGGGATCTCAAAGAAGTCGCCGATCCCTTGGGTGATCGGATGGGACGGATTAACATTCCACACGCGTTCCTTATCCGTCGATTCGCGCCATTTGAGCGAGCAGGTTGTGCCCATCAGGGATTTGAAGATCTTCGAGTAGTGCGCCGAGTGAAGTGCGATGAGCCCCATGCCCTCCAGAACCCGCCGCCGAACCCGCTCGACCACTTCGTCGGAAACCTCCCCGTGAGCCATGTGGCCCCACCAGACGAGAACGTCGGTTCCTTCAAGGACTTCCTCGGTAAGCCCGTGCTCCGGCTGGTCAAGCCACGCCGTCCGCACGGCCAGTCCATCGCTCGCTCGGAGGAAATCGGCAATGGTCTCGTGCATCCCCCGGGGATACAAAGCGGCGACTTTTGGGTTCTTCTTTTCGTGGCGATACTCGCCCCAGACGAGGACTTGGATGGGAGATGACATAAAATAAATCCGACTTGAGAATTTTTCTGTTTGGAGAATCAAATTTGCTGCTTCTGAGTTCAAGTGATACTCATACCGTGCCAATTCTTCAATTCGAGAGAATTGCACATGTCCGGCGTTTTTGTCACAAATCCGATGTATGGATCAGCAGGCGATTCCAAAATTCGTGCGGGAGATCCGGCAGGCGCGGGCCCGGCTCCGGTCGGGACGCGCACGGCTCCGGATTCCTGAACTGATCGGCCTTCACCGCCGGCGACCGGGTGCCTATTTCCATTCGTGGCCGGAGCTTTTCATCCAGACCGGAGGCGCGACAGATTTTGAGTGTCCGTCGGGGAAGTTCCGTCTTACCACGGGAAACCTCAGCGTCATCCCCTCCGGCGTGCCGCATGGCGAAACGCCGGTCGATACCTCAACACCCTATTCGATCCTCGTCTTCATGCAGATCGGCGGTGACTGCCTCATCGCGAAAGCCCGCTCGGACAGCTGTCGGGTCATCCAAGCGTGCGAGTCGATGCGCGTGCCGGGGGGAAGCGTGTTTTTCCGTAGCCTGGAGCAAACGGCCTCTCAAGGGACACTACCGACCAGCGCCCGCCACGAGTATGCCCGAGGGTTGGTGGATTCGTTCCTCACCGCCATGCTCGCGATGTTGCAAAACCCGCAGGTGGACGGTGTAACGACCTCACCACATTTGGTCAGTGAGGCGGAGAAGTTGGTCCGACTCTCGGTGTCGAAGCCCGAGCTCTCCGTCGCCTCTATGGCCAAGACCCTCGGATGTTCTCCCGACCACTTAACCCGAGTCTTTCGTGCGGCACGAGGGATGACCCCCAGCGTTTGGATCGCACGCGAACGGATTCGTCTCGCTTGCGAGTTGCTCGAGGGATTGCCGCACAACGTCTCCGAGATCGGGTGGACGTGTGGATTCCGGACCCCGTCGTATTTTGTTCGGGTCTTCCGTGCTTACACCGGCGTGACTCCCCGCGCATGGCGGGAACATCCGGAGCTCCGGGTGCAAACTCACTAAAAATTCGCTTTTGGCTGAAAAGTTGGCACGGGACCTGCTGATCTTCTCTCCAAGAGAACAGCCCGGTCGGAGGGCAGAATTTCGCAAGCGAGGGGGACGTGAGCGAGAGTGGGCCGGCCGGGCTGTATTTCTTTTTGACCGGAAGGCTATCCTCAGCCGAAAAGCTTCTTCTTCGGTGCCACCTCGCGGGCAAGGCCTTCGATGGAATCCCGATCTCGGGCATTCGAAATCGCTTCCTCCTTTGAGATCTGCCGCGACAGGTAGAGCCCGGTCAGATCCTCGTCGAGCGTGTGCATTCCATCTTTCGCGCCAATCTCGATCAGCCCGACCAGTTGCTCCCAGCGCTTCTCGCGGATGCAGGCCCGGACCCCGGCATTGGCAATCAGCGTCTCGGTGGCGAGGACGCGTCCGTTCCCATCCTCGGTGGGGATGAGTCGTTGGGAAACAATCGCCTCCAACGCATTCGCGAGCTGGGCGATGATCTGGGGTTGCTGGTCGCCGGGGAACGCATCAACCATCCGGTCGATGGCCTTCGGTGCATCAATCGTGTGCAGCGTGCCGAGCACCAGATGTCCGGTCTCCGCTGCCGTGAGCGCCGCGCCGATGGTCTCCGGGTCGCGCATTTCTCCAACAAAAATCACATCAGGATCCTGCCGGAGCGCATGGCGAAGGGCCTCGGAAAAAGACTTTGTATCGCTGCCCACCTCGCGCTGTTTGATGACGCTGCGAGCGTTGGGGAAAACGTATTCCACAGGATCCTCGATCGTCACGATCACGCCGCTCAGGTCGCGGCTGATCTGTTGGATCATCGCTGCCATCGTCGTGCTTTTTCCCGACCCGGTCACACCGGTTACCAAGACCAACCCACGGGCCAGCCCGCAAAGCCGGAAAACGGTTTCACGGTGCCCGAGATTCGCGAGCTCGGGAATCTTGTTTGGGATAAATCGAAACGCCGCCCCGAGTGTGCCCCGGGTGTAGTGAGCGTTTCCGCGGAACCTCCCGATCTCGTCGACTTGAAGTGCAAAATCCAGCTCCCAATCTTCCTCCAGCCGCGATCGCTGCTTCTCGGTGAGTGTTCCCAAAATCAACTCCCGACAGGCTTCGACGGAAACCGCTGTTTCTCCGAGCGGGGCCAACGAGCCGTTGACTCGAATCATCGGCGTTGTCTCGGCGCAAAGGTGGAGGTCGGACGCCCCGGCTGCGACAGTGCGGGCGAGGAGGTCAACGAGATCGAAGGAAGAGTCCATGGGGATTATCGCCGCGAGGTCTCCGATGAAGAATGGATACCACGAAGAATGCGCAAAAGTTCTTGCGGACGGTCGCTATTCTCCAACGCGGTCGCCTCATCGATTTGCCCGCTCCGGATCAATTCGAGCATCGAGGTCGAGAACGACCGTGCATTTCGCGGATCCCCTCGGGAGACAAAGTCCTGAAGGTCATCCATCCGCCCCTCCGCAATAATCCGGCGGGACGATCCGATGTTGGAAAAATATTCACAAAGCAGACTCCTCGCTCCCTCCCGGGCCGGCAGCAGGCGCTGGCAGAGCACCCCGAGAAGCTGTCCTGCCAGGGTCTTGCGAATCCCTTCCCGATCTTCTGCCGCGAAGAGCAACTCGATCCGGGAAATCACGTCGGCACACGTCGAAGCATGCAGGGTCGCAAAAACGAGGTGGCCGGTCTCGGCCGCTTGAATGGCCGTGAGCGCCGACTCGGCATCGCGGATCTCGCCCAAAAAAACCACGTCAGGATTTTGACGGAGCGAACGCCGGAGTCCCTCGGCAAATGTCGGCGTATCAATCCCCACCTCGCGCTGCGTGAAGATTGCCTGCTTGGCCGTAAAGACAAACTCCACCGGATCCTCAATCGTCACGATGTGCCGGGCCGTCGTCTCGTTCAGCCAGTCGAGCGCGGAGGCGACCGTTGTCGATTTTCCCGAGCCCGTCGGCCCGGAGACGAGGATGACGCCGGATTTCCGAACCGCCCACTCCCGCAAGAGCTCGACCGGCAACCCCAGCGAATCCAGCGAGGGGATGTCGCTCCGGATCCTCCGCAGCACGGCGGCCCGTGCCCCGAGATGGCGGAGCAGATTCACGCGAAACCGCGCCCCAGCCGCGGTAGTCATGCCAGCATCGAAATCCTTCGCACCCGCATCGGCGCCGCACTCTTTCCAAAGTGCATCGAGGTCCGCCTCGGTCATCGAAGCCGATTCCACCGGTACAAGCTGGCCCTCCACACGAACCACAGCCGTCCTGCCAGAGTGCAGAATCAGATCCGATGCCCCGGACTCGACAGCGGCCCGGAGAAGTTCGTCGAGAAGTGGAGATAACATGGCGTCTGGTCATTCAGAACTAGCAGAAGATTCGCGGATGGGAACGGCGCAATTTTGCATCGGTTTCGCGCTTAATATTTCATTTCCAAACAACTCCTCAGCGTGTCAGGCTTCGAACGTCCGGCTGGGCATTCCCACACGGAAGTCCGACCCCGACAGAAAGAACCAACTATGACTACTCTCCCACCATCCCTCGCCCCGAGCCGCGGTTGGCTCATTTTCGGTGGCATTTTCTCCCTCATCGTCGGGGTTCTTGCGATTGCAGCGCCGACCATTTTTTCGTATGTGCTGACCCAGTTGATCGGCGCTTTCCTCCTCGTGAGCGGTATCGTCGGGCTCTTCCTTGCGATATTCGGGAGCCACCGGCACCACCGCTTTCTTTCAGGGCTTTCGGGAGTGGTGAGAATCGCAGCGGGTGCCGCATTGTTCATCTTTACGGTCTCCGGCATGGCCGCCCTCACCATCATTGTTGCGGCAGTATTTTTGAGCGAGGGCGTCGTTTGCATTATCACATCGCTCCGGATGCGCGCGAATCCTGCGTGGATCTGGATCCTCCTCAACGGCCTCGTCGCGTTGATTCTCGGCGGAATGATCTATTCCCGCTGGCCAGCGGACTCGGAGTGGATCATCGGCCTCCTCTACGGCATCCAGTCGATCTTCGGCGGCGCGACATTGCTGATGGTTGGAATCTCTGGATCGAAGCCGTCCGCATCATCTTAGACATCAGCAGGCGTCCTCGCGTCCGTGGCAAAGCGTGCCAGTGGACTCAAACTGGATCGTGGCGTGGGTGATTTCGAACCGGTCGTGGAGCTCGTGTTCGATTCGGTGGAGCAGCTCGTCATCCAGCGTGGGCTCGGCTTTGACCAGGTGAGCGGTCAGCGCAATCTCCGTAGTGCTCAGCGGCCAAATGTGGATGTGGTGGACCTCCCGGATCCCCTCGATCCCTGCAAGATAGTCCTGAACAGCCTGCGGATCGATCCCCTCGGGCACGGCATCAAGCGAATAGTTGAGCGAATCTTTGAGAAGTTCCCATGTGCTCAGGAGAATAAAAAATCCCACCGCCAGGCTCACGAGCGGATCGAGCCATGTCCAGTGAGTAAAGAAGATGACGGCACCGGAGAGCATGACACCAGCAGAGACGCCAGCATCGGCCATCATGTGAAGAAAAGCGCCTCGCACATTCAGGTCGTTCTTGCGTCCAGAGTAAAACAGCCACGCGGTGGCACCATTCACCGCGATGCCCAGCGCGGCCACCCAGATCACCGTGCCGCCCGCGACGGGTGCGGGTTCCTGCAGACGTTTGATCGCCTCCCAGAAAATGGCTCCGACTCCGACGAGCAAGAGCAGGGCATTGAAGAGCGCGGCCAAGACCGTGCTTCGCTTCCAGCCATACGTCCGCCGCGCACTGGCGGCTTTTTTTGCCAACTCGCTGGCACCCCATGCCAAGATGAGGCCCAGAACATCCGAGAGGTTATGTCCCGCATCGGCCAGCAGCGCGAGCGAGTCGGAGAAGATCCCGAAAATCACCTCGAGGACGATGAATCCGCCGTTCAGCAGAATACCTATCAAAAAGGCGCGACCGAAATCTGCCGGTGCGTGGTGGTGTTCGTGGCCCATCACCCCAGTCCGCACGGGTCCGCGTCCGGTGTCAAATCATTGCGTATGCCGCCCGCGCAACTTGAAGGACCGAACAAATTTTCCCTGTGGCATTTTGCATTGCGGTCCGCAAGCGGATCGAGTTTTGTTCCCCTCATCATGCATGCCGGCCTGCAAGGTTCCCCTCATCCCAAGTGCCACGAGAGGCCTCGCTCAATGTGGCGCCAGATTGCCTCCGTCTTTCTCTCTCTCGCTCTGTCCTCCTGCGCTTCGGTCCCACCTCCCTTGCCTGAGAATGCGGAACCGGTCGTTGCGCTGATGGCGCAGCGTCTCGACCTCGCACGGGATGTTGCTTGGGTGAAGTGGGCGAATAACCTTCCCGTGCGCGATCCGGCTCGCGAAGCCGCCGTCCTCGAACGAACTGCCCGCCAAGCCGAAGCGGCGGACCTTAACTCGGCCGCAGCGCTCCGCTTTATGCGAGCCCAGATTGAGGCTTCCTGCCTGCAGCAGGAGTATTGGATGCGGACCTGGAAGAACGGCACCAACCTCCCACCCGGCGAACCTCCTCCGCTCGATACCATTCGGGTTCGCTTGGACTCAATTTCGTCACGCCTCTTTGCCGAGTGGGCCGCTACCGAAGGCTTGACCATCCTTTTCCCCAGCATTGAGGCCCGCCTCCTCGCCGCCGGCATCTCCCCCGCCGCCGCGCGCGCGGCTGCAGCAGGACTGGCTGTGACAGTGAAGCCATTCTGACAAAATTTCGCCGCTACAGCACCGCATTCCTGAGTGCCGCGACCACAGCTTCCGTGGAAACTTCGCGCATACAACGGAAATCGATCGGGCAATCACGGAGGAAGCAAGGACTGCACTCGACTTGCTGGCGGATGACTTTTGACTTCGGACCTCGCGGCCCAGTGAGTGCGGGCTCGGTCGATCCGAAGATCGCAACGAGCGGAGTTCCGAGAAAGTCCGCTAGGTGCATCGTGCCGGTGTCGTTCGTCACGAGGGCGCTTAAACTTTTCAACGTCCGGATCAGCTCTGCCAGCGAGGTCTTGCCCGTCAGGTCCTCAACGTTGGAATAATCCCGACTCATCTCGGCGGCGACATTCGAATCCGCACCGGTGCCAAGAATCACCCATCGGCATGCCATCTGTTGGTTGACGGCCGTAATGACTTCGCGAAAGCGGACCGGCGGCCACCGCTTGGCCGGACCAAACTCGGCCCCGGGACAGAGCCCGATGACAGGTGGCCAGGACGGTGGGGTCCACATCGTCGGTCCCTCCGGAATTTCGATGGCACCACACCGCTTGGCCATGCGCCAATACCGGTCGGCGTGGTGCTCGGGGCGACGCAGTTTTTCACGCGGGGCCGGAATGATCTGGTTGAGAAAAAATTTCCGGTGATGACCTTGAAACCCGACCCGCCGCGGGATTCCCGCCAACCACACCTCCAAGGCCGAGCGGAGGGAATTCGGGAAAAGCACGGCGACGTCGAAGCGCCCCCGGAGCTTCTGCGCGATCGACCAGACGGAATCGCCCTTCTCAAACGTGATGACCTCATCGACTTCGGGAATTTGTTTCCAGAAATCCGCGAGTTTCGAGGGACATAAAATCGCAAGCCGGGCATCAGGGCGCCCGTGGCGGAATGCCCTCGCGCTGCGGGCCGCCATCACGGCATCGCCGAGCCAATTCGGCGATCTTGCGACGATTCGGAAGGGCCGGGGATCACTGCCTGGCGGGACAAAGACCCCCCGCTTGGCCGACGCACACAAGAAATTCGGCCATGGCATTTTCCATCGGTTATGAACCCAGAACCAATCCTGCGGCGACACCCGAATCTGTCGCTCCAAGGCGAGATTGAGATCTGCCGTCAATTGCTCGGCGTTGCCCTGCTCCCACGGAGTTTCCTCGCTCAGAACGACCTTCCAACGGGCAAATCCCGACGTGTAGATCGCGACCGGGATCACCGCCGCGTTCGTCCGCAGTGCCAGCGTCGCAGCCAGCGTCGAGGTCGAGGCCAGCCTCCCGAAAAACGGCGTCCACATTCCCCCATCGCCAGCATGTTGGTCAACGAGCACACCCACGATGCCGGGCTCGCGAAGGAGTGCGATAGCCTCTTGGAATCCTCGCTTGCGATCAAAGGTCTTCACCCCGAGGCGGCGCCGGTCCCGGTTGATCAGATCGTCGACAAGAGGGTTGCGAAGGGCTTGGTAGACTGTTCCGAATCCGGCTTCGGGAACTTCAAAAATCAGTTGGGCGTAGAGTTCCCAATTGCCGATGTGGTTGATGGCTAGGACAACCGGACGCCCGGCGGCGATGTTCGTCTTGATGCGGTCCAGCCGTTCGATCGTTGCAATTTTTCGAATCTCAGCCTGCGAGAGGGCAGGGATCTTGAACGCGCAGATGGCATTCGCTCCCAACGTCGTGAAATGTCGAAAGGTCAGAGCCCGGATCGCAGCCGCCGGGAGCTCGCCGCCGTAAGCACGGGTAAGATTTTCCCTTGCGAGACGTCGGTAGCCGGGCAGGATGAGCCAAAGCAGTGCCCCAACAGCCTGCCCGAGAACAAAGCACGCCGATAATGGCAGCCGTCGCACAAGGGCAACAACTGACGAGGCGAGAATGTAAACGACGCGATCAGCCATGACGGAGAAAACTCATCTTACTACCGGGATTCGCCGCGCGACGGAATGGAATTCCATCGTACCGGGCGGAGTTGTTGGCGTGCTCGGAGGCGGCCAGCTCGGGCGCATGTTGGCGATTGCCGCACGGAGGATGGGTTATCGCATCCATGCATTTGATCCCCAACCAGATTGTCCGGCCGGGCAAATCTGCGATCTTGAGGTCAACGCCCCCTTCCTCGACCGTGCGGAGATCGAATCCTTCGCGCGCGGGGTCGATGTGGTTTCCTTCGAATTCGAGAACATCCCGATCGAGGCCATCGAATGGGTGGCTGCCCTGCGTCCGGTGCGTCCTCGTGGCGAGGTGCTTCACATCTGCCAGAATCGCGAGCGGGAGAAACGCTTTCTGGAATCCCGTGGCTTTCCCTGCGCTCCCTTCCGCGTTGTCGATTCGGCCGCTTCGCTCGCCGATGCCGTTGCAGACCTCGGTGAACCGGCGGTTTTGAAGACCGCAGATTTTGGATACGATGGCAAAGGGCAGATCAAGCTCACCGGGGGCGAGTCGGCGGATGAGGTCTGGAGCACGTTTGATGCGGGACGCGGGGTTTTGGAAAAATGGATTCCCTTTGTTGCCGAACTCTCGGTCGTCTGCGCGCGCGGCATGGACGGAAGTATCGCGACATTTCCTGCTTCGGAAAATCAACATGTCCGGCACATCCTCGACCTCTCAATCGTCCCGGCACGATTCCCTGAAGACGTTCTCGCAGCGGCCCGCATCCTCGCGGAGGAGATCACGACCTCGCTCGATGTCGTCGGACTGCTTGCGGTCGAGTTTTTCCTGACAAGCGACGGCAAACTCATCGTCAACGAACTCGCCCCGCGCCCGCACAATTCCGGACATTTCTCGCTCGATGCCTGCGTCACGAGCCAGTTCGAACAACAATTACGCGCCGTCTGCGGGCTGCCCCTCGGCTCGACCGAACTGCTGCAGCCGGTCGTGATGTGGAACCTGCTCGGCGACCTCTGGAAAAATGGCGAGCCGGACTGGAACGTCATCCTCTCCGAGCCTCGCGCAAAACTCCACCTCTACGGAAAATCCGAAGCGCGACCGGGCCGGAAAATGGGCCATGTCTGCGTGATGGCGAATACCGTCGCCGAGGCACTCGCCTCGATCGCGACCATGAAGCGGAAGCTGGGTTGGTAGGAAGGCCGTCATTGCGTGTGATTTGCACTCACGGTCTTGCCGGCGAGTTGCGATCCACGAATACCCGTTGGCTCCTCCGGGAACTCCAGGCACCGAGGCCATCGCCCCTGGCCCGTTCGCCTCCTGATCACAATCAAGCCCATGAATTGATCACGATTTTCGAAAAACAACGATCCTGTTCGAATTTGTTCCCCGCCTGTTATTGTCTACGCCCCAGCAATTTGAGGTTTTTGTAAACGACTGCGAGTTAATGATCACTTGCTCAGGAACAAGCCCCGCCCTTATTCCTGCGGAGACAATTTCCAACTCTAACCGGACGGTCCCCTTACGGACTTCCCCGACCTCGAAAGCAATGACTCCTCCCTTTTTCAAGATGCGACAAAGTTCGTGTAGCGTTCCTTCCATGCGGGCTGTCCACTCAGAGACCGATCGCAACTGCCAGAGCGAGCACCTGTCCAATTCGATCCCGCAAAACCACATCCTCACCCAATTGTCCTGCAAGTAATCCACCTCATCCAAGAACGGCGGTGATGTAACAACTAAATCCACGCTATTGCTGGCAACTTGTGGAATACTGTCGGCAGACGAACTGAAGAGATTGGGAGCATGGTCGGAATACCCGTCCGGGAGAGCGTCCCTGAGCAGGGAGCGGGTCTTCTTCAACACCAAGAGCCGCGTATCCCGGTATTCCGGCCGTTGGTTTCGCTTCGCATTGATCTTTTTCTGTCGCTCAATCGAGACCGCTTGGTTGGGCGGAAGCGTATAGACGGAGAAGAATCCGTTGGAGTGACCGGTGAGCCGGTTCGCGGCGACCATTTCAATCCACTCGTCCACGCGATCGATTAAGCCGAGTTCACGGCGGTGCCGGAAGTAGGCGATCCATCCCTGAATCTCCAGCAAGGTATCTGGATGAAAAAATTCTAGCAGGCCATCCGGCTGAGGCTCTGTGGGATTCAAGACCACTGAGTGCAGGCGATCTTTAACCTGGTTCAAGGTCGGAGGGCGAAGGCGAGGAAGGGTCAGGCGGATGGAGAGCGGGTTGATATCGCTGCCGATCGCTCGGCACCCATGTAGCTGCGCCTCAACGAGCGTCGTTCCTCTTCCGAGAAATGGATCAAACACGACGTTGCCTGGTACGGCATGTCGTTTTAAGAAGTATTCCGGCAGTTGAGGCTTGTAGCACGCTCTGTAAGAGACCTCGTGGATTGAGTGCCCCTCCCTTTGCTTCGCTGTCCAGTATTCCCCTTCATGGACCAAAACTTCGGTTTCCCCGAACGAATGCCGTGTTGTTTCGACACTTTTTGGCAAGGGCAAGGTCTCCGTGAATCCGCCGGGCGCCAGCTGCATCAGAAAACGATACTCGCGTGGTTTCCAGCGCAAAGAACTTTGTGGATCACACTCGGGATTCGATCCCGGGCGAGTAATGTCAGCGGTTTGAGTTCTGAGTTTTTCAAAAAGCGAGGCCAATACCAGGAGACGGGCATCGCTGGGATTCCAGCCAGCAGAGGCTGGCAAACTCCGACCCGGAGACCTTGTGACAAAGACCACGGCCACCATGCTGCCGTCAAGACACTCATCGCATTGTGGTTTTTACAAAGCCTTGGGGGTGGACTAGAGAATTCAATTGGTTCGCGCGAACCAATCAATCCATCACCCGCGTTTCCTATGACATCGCAGAACAAGCAGACACTTTTCTGGACGCTGGCTCCGATGGGAGTCGGGATGATCGTTCCCTCCGCGATTATTTTTCTTCTCGCCGTCGCGGTGGCCCATACCGGGCCATTGGATGCGATGGCGGATATTGTTCGGAAGCAATTTGCGCCCGGGGAGAACCTATTTTTCCTTTCGCTCTTAGGGTTGATCCCCTTTGCCGCGTTGTCGTTGGCGTGCTTCTTCGCCTCGCGGCACCTCCCACCCATGCGCCTTGCATGCGTGGCGGTCGGCGGGTTGGTCGGCATTTTGGTCCTCATGGTGCCGGGCCATGTTTCTGTCTGGTATCCGCTTTACGGGGGAGGACACCAGTCATCGACCGCCGTCATCGCCTTTGTGTTTATTCCGTTTTTCTGCATGCCACCGCTCGGGATCGGATTGCTGGTCGGCTGGGCCGTGTCGCTCCTGCCATTCGCAAGAAAAAGCTCGGCTTCCACAAAATGAGAAAACCCGTCCGCCGTGAGGCGAGACGGGTCTTCTCGGAGCGGGAGGGAAATCCGCTAGGCGATCGCTTTACAGCGATGCCTTAAATGCTTTGCCGGCCGAGAACTTGATGACTTTCGAGGCCTTGATTTTGATTTTTTGTCCGGTCTTCGGATTGACGCCAGTGCGGGCCTTGCGGTTTCCGACTTTGAAAGTTCCGAAGCCGATGAGCTGGACGTTCTTGGTTTTCTTGACTCCGAGCTTGATGCCACTGATGACGGCGTCGACGGCGCGTTCGGCGTCTGCCTTTGTGGATCCCAGAGTTTTTTGGACGGTTGTGACGAGTTCGACTTTGTTCATGAGGTAATAATGTTGATTGGTTTTGTTACTAAACTAGGCGCGAGGGATCCCAAAAAGTTCCCGCAGTGTCAAGCGGGGACGCGAACTATTTTCAGCGTGATCAGTTGGATTCGTCGGCTGGGGGCTCATCGGCAGGGTTCGATGCATCTTCGGACGGCTCATTTTCAGCGGCCGATTTTGCTTTGGGATGGAAGACTTGCGCGAAAACTTTTCCGATCAGCGGTGCGGCGTGCGAGCCCCCGTGGACGGAGTTGTCGTTCGGCTCTCCTTCGTAGAGCGCGGCAAATGCATACTGCGGGTCCTCGGCGGGAACGAAGCCGGCAAACCATGCGGCCGTCCGCTGCCTCGCTGTCGGACCCCACTGGGCTGTGCCAGTTTTGCCGGCGACATTGATCCCTTTGACTTTCGCGCGATGTGCGGTGCCTTGTCCGTCCGACGTGACCGCGACAAGCGCCTTGCGGAGAACCTCGTCGATCTCCGGGGAAACTGGAATGTCATCGCGCAGACGGTCCGGGTAGGCCGCTACAACTTTGTTGTCGATCGTCTGGACTTGCTTGACCAGGCGGGTCTGGTGGAATTTTCCGGACTTCGCAAGGACCGCCATCGCTTGAGCCATCTGGAGCGGGCTGATGAGGATGTCGCCTTGACCGATGGCCATGTTGGCGACGTCGCCGCTTTTGATTTTTCGATTGTGGACGCGAAGCATGTATTCATCGGTCGGGATGTTGCCTCCCGATTCCGCGCGAACGGGTATCCCCGTTCGACGTCCGAGCCCGAGACGCTCGCTGTATTCGATGATCGGCGGGGCACCAATTTTGATTCCGACTTGGTAGAACCATGTATTGCACGACTGGGTGAGTGCCTCTTTGAAGTTGAGATTTCCCGCGCCGCTTTTTTTCCAGTTCTTAAACGTGTGGTTGCCCACCGAAAACGCGGCCGGGCAACTGAACTCATCTTTGGGCTTGATCTTGCCGGACTCGAGCGCGGCAAATCCCACGAACGTTTTGAAGGTTGAACCCGGCGGGTAAGCCGAACGAAATGCGCGGGGGACAAGCGGGTCGGATGGGTCGCTCGAATAGGCTTGAAAAACCTCCGGGCGAACGATCGGCACAAAGTCGTTCGGATTAAAACCCGGGAACGAGGCCATCGCAAGAATCTCGCCGCTACCCGGATCGATCACGACAATCGCGCCACGCTTCGCATTTTTTTCCAAAACGTCTTCGCAGATTCGTTGGAGGTTCGTATCAATCGTGGTGATGACGTTGTAGCCCGGCACTGGCGGACGCGCGATCCGTTCGGATGTTTTTTTTCCCGAGGCGTCGAACGTGAGGTGGAGCATGCCCGGTTGCCCACGGAGTTCGTTGTCAAAAATCTGTTCCAACCCTTCGCGACCTTCGCTCTCTGGAAAGATGAGATCGTTATTCTCAATCGGACGGACGGAGAGCGGCGCCTCGCGGCCGGTGTAACCGATGATGTGAGACGCCAGCATGGATTGCGGGTAGATCCGCACGTAGGTTTGCCGGAGAACAAGGTCAGCAGACAGACCGCTCTGGAGGATCGCGAGCTCGGTGGGCAGGAGATCCTGAATGATATCCAGCGGCAGAACCCCGCGATTCTTATAATGGCTGAGAATGGCCTCATCCGTGATTTGGATGTCTCGCTTCAGCAACCCTTTCGCGAGCGTGATCTGTTGGCGGGCGAAGGAGATCACGCGCGCATCGGTCCAATCCAGCGGAGTGGGAAAACTGATCGCAAGATTGTAGCTGAGGCGGCTCTGGGCGAGCGGCTGGCCGTTCCGATCGGTGATCTGACCGCGCGGCGCAGGAATCTGGAGGGTAAATGTGCGAGCCTGCTTTTGGGTCTCCCATGTGGGCTTCGGGTTCTCGACATGCCCGGTGTTGTCGAGAACAGGTTCCTGGGCCCACAGCGAGACTGGCCCGGCGGCAAGCGCGATCAGCAAAGAGAATCTCATTTTTTCATACGATAGCGGGTCGTGTGGGGAAGGAAAATGGTATTGCGCTGTCTGTCAAGGGGCGGCATGGTTTCTGTCTTGAATATGCCTCCTGCTTTTGACCCCGAACTGGCCGCAAAAATCGAGACTTTCGGCGTTGTCGCCGTTTTGGTTATCGATCGGATTGACGATGCCGTCCCGCTCGCCGAGGCCTTGCTGGCCGGTGGCGTCGGTGTGATGGAATTGACCCTCCGCACGCCAGTTGCCCTCGACGCTCTGCGGGCCATTCGGCAATCTGTTCCCTCCATGGTGGCCGGTGTCGGCACGATCCTCACGCCCGCTCAAGTCGGAGCCGCCGCACAGGCCGGAGCCGCCTTCGGAGTTGCGCCTGGAACCAATCCGCGCGTCCTCCGGGCCGCAGCCGAGGCCGGGCTCTCCTTCGCGCCGGGCATCGCCACGCCGTCGGATATCGAAGCGGCCCTCGAGCACGAATGCCGCCTGTTGAAATTTTTCCCCAGCGAGCCGTCCGGCGGTCTTTCCTACTTAAAGAATATCGCGGCTCCCTACGCCCACCTCGGCCTCCGATATGTCCCCTTGGGTGGCGTCAACGAAAAGAACATGGCCAGCTATCTGGCGGAGCCGATGATTGCCGCGCTTGGAGGATCATGGCTGGCCCCGCGCGAGTTGATCCAGGCTGGCGATTGGACAGCGATCACCGCAAGGGCTGCCGCTGCAAACGAGACCATTCGCGGTGCCAGAAAATCGATATGAGCAAGAATACTATTGTCACGTTTGGAGAGATCATGGGCCGTTTTGCCCCGGCGGGATTTTTGCGATTCCGCCAAGCTTTGCCCGGTCCGCTTGATCTGACGTTTGGTGGAGCCGAGGCCAACGTGGCCGCGTCCCTCGCGATTTTTGGTGCTCCCGCGCGCTTTGTTACGGCCTTGCCGAAACACGCTATCGCCGACGCCTGCGTCGGGGTTCTCGCTGGGCTCGGTGTCGATACCACCCGGATCGTTCGCACAAGTCAGGGCCGGCTGGGTCTTTATTTTCTTGAGACAGGGGCCAATCAGCGCCCGAGCAATGTGATCTATGATCGCGCTCATTCCTCGGTCAGCCTGACGCCGGGATCGGGGTATGACTGGCCATCGATTTTCTCAGGCGCAACCTGGCTGCACACGACAGGCATTACTCCGGCGCTCTCCGAGATCTCGGCAGGAGCCGTCCTTGCAGCCGTCCAGCAGGCCAAGGCTCACGGGCTGAAAGTCTCTTGCGACTTAAATTTCCGAAAGAAACTTTGGGGATGGGAGCCAGGGACCGAGCCAGGTGCGCTTGCCGAAAAGACCATGCGCTCGATCCTTCCTTTCGTCGACCTCGTCATCGCCAACGAGGAGGATGCGGCTGATGTGCTCGGAATTCACGCTGCCGAAACCGACGTGCACTCGGGCAAAGTATCGGCCGAGAAATATCCCGATGTCGCGCGACAGATTGCCAAGCAATTTCCGAACGTCTCGATGGTTGCCATCACATTGCGGGAGAGTCTGTCGGCGTCCCATAACAATTGGGGCGCGATGCTCTACGACGTGGCATCGGATACGCCTCACTTTGCACCCGTGCGAGGCGGCGAGTATGTGCCGTGGCCGATCAAAAATATCGTCGACCGTGTTGGCGGCGGAGATTCGTTTGGGGCCGGTCTGATTTTTGCTCTCAACACTCCGGAGCTCTCGGCACCGGAAAAAGCCATCTCTTTCGCCGTTGCGGCGTCGTGCCTCGCCCATTCGGTTGTTGGCGACATCAACTTCACGACCCGCGCTGAGGCCGAGGCCCTCATGGGCGGCTCGGGTGCCGGTCGCGTGGTTCGCTAAGTCTCCGACGGAAAACTACGGATTCGACCGCGCAGCCGTCTTCGTCTGCTGAGTCAAGCCGATGAAGTCCTCCATGATCCGGATTGTCTCATTCCGGATCGGATCCGGTTCCGGCGCTTTCGGGCCCTCTTGCTTCTCAGCTTCGACTTCATCCGGATCGCCAGCGTAGCGTTTTTCCCGCTCGCGCTCGTAGGCCACGGCCTCCAGCTTCTCACGTTTTCCGCGCACGTCATCAAGCGTTAGCGCCCATGCCTGAACGTTGACGAGCGGACCGCGGGCGAGGCGGTCTTGCTTGCGCTGATCCTTCCGTTGCTTGTCTTCGGCAAGTTCCTGGCGGCGGATCTTTTCATTGATCGAGATCTTGTTCTCATCAATCCGTTTGCGAAGGCGCTGCATGTCCTCCGAGACATAGAGAAACTCCGGATCGGCAGCAACGCGGGCCTGTGACCGCGCGCGCAGCTCGTCAAGGAAAAGCGGGTTCCCGGCCACGGAGTCGGCGATTTTTACCGGAGCCACCTCGTCGTATTCCAATCGATTCCGGAGCGACCCCTCACCGATCTCTGCATTGTCGCTGCGGGATGGGAGCACGATATCGGACTCGACGCCCTTGAGTTGGGTCGACCCACCGCGGACCCTGTAGAACTTCTGGATCGTTACCTTCAACGCGCCCGCATCTGCGGCTCCGAGGCTGAAGAATGGCATCACTCGGCCGATGTCCAACACGGTCTGGACCGTCCCCTTGCCGAAACTCCTCTCGTCTCCCACAACCACAGCGCGCCCGTAGTCCTGAAGGGCGGCGGCGAAAATCTCGCTGGCCGACGCGCTCAAGCGATTCATGACCACAATCAGCGGCCCGGTATAGGCGATCCCGGGGTTTGTATCGCTCGAGACGGTGATTTTTCCATTCGGGTCCTTGGATTGGACAACGGGACCTTTGGGGATGAAGAGGCCCGTGAGGTTGATCGCTTCCTCCAGAGACCCGCCACCGTCCTTGCGCAGATCGATCACCAAACCTTCAATCCCTTCCTGCTTGAGTCGGCCAAGGAGGGCAGCAACGTCTTCCGTGGTGCTCTTGGATGGTCCGCCTCCGCTCATATTCGAGTAGAACGACGGCAGTGTGATCCATCCGATCCGGGTCACCTTGCCATTCTTCCCTTCGAGATCGAGAACCTCGGCTTTCGCCTCTTGGTCCTTGAGCTTCACTTCGTCGCGGTTGATTTCGATGATGTTCCTCTTCGAGGGATCCGAGGCATCGGCGGGGATCACTTGGAGGCGGACGATCGAGTTCTTTTTTCCGCGGATCCTCTCCACGACTTTATCGAGCTTCATGTCCACGACATCTTCAAAGTCATCCGAACCCTGCGCCACGGCAGCGATGCGGTCATTGACTTTCAGACGGCCATCGCGGTCCGCTGGTCCGCCGGGCACGACCTCCATCACGCGGGCATAGCCTTCGTCTGAACGCAGGACGGCGCCGACACCGACGAGGGAGAGCTTCATGGCGATGTTGAAATTTTCCATGTCGCTCGGGCTGAGGTATTCCGAGTGCGGATCGTATGACTGCGCGAGAGCGCTCAGGAAAGTTTTGACAACGTCGTCCTCGTCCATCTCGGCAACGTTTCGGAGTGCCTGGTCGTAGCGGCGGGTGACGGTATCAACCGGCGGGCGGAGCTTGAATTCGGCCAGGTTTTCCTGAAGAAGCTCACCCTCGACGCGATCTCTCCAGAGCTGATCGGCATCGTCCGCGTCCTTCGGCCATGGGGCCTTCTGGCGGTTCAGCTCAACCGCGCGGTCCTGTGAGAATTCGTAATTTTTTTTGGCGAGCTTCTTATTGGCGGCGACGCGGGCCTCCACCCGTTCCTTGAAGCGGGCGAAAATCTCATGGGCTGGCGCGAGATCGCCACGGAAAATCGCATCATCGAGGCTCGTGCCATATTTTTTTTCAAACTCGTCGACATCGCTCTGCAGGAAATAGAGGCGGTTGTAATCGAGCATTTCGAGATACGTCGCCAGCAGCTTCGACGACATCGCGTCATCGAGCTTCTGCCTTGTGTAATGCGCCTGCTCGAGCCAACGAGCGACCGCCAGAGCAACCTGCCCGGAGTCGGGCGACGCCTTCGCGCTCAGCGGCTGCTGGCTCAAAAGAACGAGCGCGGCAAGGAACAGGGCCAAGAGCGATTTTGGGAATTTCATTAGATTTGAGCCGAAAACCTTGCAGACTGCCGTGTGAAAATCAAACTTCCTCATATTATTTCTACGCATTCGACATGAAAGAGTTTCAAATGTTCACTGGCGGTCCACTCGATACCAACGCTTATTTCTTGGAGACCCCGGGCGGGAATCTTCTTTTTGACGCTCCTCAGGGCGCAGATGAGCATTTTTCCGGCCAGCACGTCGACTGGCTCCTTCTCACGCACGGGCACTTCGACCACACGGCGGATGCCGCCCGCATTCGCAGGCGACATGGGTGCCAGATCGGATTCCATCCTGACACTGCCCCCATGGTCACAGATCCGGGATTTTTTCGGCGGCATGGATTCGAGTTGGAGGTCGAGCCGTTTGATGCCGATCGACTGCTCGACGAATGCCCCACCTGCGAAGTCGCCGGGGTCTCGATGCAACTGCTCTTAGTGCCTGGACATTGCCCGGGGAGCCTTTGTTTTTATTTTCCAGACCGCGGTATTCTGGTTGGCGGCGATGTCCTCTTTCGCGGCGGCGTCGGGCGGTGGGATCTTCCGGGCGGCGACGGCCCGCTTCTCTTCGAGGGAATCCGCACCAAGATCTTCTCCCTCAAACCGGATACCATTGTCCTGCCCGGACACGGACCCGCGACAACCGTCGGTGAAGAGCAGGCCTCGAATCCCTACGTGGGCGATTGATTTTCTTTTGCTCGACAGGTCAGGGCGGCTCAGATAACAAGCACACAAACAAATTCCCGCCGAACCATGCCTCGTTACACATATGTTGCTCTAGACGCCCGGGGACAAGAAACCTCGGGGGTCGTCGAAGCTGAATCTCAAAACGCCGCCGTCGGCCAACTCCGCCAAACCGGCTTATTTCCGAAAAACATCTCGGAGGAAGGCAAGGGGCCCAAGACCAAGGCAAAAGCCCCCGTCAAGGCCGCGGCCGCTCGGAAGGATATTAAGATCAATATCCCGTTTTTGCAGAAAAAAACGATCAAGCCGAAAACGCTGATGATTTTCACCCGGCAGCTGGCGACGCTCATCGATGCCGGGCTTCCGCTTTTGCGCGGTCTCACCGTGCTCGGAAAACAAGAGCCGGATCTCGTGCTCAAAGGCGTCATCAACAATCTTGCCGAGTCTGTCCAAGGCGGCGGAACGTTCTCCGAGAGCCTCGCCGGACACCCGCGGATCTTTAACAAGCTTTACGTAAACATGGTGAAAGCCGGCGAACTGGGCGGTGTGCTCGAGCTCGTCCTGTTGCGTCTCGCGGAGTTCCAGGAAAAGGCTCAAAAAATCAAAAACAAAGTCGTCGCGGCGATGTTTTATCCGATCATCGTTTTGGTGATCGCGATTGTGATTCTTGCCTTCCTCCTTGTTTTCATCGTTCCGAAATTTGAAGCCATTTTCGCCGACATGCTCGGGGGCAAGCCACTGCCCGGTCTCACCCAGTTCGTTATCGGCGCGAGCAATATGGTAAAGAACAACTCGCTTGTTCTCGTCGGCGGCCTCGTCGGCCTTATCATCCTCTACAAGATCGTTAGCAAAACCAAGCAAGGCCTCGTCGTCATCGACAACATCAAGCTGAAAGCCCCGCTCTTCGGCGATCTGACCCGCAAAAGCTCGATCTCCCGCTTCAGCCGCACACTCGGCACTCTCGTCACCAGCGGCGTCCCGATCCTCCAAGCTCTCAACATTACACGCGAGACGGCGGGCAACTCGGTCATCGCGGGTGCGATCACGAAAGTTCACGACAGCGTCAAGGAGGGCGAATCGATCGTCAATCCGCTCGAAGCCAGCGGCGTTTTCCCCCCGATGGTCATCAGCATGATCGACGTGGGCGAGGAAACCGGTCAGCTCCCCGAGATGCTTCTCAAGGTGGCAGAGGTCTACGACGATGAAGTCGATAACGCCGTTGCCGGACTCACTTCGTTGCTGGAGCCGATCATGATCGTCTTCCTTGCTGTGGTCGTGGGAACCATCGTCATCGCGCTCTTCCTGCCGCTGATCAGCATCATCACCGGCATGCAGGCCCAGACATGATGAAGAAAATGTGGAATGCGGAATGCGGAATGCGGAAATGGGCTGATTCGCGTCCGAATGCCGCGAGGGGTGCGGGCGGGCTTCTCTCCGCTCTCCGCTCTCCGCTCCCCGGTTTTACGTTGATCGAACTCCTCGTCGTCATCGCCATCATCGCGATTCTCGCCGGGCTCGTCCTCCAGACGGCTGGATTTGTCCAGAGAAAGGGCGCCACGTCCCGAGCCGAGGCCGAAGTCGCAGCCCTGTCGGCTGCACTAGAGAGCTATAAGGCGGATATGGGGGATTATCCGATCAATTCCAACAGCGGGACGAACGCCACATCCCTCTACGGCGTTCTTTCTCCGGCTTCTGGAAAAGTCTACTTTGAATTTAATAAGGGAATGACCAGTTCGACCGGTATTGTTGATCCGTTCGGGACAGTCTACTATTACCAGTATCCAGGTGCCACGAATCGCAGCGGCTCAAACTTCTTTGATCTTTTTTCAACGGCAGGCTCGACGACAAACGAGACCAATATGGCAAAGTGGATCAAAAACTGGTAGCTACCCTCCCGGCCGAGGCCAAGCAAACCAGTCTCTCATCACGGAAGATTTCGCCGAACTTCTGTGAGCGTTTTTCGGAGCAGTTCGAGTTGAATGGGTTTCGATAGGTAATCATTCATTCCGGCCCGAAGACACTCCTGTCGGTCTTCCTTGAAGGCATTGGCCGTGAGCGCGACGATGTGAGGGGTCTTGCCATTTGGCTCCTCCCGAATCAATCGGCAAGCCTCAAGACCATCCATGACTGGCATCTGAACATCGAGGAGGATCAGATCGAAAGGTTGTTTCCGAAACTCCTCCACTGCCAGCGCGCCATTTTGTGCAAGGGTGGCGGAATACCCGAGTCTTTTCAGCATCCCGAGAATGACCTTCTGGTTCGTGGCATTGTCTTCCGCGACAAGGATCCTCAAGGCGGATTCTCCTGGCACTGGAGCCTTGGCCTCGCTCGGGACAGCAGCAGCCATGCCGCCGAAACACCCGGCCAGAATATTGCCGAGCACGGAGGGACGGATCGGCTTGTCGATGGTCCTGTGAAAAAGTTGCCGCGCCTCCTGACTCAAATGCTGGTAGGCCGAACTCAAAAGAATCAGCACGGATCTCGAATCGGGGTAGCGGCTCCGAAAACGGCGAGCAAACTCCACACCATCCATTTCCGGCATTTGATAATCAACCAAGATCAGGTCGAACGGCTCCCCCACATTTTCGATCGCGTAGAGGGCATCCCGTGCGGAGGAAACATTCGAAGGAATCGCCTTCCAGATCAGACATTGGTCATGGAGAAATCTTCGATTGGTGGAATTGTCATCCAGAATCAATACGGCCTTCCCCGCTAGCACGCTGACCTCCCTCTCCGCGTCACCCTGCTTCGGAACAGCTCCCGGGATGCAGGGAAGGTCGAAGCTGAAGCGACTACCTTCCCCCGGCGTGCTCTCAACATGGATTTCTCCATCCATGAGGTTGGCGAGCCTCCTCGAGATCGCGAGCCCCAGCCCGGTGCCGCCAAATTTCCGAGTCACCGAAGAATCCGCCTGCTGGAAAGGTTGAAAGAGATTGGCGATGACTTCCGGGGGCATTCCCACGCCCGAGTCGCTGACCGAGAATCGGATCCCCCGCGAGATTTCAGCTGACGAACATGCCTCGACCCTCACACTCACTTCGCCGGCGGCAGTAAATTTCACCGCGTTGGAGACGAGGTTGATGAGGACCTGCTTAACTCGGGTGCGGTCCCCGCGAACAGCCGCCGGGAGGGTCGGATCGAGGTAGCAGGATATCTCCAAACCCTTCTGTGCTGCCGGACCACCGAGCAGGTTCACACTTTCCACCAAAACATCTTCGAGCAAGAAATCCGCAATCTCCAAATCAATCCGCCCGGCTTCGATCTTCGAGTAGTCCAAGATATCGTTGATGAGCTCTAAGAGCGTCTCACCGGCACTAATGATCGTTTCCGCGTAGTCCTGCTGGGTCTCGGTGAGCGAGGATTCCGTCAGAAGCGAGGACATTCCAATGATGGCATTCAGCGGCGTCCGGATCTCATGGCTCATGGTCGCGAGGAAGGCACTCTTCGCACGATTCGCGGCATCGGCCGCTTCCTTGGCGGTGCGCAGATTGTTCTCCCAGCGCTTTCGCTCGGCAATATTTTGAACGATCGACCAAACAAATTCCTTCCCGTCCTCCCCCCGAACCAACATGCCGCTGAGCAGCACCGGGATCCGGCGACCGCTTCGCAAGAAATATTCTTTCTCATAGGGTCCATACGAACCGGCTTCGCGAATGGCGAGGATCGTCTCTTTGTCCTTTTCGAGAAATTCCTCAGGCGTAATTTCCCAGAGATTGAGGCGTTGAAATTCCTTCAGCGAGTAGCCGACCATTTCCAAGAGGGCTTTGTTGGCTTCCAGAAAACGGCCGGACTCGAGATCGTTCAGGGCCATTCCCACGGGCGACAGCTCGAACATCGCGCGGAATTTCGATTCGCTGCGAACGAGGGCCGTCACGGACCGTTGGAGGTCCAACCTCGCGGAGATCAGACCGGCGGCGGATTGCAGCAAAGCGATCTCCTCAGGTTCCCACGTGCGCCCTCGCCGGCAGTCGTCAAACCCAAGGAATCCCCAGAATTTTCCCTCGACCGAGATTGGGACCACAGCAATGGAAATGATGTCCTGGCTTTCTAGGAGCTGGCGCTCGGCGGCCGGAAAGTCCTTCACGAGCCCGGTGATCGCCCGCCCGTCTGAGAGTTCCTGATACCAACGCCCGAGACCGATCTTGGAGTAGGGAAGGTCTTGAAGCTCGGGGTTGGCGATCTGGGCGGAAACGCCCTTGCAGGTCCACTCGGCGATCTGGGAGCAGGCGGGAACGTTCTTGGGCGTGGACAGGTGGTTCCTAAAAACATAAGTGCGATCTACTCCGATCGGTGCTCCCACCGCTTCCAAGGCTCGGTTCCATGCTTCCGCCGAATCCAGGGGCTTCTCCAAGATAGATGACGCTAAGTTTGCCACCGCATTCAGGAGCAGCTCATTGTTTCTCTGGCGAGTGACATCCCGGTAGTGCCACAAAAATCCATGGTGGGCCGTGCCCTCTCCAATTGGCGCGAAATTTCTCACCAACGCGCATCCATTTTTCATGGCCAGCAACTCTCCATGGATCGGAGTCCGGTTCTTTGTTGCTTCCCCTGTGCTCCGGAGGAAGGCCGCGGGGTCCTCGAAGGCTTGCGAGGCCCCATCGGCCAAGAGACCGCAATCCATCCCCAAAATCTCCGAGGCCTTGATACCGAACATCCCCTCAAATGCGGGGTTGGCAAAAATCACGCGACGGTCCGCATCCTCAACGAGCACGGCATCGCTGAGGTTTTGGAGGAGCGTTGAAAGCCGCGTGCTGGTCGTCGCTTCCTGGCGCGCGAGCCGATCCAGCTTCTCCCGGCCCATGTGCAGCAACTCCTCGCGTCCGATCGCTTGGGCGATGAGGAACAAACACTCTTTCAGATGGTCTTCCATCTCGAAGGGTTTTGTAAAAATCACGGACAGTGCACCCAAGGTCTTTCCGTGGACTCGGACCCCTTGGCCGATATAGGTCTCCAAGTGGAAGCGTCGGACATTCGGGTCGGATTTCCCATATTCGGACTGCTGGAGATCCTGCACGCAAAGGAAGCCTTGCGGGCTATTGATCACATCGAAACAGAGGTGGCCCTCCGCCGTGTCCTGGAAAGGCAGTTCCGCGGGGGCGTTGAAGCGCCCAAGGGTCTTGAGCATCTCGCCATCGATCCGGTTATAAAGCGCGCAATCTGCACCAAATATCTCGCCGACAAGATGGGTGAGCGCCTCCAAATTCCCCTCGTAGGAGTCCCCGAGATTCAACAAGGTGGAGTTAATCCTTTGAAGGTTAGCTCGCTGCCGCTTCAACGTTTCTTCGCCGTGCACCCGCTCGGTGATGTCTTCTTCCACGGCCATGAACCCGATGTGAGTCCCATCGGTCTCTTTGAGCGGCACGCATTCGATCGAGATCCAGTAGGGCCGCCGGTCCTTGGTATAGTTCAATAAGATTTCCTTAAAGGCTCCGCCAGCCGCGACGGCCTCACCCATCCGGGCACGGACGGCCGGGCTCGTCTCGGGACCCTGCAAAATCTTTCCGGGGGATTTCCCGAGAACCTCGCTGGAGGAATATCCTGTGATGCGCTCGAACCCGGGGTTCACCCACTGGATCCGTCCGGATGTGTCGGTGATGACCACGGCGTTGGTTGTGTTTTCAGCGACAAGAGCGAGCCGGCGGAGTTCCTTGCGGTTGCGTTCAAGTTCTTCCTCATTGCGCTTGCGGGCCGTGATGTCCTGCTTGACGGCAATATAGTGCGTGATCCTGTGGTATTCATCGATCACCGGGGTGATGGTGGCCTCCTCGGTGAACAGATGGCCATCTTTGTGCCGGTTCGTGATCTCCCCGCTCCAGACCTGCCCCTTCTCTAATTCGGCCCAAAGCGCACGATAGAACTCTGGGGGATGAACTCCCGATTTGAGCACGCTGGGATTTTGGCCAACCACCTCCTCACGGGTGTAGCCAGAAACTCGCGTAAATGCCGGATTCACCCACTGGATGATTCCCCCGGAATCCGTGATCACAACCACATTTGCCGCTGCATCGAGTGCTCCGCTCAGAACCCGCAGGGTTTCTTTTTCTTTATGGAAGAGCGTCACATCTTGCGCGGTGCCCGAAATCAGAATCGGGGAGGAGTCGGCCCACATCGATTTGGTGTGGCTGTGGCCCGAGCGGGTGGGAGAATTCAAGGCGGTCCACACCTTTGCCACGGCCAACAGACTCATGGATCACTATCCGGAATTCCGGTTTGCCTACTCGCAACCGGCAAGTTACGAGGCAGTCCGTCGAATCTCTCCGGCGATGGACCGCGCAGTGCGTCGCCGCATGAGCGAGGGGCGCTGGGAAGCCCATGGGGCAACCCAGGTGGAAAGCGATACTTTATTGGCCTGTGGAGAGGCACTGGCTCGCAGTTTTCTGATCGGGCAGGAGGGCTTCAAGGAGATCGCGGGCAAACCCTCCCCAATCCTTTGGCTGCCCGATGTCTTCGGCTACAGCGGATGCCTGCCCCAGCTTATGGCTGAGAGTGGCGTGCAATCCTTTTTCACCAACAAGCTCAGATGGAACGGCATCACGGCTTTTCCACACTCCAGTTTTATCTGGGCCGGGGGCCGATGGCAGTGAGGTGGTGGCGCATCTCTGCCATAACAACGGCTACAACCAATCTGCCTCCGCCACGGAACTGCGTCGTGGTGCTGCTGCGCACAGGCAATGCGACGTCCACCCAGAATTTCTCGCTCCAACTGGCTTTGGAGACGGCGGCGGCGGCGTTACCGAGGAGATGTGCGAACGCGTCCGACGTTGCGCAAGCATAGCCGGGATTCCTCCCACCGGATGGGGACGGCTCGACGGTTTTTTCAACCGTCTCCATGCGATCAAAGACCGGCTTCCTGTGTATCGGGGCGAGCTGTATCTCGAATATCACCGTGGCACATACACAACCCATGGAGATATCAAAGCCGCCATGCGCAGAGTCGAACGCGCCCTCCAAATTCATGAGGCCGCCCGCTGCGCCTGCGGGAATGGGGCCATCGATGTCAAGGCCTGGAAGCGGGTGGTGTTTGCCCAGTTCCACGACTACATCCCGGGTAGTTCTGTTCATGAGGTCTATGCCGAGGCCAGAACCGAGCTGGCGGATCTCGCCAAGCAATCGCTTGCGCAGGCGGCCTGCGCCCTTGGTTCGGCCAAGCTCGCGTCTCCTGCGATCTTTAACCCCCTGCCTTACCCGCGCCTCCACCGGGCCGGAAAGCGAAATCTCATGCTCCCTCCGCTCTCCGGCGCTCCGCTTGACGAGCTCCTCGAAGCCCAGTTTCCGCCGATCCAAGCTACCCGGACCAGTCTTTCCAACGGACGCGTGACGGCGCGATTCGACCGCTGCGGGCGCATCAGCTCCCTGCGAGTGGATGGCGTGGCGATTCCTTTCGCCCAGCCTGCCAATGAATTGATCCTCTACCCGGACTACCCACATCTTTTCGAGGCATGGGAAATCGACCGCCAGGCACTTTCTCTTGGCAAAGCGGATGTCCAAAAGGCGGAGATCACGGTGGGAGCCGAGGATATTGCCTTCCATCGCCCGCTGGGCAAAAACAGCTCCGCCACCATCCGTTACTCGCTGGATCCGGGCAGTCCGGTTCTGCGCATCACATACGACTTGGATTGGCAGGAGGAAAACACCCTTCTCAAGTCCGTGTTCCCCACCGAATTTCTGGGTCGTGACGCCCGATTTGGATCTCCGTTTGGCAGCGTTCGCAGGGCACAGCTTGGTGGAGATACCGCCGCCGAGGCGATGTGGGAAGTTCCGGCAAGCCGCTGGGCGATCGTTGCCGACGACTGCGAATCTGACGGCATGTTTCTCGTCAGTGAATCCAAGTATGGCTTCTCCTGCCGGGATGGATCCCTCGGGCTCTCGCTCGCCCGAAGCGCCAAGATCACGATGGAAGAACGCGGACACAAGCGCGGCAGTCATCCCGAGCCTATCCGGCGCACCCTTGCTCCGCACATTCACAGCGACATCGGGCAGCACCACATCGAAATCGCCATCGGACGATTCCACCCGGCGGCGCCTCGCGAGGAACATCCCGCAGCATTGGCCGACATCCTCTATACACCTAATCTGGAATACCGTGGTGATGTGTGCGGAGGTGGTTTTCTTGGAATCGAAGGCGGCGAGTCGCTGCAACCGGCGTGGGCAGTTCCCGTGTCAAAAGACCGGTGGATCCTCCGACTTCACGAAACGCTTGGCTGCTCCGGAACTGCCACGATCCACCTTCTTCCAGAATGGTCGGTCAGGAGGGTGGATCTCCGCGGGCAACCTGCCGGAAAAAAAATTCAAGGACGAAAAATTCCCTTTTCACCCTACAAAATCGTCAGCCTCGAAATCTCCAAGACCTCGCTTCACTGAGTTGGAAACTGGAAATTGGACCAGGTCAAAAGCCAGATGGATTCGTGGCTTGCGTAGGATCGCGACCTTCCCGTTGACCGCAACGGACGGTCGTTCGCATTCACCCTGTCAATGGGGCCCAGCTTGAGGTGCGGAGAGCACCTTGATGGATGAGAAAGAATTCTTTGTCTGTATTCTTAATAAATCCCAAGGTAGTTAGCTTCTTCATGGAGAATCTGGAGATATCACTTGGCGGGGATTGGACCTTCGAGAGCAAAGAGCACGGAATCCGTGGAAAAGGGCACGTGCCGGGATGCATTCATTTGGACTTGATGGAAGCAGGCATTCTACGCGATCCGCATGTTGGCAATCAGGAACTCGATCAGTTTTGGGTGGGTCAGACCGCCTGGACGTATCACCGCGACTTCGAACTTGATCCGGAGGTCGCCGGAGCGGCCCGTTTGGAACTTGTTTGCGAGGGCATTGACACCCTGGCCGACATCGAACTGAACGGAATCCACCTTGGTTCCACCAATAACCAACATCGGACATGGATTTTCGATATTAAAAAATCTGCGAAGCCAGGCCCAAACACAATCAAGGTCGTCCTACATTCCATTTATCCCGAGATCCAACGAATGCGCGCGATACGGCCTTTGTATGGTAACGGATCAAATTCATTCTGTGTCGACGGAGGCCAATATGTTCGCAAGTCCGCTTGCAACTTTGGCTGGGATTGGGGTCCAAGATGCGTCACAGCAGGAATCTGGAGGGACATAGGCATTCGGGCGACACGATGCGCGCGGATCACCGACCTCGATGTCCGGCAAACTCACAAAAATGGAGCTGTGACACTCGACTTATCTGCGAGTGTATCCGCGGGGTTTCCAGATCTTTGCAGCCTCGAGTTTGAGGTGTGCAATCCAAAGGGGGAATTCCTCTTTGCTAAAGCAAAAATATCGGCGAACAAGGCCTCCGCAAGCCTTCGAATCACCGATCCGGAATTGTGGTGGCCAAGCGGATTTGGACAGCAACCTTTGTATCAGGTTACTGCAAATTTGCGGAACAGCCGGACTGGCAAGATTCAGGATGCAAGGCAAAAGCGCATTGGCTTGCGCACGATTCATCTCGAACAGACTCGGGATATTCACGGCTATTCATTTGGATTCCGGGTTAATGGACAGCCCGTCTTTGCACGTGGTGCCAATTGGATTCCCGCTGATACCTTTGTGACTCGTGTCGAGGAGTCAAAGCTAAAGAACCTGCTAATGTCGGCAAAGACCTCAAACATGAACATGGTGAGGGTCTGGGGTGGAGGCATTTACGAATGTGATAAGTTCTACGACCTCTGCGATGAGCTCGGGTTGCTGGTTTGGCAGGACTTCCTATTTGCCTGCCATGCCTATCCGGCCCATGACCCCCAGTGGATGAACAATGTTCGAGTGGAGGCCCAGCAAGCGGTTAAAAGACTCGGGCACCATGCCTGCCTCGCCCTTTGGTGTGGCAACAATGAGCTGCGCCATATGTCAGCCGTTGTCAACGAGGCCGGGGATCAAGGGGCTATGAGCTGGAAGGAATACGATCTTCTTTTTGAAAAAGCGCTCCGCCGAATCGCAAAGACATTTGCTCCAGATACCCCCTACATTGATGGCAGTCCCTGCAAACGGAAGTCTGCTAAATTCACTCCACACAGCGATGCGGCCGGGGATCTTCATTACTGGATGGTGTGGTGGGGCCTGCTCCCGTTTGAAGCCTATCGCCGTGTCTCTCCCAGATTTTGCAGTGAATTCGGATTCCAGAGTTACCCCCACCCGGCAACCATCGCGGATTTCACCACTCCCGACGAACGACACCTTTCTTCCTATACCCTGGATTTTCACCAACGGGGATCAACGTCTGCAGGCGATGGAAACAGCACCATCCTGAGCTATGTGGCGAGCTGGTTCCGGCTACCTCCCCGGTTTGATGACGCCGTGGTCGTCACGCAGTTGTGCCAAGCCATGGCCATCAAGTCAGCCGTTGAATACTGGCGCTTTTGTCAGCCCCGCTGTCAGGGAATCCTCTACTGGCAACTGAACGATTGCTGGCCTGGACAAAGTTGGTCCTCGATTGACAGTGCGGGCCGGTGGAAGGTTTTGCAGTTCTTCGCGCGTGAATTTTATGGGCCTCAACTGATCGGTGCGATCGAAGATCGTGAGAAGAAGCGCGCTGAGATTCATGCCTGCAATAATGCCCGAGAGCGGTTTGAGGGCGAATGGATGTGTGAACTCTCCACCACGAGCGGTGAGATACTAAAAACCCTCTCCGGCAGATGCTCCCTTCCGCCCGGCTCTTCAAAAGTGCTTGGTGTTTTGGATGCGGCCCCGCTTCTAAGTTCATGGGATCCACGGAGTTTGATCATGTGGTTTTCGCTTCGCAAAGACGGTCGAACGGTTTCGCAGAATGTCGCAACTTTTGTCCGTCCGAAGCACCTGACACTTCAGGACCCCGGGCTAGAGGTCTCTTCATCCCAGAAGTTTACCAAGGTGACCGCGACCAAGGCTCCGGCATTGTGGGCCTTTCAGGCTACCGACAAAGAATTTTCCCCCGGCTCGAATTTTATCTGCCTCAAGAAGGGAGATTCCGTTCGCTTTCACCGCTCAAAGGGCGCGAATTGTCGGTCGCTTTATGAACTTTGTAGGCGGTGACTCCCCCACAAATCGAAGCCAAGCATGTGAGGTCGCTCTGACTGACTACTCTTTCAACCCGACGTCCTCGGGATTGACATTTGCCCCACACATACTCCCATCTCTTGCCTTCAACTCGGCTTCCTCCTCCAGCGACATCGAATGAAGATCCAGCCCACTCATTTTCGTAAAGTCTTCGAGACTGCTCACTGTCTGCTTACCGACTTTGAAAGATGTTTTTCCCACAAAGCAGTTTCGCTCACTGTCAATTCTCCCTTGGGCCGGGTCTGAAGGAACCGAGATGGCGGTCTCACAGTCGATGAAAACACAGTTCGAGACAGAAACCTTTGCTCCATCCTCTACGATAAGTCCATTGGGGTAACCGATAATCGTGCAGTTCCGCAGTTCGAGAGTGCTGTTCGCCTGGGCCATAATGCCAGTCTTGGCATCCGCTTTACCGCGGATGATGAGGCAGTTTGTCAGAGCCAATGAGGTATTGCTTCCGATGGAAACAACGGCCGTCTTCGCTTGGTTGTCTCTGATAATACACGAATCCATCTCGTATTCCCCACGGTTCTGGAACCGGACGCCCCCCAGCCAAACATTGTTATCCACAAGGCAATTTTCATACCTGGCGCGGGTGGGACCTTTTTCATCGCCAGTCTTTGCGTCCCCAATGCTGATATCCAGAATCCCGCAGTCAACATTGTGGTCGAAGCGACAATTTCTGATCAACACGCCGCCTGAACTGTGATGGCTGATTGGTAGTGTAAAGATTTGTCTGTAAAAGCCCGCTTCGCAGCAAAGGTCCGCCGCACTGGCAGCCGATGGAGCGTAGCGGAATCGGCTGCCAGTGCGGCGGGGCGCCGACCTCCTCCCGGTTTTCCT
>Ga0247842_10000388_pt1 | contig 94140 bp, 158 predicted proteins | sample LaCruzMarch2015__3_FD_192411 | JGI IMG/M metagenome (GOLD analysis project Ga0247842, IMG submission 192411) | Freshwater microbial communities from meromictic Lake La Cruz, Castile-La Mancha, Spain - LaCruzMarch2015_19m | ecosystem: Environmental > Aquatic > Freshwater > Lake | place: Spain... | reverse complement strand
CTATGCCTGGATTGCAAAATCTGGTCAGGGAACATGGACTGCTGGAGCATAAAAATGATTAATCCTGCTGTATTAGGAACATTTATGAGGAAAAAAGGTGTAGAAGTGATGAGTGTTGATATGGGAGCTAGTTGGCCTGGAGTAGAGGGCCAACTTGATTTGGTGCTAAATGATTATTTTTTTATTGTATTTGATCGTGCTGTAGATGAGAGTACAGTAGCAGCAAATGTTGAATTATTAGACGGTACAACTCCTGTGGAATGCGACATTGTATATTATCCTGATTGGTTTGAGATTGATATAACACCAACAAGTGATTTAGATGCTTCAACTGAATACACAATTCATATAGGAACCGGATTAAAAGGAGCCGCTGGGGAATCTTTAGATAAAGAATACAACATACATTTTACAACTTGTCCTCCTTATTTAACATTAAGTTCAAGTGATCCTGCGGATGAAGACATTGACGTTCCTTCAAATAAAACAGTAACAGTTACATTTAGTAAAAATATAGATGAAGCTAGTGTTACTGAACATGATGGAATTGGTTTATTTAGAGGATCTACTGGGCAAACTGTGGCTTGCACAACAACGGTTGTTGATAATGTAGTTACTTTTTCAGGGGCTTCTTTCTTAGCAGGAGAAGTATATGAAGTAGATATAAGAGGATATACTTATACGAATTATGAGGATAGTTGGTTATTAAAATCTACTGATGGTGCTTTTTTTATAGACGAAATGACAGTAATTTCTTTTACAATAGCTCCATAAAAAATTAATATTAATAGGATATAAAATCAATGGTTGAAGATTATCTTAAATGCTTAAATGAAGACAAAAAGTGGATTCAAGGAGCAATTAAAAAGCCAGGCGCATTGCATCAGGCTCTCGGTGTTCCTGAAGGAAAAAAAATTCCTGCAAAGAAATTGAGCGTCAAATCTACTGATTCTCCATTAATGATTAAGAGAAAGACTCTAGCAAAAACATTGAAAAAAATGCATCATGAAGATGAAAACTTGTTAAATGAGGGATTGGAGAATCCATTGTTGAAGAAATTTGCAACTGGATTAACTATTGTTGGTAAACGAGTTTCAAAAGATTTGATGGATAAAGGAATTGCTGTTGCGCTTGCTTATGTAGCATATAGAATCTTCAATAAAGTTATAAATAGATGTCATTCAATGTGTTATCTAAAGAAAGGAAGTGGTTCAACATTTGGTGAAGATACATATTGTTATTTCAATTGTCGTGTTACTGCAATTAAAGATCAAATCATTTTCCTCAAAAAGCATATTGGTGAATGCCAAAAAGCAAGAAATCCAGAAAGTTGTGAATCAAAAGTTAAAGAAAAGATAATTAATTTAGAACAAAAACTTAAAAAGACTATTGAGAGAAGAGATAATTTAAGGTTAAAATTAATTCAAAAAGGTAGAGATTTATCTTCTGGTGAAAGAATAAAATCAAAGGATTGGGATAAAGCATAATGAAGAATGTAAAGATTTATTTGGAACAAATTCAAAAGCCTGTAAATCCAAGTGAATCTCTTTCTATGTGTGTTCAGAGAAAAATGGCATTCTATAAAAATGCAACACCAGCAATGAAAAACTATTATGTATTGGGGTGTAAGATTGCTGCTGAAAATTTGAAAATTAATACTTTAAAGTTTAAATGTAACAACGATCCAAATTGTTTGAAGAATTTACAACCACAAATTGCACAATCACAAATCACTATTAAACAACTTACTGTTCAAATGAGACAGGCTGAAATGCAAAATAAAATGCAACCAAATATAATTCCAAAACAAACTCAAAATCAACAAGCGGTTAGGCAATAAGTATGTATGAAATCAACATCTGGAAACTTTTCATTCGTAACATATAGTTTAAAAGATGAGAGTTCGATTGTTTGTTTTATTTTCAAACCTTATGGGGCGAATGAAATTATAACATATTATACAAGGCCAGAAAGTAAAATTTTTGATATTGATGATTTTTGTTATAACGATCCGAGGATAGTTTATGAAACAAAAAGAAAATTAAGATATGGGGAACTATATAAAATATATTTAGGATTTTATAAAGGGATTTATATTCCAGAACAATTGAGTTTTGTTTTTTCAACTAACTTGTTTTCTGGAAAATGGAAACTATCAAAGGAAAGAGAAAATTCAACATCGCATAGGATTGTTAGAAATATATGAAAAATTTTCTCATTAGTTTAGTAAGTTCTGACCCAACTTCTGTTTCTTCTACGAGATTTGCTTTTCTTTTGGCAGTTGTATTATCTAATTTTGTAGTCTTTGGTGTATGGATAGGGCTAAGTTTATATTTTGGAAAGTTATTAGAAATTCCTGAATCAGTTATAATTTTATATGGAATTGCTAATGGTATTTCTGTAACTGGAAAGATGTTCCAGAACTGGGTAGAAGGAAAAGAAGTAGTAGCAGCTAAAAAACTAGAATCTAAAAAGATTAAAGAATGTGTTGAAGAACCAAAAGTAAGTGTGTAGAGGATATGAATTAGAAAATCATATCAAAAATTTGACAAATTAAAATCTCCAAGGAGAATTAAAAAAATGTCTTCAAATTCAACAAAGTTAGCAAAAAAATTACTAAATGAGATTGCGACTTCGGAGGACACCCCTTTTGAAACGCTCTACTACCTTTTGGAGATTTTGGAAAATAAAATAGACCCTGATCCAGAAGAGATCTGTATTGTTTCTGAATTATACCAATTAATTGAAAAAATGAAATTGCTAGAGGAGAGATTGAGGAAATATGTAAAAACTGAAAAATGTCCTGGAAATAAATTGGATGAATTATATAAAAGTATTAGACCATTTGGCACATCTAAGATGTATGACTATTAGGTATAATGGAGAAGCATATGGACACTCAAGAAAAGCCATTAACATTTCAAGATGTAACATTATTGATGGATGCATACAAAAACAACATTGAATTGACAACCGCACTCTTAGAGCAACAGAAACAAGTTCTATTTCAGCAAACCGAAATCATTACACAACAAAAAACAATAAATTCTGAACTAATCATAATAGCAAAAGCAATTAAAGATATGCAATCGGCTACAGCTGAAAAAAGTAATGAAATTTTTAAAGAGGTTCTAACAAACTACAATGATATAAGATTGGAGATTGTAAAAGAAAATTCAACATTAAAGAATATGATGTATGTTGCTTGGATTGGTTGCGCAAGTATTATAGCTTCATTAATAACAATTATAATTAACATGTCATCTAAATTTTCTGTATTAGGGGCTATTGCGAATAAGCTAGGTGTAGGTGGGGGATAAGTAAAAATGGATAAAAAAGATGGGTTAGATTTAATATGTACTTTGATTGAACTAGTCCCAATCTACATTTTAATTCTGGATAAAGACTTTAAAATTAAAATAATTAATCCTAAACTTGCTGAAGATCTAACAGGTTCAGGAGAAGCTTGTATTGGAATGAATGAACAAGGGGTATTATGGGGGGAACAACTTTCCTCTGAAGATTTAAAAGTTTTTGAGCAAGCACATTACTCTTTAATAAATAGATTAGAAACACAAGTGACAACACAGACTTTTATAACAACACATAAAAATGAAACAGTTTTTGTTAAATGGTTTCTTTCATATATAGATTCTGAATTAAACTGGGTTTTTTGTATCGGAGTTCCGGAAACCGTTATGTATAAAGGATTAGACAACTTTACTGATGATGAAAAAAGAGAATTTTATAAAAAGCAAGTAGAAAGAGATAAAGCTTTTGTATCTGCTGTTAAAGAGATAGCAGTAAGATATTCAAATAAATTATTGAAAAAGGAAGATACAAGTGAAGAATCCGACATGCAAGTTTTGCAATCCGAAGAAGTTTGATTGGAATGAAAAAGGATTTTATGGTTATCAATGTTTTGAATGCACAACAGGAAAAACAGCATTTATAATTTTAGATGACCATAGAGGGAATTTAACTAAAGAAGAAGAAAAAAATTTACCATTATTGATTGATAAACATTATCCAGGAATGGAAAGAAAAGGAATTCCTGATAGAAGAACATCAATGATTCATTGGTACGACATGCTTAGTAAAAAAAATTAGGAGATTAAAAAAATGGGAGTTGCAACCGTTTTGGAAGCTTTTGCATCACATTCAGTTCCTCAGGTTATAAATGTTGAATATAGAAGTACAGAATCAGTTCCGGCTGGTGATACTTCTCTCGAACTAATTGTTCTTGAATTACCAGGAAAGAATTATTTGGATAGGTTGAATTATCCAGTAAAGGATCTCTCGGGTGCGTCATATGCAATTGATCTATCGTTCTTTTCTGTAAATTGTTTATCAGAAAATTATAATGTTAGATTATTTACAAAAGATGATATTGCATCTGCGGATACATTGTATGAAGTTCTTGTATATAGTCAGATTGATAGATCTGTAAATGACATTTTTGAAAAGTTTATAATAAAGAATGATGACGATCCTATATCAAACAAAGTCTATCTCTTTATTGAAAACAATGGAACCGTTGCAACCGGAAATATTGATATTGAAGTAATTTATGTAACAATCCAAAATATGGATGATTAAAAACATGGATAAGTTAGATAAATTAATAACTGAAAAAACAAAAGATATTTTTGTTAATGAACTTGTAGTTTTTGATTTAGCTATTCTCGCTCTAATAGCTGGTATAGTAAAAGCCGCTGTTGATAGAAGAAATAAATTTATAATAGAATGTAAGAAAAGATTAAAAGGAAAAGGCGATAGCAGACAGATGAGAATTTGCATTTTAAAAGTTAAAATTGAAACACACAAAAAACTCATTCAAACTATTGAAGGGCATAAAAAAACAAATTGCCCAAAACAAAATAACCCAGAAAAATGTATAATGGTTTTGGATAAAAAATTAAGAAAGTTAAAAGAACAGTTAGATAGTTACGAACGACAGTTATGGAAGTTAGGTCAAGAATAATGATCGATGAAACTAAACCAGACAAGAAAGTGGTTATATGGACTTCTCCACATGACCACCGTGTTGGTTTATTAAGATATAAATATCCTCCTAGAGGACATATTTTTATATTCAAATTTACAGGAGAAAGAGTAAGAATATTTCATACTGTTGGTCTTAAATTCAATATTCATCTTTTCTTCTTTGATAGTATGGGGAAACTTATTTCAAAATATATTGATGTTCCTCCTGGTGTAAAAGAAATCTCTTCAAAGAAGAAATGTAAATATACTATAGAAATCCCAGCTTAAAAAATTATGAAAGGAATTTTTAATGTTCACAATGAAAGACATAGATGCTATTTTATCGAAAAACATGACAGAAGATGGGTATAGATTTTGGATGGCAATGGCAGTAAAAATTCCAAACATTTGGAATAGACCCTCATCATCAACTGGTAAATACCACAAGAAAGAAAATGGTGAGATTCAAACAATTTGTGAACATACATATGAAATGTTAAATACATGTTGTAAATGTTTTAGAATTTTTAATATAAATCCTAAAACAAAAGATGCTGATATGTTATTATTGGGAGTAGTTCTCCATGATATTTTTAAATATGGTGTTGGGGATCCTCTATACAAAGTACATACAGAAAAACAACATGACAGAATTGCTGGTAACACTGTTTTGTACAACAAAGATAAATTTAGAAAACTATTAACAGAAGGGCAAATAAATACTTTAGAAGAAATGTTAAGGTTTCATTCAGGAAGATGGAGCACTGATGCTCCTAATGATTTTAATTTCAAAAATTATAAACCAGAAACTCTATTTTTACATTTGCTTGATATGTTAAGCACGAACAATCTTTTAAAGATTTCGGAGGTTTAAAAGTGCCAAAATTCTCTATAACAAGGGACCAAAAAAATAATGATAACAAGCGCAAGATTAGTTCCTGAACTACAACATTATTTTGAAAAGTATGTAAATGGTTCAACGTTAAATAAAAGTGTAATACCAGGTCCTGCAAGTATTCAAGAAGAATATTTAGGTGAGAATATATCTTTTATAAGATTATTGTTTGATGATAATTGGCCAGTTGATTCAACTTCATATGAGTATACATACGAATTAGTTGATAGAAATAGTTATCCATGGATTGTTCAAACAAGATTGATGGTCTATAATCAATTTGGGCAATATTGGACTATCGATCCAACTTCAGATGAAAATATTTTTTATTTACAATCAGATGATATAAAATTACTTAACAAATTATTAGAATACAGGACAGATCAAACATGTTCAATTTATGACATTGTTTTTGATGATTTAACAACAAGTCTGTCTAAACTAGTTTATATCTATTTAGATTTAAAATTGAACGATAGTTATGAGCAATATAATAATCCAGACATTATTTCACAATCGGGTGAAATACTTGCAAGCTGTTACGAAGCTTATATCATAGAGCAAATATTTGAGTCTATTTCAGCTCGAGGAAGTTAGGAGATCGACCTTGATTACAATAAATGATTTTTTTATTCTTTTAAATTACTTAAGAGAAAATAGAACCGATTATCCAGATGATATAGATCCAAGAGTTGTTGATAGATTAATCGGTGTAAATAAAAATGCTTACACATTCTTTGAAGAAACCATAGACATTCCAGCCTTCGATAAAGATAAGTATAAGGATATGAAAAACCTTAGAAAGTTTTTAATCGACTGGCATTCAACACACTCCTCAATAATAAAAGAACAACTACAATTATCTGATGCCTACTCTATGTCGGAAAGTGATTTGAATGAATTATTCTATTGTTTTGGTTTTGACATAGGAGAATCGATTAAAAAATTACCATATCAAAATAAACTCCAATTCATATATAATTTAATTGATCTTTATAAAGTAAAAGGATCCCCTGATGGAATATTCAATGTATTGAGATTCTTCAATGTTCCTGCTGTTGATGTATGCGAATACTGGCTAGAAAAAAATCAGTATGGAAGATTGGTGTTCAGAGAAAAAATTGTAAAGACAACTAATATAAAACAAAAAGTCTTCAGTAGAAAAATTCCATTTGAACCTGTTGTTATGAGCGACCCACATTGGTTATATAGAAATGAAGAGAATCTCCTTCAATTGATTAGTGAAAACAAAATTGCCCTTCCCTCAAAAACTTCCTATTACAGTATAAGACCAACAATCCCAATGGATTCTGTTATGACTCCTGTTACGGCATTCTTGCAGAGATTGGCATACGATCATTATTATAATCCTGAAGAAGATGTACAAAATATTAGTTTATCTAATGGAATTCAATGTTCATATCTAGAGTTGTATTGTGCATGTGTATATGCATTTAAATTATACAGTGGATACCATGAATTTAAATCATCTTCATCTACAGGAAAATATTTAATTTATAATGCTACGGATATGCCTATTGTTTTTAGCGAAGCAGTTGAACCAGATTATGATTTGATTGTTATGAATACTAGAAAATACACATTGAGTGAACTCGAATTCAATAGAGCATTGTTCATTGAAAGATTTAATAAGATAGCATCTGATACAATCTTTCCTAATGAAAATAGTGCTGAAGAAATTTTGAATGAAAGAAATCCAGAATTAAGAGATCTAATCTATTCTAGTTTAGCTGATGATACAATTGATGAATGTCTAAACTTATTATTCATGGATCTTTCAACATGGATTAGAGATAATGTTGATGATAAGAATGAAATTGCACAAGCTTGGACTAGCTTAATTCTTGACTTTGATGTAACCTTCTTAAAGTATTTGAAAGAAGCTATAGATTTCTTTAAACCATTAAGGGCAAGATCAATTGCAAATGAAAAGTTACTTGTTTTTGATAATCCATTAGAGGATGGAAACGTTGCAGAAGATCATGGAATTGTTACCAGTGAAGTTACTGATTATGTATATGATTTTCATACTGCTGATAGTTACCCAGGAATTCTTGGAACTGATACCACAGGCCCCGATAATTACTATTCAAGGAACACATTTGACACAACTTCTTATTTCGATATCGGTGCGTCTTGGGATGTTCTTGTCTCAGATTCAACCTCCCCAGCAACAATAATCACCGAATATATACACGATTATTACAATAAACATACAAGTGTCGAAAGTGATTACATACAATCCGGATGGGGGGATTTAGCTCCTGAAGGATTTCCTTTAGCTTCTTGGTCACAAGGGGGATTCGCAAAATACGATACTGGGTGGACATATGATTCACCATTTAATAGCGATGTTGTTCAAGTTGAACTTGTTATACACGAATACAAAACAGTTAGCGATCCAACTGAAGATGAAATAGATGTTCCTTTAAATAAAGTATTGACAGCAACTTTCTATTATGATGTAGATGAAACAACTGTTTCAGGAAATGTTACTCTTACTGATTCAGAAAGTAATCCTGTTTCTTGTTCAATAGAAGTTGTTGATGCAGTTATTTCAATAACCCCAACGTCTAATTTAACTTCTGATACCGTATACACAATGAATTTCTTACCTGGATTAAAATCTGTTGAAGGGTATGATTTGGATAAAGATTATGGTATTGCTTTTACAACAACAGCTGTTCCATTTATGGAGTATGCTATGGACCCACCGGAACATACATTAGATGTTCCTTTAGATTCATCAGTTGAAATAACTTTTACCAAGGAATATGATCCTACTACTGCAATAGAAGATAATATTTATATAGAGTATGAAGTAGACCCAATACCTTTTGTTCTTACATCTAGCACTCCTACAGAAAGTGCAATAGATGTGGGGATGCATGATTCTATTTATTTAGGTTTTGATGCGGATATAGACGGAACAAGTATGGATGGTAATATAGAATTATTATTAGATGGTACATCCGTTCCTTGTACTTTAACATTAGATTCATATACAGAAAGAGAAATTGTTGTATTACCTAATGCTAAATTGGAAGGATCGACTGAATACACAATACGTGTGAAAACAGGATTAAGATCAAATGTGTGGGGATATTTATCAGAAGAACAGAATATTTCATTTACAACAGAAGTTGAAGATATGGAACTTCTTAGCACATCTCCTGCTGATGGAACATTAGGTGTACAAACAGCAACAAATCAAGTTATTACAATTACTTTTGACTATAATGTAGATCCTACTACTGTATCTCTCTCAACAACATATGGAAATTATGGAACTGTTTGGTTATGTTATGATACTACCCCTATCTCGTTGAGCGACCCAAGATGGGGAGGGGGAGGGATGACTCCTGAAGAATATGTTGTTCCTGCAACAATAACTAGTATTATTGATAATGTAATAACACTAACAACAACAAGCCCATTGCTTGAAAATACTATGTATGTTATTCAAGCTAATAATTATAATCCTTTGAGACTAAGATCAACACCAGAAGGTTATTATTTAAGTAGATGGGGGGGAACGTCTTACTTTTTCACAACAGAATCAGCAGTAACACTTTTTGTATCATCAGACCCAGAATTTGCTGAAGCACAAGTTCCTTTAGATAAAGTTGTTGTTTTTACTTTTGATCGTGATATAGATCCAGCATCTGTAATTGCTACTGGAGGAGTTAATGATACGGTTATTGTTCTTGATGGAGATCGGGAAAAAGTAGACATAATAGCTACAGTTGTCGGTAATGAAATACATATTGTTCCTACAAGTGGTCTTTGGGTTGATGATATGTATTATGAATTTTCTATAATGAATAGATATGATTTTGGTATACGTTCTGTGGAAGGTTATCGTTTAATGTTTGGTGCATCTTCTTCTTGGACAACTGGAAATTCATATTATTAATAGGAGAAAATAATGATTAGAATAAAAGTTCCTTGCGCAATAAACACAACAGGTGCAACTAATGTGGTGCTTACACCAATAGAAGAATTATCCCCCAATACGGTTTATTACGTTACGGCTACAACAGACGTAAAATCTATTTCAGGAGAAAATTTAGCAAGTGAATTTAATAGTCAATTTACTACAGTACTTAACTATATGCATCTCATGATAGAAAATAGTTGGCCTGACAGTTTTGATTTTATAGATTGGCCTACAAACGATACTTATATTTATATGAGTTTTGATTATCATATAGATGAGTCTTCTGTTGCTGGAAATGTTGATTTACTTCTTGATGGAACTTCTGTTCCTTGTGATATTTTTGTTGAACTTCCATCGTATCCCACTGATATTGATATAATTCCAACAGAAAACTTACTACCTGGAAGAACATACACAATAAATATTAAAACTGGTTTAACGGGGGAAGGAATGCCCTTAGACCAGGAATATAATGTTAATATAACAACTGAAGCAGAAACTTTAATGACTCTCACATCAAGTTACCCAGAAGATGGTGATATAAATATCCCTGTTGATGAAAGATCTATACATGCTATTTTCAATTACCAAATAGAAGAATCAACAATTGCTGAAAATGTTTTTCTTCTTGATTCCGAATTAAATCCTGTTGCGTGTGATATTGGTGTTGGTGAAGGGTCCTCAATGATATGGATTGGGCCTTATCTTCCTTTAAATTCAGAATCTGTTTATACAATGAACTTCTTAACTGGTTTACAATCAATAGAAGGATATTATTTAGATACAGAATACAATATTTCATTTACAACAGAGGAGGTTCCCGTAATGACACTCGTATCTACAGACCCGGCTCAAGGAGAATCAGATGTTGCATTAGATAAAATAATTAGTTTAGTATTTGATTATCCTTCGTTTGATGAAGCAACATTTGCTGATAATATTGATCTTTTACTTGGTGGTGTTTCTGTTCCTTGTTATATTGGTCGTTGGCCAGAACTAGAATATAGAATAATGATAAAACCTTCAGAAACTCATGACCCATCACAACCAACTCCGTTGCTTTCTTTATCTGAATACACAATATGGTTGGGAACAGGATTAACATCTGATACAGGAGAACATTTAGACACAGAACACAATATTACATTTACAACAATATATGTTCCTGTTATTATGTCTCTAGTTAGTACGGATCCAGAAAACAAACATTATACGCAAGCAGTTCCTTTAGACAAAGTTTTAACTGCAACATTCACAAAAGATATTGATCCAACAAGTATAGTTATTGATGAAGTGGTAGGAACTGTTTATTTAAATACAACTGGAATTGATCCTTATGGAACATCAGTTGCTGTTCCTTTCACCACAGAAGTTTTAGATAATGTTTTATCTGTTATTCCAACTAGTGATTTGATCGTTAATTATAATTATCAATTAACTGTAACTGATGGTATAAGAGCAACTGACATGGAAAATTTAGATGTAACTTCTTTTATTGATTTCAGAGTTCCTAGTTTGACAAATATAACAATGTTGAGTTCAGTTCCTGAAAGTGGAACAGTTACAGATTTTTCAATACTTGGTGAAGATTCTATTGTAGCTACATTTAGCGATGATATAAATTTCGATTCTGTTAACGCTTATGGATATACATTGATGGGTAATGGTAGAGAATGGTATTGTAATTCTTCAGTTACTGGGGCTGATGTAACTATTACTCCTTATGGTCCTATTGATGGGGATACTGAGTACACACTTACATTTAGATCTCCTAGTGACACCAGAATAGGTGTTCTCTCAACTACTGGTAATTCTTTAGATCATGATAATTTAATAACTTTTATAACCGAACCAGATTCTAATTATATGTGGATGACAGCTACTAATCCAATAGAAAATCAAACAGGAAGACCTAGAAATACCACACCAACTATAACTTTTGATATGGATGTTGATTCTGGAACTGTTACATATGGGTCAACTGGATCAGTTAATTTGAAAAGAGGAAGCACAAACATAGCTGGATCAGTAAGTGTATTAAATAATGTGATAACAATAACACCATCAGCTTTATTAAATGCAAACTCCTACCACACATTTATAGTGAGCACGACAGTAAAATCTTCAACAGGTAAATTCCTAGCAGAAGAAGTTTACATTACATTTAGAACTGGAGCCACTTAATATAAAAGAAATAACAAAAAGTCAACTACCGCTAAACAAGTTTAGCGGCTTGTAAGGTAACTTGCAACGTAAGAGTTGATTAGGGGGCTTAAAGGAAACTTTATGCAGAAGTTATTGAGAAGACGGTTAACCGACACACCAAGGGATGCTTCACTAGTTCCTTGCTCTGTGGACTTGTCTTTAAACAGAGAGGAAACTCTTGGTGAGCAAGTCTTATCAACTCTCAATAACACCTCCGAAGTGAATCAACCTCAATGTAAAGAGGAGCAGAACTTGAGAGTATCTGCCAGAGTTTACATCTTGAATATGCGCGGCAATCCCTTAATGCCTTGCAATCCAAGGGAAGCAAAAAGATTATTAAGGGAAGGAAAAGCAGTAGTTATCAAAAGATTCCCGTTCACAATTCAGTTAGTTGTAGCAACTGGAGAAGCAAAACAAAATGTAACACTAGGTATCGATTCAGGGTTTGAAAACATAGGATTTTCAGTTGTATCAGAAAAGAAAGAATTAATATCTGGAACAGTTAGATTAGATGGAAGAACATCAGAAAGACTTACTGAAAGAAGAATGTACAGAAGAGGAAGAAGAAACAAACTCTGGTACAGAAAACCAAGATTTTTGAACAGAACCAAGAAAGAAGGTTGGCTTCCTCCATCAGTACAGAGAAGGTATGGTACACATTTGAATCTTATTAACAAACTGAAGAAAATATTTCCTATTAGTCAGATAATTATTGAAACAGCAAAGTTTGATATTCAGAAAATTATGAATCCAGATATTTCTGGAACTGATTATCAACAGGGCAGTTTGTATGAATATCAGAATATGCGTTCATATTTACTGGCTCGTGAACATGGAAAATGCCAGTTATGCGGCAAAGTTTTCAAAGGACAACCTAGTCATATTCATCATTGTAAACAAAGGTCTGAATCAGGAAGCAATAGGGCAGAGAATTTAGCTATACTTCACAAAGATTGTCATATCAAATTACACAAGAAAGGATTAAAACTGCCTAAGCCTAAAAGTTATAAGCCGAATACTTTTATGTCCATTATCCATAAGAAGTTCTGGCAGGATGTTGAAGATTTGCAGATAACTTATGGATACAAAACATTTATCAAAAGGAACGAATTAGGTCTTGAAAAGAGTCATGTCAATGATGCTTATGTCATAGCAAATGGTGGCATTCAAGAAAGAGCCAAAGAAACAGAAATCAAACAGGTTCACAGAAACAATAGAGTTTTACAATTGAACAGGAAAGGTTTTAACCCCTCTATCAAAAGAGAAAAATCTAAAGTTAATCCAGAAGATTTATTTTGGGTTAGTAGAAGACGATATGTCTGCAAGGGTATGTTTAATCAAGGGCAGTACATAACTTATGGTAGCACAAAAAAGAAAGAATATTTTAAATTTTCACAAGTAGAAAGAATATACAGACAAGGGAGTTTTGCATGGAATATGTAACTAAAAACCATTCAAAGTTCCTTCTAATGTATCACTTCATTTTTGTGGTAAAATACAGAAAGAAGATTATTGATAGATTCCCCATTAAGGATATACTACAAACGATTTCCAATGATTCTGATTTTAGTATTTTGAAGATGGAAACAGACAAAGACCATGTTCATTTGTTAGTTCAAACAGAACCGAAGATTTCTCCATTGAGGATAGTTAAAACACTTAAAGGACATTCAACAATTCTTTTATGGAAAAATTTTGAAAAAGAACTGAAAAAAGATTTTTGGAAAGAACGCACTTTCTGGAGTGATGGTTATTTTGTTTGTTCTATAGGAAGCGTTTCCGAAAAAACAATTAGGAGGTATATTGATGAGCAAGGTTAATTTACTGGTTTCAACCCCTGAACAAGTTCAGGGGGTTTCACCAGCAGGAAATTATAAAAGGAGAATTTTATGAAAACGTCATCTTTCTTTACATACACAGGAAATAATGGAATTTCGATTGCGGGGAAAGCTCCCGATGGATTTAATGGAAAACAGTATAAAGAGTTAGCTCCGAAATATTGGTTTTTTAAAAAGTTCAAAGAAGGAAAAATGGATGAGAAAGGTTATGCAATGGCATACAGAACAGAAGTTCTAAATAGACTTAATCCAAGAAAAGTTTATGAAGAACTTGGTGAAGATTCTGTTCTTTTATGTTGGGAACCAAAAGGAGAATTCTGCCATCGCAAATTGGTTGCTGACTGGCTAAATGAAAAGTTGGGCATTGTTGTTGAAGAATTGTAACATATTTATATAAGGATTTTATAATTATGGCAGAGGGTGTTTTTAGAATAACTGAACAATTCGAAACAGAGTTATCAAAATATACTGGGACTCCTTATGTTGTTACTGTAGATAATGCTAGTAATGCATTATTTCTATGCTTAATTTATGAAAACGTTAAAGGTAAAGAAGTAGCAATCCCAGAAAGAACTTATCCCAGTGTACCAGCAGAAATAATAAGAGCTGGTGGCATTGTAAAATTCAGCCCAGTTGAAGGAGAAACTTTAAAAGGAGAATATCCTTTAGTAGGTACAAGAATATGGGATTCTTCTTTGAGATTCACAACTCAGATGTTTAGAAAAGGACAACTACAATGTATCAGTTTCACTGGTCCCTATAAACATTTTAAACTTTCAAAAGGTGGAGCTATTCTCACAGACGATTATCATGCAATGCTTTGGTTTAAAAGGGCTAGATTTAGTGGAAGAAGAGAATGTAGTTATCATATAGATCATTTTGATATGATTGGCGTTAACTGTTACATGATGCCCGAAATAGCTACAAGAGGTTTATTACTAATAAAACAATTTTATGATTTTGAGGATAAACCAATACATAATGAAGACATCGAAATGAAGTATCCCAACCTAAGTAAATTTTCTGTTTATACTACCCCTAACGCTAATGTATGGGGAACCCCAAATTTTGTTATTGGAAATTCAAATGAATGAGGTTAAAAAAATAATTGAAAGCTCCCACTATCAAACTTTTGATTTTTTAGGGGATAGGAAAAGAGATAGTGATAGTGGTAAGAAATATGAATTGTCGAAATTAGATGAATACAATTTAAACGAAAAGTCTTGTTTAGATATTGGATGTAATGCTGGGTATTTTCTATTCAGACTAATTGATAAGAATCCTAAAACTTTAGTGGGAATTGATCTTGGGCAAAAGTTTATTGATATAGCTAACAATTTAAACAATGATTATTTCAAATGTAATGTTATTAAATTTATTTGTGGGGATTTCTTCTCATATAACTTTGAGATGAGATTCGATCTGATAATATGCTTCTCAACATTTCATTACTTTGATGATAAGCAAAAAGATTTTATTGACCAATGTTTTAATCTATTAAATGAAAAAGGCACACTTCTTCTTGAAGTGGAAGAATTTCCAGAAAACCTTACATCAAAAATATGTAACAATCCAAGACCTGCTGATGGCAGAAACTACAATTATCCAAATGAATTAAAGATGAAGGAGTTCGTCTCTGGTAAATTCAATATAGGTGATAAATACATATCAACAAAACAAGAAGGATCCTTGTATGACAGATATTTCTATAGACTCGAAAAAATTTAATATGACACCTGGAAAAAGAAAATTAACAACTGAATATGAAAAAACTATTATTATTGTTAATGGAAAATCTGAAATTGGGAAGTCAACTCTATGTGATTTATTATTGAATGATGATATAAACTATATAAGTGTAGATTTTGCTTCTATTCAAACAGATCACAATATAAAAGAAATCATTGATTTTGTAAATGAATATAAAGAATTATCTGTAATGAGAATCCATTGGTTGACTCCAATAATAAGTAAAACATGTTATAAAGAATTTATAGATTACTTCTTTGAAAAGTATATTGTAAAGAATGAGAATTTAAACATTTTAATAGATGGGATTTTATTCACACATATCCATATATATGATTATTTTTTAGAAAAATGTAAGGCTTCTGGATTTAGATTGTGGGAAATTAAAAGAACATTTTAGGAGGTGAAGAATGTTTCTATCATGTGATCAATTAAATGAAATATATAATTTACCACAATATGAAAATAAAGGAAGAATTATTTGTAAACACAATAATAAATGGATAAGCCGTTCTCATCTTGTAGCTAAATATATATTAGGTTGGGAATGGAATACTAAAACACATGACATACATCATATAGATGAAGATAAATCAAATGATATCCCTGACAACCTACAATTACTTAGTAAAATTGAACATACTAGTTTACATCATAAAGGAAAATATCACTCGGAAGAATCAAAAAAGAAGATAAGTTTCGCGCATAAAGGAAAATATCACTCGGAAGAATCAAAAAAGAAAATGAGTATAAGTAAAAAGGGACATATTATTACAGAGGAAACAAAAGAAAAAATTAGTAATGCACATAAAGGAATGATTTTATCAGAAGAACATAAAAGAAAAATAGGTGAAGCTCATAAAGGGAAAAAACATACAGAAGAATCAAAAAAGAAAATGAGTGAAGCAAATAAAGGAAAAAAACGTACAGAAGAAACTAAAAAGAAATTATGTATTGTTAGAAAAGGAAGAAAACCAATGTTAGGTAAACATCATACAGAAGAAACGAAAAGAAAAATAAGTGAAAGTGAAAGAATCACAAAGAAAAAGATAATTATAAGAGGAGAATAAATTATGTTTTTACCTGAAACACTATTAGAAAAAATTGGTTTTAAGTATGTTGGTAAAGATGTAAAACTTTCAGACAAAGCAACGATCCTAAGTCCACAAAATATCTCTATTGGAGATAATGTGAGGATTGATGACTACTGTGTCCTTTCTGGTGGTTCAGGATTTGTAATAGGAAGTCATATTCATATAGCTGTTCACTGTTCTTTTTTTGCAGGGTCTGGTATTGAATTAGCTGACTTTTGCCAAATAGGTCCATATTCTTTATTGTTATCTGAATCAGATGATTTTAGTGGAGCATCTTTAATAGGTCCACAAGTGCCAATGAAATTTAAACCAGAATATAAAAAGGGCAAAATTATTATGGAAAAATATACCACACTAGGAGCAAGAAGTACAATAATTCCTGGTGTTACAATGCATGAAGGATCTATTACAGGAGCACATACTTTAGTGATAAAAGATTGTGATCCTTGGTGGATTTATGCTGGTGTTCCTGCTAAAAAATTAAAGAAAAGAAAAGAAGATATGATTAATTTAGCTGCTAAGTTTTTGGAGGAATATATATGAAATTTAATGATGCTTTATCATTACGAACTGGTTTTTCACCTCAAAATACTATGGAAGATATTGTTGAATTATACAACGGAGTTATAAATTCTCCAGAAGGAGATGTGGTTGAGGTGGGGTCAGCTTCAGGCGGTTCAACCATTATGTTAATCGCAGCAGCAGAAGAAGTTGGGAAAATGGTTTATTCTGTTGATCCTTATCCTGAGGAATTGGAGGGAAACGCAACCCATTACACATCTGGAATTATGAGAACCTTCAGAGAAAATTTTAAAAGAAATATTCTAAATGGAAAATACAAAAATATAATTCAATACAATGAAAATATAATTTTTTGTATTGATAAAATACCGAATAAATTATCTGTAGTTTTTATCGATGGTTGTCATGAACTTTCTCATGTACAAACTGAAGTTGATTTACTTCTGCCAAAATTAGCTGTTGGTGGAAGGCTATATATACATGATATTAAATTAGAGTTAGGACAAATTTCTAAAACAAAAGAAACTGGTCTTTGCCAAATAAACGATTGGATTAAGACCAAGAATATTACAGTTGTGCAAACGACACCAACTATAATGTGTTGTAAAAAATAGTTATAACACTAAAAAGGAATTATACAAATGAACTTTGCCATAACTATAGCTACATATCAGAGATCTGATGGGAAAACGCCTTTCTATTTAAAGAGAGCATTGGATTCTGTTTTCATTCAGAAATATAAATCTTTTAAAGTATATGTGATTGGTGATAAATACGAAGATGGAACTGAATTTCTCAATCTAGTTAAAGACTACCCGAAAGAAAAAATATATTATGAGAATTTGCCTTATGCAAAAGAAAGAGATAAATATGTAAATCCTCAACTTTTATGGAGTACTGGTGGTGTCAATGCCATAAACCATGCTTTAGACATTGCACTTAAAGACGATTTCAAATACATATGTCATCTAGACCATGACGATTGGTGGAATGAAGAACATTTAGAAGCTATCAATGAAGTTGTTGAAGAAACAAATGCAGATTGGGTTTGTACTAAATCTACATATATGAAAGAGTTTCTTCCTAGAATGGTTACTGACAAAAAATATGTTGAGTTTCCTCCTACTTTTGCAGGAGTGATAAATTCATCTACTTGTATAAATTTTAAAACCATTCCTATAAGATATCGAGATGTTTTTGAAGAGGATAAACTTGTTGTACCTGCAGATGCAGATAGGTGGCTAAGATGCGCTGCATATATAAAAGAGAACAATTTAAAAAGTTATTTTATCAATAAATTAACATGTTTTCATGATGAGGAAACGTTCATCAATAAAAGATCATAGGAATTATTATATAATGAAGAAAAAGAAATCCCAAAGTGAAAAACTTTTAGAATTTTTTTTATCTGAACATGAAGAGTCTGTGAAACGTGGAATTTTCAATGTTGAATATGGTTATAAGTTTTCGTTTTTAGAAATTCCAAAAGGAGAGAATAAAAATGTTAGAACAAATATTAAAGATACTCCCAAGAATACCGAGAATACTTAAGCTAGCATTTATGATGCATGTGCAACTAACAAAGGTTTTATTGAAAGCAGCTTGGTCTGGAAAAATTGAAATCGGTGAAGAATTAACATTTTTGCAAAGAATAGATTTGTTAATTACAGCAATTGGAAATTTCTTTTTACCCGTTAGGTCTTACAACAAAATTTCGGAAGAAGTGAGGAAAAGACTATGAGATACTTGAAACTGTTTACAGTTATGTTTGTCGTTTTGTTTTTGTCTGGGTGTTCATGTATAACAGGAAAATCGAAGATTGATGCTAAAGTTGAGAATGTATTATTTCGTGACAACATTTCTACAGTGTATTTTTTTCCTTTGAATTTGGATTCACATCTTGAAATTGTTGAACTTGATGTTGGAAAAGAATTTTCATATGTTATTACTGATAAAGGAGCTTACAAATGTGGTAATTGTTTACCTATTATAGAAACTGAAAAACATTATTTATTCTATTTAGAAGGAAATAAAATATACAGAATGGAAAAGATTCATCATAAATAATTAATTAGAAATGGAGAAAAAGAAATGAATGATATTCCCAAACAGAATATGGATCAAGATAAGCTAATTCACGAACTTGAAGTTCATCAAATTGAACTTGAATCCCAGAATGAGCAACTCAAACGTACACAGGAAGAACTTGAGGTTTTACATTCAAAATATTTTGATCTGTATAATCTGGCTCCTGTGGGATATCTAACTCTTAATGAGAAAGGAATAATTGTTGAAGCGAATCTTACTGCTTGTAGTATGTTGGGAATATCTAGAAACATTCTAATTAGTCAACCAATTTCAAAGTGGATCTTTAAAGAAGACCAAGATTTATATTATAAATATAGACTAAACGCTTCTAAAACTGATGCCCCCCAATTATTTGAGATAAGACTACAAAATATACATAACACAGTTTTTTGGGCATGCTTTAAAATAGTTATATATACAGATGAAAATAATATTGTTAATTATTATATATCATTTATAGATACTACAGAAATTAAAAATGATGAGCATGTTTATAAAAATTTGTATCTTAATTCACAAATTGGATTATTTAGAACTGATTTAGAAACAGGATTGTTGGTTGATGCAAATGAAAAGATAGCAGAGATATTTGGTTTTAAAGATAGAAATGAAATGTTGAGTAAACCATTTTATGTTTCTGAAAGATATATTGATTTAGAAGAGAGAAAAAGATTAATTTCCATTATAAAGACTTATGGAAAATTTCAAGATTTCGAAGCATCTTTAAAAAGAAATGATGGATCTATATTATTAGTTAGATTTTCTGGAAGATTAAATAAAGAAAAGAAATGGATTGAAGGTGTTGCAGAAGATATAACTGGGCATAAAAAAATGGAAAATGCTCTTATTACTTCTGAAACTAGATATCGTAGATTATTTGAAACGGCAAAAGATGGTATAATAATTTTAGATTCAGATTCTGGAATAATTATAGATGTAAATCCATTTCTAATTGAAATGTTAGGGTTTTCTAAAGAAGAGTTTTTAAACAAATATATATGGGATATAGGAATTTTTAAAAATATTGTCGAGAGTAAAGAAAAATTTTTAGAACTTCAACAGAAAGGATATATTAGATATGAAAATCTTCCATTAGAAACATTTGATAGAAGAGAAGTTGATGTAGAATTTGTAAGTAATGTATATTCAGTAAATAGTCATAAAGTAATTCAATGTAATATTAGAAATATAACAGATCGTGTGAAAGCAGAAGAATTACTAAAAGAATCAGAAGAAAAATTCTCAACAGCGTTTAAAACTTCTCCCTATGCAATTACCATTACAGATAAAACTGGAAAAATTATGGAAGTTAATGATGCTTTTTATAAAATATCTGGTTATAACTCTGATGATGAAGAACTTAGTTCATTAAATTTGTGGGAAAATTTAGAAGATAGAGACAATGTAATTAAAGAACTTTTTAGTAAAGAACAAGTAAGTAATAGAATATATAATTTTAAAAGTAAAACTGGAGAAACTATAGTTGGTGTATTTTCTGCTTATCTCATGCACATCAAAGATGAAGTATTTATTTTATCAAGTATAAATGACATTACTGAAATTAAAAAGTCGGAAAAATTATTACAAGAAAGTGAAGAAAAGTATCGAATGCTAATCGAAAATTTGAATGAAGGAATCTGGGTCATTGATAAAGATTCCAATACTACTTTTGTAAATAAGAAACTGTGTGAAATGTTTGGATATGGATGTGAAGAAATGATTGGTAAACCTCTCTTTTCATTTATGGAAGAGAAAGAAGTAAAAGATGCAAATATGAGAATAGAAAAGAGAAAAGAAGGAGTAAGTGAATATCACGATTTTGAATTTATAAAGAAAGATGGCACCAAATTATATACTTCTATTGGAACTGCTCCTATGTTTGATTCTGATAATAATTATAATGGAGCAATTGCAGCACTTCAAGATATTACAGATCGTAGAAAAATGGAAGTTTTATTAAGAGAAAATGAAGAACGCTTGAGGGATGTTTTGGAAAACTCTACAGATTCAGCATACAAACGAAATTTATTAACTGATTCCTATGATTATATGAGTCCAGTTTTCTTTAGAATAACTGGTATTACACCGGAAGAAATGAAATACATTCCAATAGAGGATTTAAAGAAAAATATCCATCCTGATGATTTGGCCAATACTGAAAAAGTTATGTTTGAATCTTCTGTGGATCCATCTAAAAATACTAATCAATTGGAATATAGATTTAAACATAAAAATGGAAATTGGATCTGGCTTCAAGATAGATTTACAATTATTCGAGATAGTTCTGGTGACCCATGTTCAATTATAGGAAACGTTACTGATATTACAGAAACTAAGAAATTATTGGAAGAGCATATTGAAATGCAACGAGAATTGTTTCATACACAGAAACTTAAAAGTCTTGGAATCATGGCTGGCGGAATAGCACACGACTTCAATAATCTTTTAACAATTATAATTGGTAATATTAGTTTAGCTTTAATGGATAAAAATAACTCATCTGAAGCTATAATTTGTCTTGATGATTCCTTAAAAGCATCTCATCGAGCAGCAGATTTAATTCGCCAAATGTTAGCTTATTCTGGAAAGGGAAGATTTGTAATACAACAAATGAATCTTAGTAAACTCGTTGAAGAAAATATACACATTTTTAGATCATCTATACCAACAACTACTGATCTGAATTTTGATTTACCTGATGTTAGATTAATTCCTGCAGATGTAAGTCAGGTTCAACAAGTTATTATGAATTTAATCACAAATGCATCGGAAGCAATTGGAAATGAGATTGGTGCAATTACCATTACAACTGGTATGAAAACTTTTGATGAGAAAGATCTTTCTCTTAGTGTTATTAAAGAAAAACCTTCACCTGGTGAATTTGTTTATGTTGAGGTTGTTGATACTGGGTGTGGAATGACAGAAGAAACACAAAAACAAATGTTCGATCCTTTCTTTACAACTAAGTTCACAGGAAGAGGACTTGGAATGTCTGCATTACAGGGAATTATTCGTGGGCATGGTGGAGCTATTTTTGTTAATAGCAAAGTTGATGTTGGAACAACAATTCGTGCTCTTCTTCCAGTTTCTATGGAAGCTAAAACACAAACTATAGAATCAGTTGGGGAACTAATGACATTTAATTCTTCTCCTCATGTAGAATATATTTTAATTGTAGATGATGAAGAATATGTTCGTAATATTTGTAGTAAAATGATTGAGGCTCTTGGGTACCCAACTTTAACTGCTTCTAACGGGCTTGATGCAATTGAAATTTTCAAAAAAAGAAATAAAGAAATAATCTGTGTTCTTCTTGATTTGACAATGCCAAAAATGGATGGATACCATACATTTAAAGAACTAAAAGATATTAATCCAGAGGTAAAAGTCATTCTTTCAAGTGGATACAATGAACAATTCGTAACACAGAATTTAACTGGATCTGGATTAGCAGGATTTCTACAAAAACCATACACAATAGAAAAATTGAACAAAAAAATTAAGGAAGTATTAGAGAAATGAAAACATTAGAATTCCAGATGGTATCTGCTATTATTAGCGAAGAAGAAATTCCCGATCCAGATTTGGAGTACTATAGACCAACTTGTGAGCTAGAATGGAAAATAAGTAAAAAAAATAATATTGTATTGCTCCAAAAATATGAGTGTAGATTTCCAGAGAAAAGTTGGGATCCTGTTTGGATCCCAATTAAATTCTCTGGATAAAAATTATTGTTTACATATATCTTTCAATTGTCTAGCCAAACTTTCACATTCTTCAATCACAAATTCTAAACTTCTTATAATTCCTCCTTCTCCGGCACCTTCTCCGAGATATTTCAAATAGCTTTTCTTAAATGATTCTGACATCAAAGTGACATCCCTTTTATCTCCTAGATGAGCACAATCGAAACCAAAAAACCATAACTTTTGTTTTGTGACTATCGGGTAGTCATTGGTGTTTTTTGCTGAATATGTAAGCCCCCCATGAACAGTTATACTGTCGAATGTTGACTCATTATAGTCGAATTCATATAAATGATTTCTTTTTGGAATACCAACATATCCGCATCGATGCCCAGATTCTAGTGCCATCGCAACACATTTAAATCCGCAACATACCCAAATTTTTTCTGGGTGTGTAATATTATCTATTATTTCTTTGCTCTCTTCCATACCCTTCTCCTTTTTCTTTTTTGAAATAAAAACAATTGGAGGTGGTTAGTCATTCCACCCCACTTGCAGCCAATAGATTATCTGACTATCCTTCAGTTGCCACTGAATCTTCTATCCGCCACAAATTAATATATATAACTACAGGGATTTAAAAATTATTTTTGCCACAAATAGTAATATTTATTTGTGTCAAAAAATATGAACATCAGTGATCAGAAATACGAATAATTTCTTTGAAAAATCTGAATAAACAAAGACATATAGAAAGGATTAAAAGTCCTACCATAAATGTTGGTTCACATTTGAAAAATACATCAATCAATCTTCCAAAATAACAAAAAAGCATTGAGGATATGACAATTATAAATCCCCAAGCACTTACAGATAAATAAGTAAAATGATCTTTTATAATTGTCATATTATTATTCCTTAACTAATAACGTTTTTGATTGTTTCAATTATTGGTGCTGTAAATAATGAAACAAGAACTGCATACAATGCGAAAGAACCAATTGCTTCACTTAGATACATTTTTTCATATCTATGTTTTAATGAAATAATTGTTAGCCCTCCCATGATTAAACATCCAAGATGAAAGTATGGAAAGTTGCTTCCACCAGTAATTGATTGACTTGCAAATACAAATGTTGAAGTAATGAGAATTACGAAAAGTGTTGTTATGAATGTTTTCATTTTTGTATCCTCCTATTATTGTATATGCAATAACTGTGCAATATATAACTAGTTGATTTTATTGAATGATGTTTTAAAATATTTAATGAAACATTAAATTTAGATAAAAAATTTAAAGTAAAATCAGCATTTGCTGATCTTACAATCATTCATTTCTTGAATGAGTTAATGAATGATTTCTTTATTACAGAAACCATTTCTTCCCCCAACATGTGGGAAACAATTACAGTATCAACTATTTCTGTAATATCAGCCCCTACATGATTTAATTCCGATTTTCTCTGAGATACATCTAACAACTCGGAAATGCTTCCTGTCTGGCCAACTAGACAGATTATTGAAGACACAACTCCTTTGTATTGGGCAATTGCCCTTATCTTCACTAGATCAATTTTTTTTCCTGTTTCGTTTATGATTTTCTTTAATCCGAAAAGGATCATTTCCTCTCTTGGGGAAGGAATTGATTTTCCTTTTTCCCAGCGGGCCACCATTTGTGTATCAACCCACATCAAATTTCCAAACTCTAGTTGGCTCAATTGAAGTGTATTTCTTATATTCAGAATCTCGTTTCTTTCAATCATATGTCCTCCTATTTGTATTTGTATCAATTAATATATATAACAGTTAACCTGAAAATTGACAAAAAAATATAAAGTAAAATCAGCATTTGCTGATCTTACTACCATCGTTACTTTACTAGTTCGATGGTAAGTTCTGCTGAACGCTCAAACCACTGCCACTGTATTTTCACAACACCATTGGTCAGAAGTTCGGTTAATACTTTTAAGTCTTCTGGCTGTATTACTGAGTTTCTTATAAGAGCACCCTGTGCCAAATTTCTGCCTCCACCACCTGTGGTTAATGGATGAGAAGATTCTGGGTACCTCTGAAATATTACCACTGATTGAACAACGTTCAACTGGTCTTCAAGAGAAGGATCCCCAATTTTGTTTTCGATTTTGGTAATCTTCACATTGGCTGCGAAGAACGACCTGTAAGTTTCATCCTTACCATAATGATTGCCCACAACACCCTCTAGATAACCTGTGCATCCTATCTTAGGAGTGTATGCGCTATTTGGAGGATAACATGCTACAAATCCTTGGGCTGCTGCCAGAAGGAATAACTCTTTATTTATACAAGCATATAAATCTGCGATAGCATATTGACCTAAGAAAATGCAATTACCACAATCATGTTTATATCTTGGATTAAAAGGAGCCGCTTTTTTATCAAACATATTATCCTCCAACTTCTCATTTGTATTAATTAATATACATAACAATCCTGTCTTATACATAAAAAATTAACAAAAAAACAGAGAAATTATAAAATTTAAAGAGAACAAAAGAAAAAAAGGGAGGTGATTCAAGTCCGTATTGACTTGCACATAATAGAGGAAGGGAGGGCGGCTGTTAACGAAAAACTAGACGCTATCTTAAAATTACTACAAGATAGCAAAAAAAGGGAGATAGATATGTCACTAGAAATGGATTCTTTAGCGGTTGCAGTTACTAATAACACTGCATTGGATGAGAGCATTATTGCTCTTCTAAACGGGATAGCAGCACAGATTGTTGATGCTGCTGGGGACAAAGCAAAGGCACTCGAATTGGCAGCGGAATTGAACGCCAAAAGTGATGCTCTTGCTGCTGCAATACAGGCAAATACACCTGTTGTAGAGTAGCAAATTTGAGGGGGTGAAAGATTTTCTTTCACACCTCTTTTTTATTTTAATGTAAAAAAATGAGAGGAAATACTTTCTCTCATTTTTAGTTTTTGACGATTACTGATACATACTATTATCACGGTAATCATCCACATAATGTCTTTTGATATTAGGTTTCTTTTGAACTTCTAATGGATCTTCAACCACAGGTTCTTTTTGAACAATCGGTTCTTCTTCTGGTTGTTCCCACGTTACAACTACTTTATAAATAAATATCAAATCAAACCCGTTTTCATCAATGAGATCATTGGTGTGAAATGTCATTTCATTGTGGCCGTAAGTGTTCCTAACACTCACAGATACTTCACGCCATGATTCAGTATCTATTTTTTTAACTGAAAGACTTTTAACAAACATCCGATATTTCGCTTTTAAATTATGTTCCTTTGTAATCTTTAGCATTGGAACACAACTTGTACATAAATCAAAATATCTTTGATAGTTTTTGTCGGACGGTGATATTCCTGGTGGTAAATCTGTAGCCCATTTAGGAGAGGCACTTCTTTCCGCAAGAATTTGATTAGTATGTCGTAACTGTTGTTGTTTACCACAACTATCAATACCAACCGCCACACACAACCAAAAAACCATCGCCCCAAATCCAAGTCCTCCTGCAACTGGTATAAAGACGACTTTTACTACTTCTCCCCCACACCCAGAAATGAGAAAAACAACTATAAATATTGTTAACCCCACCACAATATTTTTTGATTTTTTCATAGTTCTTCCTTATTTTTTTTGGTAATGTAATCCAAGCTCACTTATTATCGATGTAATAATGCACTGTTTTGCATTACCGTACCCCTCGAGATGTCTCCTTAACCCTTCTGGGTATGCGAATCCTGTTGAATAAATAGTTTGTGGTGTGTGCCCACATAGAGGACAAACTGCCTCTGGTCTGTAGCTAGATTCTTTATCAGGTTTGGTATTTTCAACGATCATGTTAATCAGTTCGTCACAACTGTCGAAAACATCCCCTGAGCTGTTGTACACGACACTGCGTACTTTTTGGTGTATTTCTGGATTGTTTCTAAAAATTATTGGTATCCACATTATTTTGCTCATTAGCACAATAATATTTTCCTGAATATTTCCTCTAAGATAGAATTCCCTCATTTTTTTCTCCTTCTGAACAATTTTTTTTGTTGGCTCCATTTTAATTCTCCTATTGTTTTTAGTTTTTTAAAAATTATTCAATTGGCTCTTCAGCCATTTGATGTTCTGATTTTGGATCGTGATAATATCCACCCCTACATCCGGTAGAATCCCTCCGAACCCTATGCTCGAAATGATCTTGAATAGAATGTTCAGACCACCAGGCCTTGTGCACCCTAATTGCCCCGTGACAGTGGGTACATCTTATTTGTGGGGAACAAGTTCCTCTTGGAATTTGTGTAGCAGGCACTACACTCCAAATACCTTTCGATTTTAACTCACAGACCAACATTAGACTCATTGTTGTCCTCCTATTGTTTTTGAAAAAAGGAACTTGTGTTAAGTTCCTTTTTCATTTTTAAAGAATCTTTTTGGGGTCTAACTTCAACCCCAATGAACTTGCTTTGGAAAAATCCACTGCCGCCAGTTCATCTTCGCCCAAACTGTTTAGCAGCAATCCTCTATTATAATACCCTAGCTTAGATTTTGGGTCTATTTCAATAGCCCTATCAAAATCTTTCATAGCCAAAGCATCATTTCCCTTTGACATCAAGCATAGCCCGCGATTTGTGTAATATTTCGCAACCGATGGATTTATTTCAATGGCTCTTGAATAATCATCAATTGCTATGTCGTAATTTTTTTCTTTAGCCCACTGAATCGCTCTGTTGTAGTACGCAAACTCATTAAGAGGATCCATTTCTATTGCTAGAGCATAATCGCGCATAGCCAAATCTCGATTCTCTTTTTGACTGTTGATTATGCCCCTATTACAGAGAGCCATTGTATATGCTGGATTGATTTCTACGGCGCGATCGTAATTTTCCATCGCACGGTCATAATCTCCCATCGCATAGAAACATACCCCAAGATTATAATAGAGATCCGGATTGAATTCATCCAATTCAACAGCTCTATTAAAGTATTCCATTGCTTTTCTGGGGGCTCCTTTTTCAGCCCAGGATAGCCCGAGATTATGATAAATGTAAGGATCAGTTGGGTCTAATTCTAGAGCTATGTTTAAATTTTCTATAGCTCTATCGTAATTTTCTAAATTAAACCAACAAACACCCAAATTATAATATGGCGCAGCAGAATTAGGATTTGCTTCTACGACTTTTACGAATTCTGTTATTGCTTCGTTGAATTTTCCATCGTTGAGATTCTTTAATCCGTTGTTGAATGAATCTTCGCTCATTTTGGGCTCCTTTGTTTTTAATAGTTAGTGAGGGGATCCATGTATAGATCCCCTTCTTTTTTAGTTCTGGGCCTGTGTTTCAACGTCTAATTCTTCAAAGGCCTTGTCCGCGCGATCTTCAACAGCCTTGCGGACTTCTTCAGAAAGATTGCTCATCTTGCTGACAGCCCCTTTGAATTTGTCTACATTCATTACAACGAGAACATAGAACGTTTCATTGGGACTTATCCAGGTGTCCGCAAGCTCGGTTCCTGAAAGTGTTGTAGATGTTATCTGTTTTGACACATCAACAACAAACTGATCGTCAGCTGCGGCTGTTCCAAAATTCTGCCCACCAGTGGTACTCCCCTGGTAGTCTTTCAGCATTGCCTTGACCTTAACCTGAAGCGACCTGGCAAGTTCTGTCCTTGCCCTGGCTGTGGCAGTTGTTCTCATAAGCGAGACATTCCTGCTGCCGCCAACCGAACCGACACCACAAATGGCTGGTGCTGCCTTTTTGTCTTTATTATAACAACTGCAATTCTTTGTGACCCACTCCGGAGCGTTTTTGAATTCGTTATTGTAAACCTCTTCAATTGCTTTCGGTGTTGGGACTTTCTTGGAACATGCACCTAATCCAAGTGCTAGAATTACGACCAGAAATATTGCCAATACTCTTGTTGACTTCTTCATGGTGTGTCTCCTTTTAGAGTTATTCGTTCAACTCTTTTTTGTATTTTTCATAGCGTCTATGGCTTCTTTATAGCCACATCTACTACAAATTTCTGTCTTGTTGTCGGCGCGTGATAATGCTCCAGGCACACCGATTGGTAAATGCCATCCACATAGAGGACATGGTGCAACGACCCTATAATCTTTTCTGAATTTTCCATTCAATTTTCTCTTCATTTCCTCTCCCATCAAATATTTTTATCCTTCCTAACTTATTTTGTTCATCAATTAATATATATAACAAACACAGTTATTGCTACATATATAATAATAGGAATATGTAATATTCCTTTCATTATAAACCTCTGTCGCTATATATATTAATTTGTATGAAACAAAATAAATTGCAAAAAGGAGTACGATATGGAACTTAATGAGTTAGATTTCTGTACAAATGTTACCCTTCTAAAGGTGCCAAACGATGTTTTAGAAGCAGCAAAAAAGAAGGCAGAAGAGTTAGGATTAACGTTGCGTGTTTATATAATGGCATGTATAACAGCACAATTGTTGAATGCTTAACAACAAAGCAAAAACCTCAGTCTTCAAGATGGGTTTTTGTTCAGACACATAAAAGGTATTTTGAATGTTATTTTTTATTGCCAAAATTTAGGCAAATAAAAAAGGAGCTTGTTAGGCTCCTTTCACCTCTTTTTCAAGAGGGGTATGTTCTAAAATTTGTATCTGCATCATGTTGAATTGTTTATTCCCTTCAAAAAGTATTTCATTCTCACCATAGAAGAGGACTCTTTCAAGATATGTTTTTGCGAAAATGTCACTTTTTTTCGTGTACTTAATTGTATCACCAATTTTAATTTCCATTAATTCCTCCTGTCTTTTATTTTATTCACCACAAACAAATTCTTCTAGATGAATGCATTCCAAGCATCTGCATAATTTGAGGTCAACTTTCCTCAAAACGGCTTTTGAACTATCTGCAATTAATTGGCAATATATATTTCCATTTTGAAATGGAACTTTCAATTGCGGGCAATCCATTCCACAATATTCATTGTTTATGGACATCTTAATTTTAAGAGTCCTTTTCATTTTTTTCTCCTGATGTTGATGCTCGCTTAATAGTTATCACGACTTCATTCGAAAACGGTGATTCGTTGCCGAATTTGTCGAATGCCGTAACGACATAATAATAGGTTGTTCTTTGGGACACTGATGAATCTGTAAAAGTCGGTGCCGTTACAATTCCTATCGGCATTCCTTTTGTGTACTTTTTGGATACAGTAGATCTATAAATCTTGTATCCCACTAAATCTGTCTCTAAGTTTTTGCTCCAGGACACTACAACTGATGAAGCCAGAACTGGTGCTGATACAAAAATTGAAGATAAAACTAAAATTGCAATAATCTTTTTCATTGTATCCTCCCGTTTTTATTCATTTTTTAGTAGATATTGATTGCTTAATACTTTAAAACTTGGAATTTCGCTTTTAAACCTTTCCATTGATTTAAAAACAATTCCCTCTCTAATTATCTTATCATTAATTAGAGATTTTCCATTTGCCCGTAATACCATAGATTCTATATTTGGGCACTCTTTAAATATCTTAGTTACCCCAATTATAGGAACATGCGCAATCCCAGAGGAATAAATTCCTTCAAGAAATTCCATACGAACGTCTGGTCGCATGTATTGCTGAGACGGAATATCCCAACAATCAAATATGTACATCTTTTGTCCTTTTATGTTCAGTTTATTTTTTTGAATTCCCTCTCCACACAGCTCGGCTAGAATTGCAACATTGAACCCTTTCAATATTTTTGGAAGATCATATTCTTTCGCAAGTTTCCAGAAAGTATTGTTGTCGCTTTCTATGAATTCCCAGTTATGCCCACACACCCCAAATTGATCTTTTTTGTTGTAGATGAGTGCAGATGTTCCATCCAACTTCTCAGTTTCTTCAAACTCAACATCTTTATAGAGTTCAAAGTAATTCATTAGATTTTGAATTCTTTCTTGTGATGCTTTTGCAATATCAGATGGATTTTTATTCTTAACGCCACCAGATAATTCAAATGGAACAGGTTCTTCCCATTTTTTTACACGCAAAAGTTTTTCAAGATCTATTCCTCCAATTTCTTCTATGTCCATTTCTTTTCTTAACTCAGGAAATTTATCAATAGCCATTATCAGTCCTTGACTAATTTCCCCTCTGAATTTTCTTGTTTTAACTCTGAATCCTTCTTCTCCCCCCATCTTTTGATAGCAGGACTTTCGAAGAAATTCAAATCTTTCTTCAATTGGTAAATATGAATCTATCTCGAAATAGACTGCATAATCACCTGGTTTGAATTCTCCTTTACCGACGCAGCACTGCCATCCTCCAATGATGGCTAACTCTATATGCATTGCATCAACAATTGGCCTTATTTCATCAATTCTTCTTATACTTACCAAATTTCTCATTTTCTCCTCCATTTGGAATATAAATATATCCTTTGTAGATACAATATACACCTACCAAAATTGCAACAATAATTTTCATACACCATAATAAACAAAATTCATTGAATGTTGCGTTAGGGCCTTCTTCTGCCACGAAGAAAATAACAATCATTCCCGCGATAAAGATGTTTGACATTTTTTTCATTTATATCCTCCTATTTTGATTAAATGAACATTCTATAAATGTGAAAATAACCTATCAAGTTCAAGTATAGCTTTTTTCCGAGTCATTTTTCTTTCTGCGGATGATTTAACTGATTCTTCTATAGAATTTCTCATTTTCTCTTTTAAACTTTCTTTAGCTATCAACTCTTTTATTTTTTGAGTGTTAGCTGCATAAAATTCAATTGAGCATATCTGATCTAAGAAGTCTCTTATTAATCCGTACCCCCAAGCAAAATTTCCATTTTCATTGATTGGGGATATATCAACCAATACTTGATTTTCTGAAAATGAAATAAGCTCTGAAATATTACCAGAAGCAATTTTAAATCGAAGCCCCCCTTCTGAAATATCTATTATTTCACATTCGTATCTGCCATCCTCCGTTTGAAAAAATCCAAACAAATCTTTTGTTTTAATTCTTTTCGACTTTCTTTTTTCTTCTTCAACATTTTTAAACATTTCTTTTCCCCCTTAAAATAAAATTTTATAAATCCCCTTTCTTCAATAATTAATATATATAACTACACAATTTAATACTATATATTGTATGAGATAATAAATTATCTCTTCTTAGTATTATTTTTAGAAAAAAAATATATTAGACAAAAACAGATGTGTGTAACCATCTGTTTTCATTGCTCAGTGGAAGTTTACCTCATCGTCAAACACTTCCACTTCAATTTTTTCGCTATTTAATTGGTTGATTGATATCTCCTGACCAAAGAACAACAAATCCACGATGTCTCGATTGCTTAGATTTCTAGGAATAAGCATTTTGTCGTCGTAGCTTTGCCTGTGTGGGGCTAGAGCTTTAATCATTCCTGGAATTGGTTTGTCAGTTGGGGCAAACACTGTAAGTAATGATTGTAGATTTCCTTTTTCTATTTTAACTATGTATTTACCTTTCTTCATCATATTCTCCTTTTAGTCTTTTTGCAAACCTGACAAGTTCTACAGGATCTTCCCCAATCCTGTTCCATTCTTTAATTACTTGTTCGTTGTCCCCAACACAAAGCGTGAAACAGTTGGGGCAAATATCCGTAAAAGATCCTCCCTGACTCAGATGTGTAACATTTTCTATCATCCTTTCGGATAGAGGCGCCTCACCAATGTTTTCGCCACAAACTCTGCAATCCACCCTCAACTCTAATCTCATCTTTTGATTCAACCTATGAGACAACTTTTGTTGCAGGACCATAGTTAGTGCAAGCATTTTTTCTCTCCTTTCTTCGTTGATCTTTATTTCTGATAATTAATATATATAGAAAACTAAGGAACAAAATACAAATAACTGTTACACCGAGAGGTAGAATAATGATTATCGTTACTGGTGGATTGGGATTTATTGGAAGTGCGATAATATGGGGGTTAAATAAATTAGGATATGAAGATATTTTAATTGTTGATAATTTGAAGAATATCACTAGTCAAAAGATTAAAAATTTAGTAGGATTGAAATTTAAAGGATGTATAGATAAAGAACTGTTCATGAGCAATTTAAATGAATCTAGAATTTTTTCTAAAGTTAGTCATATAATTCATATGGGGGCAATCTCATCAACAGATATTACAGATGAACAATTGATAAAAAGAGAAAACTTTGATGCGTCAAAATCTATTGCAAAATTCTGTGCATGTTTTGATATAAAATTTATTTATGCATCATCGGCTGCGACATATGGTGATGGAGAATTTGGATTTAGTGATGACGACAATACTACGTTATTATTAAAACCTCTTAATTTATATGCTAATTCAAAACACTCATTTGATGTATGGATGTTAAAAACAAAAATAGTGAATAAGGTCACAGGACTCAAGTTTTTCAATGTTTTTGGACCCAATGAATACCACAAGGATCATATGACAGGTCTCGTCTATAAATCCTTCCAGAGACTCCAGAAAGATGAACATATAACAGTTTTCAAGTCAAATAAAGAAGGTGTGAATGATGGTGAACAACAAAGAGACTTCATTTATATTAAGGATGTTGTTGACATAATAATGTTTCTTATATTTAATGAAAATGCAAATGGGCTTTTCAATATTGGCACAGGTGTTGCGAATAGTTTTAATAAACTTGTCGATTGTGTTTGTAAATCTATGAATAAAGAAAAGAAGATTGAATTCATAGATCACGACAATTTTGATTATCAAAATTATACATGTGCAGATATATCGAAGTTAAGAAATACTGGTTATAATAAAGAAATGATGACAATTGAAGAATCTGTTGATGATTATGTTATAAATTATTTAAGCAAAAAAAATAAAACACTTGGGGAATAGGGGGATTTCTCCCCCTTTATAATTATCCCTTTCTTCCAGAAGGTTTTGTGAACTCTAGTGAATCGCCTTCCTCTACTACGTAATCCCATGAAACCCTTGCACCATTGACAATTGGTGTTGAAGAAATGTCAATGTTTAGAGCTTCCCTGAGAAGTTCCCCTGCTGCTGCAACTGATTTGCCAACTATCGGGAAGTTTCCTGTTGATGCACCACATGTTACATAAATAAGTGCATTGACAGAACCATCTTCTTCGCGAACTGCTGCCAATCCTGCATTGAGGTAAGAGACTGAATCACTGGATCCAGAACTTGGCTCAGAATCATTTGATGTATCCATTGATGCATCATCTTCTTCAAGAGCCTGATGGTTAAGAATCAAATTGACAAGAAAATCATTGGTTGATTTTGCCCTGTAATAAATTCCAAGATCATCACAAATGTCCTTCAACTCTGATTTGCTTTTTTCCGCTAATTCTCTTCTTACAAATGTCATAACTATTCTCCTTTTTACTTTTTTGTTTTTACAATGTTTTAACTTTTCTTGCTTTTGAATCTGCTTTCATTGAAACCATGTCAAAATAAACTTCGGACTTTTCATGATTATCCATAACGCAATGATTATAAAAAGACCAAAGCATCATAGTGGCTACAGACATATTAGTAAATAATAGCTGTGGCTCACTGTTCATTAACTCCTCACAAGACATTTCACCAGGATGTTTATCTGCAGGATTCTCAATTTCTGGATGATAATCAGATAGAGAAGGAGTCATGTCCTTGCTGCCTTTTCTAATATAGATCTGGACGTTCCCATCTGTGTATTCATTACCGCCGGATATTATGCATACATTCTCTCTAGAATGTGCATATTCATCAATGATTTTCCGTGTACGGTGATTATCTACACAAACAAAAATAATATCGGAACAGTCCAGGTCTTTTGTGTTTTCGGCGTCAATGAAATTTGGCATTGATTCAAAATGTAAGTTTTTGAACTTTGAGGATAACTCCTTCGTTTTGGCAATAGCCTTGTTCTCTAACTCAGTGAATTCTTGCCTTTCAAGATTCTTCAATTCAAATTCATCGCCGTCAACTAGTTTAATTGTTGTAAAATCCCTTTTGTGTTCAAGAAACTTAGAAACGTAATTTGATAGTATAGATCCTACACCTCCTAATCCAATGATTGAAACGTTTTTAATTTTCTCCACGTATCCCCCTTTCTTTTTAATATCCTTTTAATATTTCGTCATCTGAAAATCCATACATTTTTAATAGTTCTTCCCTCGTAAAATCTTCATTACCAATTAAATAGTCAGGATTTGTGTACTCATCTTTTGTCATTGATAGTTCTGCATCTGCGGCAAGCTTTGGATGCCCATCACAATAGCATGTTGCTTTTTTGTCAGAAAAAATACATTCTTTGCATGGATCAAATACCTCTTTTGTTTTTGGAACCCGTGGTGTTTGTGGTGTAATTACAAAAGGTCTTTTTACCTCTTCATCAAATGGTAAACCTTTTGATTTTTTGTAGCTACGCTCATCCCACCAATTTGTACGTGCATATGAATAGACACTCGGTGTCCATTTCGTTCCCTCAACAAAATTCATCCACTCTTTTGGAAATGGTCTGCTAAGGATTTCGTATCTTGGCGTCTTTTTGAAATAATATTTTACGAGATGCTTATTTTTTTGATAATTTGTTGATGTTTCGTCAACTTCAGGTTCTTCAGCAGCGTCGCCTATCAATTTAACATCAAGATATTGCTCAGGAAGAACAATACATCTTTCACCATTGGCTGCTGCACTTGCTGCAATAGTCATTTGTGGATCTTCATCCATATTTCCAAAAGTAACATGCAGCCCATCAAAAGATTCTTCATCAGCAACGTCAGTTCCAGAATGAAATGCAGACATTGAGGCATGACTATGAATTGAGCAAACAAGTGTTTTGTCTGTAAATGCTGCATTTCTCATATAAGATGCACTTGCAGCAGTAACTTTTTGAGGAGGAACATGAATTGTATAATTCTTTCGATCCTCATTCAAATAAATCATTACAACAGCCTCGTATCTATATTCATTATAAACTGCTCTGAAGAATCCAGCAACCTGCCCAACAATATTCTTTTTCAGTTTTGGTAACATTAAATTTACAAATGGTTGAACATCTTCAAGAAAAGAAAGTTGTTTAACTGGAACCAATGCATCAACCAGTCCAAGTTTTTTTCTGAGAAAAACACCTTTTTTGCCAATAATGTAAAAAACATCATCTTTTGGCATCACGTTTTTACCATCGTTTAAAAATACTTTAAACATTTTTAGCTCCTTTCATAAATTGAGTAGTAACCAAAAGATTCTGGTGTTGGATAATTATTTCTTACCGGAGGATATAAGATATTTCTCTTTTTAATAAGATCTGGAAGATTTTGAATTCTAGGAGATACAAACCCTGAAATTTTTGCCTGAGATAATCTGTGTTCATTACCACAATATCCATCAAGCCCGGGTATTGAAAAATATCGACCTCTTTCATTTCTGCTAGGCAGAAGAACATAATTAGTGGATGCCCAGCGCTGCTGGAATTTATCTCCTACAGAAATTCTTATTTCCCCACCCAATTGAGTAGGTGTTATTTCATAATATTCCCTACTGGTTGTCTCTAACAATTTGAAAAGTGTTCCAATATCAGATTTTCTTATGGTGTATCCATTATGAAGGAGAAGAATTTCACCAAAACAATCTGTGAATTCACCAATAATTTTACACTGTGTTCCTTTTGGAAGACCAGGAATTTTTGAAACCGCAACCTTAATATGTCTTCCAAACATAGATAAATCAATTTTTCTGATTAATTCCATGCCTTTTACATAAACACCATAAAGATTGCATTTATTTTTTTGTGCAACAAATCCATTGTCACAAAGATAAGGCTCGAATTCTGGTGTTCCTTCTATGGTATCTGCGAGACCGATAGAAAGTGTTCTATTATCAGTACTCTTTAAAAATCCAGTAATAATTTTTAGTGTATAACTTTCACTACTTCCATAAGCAACTGTATCCCCTACCTTGAAATTTATGTCTTTTCCAAAGAGAGACGGAATATGTAAAGAAGTGCTTTCTTCTGGGAATAAATAATTTATTCCCTGATATCCATCCTTAAAAGTTTTTACTTCCTTTGTTGTTAAATTTTTCCACTCTTTTAAAAAGACTTTGTAGTTGTTAAAGTCTACATTCATTGGGCCAATTGCTACTGTCTCACCAATAAGTAATGTTTTCATAAATGGAAGTTCATCAATTGAACTTGTGTCAACTATGTCTATGGTTCCTGAAGCAATATGTTGCGTATCAAATACATTACCATCAGACATTGAAATAATAATTTTTCCAGATCTACATGAAAATTTTTCTGGATGACACGAAGAAATTGTATAAATTCCGATGCAACCATTTGTATGTGTCATTCTATTAACTAATCTGAAGGTTGGATTAAGTTCAATGACTCTGCTTCCGACAGTAATTCCTTTTGATAAATCAATAAGTTTATATAAAGTTTGATCCTTTTCTTTAGAATTTGTAATATCTATTGTTTTCATATCTGTTGAAATTTCAATGTTGCCAAAGAAATCTTTATATATCGCTAGAATTTGCATATACTGAAGATCATCTTTGATAATATCACCAGCTTTGACTTCTATTTTTTTGCCATTAAAAGTATTAAGTTCTGCTGATGTAAGTTCTGCTTCTTCCAAACTTATATCATGCAAACCAACTTCTTTTGTTTTTTTACCTTCTAGTGAATCTTTCACCATAACATGATCTGAATTTATTGGAAACTGTTCAATATAAAATATTTTTCCTTTAAATTTAATTCTATCACCAACATTCAGTATTTTTAGACAATGTGATCCATTTGGCAAAATATAATTATGTGCTTTCGTTTGTGATGTCAAAAGACCAGAAAAAACGGTTTTTCCACTTTCATATATTGTGTCAAAAGCAGTATTTGGATAAATATTATCACACAATAAAATATCGTTGAGTGTTCTACTAGAAAATTTCCAAAGACTTGGATCAAAAATTCCACTCGGATTTGTTTTAGACATCGCAGCCCATCTTAAAATAGTCATAGGAGATGTAGAATACATATTGAATCTGCTGTTTGCTTCATGATTGAATGATGATGTCCAGAATGAAGAAACTATTGATTCAAGAGATGACTGAATATCATTTGACTTCCAAGTAGTGGAAGAATTTCCAGCACATACCATATCTGTATCAAATATGTTTGGAAGATTTGCATAAATTAATGGATCATTAAAAGATCTCAAAGGTTTAATGTTGTAAAAAATCATAAGATTTGCGCCTATTCCATAATCCCCCTTACTAATAGTAATAATAAAAATAACATAAGGAAAATAAAGTCTTAGGGAAACTTTTTCTTCTTTAATCTTTGCTATCCAATCACTTGTGTATCCATATTTGATGTCTTCGCCACTTTCTTTCAGTCTTGTTAACTCATGATCAAAAATCCATTCAAAATTTAAAGTTCTGTATTGAGGAGGATTTTCAATTACAAATCTCATATTACCACCAATAGTATCTGCAAATCTGCAATTCAAAGGTAAAAGTGATAATGCTGATGGATTGAAAATTTTGTAAAAATTTGAAGCATTAATTCTTCCAGTTGTTCTTACTGGTCTGTATTCTGAATCACCCATTCTTTCAAATTGGGCAATAAAACACCCATCGTCTCTGTCTAAATAAATACCATGATTCATATTTCCTCCTTGAATTTTTGTTTTAAATAAAAATATTTGTTTTCTAAAAAAGAATCTTTACGATTCTTCTTTTTCTAAATATTCCACAAATTTCCTTGCAGAATTTATAACATCCGAACTAGGATAGGCCTCTACAACTTCAACTGCTCCATTGTAGGAATCTCTAATGGAGATATAGAAATTGAATGGAGCATCCTCTACTTCCTCTACTTTAATTATTTCTGAAATCTTCAGATATACTACTTCTCTTCGATGTGTTAGACATCTTATAAATTTCATAGTTGTTCTCCTTCTTTCGTTTTATCAACAATTAATATATATAGGATTGTCTTGTTTTAAAACGACTATGTAAGCAGGATTTATTTTTTATCAATTATAACAAATTAAAAATTCAGAAATGTGAGGTGTGCTTATGAGTCGTTACAATTATCCTAGAGAAGTAAATGAGTACGTTTTAAAGTCATTGTCGGAAGGGAAGTCTCCAACTGAAATTTATGCAGGGGCCAAACTTAGAGGGTATACTGCAGATAGAAAAACTTTTAATTCTTACATGGGGAAGTATAGAAGAAAGTTAGATGTAAAAGTTTCAAAAGTTGATGTTTCCAATATCGAAGAAGCCTTTTTGAAGATTGTAAAAAGTAATTCAAGTATTAAATTGATTCATTTGTGTAACATTCTTAATTGTACTCCAGCAACAATCGAAGCTCTAATTCATTATCACAAGAGTTTAGGAACTGAAATAATAACTGATGGTCACCAAGTTTATATTAATAAGTCTACACCAGTTGCAGAAAAAAGAATAACACAAATAGGTACAACTGAAGTTAAATTTGCTGTTGCTTCTGATCTTCATTTCGGTTCTAAATCTTGTCAAATAACAGCACTTAAAGAATTCTGTGAGGTTGCAAGAGAAAGAGGAATAAAACATATTCTTGTTCCTGGTGATGTAGTTGCTGGGGTTGGTGTGTATTCTGGTCAAATAAATGATTTGTATGCTGTAACAGCTGATGAACAAGCTCAAAGTGTTTTGGCAAATATACCTGAAGGATTTGAATGGTATATGTTAGGTGGAAATCATGATTATTCATTTATAAAAAATGGTGGGTATAATATTGTTCAATCTATTGCAAATCAGAGATCAGATTTTCATTATATTGGATTTGATGATGCAGATGTTCCAATATTAAATAATGTTGATGCAAAAATGGTTCACCCAACAGGTGGTTGTCCATATGCATATTCCTACAAACTCCAGAAAAATATTGAACAAATATCGTATGTTGAACTAAGAAAAATGGCTTGGGGATTCAAAGAAAAACCAAGTATTCGATTCGTCTTTCAAGGCCATTTACACACACAAGTTCAAGCAATGTTCGGAAGTATTTTTGGGGCACAATGTGGATGTTTCGAAGGAACAACAAACTACTTGAAGAGACTAGGATTAACCCCAACTATCGGTGGTTACTACATCAGTGCATGTCTTGGAAGTAATGGTTTATTGTATAACTATGAGGCGAAATTCCAAGTATTCGATGAAATTGAAGATGATTGGAAAAACTATCATCATAAAATTGAACCTAAAGTTAAAAAAATAGAAAAACCTTTGTTTGAAAGAAAGTAAATTTGTTGGGGGCATTCAATGCCCCCTTATTTTTTATTAAAGATGTGCATCGTACAATTCAATTTTCTTTTTGAGTGTAGATGCCTTTTCTTTGCAGGTGGGGCATAACGTTCCGTCTTTTATTGGTGAAAACATTTTATGAAGTTTGAAAGCATAATATGCATCTTTTGTTATCTCAGATGTAATTAAAGAATGTATATAATCTTTCATAGATTTGATGATTGTTTTTTTCATTTTTTCTTCGATGTTAAGAATGTATGGATTTTTGTTTGGATTCCACACAACATCTATAATATCGTCAGATTCTAGAGATGTTTCTGTTTGAAATTTTTTGCAACAACCATCACATACACTCCTTAATTCTTTTTCTTCTGTTTTTATTGTAAAATAAAAACGGTCTTTTTTCTTTTGGTCGACTAAAAAAATGTTTTCATTTTCTATTTTGTATATTTTCATAAATTCTCCTTTTTTAAAGTTGTGGTGGGATTTTGTCCCACCACGTCCTGCAAGGGGTTTTATAATCTGTCGTATTCCTCTTTTGAAAATACTTGTGAGGATTCCGAACTCGATGACTTCTTCATTATGCTAATGCATTTCTCTTCTGTCTTCAAACCAACGACCTCCGATTCTAACACAAAGTATGAAATTTGAATATCTCCTGTTGTTATCTTTGTATATTTTGATTTTAATTGTAGATTGCTTAAATCTGTTCCTATTGGACATTGGATTCTTATTAATGCATCTTTTCCCTGTTTCGAAATTCCAAACGCTTTCCTTCTCTTCCTTGTTTCAAACAGCGCCCCCCTTACGTAGTCTGTTTGAATTCCTGGACCTTTTTTGATGTTCTTGCCATTGGTCCATACTACACTATTTGTATCCATCCTTATACACCCCTCATTCCCAACAATTAACAAATGGGAACCTGTAGGTTTGTAGTCAGGAATTCCAATTTTACCATCAGGAAATTTGATGGCATTAAACCTTTTGTAACTTTGTTCCTCTACCATATTTACCTCCAGTTTTTGGAATATAAAACATAGAAAGAGAAGGGATACCGGGCAATTGGTATCCCTCCTCAGTGGAACAATGGAAGCAGTAGAACAATAGGTGAAACTACTGCTCCTCGGAGTTGGCGTTTTTTCTTTGTCTGGGAATGACCCTTTTATCATTCCTTTTGATCCAGATTTTTCGAAAATGCGCATGAACAGCAATCCAATCACGCACTTTTGTTTTTTCTTTTTTCTTTTTCATAATTTTTTCCTCAAAAAATTTGCTGGGTTTCCCCGGGCGAAAACTTTCACAGTTTCTTCATTATTGTTAATTTATATATATAGTATTTTGTTTATTAAAATAGTTCAGAACAAAATATAAAAAGAGATTGGAAGGATTTTAAATGACCAAGAGTGAGTTTGCAATATTTGAACATAAAGCAAAAAAACGAGGACTTCATTTTGACTTGAGATTTCAGATGCCTTCAAGCCAAAATTGGGCATCTTTTGCAATGAATGAATTTCCTTCGGATAAACCAGGTGTCGTTAAATACATAACTAGAACATCTGACCATAATCGCGAAAATGCTCTATTTACAGGCACTATTCCTGATAATGAATATGGCGCAGGAACAATCAAAAAATTAGATTCTGGAAAATGTGATATAATCAAATTCTCAAATGCTAGTATGACTGTGGTTTTTAAGGGAAAACGTCTCAAAGGAAAATATTTTTTCATAAATATGGCTATTGTTTCAAGAAATACACAACAAAAAAGAAAGAATGTTTACAAATTTTTTAAAGCAAAAGATCAAAGTGTTCTTGAAAATTACCTAGAGATCATTCAAAAATGATACCTGTTCAAAAAGAGAACAAATTAAAAATTAAAGGTTGCTTTTATGAGGAAGCTATAAATGTCAGAAGAAGTCAAAATTATCGTAAATGAAAAATATGGTGAGGCTCTTGATGCAAACCTTATCCGATCATGCCAAAAAGAAAATAATTGTAAACCACAAGGGCATGTTGAAATTTATGAAGAAGATGAAAATGGAAATGTAAAACTTGTATCAAAGAGCAATTTGGTTGTTTATCTTGGAAGAGAATGGCTTGTTTCTAGAGCTATGAATATAGATAATACTAGTATTTTACCTCTTTCATCAGACTGGTTGTGCTGGTTCGGTGTTGGATATGGTGGGTGCCCAGTTGGAAATCCATTTGATCCGATTTCACCAACAAATAATGACATAAGTTTGAACAGTGAATTTCCTTTTATAACAGAAGATGAAGATCTTCATTATGGAGATTTTCGAGCTGGTAGTGGATGTTATAAGAAACTTTTTGATAGCGATCCAATTTTTGTTCAAGATGAAAATAATGATAATGCATACTTAATTGCGCAAATAACTATTACATTGACAGCCCAAGATTGCAATGGATATATTGTTAATGAGGCTGCATTATTCACAGCTCCTAGCAATGGAGGTGGATTGAATACAGGATTCAATATGTATGCAAAAGTCACTTTCCCATCAATGCCAAAAATTGAATCTAGAAATATAATTTTTGTTTGGAATATTTATTATTGATTAACAGAAATAGTCAACCACCCCTTAACAAGTTAAGGGGCTTGAGTAGTAATACTCAAATACGTGATTTATCACAAAAGGTTGATTAGAGGGCTTAAATTAGCAATAAGGGGCTAATGTATGCAGAAGTTATCAGAGAGAAATACATACACACCTACAGATGCTTTCCAAGTCTGTAGCAACTGTGATTATGCATTAAACAAGGATATATGGCTCTACCGAGTCCCTAGTGTGCATAGTTTAAAAACCTCTGATAACAACCTCGAAGGAAATCTACCTGTTTATGATAGAAGTTCAGGGGTCATTAAAACCGTTAAAAACTTCTATAATTTTACTGATTTACTGGTTTCATCCCCTGAACAAGTTCAGGGGTTTTCACCAGCGGAGCTTTATAAAATTAGAGTATAAAAAAAAGGCTAACGTGCAATAGAGATAAAAAAATTAGAGAATTCTTTAAAAATTCCTGGAGGAATTTAGTAATGGCAAACAACATATCACCGGGCGTGTACACAAAGATAATCGATCTTTCTAGTTATGTTCAAACAGTTCCATCTTCAATCGGATTTTTGTGCGCATTGTCGAAAAAGGGTAGGGATAACCAAATGGTATTTCTTGCTTCAAGAAGCGATTTGGTTAAGGAATTTGGGGAACCAAATATTTTGACGTATGGGCAAACTTGGGGGCAAGGACTTTATGAGGCATATAATTTCCTTGGTGAAGCAAACGCAATGTATTTTATGCGTTGTATGCCCTATGATGCTGCTTATGCAAATCTTTTGATTTATGCTGAAGTAGTTACTGGGGAAAGTGACGCAGCAATTGGTGTTCAGTGGGTAGCTGACAGAAGGACTAGAAATGATCTAAATTCTTCTCTTGAGCAAGTAGGACCAACATTGCCTCTTGCTATTATTTATCCAATGGGCAGAGGCGATTATTACAACCAGATTGGTATAAGATTGACTCCTTATGCAAATCAAATGGTAACTGGAATTTATAATCTAGATATTTATGAAAAGCAATCTGATGGTGATGAAGTTATTGTTGAATCATTCTCTGTTTCTTTTGAACCAACAGCAGTTGACGATTCTGGTGATTCTATCTGGATTGTTTATGTTTTGAACACATATTCAAATATTTTAAAATGCGACATGACAGTTGGTGACGAACCAACATCCCCGTATACATCAGGGTATGATCTTCTTATAAAAGCATATGCCCAAAATATGGGAAATGTTTCTGTTGTTCCAAATGATTCAACATCTTATTCACCAATGTTAATTGATGACAAACAGAATTTCTACAACTGGCAGACACCTGATTTAGCGGCAGAATGTTCATATGTTGTTGTTGCTAAAGATAGTTTTGGTAATACAGTTTATGGTTGGTTGGGGGAATCTTCTGATTTAGACAACAATACAGTTAATATTTATGACAGTAGGTTAACATCAAGAAGTCCTGGTTGGTTCTGGGATAATCCTGGGGAAACTCCTGCATTTAGATGGACTGACCCATTTATAACTTATTCTGTCAAAAAAGCGAAAGTTCTTGTTTCTGATTGCCCAGAATTTGAATCTGAAATTCCTGTTCCTTTGAAGAAGGGATCAGATGGATCATTGGTTGACAATCAAGGGCAGTTTGTTTCTTCAATTGGTTCGTTGACATTGGCAAAAGGTTATGTTGGGCAATTGATAAGTCCAATTCTTTCTCCGACATCAGATCCTGATGCTGTAACAGTAATTTATGAAAATAGCATGTACGATACGGATAATGTTTATTTCAACCTTGTATTTGATGCTGGCTATGAAACATCCGTTAAAACTGCAATTCATGATTTGGTTGTTGAAAGGGAAGATTGTATTGCAATTCTTGATAATGGCAGCAATAAAACTTGCAGCGATTCATTGGTTGAAAGAAAGAATCATCACACATACAATACAATGTATTGTGCTCTCTATGAGGAATACAACCAAATATACGACACATTTACTGGAAAAGAAATTTGGGTTTCTCCTGTTTATCACATGAGTTATCTTATTCCTAGAAATGATTTCGTTGCAGAAATTTGGTACGCAGTTGCAGGATTTAATAGAGCATCAATTGCATCAATTAGGAATTTAAGGTATAATCCAAAACAAGGTGAAAGAGATCAGTTGTATTTGGCACAGTTGAATCCAATTGTTAAGTTTGCTCCTGGTTATGTTGTATGGGGTAATTTAACTACACAAACAAAACCATCAGCACTACAAGATATAAATATTGTAAGGCTTGTTCTTTATGTTAAAAGAGCTCTTGAACAATATTGCAGATATTATATCTTCGAGATGAATGATTCAACAACTTGGAATCAAATAAAAGCTGATTGTACTTCATTCCTTGAGCTTATTAAATCAAAACGTGGTCTGTATTCTTACACAGTTGATGTTGGTGCAACACCTTATGAAATAAAAACAAAGACTATCCACGTCAACATTGTGCTACAGCCTACAAGAGTAGTAGAAAAGATCGATATAAACCTCTTCATAAAGTAACCTCCTTTTTATCTTTGGGGAGAGCATTTTAGCTCTCCCTTTTTTTTTGCAAAAAAAACTATAAAAAAGGAGAGATTACTCTCCTTCATCTTAAAGGGAGATCCCTTTTTTGATTGCCATTTCTTTGATCCATGGTAGATCTTTGTAGTTATTTCCGAAGGTTTTTTCCATGATTCTTGCAAATTCTTTTTTCTCTTCTTCCTTTTCTCTTATCTCATCCCTCTTCACAAGTTCAACCTTTTTATTCAAGACTTCCATTTTTCTAAGTAAGTCTTGTCGATCTGTCTCTCTGATCTGTTCTCTAGATTTTTCAATTTCTGCTTGTTTTAGACTCAATTCTTCTCTTTCTTCCCTCTTACTCTGCTCCATACTTTGCCGAAGTTTATACTCTGCCCAGTACGCATCAGAAGCTTCCTTTTCCGCACGTTTTTGCTCAGGCGTTTTTAAACTATCAGCTATATTACACTTTGCTGCATAAAGTACAAACCCTATACCTTCCAGTGATTTTGATATTAATCCCATATTATTTCTCCTATTATTTTTTATTTGTTCATCAATCAATATATATAATAGGATTATTATAAACTGAAATATTTTACAAAAAAATGAGCAGAGAAAAGTTTCCGAGTGGACTGGTTTACCAGTCTCGCTTAGAAATTCTCACGGTATTATTATTTTGAAGTTTATCAGGTATCCTTTTGAAAATATGTTTCGGCCAAATTGTTTTGTTATTACCAATGGAACCATCGTTACATAATGTTCATGCACCATATAGATCCTTTTGCATATGAAAATGGTTTTGGCATCCATGTTGCCTTATGACATGGATGCAGCCTAGTAACCCCTCTTACATATTTTTTATAACAATGTTAGGATCTGAAACAGCACCTTTAGGAGTGCTATTAATATTGTTGTTTTTCTGTTTTATGGTTTCTTCTTTCATTGCTTCGATTTGTTTCTTTGTAAATTTTTTCTTGTTTCTTTTAGAAACTTTATCCATAGTCATACAATGTACTCACCTCCCTTATTTTTTATTATTTTTGTGGGCCTCCTTTTCTATTCGCCAAAAGAGATGGTTAATTTATTTCCTTCCTTTGTTCTAAGGAAATAAATTTTTTCCCTATTTCCAGGTTTGATAGAAATCTCCAACATCTCTTTTTTCTTGTAGCTTTCAAGAAGTTTCTGAAGGTACCCCAAGACCATCGTATCGGAGTTTCTGGCTATGGAGAATTCCTCTTCCTGAGAAGTTTCTGAAAGAATTTCAGGTTTTGTTTCAAATATTTCTTTCAAATACGAAAGAACCATTCTTTCTGAAGCTTTTTCCGTAGAAATTTTTTCTATTTCTTTTTCTGCGTTTGTTTCAGAATTTTTAACAAAGATCCCAGGAGCAGGGGTAATTCTTTTCAACAATGATGGGAGTTTACCTTTGCGACTAAACTTATAATCGTATTTTCTCTTTCTGTATACCTCCCTCATTTCTTCAATATCAGTTTGATGCCCAGCAGGAGTCAAAGTGTATATATTTTTTCTACTCGATATTTTTTCAACCTTAATAAACTCCGGAATAAACTTAACCATCAAATTCAACATTGCTCCTGCTGATTTCTCGTTGTCTCCAACAGATTCAAAAATCTCTGCTGATTCAACCGTTTTTTGACTTAGTAGAAACACTATGATCTTTCTGAAGATGTCCGTTGTGGTTCTAAAGTTTTTCACTTTTTCTCCATTATTCTTGACTATTGATTTTTTTGTTCTCACTTAATCCTCCTTTTGGATTGTTGTTGATAGATTTTCAAGTTGTTTCCACCCTCCACCATTCCATCTAATGTCTTCTAGCGCTCTTGCGATATCTCTCGCAAATACCAATATACCTTGTGTTGTCTTCTCATCAAATGGATTTTTACCTTTTTTTGATATGCTTACGAAATAATCCTTTGACTCAAATACTTGAACATCGTTATTCTTGTAGTATGTATCAACTGTTGCAGCCAATTCCCTGCATGTTGTTACAAAAACGTGGTTCGCTATATCATCTATTTTGTGTTCTGGTTCCATCAATGCTGGTTTTGTAGGAGCCCCATATAATGCAATGATCTCAGCAATTGATGTAGTGTCATCCAATATTTTCCATTTCGTTTGAGAATATTCGATGAAGATCCCTGCTGCTGATTCTTTAATTTTTTTCAAAAACATTTGAATGCAGACGGCTGATAATCCTTCTTGATGTAATTCTTTTTCAAGTTGCCACAATGGGGCACCATCTTCATCGAAAACTCTAAGACATTTCAAAATCAAAAATTCGTACGAATCCATACAACGTTCGAATTTTTTGAATTTTTCTTTTATAACATCTAAATCTAATGATACAAGAGAAAAATTTTGAAATCCTCTAAGTTTTATTTCTTTGAAGATTTCCTTTTCCGACAGATCATTTACCTTCCAAATTAAATTTTTTATTGTCGAACACTGTTGGTTTAACAATGATGAAATGACTTGAATGCTCAAGCCGTCTTTGTTTTTGGAAAGCAACTCAATTAACTCATCAAGTAACTTTTCCATTCTTTCTCCTCCTTTTTGATTTAAATAAATAATATGTTTCTCTTGATTCAAGAATTAATATATATAGTAAGACGTGTTTTTAATTAAAATTTTTTCTATATATATTAATTGATACAAATAAGAAAAAGGAGGATACGCCATGAAAAAACTTCTTATTGTTACATTAGTTCTCGGAGCAATCGGTGGTGCAGTATTTTTTAAATTTAAGAAGTAATACCGCAGGGGGCAGTGATGCCCCTTTTTTATTTCTAAGTTTATTATATATATTAATTGATGAACAAAATAAAACAGTGAAGGAGACCAACGACATGATTTGGTTTTTAAGAATTAGTGGTATCATCGGTATAGTGGGAGCGGCACTATCTAATATTTGGGATCTAAATGGAAAAATTGCAGCTATAAAGTGGCTCCCCAGGTTCATCACATTCTGGTTTAGAATTGCAAGCAAATACAAGTGGTACTTTTTGGGGTATACTATTTTGGTGACAATTGTGTCTCAAGTTTGGTTTGAGCTATTATGGAAAGAACCTAAAAAGGTTACAACAGAACTATAAGTAGAATGGGCAGAAATGCCCATTTTTTATTTGCTGAAATTTGCTACATATATAATAATAGGAATATAATATTCCTTTCCATTTAAAACAAACAACGTTATATATATTGATTTATGAAAGAATGAGGATTGCCATATCTTTATCTTTCAAAAAAAAACAACGATAGAAGGAGGAATAAAATGGCAATATTCAAAACGAAAACACAAAAGATTTACGAACTTGAGCAGAGGAAGATCTTTGAAGATACAGTTGCAAAGTCGCTGTTGACGATGCGCGTGGACAAGGCAGCAGTATTGTATCTGAAGCGGAAAGAAAATTCTTTTAAAATTGAGAAGAAGTTGACTCCGTGGGATAACAAAGAAGCGGAACTATCTCTCGCTGCAAACAAGACGTATACCGTGGTAAGGCTTAAATCACAAGCTGCTCCGGAACTGGAACCGAAACCGGAGGCTTAAAGTTTAAGTCGTTCAAAAGAGGCTTCGAAAGAAGCCCTTTTTTTATTGCTTAATTATATTAGAAATATTATTGTAAAAGTTTTTACACATGTCTAAACACAAAAGTTCAGGAACAAGTTTATAATTATTTAAATAGTATTTTATTTTAAGATCTAAATTGGTTCTATCATAATAAATATATTCACTAGGTAATAATTCTGGGTATGAACATCTGTTTGGAGCAAGAACAATTGTATTGTTTAAAATTGCTTCCATTATTGAATAATTGAATGTATCCTCAATTGAACTTATGAGTAATATTTTTGCACTAGATAAAAACTTATAATATTCTTCCCATGTTTTGCATTCTTTTCTTACAATAGGACCAAATAATTTTTTAACATGATTCTCTAATTCAGCATCAACTTTTTGAGGATTAGGTCTGGCAACTGAAATAATGTCATATATCTTTTCTTCTTTAAAAGTTGGAAATGGAGGAATAGGTAATCCAACAACTTCTGTATTAGCTAATCTTAATTTATCTGCGTGATATTTACTTCCAACAAAAATTCTGTCATAAAGTTTTGAATTACCTAATTCTGTATGCCATTTGCTATTTCTATCCCATTCAAATAAATCACCAGTATTAAGACTTGTAGCATGACAATAACAATAACAGTTCATTGGTCTTTTATGATAAAGAATATTATGAAAAAGTCCCGGGAATGAAAGATCCATATGCAGCAGAGTATCATCACCCTTCAACTTTAGAGCCATATACTCTCTCATCTGATAAATTTCGACTTGACAAGCTGTATCTATTGGTGAGAATAATTTCTTGTCATATTCAACACCATCTCTAGGAGCAACACCTTTTCCTAAAACAATAACTTCGTCATAATGTTTCGATAACTCATTAGGAATTTCAGTGAAAAAAAACTCTTGATATCTTAAAGGTGTTGGAAACTGAGGTACGAATATTATTCTTGACATATTATTTCCTTTTTAGCAATTATTTTATTAATCCTTACTAACCATCATTGTGCATATAACAGGATTTCCAGTATTACAGAAGACCCATATGTCTTCATTATCGGCAGTATCCATTCTAAATTGACACACCCGGTCAGATAGTTTACCTGAGATATACACTGAATCCCCTTCATTGTCATTTTTTTCTAATCCATCTACAATAAATTTTTGTGATTTATCCCAACTTGCTCTTCTAATCGCTTTTCCAACGGTTGCTTTCAAAAAATCATTTGTACTGTAAGTAATCATAAATTTCTCCTTTATAATTTTATTTGTTAAATTCTTCTTCACTAAACCATTCATATTCAATCAGTGTTTGATAAAATCCATCATCCGTTATTCTTAATCCACCAACTGGTTCACAAAGACAATTACTTATTAAGTTATTAACTCTATCGTCTAGCTTTTCCAAATCAGTTTCAAAAATAACATGATATGCAGTAATTTCTTTATAATGTTTCATAAAATTCTCCTTTATTTTAATTTAATGTTAGTTTCAGCTTTTAAAATTCTTAATTTAGCAACATCATTATGGAAATCGACAAACTCGCTCTCGAATCTTTTGTCGGAGAAGGTATTTCCTTGCCCATTCACAATATTTTCATATTCTACTTTATCTAAATCAATATTTTTTTGTTCAATGAACATACTTACGATTTCATGAAATTTTGGATGTTCGTGATCTACATGACATTCATACCACCCAACAAGGTCTTTTGATATTGGGCATATAACTTTATTTTCTGTATCTTTATTTTCAGAAAAATAAGTTTTTTTAAATGTAATTATATCATTCATTATTGAATGTCTAGCTGCTTGAATGAATAGTTCCTTTTTCTTTAAAGCTCCATTTATACATCTATAAAAACTAAAATTTAAAATATTTCCATTATCTTGCTCAATATTAAATCCCTTATGCCCATATTTATCATATAAAATTAATATATTTTTTACTCCTCCTGATATTTTTTCTTCATAAGAAGGATGTACTTCTAATATTTCCATAACTTTTTTGAAGTCTTCATAATCTAATATATCTCCAGCATTATATTTTTTTAACATATCAGAAAAATATTTTATTGCAATTCCTTTGCTTTTAAAACTTAGGAACATTAATTCATATCTCCTTTACTTAACTTATTTCCAAAATATTCTATTGTTAATCTCAAACCTATTCTTAAATCAACTCTTGGTTTCCATTTTAAAACTTTTCCTGCAATATCTATATCTGGCATTCTTTGCATTGGATCATCTTTTGGAAGTGGTGTTTTACAACTTATTTTAAGTTTTGGATTTATTAAATCTATTATTATGTTTGCAAATGATATTATAGACTTTTCATCAGGATTTCCTATATTTATTGGATAAATATAATCTGATTCCATAGTTTTTATAAGTCCATCAACAGTATCAGAAACATAACAAAAACATCTTGTTTGTTTTCCATCCCCATAAATTGTTAGGTCTTCTCCTTTTAGAGCCTGGACAATAAAATTTGAAACTACTCTTCCATCATTTGGATGCATTCTTGGTCCATAAGTATTGAATATTCTTACAACTCTTATATCAACATTCCAGTTTCTATTATAATCATAAAACAAAGTCTCTGCAACTCTTTTTCCTTCATCGTAACAACTTCTTATTCCAATAGGATTTACATTCCCCCAATATGTTTCTTTTTGGGGATGTTCAATAGGATCACCATATACTTCTGATGTTGAAGTTTGAAGGATTCTTGCTCCTGTTTCTTTAGCTAAATCGAGCATGTTTATAGCACCCATAACTGATGTTCTGATTGTTTTAACTGGGTCTTTCTGATAATGAATGGGAGAAGCAGGACAAGCTAAATTGTATATTTGGTCAACTTCTAATTTTATTGGAACTGTAACATCATGTCTTATAAATTCAAAATAGTGATTGTCTAATAAATGTCTAATATTATTCTTTGAACTTGTCATCAAATTATCTAAACAAATTACTTCATTCTCTTCATTTAATAATCTTTCACACAAATGACTTCCTAAAAATCCACATCCTCCAGTTACCAAAATTCTTTTTCCCATATATTTCTCCTTATAATGTTCCAATTCTAAATGCTAAAGATGTTCCTTTAATCCACCAAAGACGATTATCACATTTTGTATCATTATAAAGATCTAAATAAGCTGAAACAAGTGGCAAACAAACATAATCATGCCAAACAATTACTCCCCCAGGATTCAATATTTTTTCTGAAAATTCGGTATCAATAGTTATTCCTTCTACAGAGTGATCCCCATCAATAAAAATAAAATCGAATGTTCCTATTTCTGCTGGATCTATATTTTTAACGCCATAAGGTCTTAATATTGTTGTTAATCTTTTGTCTGTACATACAATTCCTGCGGTTTCTGGAACTTCCTTACTTTGATCTCCTAAAGTTTTTTCTTTTTGATCAAAGGGAATATCAACACCAATATATGTTTCAATGAATGGAGAGTATTGAAGAATCTGTTTTGCGGTATGCCCGAGGTTTACACCAATTTCTAAAAATCTTTTTGGTCTAAATGCATTTGTTAATGAAAGGAGAGCAGAAATATCATCTCCTTGTGTCATATTTCCAGTATAGGAAGCACCGACCTTTTTAAAAAGTTTAAAAAACATAGGGTCAAGATCAATTATATACACACTATTCTCCTTTTCTTAAATAAAATTTATAAAAAAAATAAGGCTTATTGCACAAGCCTTATATGTCTTTCTTTACAATTAACACATTTATTTATTAATATGTTAATGTTTTTAGAAATATCAACCCGACCTTGTTGAGGAAAATTGTTTTCTTCCATAGGAGTCTTATGGTTATACCCTCGAGAAATCATTTCTTCAACAAGCGCATCATGTCTTTCTTTGATCTTGTCAGTTTCAACAAGACCATTTGTTATAAATCCTGTAATCTTTCTACCTTGAAGAATTGATGAGTGAAACATATGTGTTTCTAGATGCTCTCCCAATAGATGTTGTCTACACATCATTTTTGTCGGAACATTCCACATTCTCATATATTCTCCTCATTTTTTCAATACTGCAACACCTGGAATAACTAAAAGAATAGCAGTTCCCCACCCAATAAATCCAGCAGATATTATTTTGAGGATACCATATGCCAGAATTGTTGCTTGCATATTTTCTGCTCTTACTTGTTCAATACATTGAACAATTCCACCAACAAACATAACCCACACACCAACATACACCCCAAGAATAATTCCCCCAAAAATTAATGACAATCCAAAAAATGCTTTCATTTTAACTCCTTTTTGATTTTTTTGTTTCCTTAATTATTTCCATTTTTATAACTTTATTTCCTTCTAAGTAAAATCTATAGTATTTCTGACTATGTATAACATAATCACAATTTCCACATATAAATGTTCCCTTATTAGTTACAATAACGTAATAATTTTTTTTAAGAAGAACATTCTCAACTTTAGCTTTTAATCCAGGATCTGGATTGAAAGCTTTTTTAACAGTTGAGCATGCCTCTGATAACAACATAAAAGATATTAATAAAACAAAGATCGTTATCTCTTTAACTTTCTTTTTCACAAGAGCCTCCTTTCTCTTTCACCAATCTTATTTGATTTTTTCTTATTTCCGTATCATCTTTAACAAATCCTGCATTCAAATATTTTTGGATTTCAGGAGATGTTTTTTCGACATCAACAATGATTGTGGTTTTATATTTTTTTATCAACAGATCTGAAGCATCTTTCAAAATACCATTTCCATCATGATCTTGGTGTACAGCGAGAATCATGTTTACTCCTACACCTTTTAATGGAAGTGCCCCGACAATGGCGTATTTTGTTTTGCCATCAGTCAGTGTAAATTTTGTACACCTTGGATCCCTAATCTTTTCCTCAACTCTTTTGTATTCCTTTATTTCCTTAAAAAATTCAAGCTTAAATGAATCTAAAATTTTTTTGTCCATTTTCTCCTCTTTTATTTTACTTATAAATTAATATATATAACCTATATCTGTTATGGAAGATATTTACATCTTCCTTCCCACAGAAAATACTTATGTTCGTATTCCCATAAACTTTTCTGACTTGGGTATAATTTATTTAAAATTTCTTTCTTTCGTTGCCAATTTTTAACTTTATGTATATATGGTGCTGTCATTGTTGTGTTGTAAAATACTACATCTTTTCCATCTCTAAACATTTGTTCCCCAATATATCCCTGTTTTCTATGTTCAGGATGAGTTTCATATATTGGATCTGGAAAATAATAAGTATATTTTATTTTTGTCATAAAATCTACATAATAATTGGTGAGATCACTGAAAAAAAGAATATTTTTTATATTGAATATACCCCGTATTTTTTCAATTTCGCTTCTTCTAACATCAGACCAATCTTCACAATCTGTATATATAATTGTTGTTAATACTTTTGTTTCTAAAATCTCAAAAGATGAAATAACCTCATCATCAATGTGTGGGGCTACTATTAGAATTTCATTCATCTTTTTTTCCTTCAATACTAATTATACCAATACATTTCTTCAATAGTTCTTCTTGTGTGACAACTGCTGCACCAACTTCACCTACAACAATTCCAGCAGCTACGTTTGATATTAATGCTGCCTCGTATGTTGAAGCTCCTGATAACAGTGCCAATGTAAAACATGCAATCACAGTATCACCAGCTCCTGTAACATCGTAAACTTCTTGAGCAAATGTTGGAATATCATATGCAAAATCTTTAGCAATTAAACTCATTCCTTGAGGTCCTTTTGTAACAAGGATAGCTTTTAATTCTGAGGATTCAATAACTTTTCGTGAAGTCTCAACAACATCAATTTCTGACTCAACTATGTTTCCACTATATAAACCTAGTTCCTTCAAATTAGGAGTTAAAATATCAACTCCTTTGTAATTCAAGAAGTTTTTCTTTGGATCAGCAATTATTGGAATTCTACGCCCATCTTTTGTGAATTTAATAATTTCACTTATTAATTTGGCATTAACAACACCTTTGTTGTAGTCTGAAATAACTATTGCATCAATATTTTTTTCTTCTTCCCCCAACGTATAGAGAATATGATCTCTTTGATTTTTATCAATTGCGTATTTGTCTTCTCTATCAATTCTTACAAGTTGTTGTGTATGTGCCATCAGTCTTGTTTTAACAGTTGTTTGTCTTCGATCATCATTCATTAAAAATTTTAGATTTGTTTTTTCTTTTCTCAAAAGTTTTCTAACTTTATCACCAGCATCATCAATACCAATAACAGAACCAATGTAAACTGTGCATCCTAAACTTGCTAAGTTTCTAACAACGTTTCCTGCGCCTCCCAACTTTATTTCTTCTTTCACAACATCAACAATTGGAACTGGAGCTTCTGGGGAAATTCTTTCAACTTTTCCCCAGATATATTCGTCTAACATTAAATCACCAATGACTAAAACTTTAAGCTTATTCATTTTACAAAGAATTTCTTTTAACTTTTGACTTTCAATGTAACTCATATTAATCTCCTTCTATAAGTTTAATCTCTTTTAATTTATTTCCTTTTTCTAAGATAGCTGAAACAATTTCGTCTCCATTACTAACCACTATTTTTATAACAGTTTTTCCTTTTTTTTGTTCTTTCTTACATAGATTGATTTTATCTATCAAGTATTCTATGTACTGTCTATCTTTGTGTTCGAAGAGTTCTTCTTCTTTTAAACATTCTTCATAATGCTCAGAAATGTTCTCAATTATTTCATAGTCTTGATTTAAAAAAACGTTTCCTTTTTTTTCAATAAAATCCACAAAAAAGTCTAAAAATAAAACAGAAAGATTTTCTTTTTTCTTGTCATATGAAACTAAATATGACATTCCTGAAGTATTTACTATATTACTTGCATGTAGAGTCATTTATATCCTCCTTTTATTTGGTAGTGGGCACCAGGAAGGTGTAGGCATGTGGGGGACTGCTGTAGTTGATATTCTTGCGATTAAAGGCTGGGATGTTTCGGAAGAAAAAGATTTTTCATATGAACAAAAAAATACGTCTAATGCAGGATGAGATGGTGATGTCAATCTGCAATAAACGCATTCGTTGCATGTTTCTATTTCCATATCAATTTTTAAAACGCGCATTTATGGTTCCTTAACACATAGCTATTCCAGTTATCAATTTAAATTTTTTCAATTCTTCTTCAGATAAACCTTTTACTAAATCATATAAAGATATAACTTCTTTCATAGGCTCATCATCAGAAAAAATATGCTCAACAAACAAAGATTCATATAATGAATTTTCATCATAACTATGTATATTAATATATTTTTCTACGTCATGTACTTCATCTTCGATAATTTCCTCTACATCAACAATATATTCACCATTATAAAAAACACAGTTTTTAAATTTTTTTTCTTTTGCTTCTTCAATGGTAACTCTTTTTCCAATTAATAAAAAACTACATGAACTACTATTCGTAACGTTACACACTTTTATCTTCATATAATTAACTCCTTTCCACTTTCAAATAGTTTTCGTATTTTTGTTACTGATGGTAAATTAATCAACTGATAATGAGGGGAATCTTTAAATGTTTCCCAATCACCACCCCAATCTATTTGCATTATATCTTTTATTTTCTCTGCGATTTCTTTGTAGTATTCATCATCACTTAAATAAGTACCATTTTTAGAAAAAATCCCACAATCAAAAGCTACACCAAAGTTATGATATGATTGACCAGCTTTAGAATTAGTTACTATAATTCCTGATGTAGTTCTTCCTTTTGCATATAAAATACTTTGTTCCCTGTAACTTCTTAATCCGCTGATTATTTTTACTTTAAAATTTGGGAAATCTTCACACTTTAATAAAAAATCTCTAGCAAGAAGTTGTGCATTGGGGTGAAGACTACATATACAATTTTCAGATCTTAAATCAGTTACCAATGAATGACCATCTTTTATATGTTCAGTTAGCATCTCAAACTCAATCATTGCTTTATTCGTTTTAGGCCCCCATATTCCATCAACCTTTGCTTTGTAGAAACCACAAAAACCAAGAAACATTTGTGTATATTTTATATCTTCATGAAAGTCTATCATTGTAATTTCTCCTTCATTTTTAAGTATGTATACTCATTTACAAATTCGAGAATATTTACGCCAGATTTGAAAAGTGTTTTTATTAATGTTGAACTTATTATTGATTTTTCAAGATCACTAAAAAGTAATATGGTTTCAAGTCCGGCATATTTTTTGTTCATAATTGCATATTGCATTTCCATATCAAGATCTAATGTTCCTCGTATTCCTCTAATTATCACATTAGCATTATTTTCAGCAACAAAGTTAAAAGAAGTTCCGTCATATCCTTTGACGCTTATATTTTCTGGAAGATCTATAAAATAATGTTCAACTATATCAACACGTTCTGAAATTGTGAACATAGAATTCTTATTTGCATTATTTAAAACCCCAACAAGAACTTCATCAAAAATTCCAGAAGCTCTTCTTAGAATATCGGAATGCCCTTTTGTGAAAGGATCAAACGTTCCTGTATATGCAGCCTTAATCATATTAACCGCCTTTGACCTTTATTTTATAAAAATTTTTGGGAGGTAAGATGCTTGCTCAACACATCTCTTTTAATTGAGTTTATCGGCGCCGATTCTCAATCGAGGATTATAACTCCCGAATCCTCATCGTATCCATTTTGATAGTTTCACACAAGTCTCCACCCCCGAGCCTCAGCTTCATCGACATCCCGGTGTGTGGCTTATCTCATAGATACTCTAAAATAATGAAAGTATAAATTTATTCTCTATATCTCATAATTACAATAATTGTTATTAGTGATATACCCAATGACAACATATTTGTTACAAATAAACTTACACTTTTTATAACAACTGCATAACAAAGCCACCAGAAATTTGCATGACTAATTATTATCCATGATGGAATAGAAACACTTTTTGATTCTCTTTCTCTAACTATTTTTAAAATCTGTGGAACACTTGAAAAAGCCAATGAAGCACCAATAATAATCATCCATATCTCTAAGATAGGCATCTCATCAGCCTTTTGGTTTTCTTCGAACCATAGTTCCAACGAAAATAATTCCTGAACCCAATAAAATTATTGTTGCTGGTTCTGGAACTGGGGCAGGAGCATTTGTTGGTTTTTGCCGAAAATCTATTTGATGATAAGAATTATATCGATCTATTTGAATTTGCAATTCTTTTATTTCAAATTCTTTAAACGAAGAAGATGCATCTATTTTAAAAATTGGTGACGCGATTAAAACTGATGTTGTTGTTAATAGAAACATAATTATTAAAAACATTATGATAACTATTTTTTTCATAAATCTCTCCCTTTAATATTTTGTTATAATTAATCAAAATCTTCAGTTTCTTTGATTATTCTAAGCATTTCTGATTCAATCTCTTTACGAATTTCATCATTTCCAAAAGCTTCTTTCATAAGAATATCAACATCTTTGAAAATATTTGGATAATCAGTTAAACCAATTATTGTATATCCATCCCATGTTACAGATTCTGGAAATCCAGGATGATCCATTGTTGTTCTTTCTGCTTTCTCATAAAATTGATCAAGTTCAATTGTAAAATTTATCTCACCAATCTTTTCAATATTTAATGAACCATCTAATTCCATAAAATCTCCTATGAATTTTGATATTTACCCGAAGGAGGATTCGCACCTGCCGTTTTTCCATTATCAGCGGAAGGTTCTACTATTGAACTATTCGGGTAAAGCTGGGATCGCCACGAATGACGATCCTGTAACTGTTTCTGCACATGGCAGATCAGCTAAAAACAAGGTCTACTCTCTAGGGAAGACCCAACTCCTTCCACTCTTGGTGGATGAGATATTTACTTTCTGATACTTTTCATGTAACATTTAATCTTTTCAGGATTGTTTTTGAAAGAATCCGTTTTTAACATCCAAGGCCACCACCAAACACTTTTTCCATCGCTAGGTGACAACCACGGATCCCCCCAATACTTTGGATGAGGAATAAGTGTTTCATCCATAAACGACAGAATAAGTTGTTTAGCAGTTCTGCGTTCTCTCCTGTGTTCTGCTTTGGACCATTCATGATTTGATCCACAGCAAATTCCTCCACCACAGATCTTTTTACGAGATCTAGACATTGTAAATACCTCCTTAAGTAGTTTTTAGTTACTTAAGTAAATGGTTTGTTTTTCATAGATTTTCTCCTTTTAAATTTCTATTAGTTTTGAGTTTTCTTTTATATATTCTTCAAGCTCATTGAATGCATATTTGATGCCTTCTTTTATAACAGCATTTCCTCTTTGTTTGCCCAAAATCTTTTTTCTAAAAAGTTTAAGTTGATCAGGATCGTATTCAAAAATCATTTTCTTTTCAACAGTTTCCTCTTGCTCTTGCTCAGGATTTACTGTTTGTTCTTTGTTTAGTTTTGAAAGAGCTAATGCTTTTTCTGTTTTTTCCAAAACTTCCATTTTAATAGTTTTCAATTCCCTTTTTTCATATTCCTCTATTAGTTTTTCAAGTGTAAACCCCTTAAAATTTTTAGCTTCTTCAATGGCCCACTTGACAAAACTTGAAGGAATATCCCCCCACAATTTCCCTACATGACGTGTTATAGAAATTCTACTTCTGTCCATACTAACTCCTTTTACTTTTTAATATTTATTATAAAACATTTTATAAACATCCGACCAAAAATTCAACTTAGTGGTTTAGTTGGCCACATATATCCACAACATTTGCATTTACTTACTATGCACTCTTTTGCTATATTACGATCACTGTATGAATCAGTATCTTTTATAAAAAATTCTGAATATTTTAAAATCATATTTATGAATTTATTAAAACAATCGCCATATTCTCTTTCGACTTTATTCCCCTTAAAATATAACTTTCTATCTGCTCTCATACTCGCACATTTAGGGCATGGTTCATTTGACGGTGTTATTCTTTTACTTCTAACTGTTCTTTTTTCAGTTGTGTAAACATCTTGTGGTTCAGTATTCACAATCACCTCCTATGTTATTTTTATAAAGACCGGCCGTGGTGCGCATATTTAAACTACAAAAATAGAGGCGTGGCCGGTTCTATGTTTTTCAGTTATTTACTGAAAAACTTTTACTCCTTTTTTTGCTTGTCTTTTCTACAATAGAAACTTCTCTCGCCTTTCCAACCAATCTTCCTGTCGTTCCAGATTCTCCAGATTCCCCACAAGGGCCATTGGGACCAGTAGATCCTGTAGACCCATTATAGATCATCATTTGTGGTTTTCCAGAATATCCGATATAACCAGAAATTCCGCTATAACCAGAAAAACCAGAAATAGCTCTCGTATGACAATAAGAATTTGGTTGTGTGCCTTTCCGTTTTATAAATCCAATAGACCAGTAAGAACTGTTGGAAAGGCTACTTAAAAAGGGCGAACTAAAATTTTAAATCTTTTCGGATCAAAATTTTCAATATTTTCAATCTTTACAGCTTTTGTGTACACTTCCATTCCTGCAGCCTGTTCACTTGCAGCGATCACGGTCTCTGGACCATAGATCAATTTTTCCAATTCCCCATCTTCCCTTTCTCTTACGGTTGGATCTTGAATTACAGCGACTTCGAACAACGGCATAGCTTTTCTCCTTCTAATTTTTTATATTTGTTTTTTACAAAGAAAAAGACCGGCTATATAAAATATAACCGGTACAATTTGTTAATGATTTATTTGAACCAATATCATTTTTCTTTTTACATTACCCCATTGTTTTTTCTCTTACATATAAATGTGATTTACTTAAATGATTTAGAGTGTAAATATTTCGATTTTCCCATAAGGTGTACGACTAACCGCTATAGGATAGGGTAGTAATTTTTTAATCTTTGTTAGAAATTCATATTCATCTAAACAATTTACAATTACCCCATTCTCAACAAATCTCCATTCATTTTCTATCAAATCGAGACATGTTATAACAATTGACATATCACACTGATTACCTTTTAAAATCTTATCTTTTTCAATTGCGTATTTCAACAAACTTACATCAAGTAATCCCCTTCTAAACTTTCCCTGATAATTTTCTACATTTTGTTCATAGGGATTCTCTTTAATATTATGCGGAATATGGTCGGTTGGGTGATATCCATTTCCATGTCGAGTGTGGTATGCTCTAGTGACAAGAAAACACCTATCATGAAAGAAGGAATTCATATCAAATCCCATTTTAATGATGTTTTGTGTTCCTGTATTGCTTCTTGTTACATGTGGAAAAACACCATAATTTTGATCCAACATTAATCCTTGTGATCCTTCAAATAGATAATTAACAGATTGAGGGATGCTTTCAACTGGTGTGAATAATTCTTTAGATTTCTCTACACAAATGAAGAATAGTTCGATCTCTTCTAGGGTTGCTTTGATTCCTTTAGATTTATAATATTTTATAATTTCTGTTACTTTTTGTGATCTCAGATCATAATAAAATAAATCTCTCACCCTAAGAGAATAATGATTTTCTTCTCTTTCATGAGTAGCTCCTAGACCGACACCGCAACTCCCATGAAAAGTCATATCATTTTGAATCTTGTTGTATCTTTTATCCCATGTGGTAACAACTGGACAATCTAAATTCACATAGAGTTTAAAATTTTCAACTCCTGCTTTTTTGATGTATTCGGCCTCAAACAATAAATCGGCAGGATCGAAAGTACAAAACTCTGACCAGTAGGTTGGGCATCCTCTGAATGTTCCGCTTCCTAAATTTGAAAAAGCATGAAATCCAGAACCATCTGGTTTATAAACTTTATGACTTGCATTAGATCCTCCTGAAAATCTTACCACTAAAGAATCGGGCCGATAAGAGCAGAGCCAATCTACGACTCTGCCCTTTCCTTCGTCTCCAAATCCTAGCCCAATAACTGCTGTTTTCATTTTAACTCCTACAACATTTCCTCTACAGAATCATGAATTGAAGGGGTAGAAATACCAGAAACAATTGAATCCTTTTCTTTTAAAATAATTTCTGAAATAATTCCAGAAACTTCTGTGTGTCTATTTGCAACCAACAAATTATCTGAAAGCAACTGTTTCCATTCATCTATCACTCTTTGTCTACTTCCAGAAGAAGTTTCTTTTATATGAATATGATAAACGTGATATTTTTCTTTCGCTTTTTCATATAACTGTTGCGCTGTATAACTTTGAGGCTGATCGATGCCCATTATTCCTTTCAGCGCAGATGATGGAATTTCTGAAAGAACTGGTTCATCCCCAATTGTGAATAAAAATCCTTTTCTTCCTCTTTTTTCAAGACTGTCTATTGCAGTGTGATTTGCTGCAAAATACCACGCCAATAAATAAGACTCACCAGCATTTCCTCCCCCGCCACCTTCTAACCAGGTATCCGTTAGCCATTTGTCAAGAGAAGAGTCAGAAGATTCAAATTGCCCTATCTGAAGTGGGCTATTATCACATTCATGATCTCCGATTGCTACAAACAAAACTTGAGGGTCTAATATTCCATTTAGAATAATCTTTTCCATTATCTTTGGGAGTCCCTCTTTTACTAGATAATGAGGAACAGATCCCATGGATCCAGTTACGTCAATACCAATAATTATTGGAACTGAGTTTGGGTGTTCTATAGAATCTCTTGATTCTCTTATCTGCACCCCATAAGGGTTCATTGAACTGTTGATGTTTTTTGAGTTAAATATTTCTGTTCTACTTTTTGTATAGAATCCTCTGTCCTTTGCTCTTAAATCTCTAATACTAGAATCATAAGAATAAGAACCTTTTGAGTTGTCCCACGTCGATGAATATCCGCCATGCCCCATATTAAACCTCCTTTCCAAAGAGATAACCATACCTCGCTTTTGCAATTTCTAGTTTAATTTCAGCATTCCTGATTTTGACTCCGATTTCGATATCTTTTGCTATATAAGCATTAGAATCGAAATCACTCGCCAATACAAGACTCTGAGCGTTAGTAGGACTTAGGTCTAGCATGTTTTCTTGCTCTCTCCTCATCTTTTTAATACTCAATTCAAGATCTTCAACTGCCCTTTTGTATCCCAGTTGTGTGTCATCTCCAATTGCTTGAGCTCGATCTAACCGGATCTGTTTGTTATTTCTTTGTAGGCTCTCTAAAAACGCCCCCCTCTTTTCGATTGTTTCTTCCATGTTATTCTCCTTCATTTTTTATTTAGGAACATCTAAAAATATATACAATATATTATTTTCAAATTTTGGTTTTAGTTTCTCTCTTGCTTCTCTTGTTATTCTATAAAAATTTAAATGTTGCTCAACTGGAACCCCAAAAACTTCGACAGTAAATTCATCAAAAAATTTGTCCCCCCATTTTATTTTATATTTAGAATCAATTACTTCTCTTATGGGATTTAGCATATCATCTAAAACCTCAGTGCACATCCAATCTGAATTACTATAGTTGTATGGGCATGATATAGGAGAGGATGAGGCACTACCAGAGACTAGAGTACACTTAAATTCACAATCTTTACATTTCCACGTTATCATTTTTTCTCCTTTTAAAAAGATTTGATGGTCCAGCTGGCTGGAATCGCACCAGCGTCTCACGGCCCCAAACCGCGTGCTAATCTCCTCAGCTACAGCTAGATAATATAATTATTTGGCGGCACCAGATGGGCTCGAAGTATTCCAAAGTTTGATTGGGTACTGTTCGCGCGACCTCCCACCCAGTGCCATAATTTAATCTATTTCACCAATGAATCCTTTCACAAAAGAAGATTGTTGTTCTCTCATTATGTGATGAATTCTTTTGCATAATTGAGATGCGTCTCTATCAGATATTCCGAATTTTTCGATAATGCTTCTTTTATAAGCTGCTAAAGTTAATGCCACAACATCTCCTGATAGCCACTGTTTTCCAAGAATAAATACAAACTCTTGAAAAAATTTATCGAAATTGATTTTGTTTATATTTTTAGAATTTACGTACGCGAGTTTTTCTGGAATTCTATTTTTGATTTCTTTTCTCCAGGAATTTAGAGGACTGCAACAACCTTCACCAATAGATAATTCTTTTCCATTGGTTACTATCAAATCTCCTTCAACTGCTCTGCATAAATGCCTTTTTCGTGCTTCACCCCAGTATAAAGATGGACATATTTCTTTATAAGTATGAACTCTTACGGATAATCCACATTGTGCCTGAAGACAGCAATATCCGCATCCTAAACATGGGCTCGCTTCAATTCCATCAACAATCGCTAGTTTCACAATTCACCTCCAAATTTAAAAATTAAAAAGAGATTCGATCTCTTTCAAAATTTCTTCTTTGGTTTTTGCATCAGGTTCACCTTCTATATATTTTACAAAAGGTCCTTCATAAAATTCATAGAATTGTTGCTTAACTAGAACTCTAAGAATATCTTGTGCTGTTAATTCTTTAAAATCCATAATTCACCTCCTTCTGTACATTTATTTTCTTGTTCCTGATGCTAACTTTCTCGCTCTTTGTGTAGACTTTGAACGATATTTTCTCTCTAGTTGTTTTTTGGCCATGATGTATAGTTTCTTGTACATAATCATTCTGCGATAAAGAGAGTCATTCTTTTCTCTGGCCATTGATACAGCAATAGTTCCAGTCGATGAATTAATTTTATTTTGTCTTGTTCTTCTAATGGTACTTTGCTTGTATCCTTCAGTTAATAATTTTAAATACTTTTGTAAAAGACTCATTTTTATAGATCCTCTTTTAAGTTTAATTTTGGCTCACCCTCCTAGGCTCGAACTAGGGACCTAATGATTAACAGTCATTCGCTCTACCAACTGAGCTAAGGGTGAATATTTTGGCGGTGTGTAGGAGATTCGAACTCCTGAAATCATGATAGACAGTCATGTGCCATAGGCCAGACTAGGCGAACACACCATATTTTTTAAATTGTACTAGTGATGAATTATTCATCAACCATTTTAAATGTTGTAACGAAATATCCAGTTTTATTTTTAGGCCCACATAGTTTTTTACTTTTTATCAAACCACAGCTTTCTAAAAACACTAGATCATTATACAAAGTACTAAAAGATATTCTATCATCAAAAGAGGTCACAGAATCAAAAATTTGCTCTCTCGTAGTCCAAAATGCTTGATGGGAAGAAATATCTGCTAGACAACTTTCTATATCATTATATTCTTTCTTTAATTTTGAAACATTCAATTCTATTATTTTATTAAAAATATATTGCTGTCTTTTTGAGTATAAATCATCTAAAGATGGCCCAGGAATTTCCACTTCAATACCACATATATGTGGCGCATTTAAATCTTCATTATCCCAAATATAGTTCTTTAGAAAACTTTTAGATGAAATACCATTTATTAAAAGCACACCGACATCTGAGGTTTCTAAAGATGTTACCATTATAGATTTATTCTTTCCTTTCAGTTTATACCATTTCCCCCTCAATAAATTTCTATCTTCCCAGATATATGGTCTATAATGTTTTTTCATACTGCACTTCTCATCAATTTCTACTTGTATTTCAAAAATCACTTTACTCATAATTTCTCCTTTCGTTTTTGTAGTTGAATTCACCTAACACAAATGAATAAATCTGTTACTGTGTTTGGAATATTGGCACTCCCGAGCAGAATCGAACTGCTATACTCAGATTGAAGGTCTGATATCCTAACCGTTAGATTACAGGAGTATTTTTAGTGGGGATCCTGAGTTTAACAGGAATCTCCACAGTACAATCTGTGGGCTCTATCGTTGAGCTATCCCCGCATAATTACTTTGGTTCTATAGATTTTTCTTTCTCCCTTCTGAAACCATTTTCTTCCAAAATTGTAGCGACATGCGGATCTTCATGAATCATATCGCTTATAATTGCTAAAACTTCCCTAACATTTCCAATTATTACTTCACACTCTTTTCCTTCTCTTTTTGCAACTTCTGAAGCAAGTTCTTGTATATTCTGTATCATTATTTATTCTCCTTTGTATTTGTAGTCTTTTTAAATCCCCCTTATTTTTATGATAAGGGGAATGGTGTACTTCTAATCTTTCATGCAACTGTATTCCAAATCCTCTGGCTGTTCTCCATAGAATTTTTTTAGCTCTTCAATCTTTTCGGTTATTACAGGATGTATACCCGCCATAACAACTAGAGACTCCACCCTTTCCCCATAATTCCACCGAGGATCTTTTTTAGAGCGAATACAAACATAACCTGGTTTTCCTCCAAACATATTCAAGAAACCCATAATTATTCTCCTTTTAGTGAATTAAATGTCCTATATACGATTTCCCCACAATTTTTACATTGTATAGTATTAACCATAGTAGGTCCTATAGTTATAGCATCAATACTTTTCCATGAATGGTTACACTCATCATAACGTATAACACCACAATTTATACATTTTTGAATTCCATTTTCTGGTGGATTATATTTATGTTTACATTTATTCAGAGTAGCATACATAATACCCCAAGAAATCAATAATAATAAAACTATTGTGGTGCATATAATCGCTAAAGCTCCTAGCATTTTCACTCTCCTTTTTATTTTTAAAGTTGCTGCCCAGAGACTTTTATAGAATGGTTGGATTCATAGTCACTCATTCTATTCGACCGACATTACGAAACGGTAATCTCCCTGACGTAGTACAGACGATGGAGTCAAGTGGCTGCTTTTATCCATCGTCTGGTAATTTTCAGGTGGCCACTCACAGGCAGCGCAAGAAATTTTGTTGGCAGGGAAACTAGGTTCTGCCCCTAGATTGCTGGCGTCAAAGGCCAGAGTTCTGCTGTTGAACTATTTCCCAATAACCTTTAAGCAATTAATGGTTCATCTTCTGGTGGTTCATCTTTTTTTGGTCTTAATTGAATCACCTTTCCCATCTTCTTTATTTCCTGTTTCTTTTTTGGTATTTCAAGAACTTTAGTTTTTTTATCTTGTACATTTAATAACTTCTCTAAAGAAGTTATTTTTACTGGGGTTCCTCCCATTGTGAAATCTTCACCGTCTAACTGTTCCATTCTTAAAATCCATGTGAATTTTGTTAGAGGTAACGACAAACCAATAAAATCTACATTCCACCAATTCTTTTTCTCGTTTGATGTTATCTCATGAATTTCGGCAAATGTCATTGGTCTATTATCCCTATAAATTAAAACAACATCTCCTTCTTTGGGCAATGTGTTTCTCCTTTCAAACAAAAATTTGGATTCCAGACAACGGCTACCCCACCGGATTAAAAATAAAAAGGAGGCTGACAGACCTATCTGGTGGTCTGCATTTGATGAGGGGGTGAACTCATCAAATACTTAATTTACTTTATAATATGAAACTTTCTTTTGCAGTTCTGCAATCTTTTTCTCGAGAGCCGCAATTTTCTTTTCAGTTTTAGCTTTGCATTTTTCAGGATTTTTACTTGATGCACAAGCTTGTTTTAATGCCGCAATTGTTTGTTTTGCAATCATAATTTTGCAATTCAACATGCATATTTTACTTAGTGAATCGTTGGACTTTGTTTTACAAACTCTATAGCATTTTCTTGAATTAAGAACAACGGCTTTTACAATCTTCAAAAAAACTGCTAACCCAATAATTGATACAACACCTATCCCTATCCACTGTAGATATTTTCTGATTTCAGGCATTTTTGCAACTACTGCATCAATTTTTTTGTTTAATTCTGCCATTCCAGCTTGCCCCCGATCCATTGTCTCCCCAGCGGTTCCTGCGGCATTTCCAAAACTCTTGACTGCTTTGTGAATTCCTCTAAAAAAACCATACTTAGGTTCATCTTCTTTTAGATAAACCAGATACCCATCGACCAATTTTTCTTTTTTCATTTTTAATCCTCGCTATTTTTAGTAAAGAAGATACAACATATCATCTTTATTATTTGTTACATTTTGTTGATTAATCCCTAGCAAGGAAAAGTATTGTTTTGAGTTCCAGACAACGGCTACCCCGCCGACATTCAGGAGGTACACAGACCTGTCTGGTGATCTGCATTTGATGGTGTTCGACTCCCATCAAATATTGGTTGCGCAACCCAGAGTTGCACTGGGAGTTATGGCTTATGAGACCATCGTGTTTCTGTTACACCATCGCGCATCATTTATTTAATGAAAAATATTTATTAAGCAATCTTTTTGCTCTTCTTGTATCTGTTATTCCTGCCTTACGAACCCCAGCAATAATACTTTTACTTTCAAGAAGATATTTTAATAAATCTTCATCTGAAACTTGTTTTTTTCCAACAGCAGAAGGGTTCCTTTTTATTAAACTTTTTATACCATATGTCTCAGTTTGTGTATGACAATTTGGGCATAAGAATTGAAGATTTTCTCTACTATTATTTTTATTATTTCCATCTTTATGATGGAGGCTAAGAGTTATTAATTTACCATTCCATTCTTCAATTCCACATGTACTACATTTGTAGTTTTGTTCTTCAAGAACTTTTTTTCTTTTTCTTGCATGTGGTAATTCATCCCAAGAAAGTTTATTTATTTTTTCATCAACAGTTCTTTGTTGTTTCTTAAATTTTAACCAAAATCTGAAAGCTAAATTATCTAAATCAGTTTCCCTTGCTGTTTTTTTACATTTATCACATATCGCAATAAATCTTTTTTGCTCGTATGATGAAATATGTATTTCTTTTTGAAATGAATTTTCGCAACATAAGCATGTTAAATTGTAGATGTGTTTTTCTTTGTTATACTTCTCATTTCTTAAAGTTGCAGAGACTTTTTCATTTATCATTTCTCTGTGTATATTAGATGAATATTTTCTTGCACATTTCTTAGAACAAAATCTTCCACTCGCATAAGTTCCATCATGTTCTTTGTTACAATATTCACAATTTCCAATTTTATTTTTTCTTGTTTTCGGATCAAGTGAATATCTTTTAACTTGTCCTTTTTTATTTTTTTCTTTTTGTTTTGGACAATATGAAACCCAACTTTCACAACAATACTTTCCATTTTTGAATGTATATTTTGCTTCTCTTCCACATCCATAATCGCATATCATAACATTTGAACTCCATTTTTAAATATTTGTTCTATTTAAAAATGAAGTCCAAATGTCTAACCCGCAGTATTTATCTATATTGTTCCGGAATTACTAATTTTGGATCTATTAGAATGGATTTTACACCACATCTACATACAGTATACTCTTCACCATTCTTTGGAACATGGTAATGGAGAACTGATTTTACGATTTCCCCATTTTCCATTGTTTTTTTTCCTACAAGTAGTATATCCGTATATGAGCAGATTGGACAGTATACGCAATGGCTTCCCTTCCCCTCCTCTGATGTCACCAGGATATCAAACATGTCTTCTTTTTTAATCATCCTGACGATTTCTGCTTTTAAATTTTCAATCATCTGTTCTCTCCTTCTTAGAGTCTTTCAGAAAAAATTCTGCTGTCGCTGTTGTTAATAGGAATCTTTTTACCCTGTATTTATTTTTTGTAAGAGTATGAAGAACCGCTTCGAAGTTATCCAAAACCGTTGGTGTTGATGTTACCAAAGGTTTAGGGCGAAACTTATTTTGTTCCGACCGAAACTCCTCTACGTATTTTTCAGAACCTAATGAACTAATTGGAATCATCTCATTAGCAGAAGAATTCCCATTTTTGGGTAATTCAGGAAGAACAGGGACTACTGGTGGAGCAACTTCTATTTCGTGCAGTTTGTTAGACTTTTTATTTGTTCGATTTCTGGAGGAAGAAATAACTTCTTCTGGAAGGGGTTCTGTCCTCCGCCTCCAGGGGGGGATAGATTCAAAATCTGTGATCATTATTTTTTCATCTCGATAAATTCTATTTTTTTCATTAAATTGTTCATTTTCGAGACATCCCAAATTAGGATCGGCGTATGATGTTCTAGGAAAAACTATTTTAAAAATTTGTGATATTGGCATATTGTAGAATTCAGGATGAAATGCATAGAAATTTCCCCTTGTTATATCTGAGTCAGGAATTCCAAAGGCTTTAGCCAAATTTTTCTTTTTTAATTTTCCATGTATTGATGAAAAAATTGTGGAGATCATATCACTCGTAAATTTTTCAAATATTTTAGGAATATGCCCATACCTCCATTCAAAAAATAATCTTGTGCTAACTGGATTGATCTTTCTGTGATCTTCATGCCGAAAAATCTTCAAATTCATCATTTTTTGCGATAGTTCCCCCCACTCATATATCGCATATATTATATAAACTGATAGCGATAGATCCACAGATAAATCATGATCTTTCATCTCCTCTAATTCTTTCATAAAATAAACCTCCCTATATTTTTTAAAAAAGAACATATCACTTCTTTCTCACAAATTAATATATATAGGAGAATGAACATCTAAAATGAGAACAAAAAGTAAAAGATGAGGATATCATGAAAAAAACAATAATTGAAAATTATCTTCTTTATCTAGAAGGCGAAATGGCTCTTCATGAATTTATTCAGCCAATTGCAAATTTTGCTGGAAGATATGCTGGGCAAGCCATGAATGCGATTACAAGAGCTGGTCAAACTGGTGTTGGTAAAAGAGTTATAGGTGGAGCAAACCAAATTAGAACTGGGGCTGCTCAAGTTGCAGCAAATATACAAAAATCTAGAATGGCACAAGCAGCAGCAAACAAAGTAACTGCATTAAGAAATACCGCAGCTGCTCAAGCTGCAAAACAAAGAGTTGATGCTGTTACATCTGGAGCTGCTAAAAGAATGGGGCAAATAAAAAATTCAGGAATGGTAAATAAAGTTACAACATCACAACCTGTTCAGGCTGCTAAAAATATGGCAACAGGAATGGCTAAAAATACCGCACTTGGATATGCAGAAAGAAAAATGACAGAAAAACCAACACAAAATAATCAATAAGCCAGGTGTTTAACGTGCACCTGGCACCACGTATTACAAGGAGGAGGATAAATGAACTAGGCCGCTCTTTGGCTTAGAGTCGGCTCGGAATTAATCGTTTGTAATGAATTAATCATTTTTGCTGGGAGAACCATAATTCTTTCAACAATATCCTCAAGAACTATTTTAGCATTCAAATTCTTTTCAACAGATGAAAATTTTGAAATTGCTAAAAACAAATCCCAAGACGTTGTTTCTCTTCCTGGGGCAGCAGCTGCAAGATTCTTTATATAATTAGAAACTTCATCCCTTCTTTTCTTTCCAACCTTTTCAACCAAATCAAGAGTAGACAACAAAGTTCTCTCATCTATTTTTGTCTCTGTATTTACCTTGATAAAGTCAGCAATATTTTCATTAATACTTTTAACAGTATTTTCCATTGTATAATTTAAACTTGTTCTTGCATTTGCAACATGAATTTGTTTAAACATTCCAAATGTTTGTCTGAATGTCATGTTATGTCTTGATCCCGTTGAGGCATCAATCATTGTAATTCCAAATGAAACTTCAGCCTGTCTTGTTCCATTATATGAATTAATCAATGTAACATGTGGATAAATATCACCAACATTAGCAATTTCATTTGTGTCTCTCAAAACAATTTCATTAATCATTCCTGTTAAAGTTCCATTCAGTGTTGGATTTTCATCTAGAACGGATGAACCAATGTCAGTTATTGATCTTGTTATTGAATCGACCAATGATTCATTTCCAACAAAATTGTATTCAAGAGAAACAACACCTGCATAATTATATTGTTGCCCGCCTACACTTTTTGTATAAACTGCCAAAAGAGGAAGTGGTTCAGCTCCATTTATTGTTTGTGCTTCTTTATATTTTACACAACTGTATCTATCTATATATAATCCAACATTATCTTCATAAACCATTCCCGCAGCTAAACATCTTGTTCTAAATGTTTCAAATGTACTTGGCATAACTATTCTCCTTTTTCACACTTTACTGGTTTCATCATTAACACTTTTTCAAAAGGTGTTAATTTTACATCGAATGCACTTTTATAAGTAACTGTATATTCATCTGTTACTTCTTCAAATGGAAAGTTTTCTAAATTATCAACTTGGCTAAGAACAAACATTGTTTCATCTCTTGTAACAATACTATTGATGTCTGTTTTTCCTTTTTTCTGTGCTTGTCTTGCTCTTCCAAGTGCTATATTTCTACCTTCAGATTTTTTTGGAAAATCTCGTGGTGAGCATATAGCAATACCTCTGTAAAATTTACTATCATCTTCGAGTAAACAAACTGTAATTAATGGTCTCATTACTTCATCACGAAAATAATAGTAAAACTTTCTGGCGCCATCTTCCCCTTTGTTCATACCTTTTCTCCTTCACTTTTTTTTGAAATAAATATCCCATTTCCATCATATTCGATTGTTGTAAAAAATTCTTTAACAATTTCCAAAACTTCTGCTAAAATAAGATCATTTTTTCTTGGTGACTTTGGATAATTAAATACAAATACACCGTTTACAGAAGTTACATCTTTAATAAGTTGTAATGTTCCCCGCATCATTTCTTTACTTGTTTGAACATTGAGAACATTGCTCGCATAAACAACATCATATTCTTTTTCTAATGCTTTTGTTGTGTGTATTCTTTTTCTTGAGTTTTTTCCAAATTCATGTGCGTCTACTTTTGTGAATCCTTCTTTTGTAAGATTTCTCGCATGGTATGCTTGTTTTCCTGCACCAAAATCTAAAATTGATTTATCCCTTGGAATATTTTCCATAATCCATTTAGGAACAATTGAATTTTTTATAACACACCCGCATGAACATGTTTTATTTGCTTGTAATATTTCCGTTTCGGTGAACATAAAATTTTAATTTTCTGATGCAGGAATCTTTTCATTTTCTGTTTCATTAAGTGCCTTTTCACAAGCATACCTTACCCATTCAGCCATTGAAATTCTCTGTTGGTCAGTAATATCTTTAATCTGTTTAAAAACCTCTTGTGTGAATGAAATTGATAACGGTTTTGTAAATGATGCATGTTTCATACTGTTCTCCTTTTGTTAAATTATTTATAATTGAGTATTACAACTAAATTCGAGAATCTTGTTAACTGTTTCTTGTAGGTTTTCTTGTAGGTCTGTCTCCCAAATTATGAGGCATTCGTAACCTTGCTGCTGGAAGTGTTCGATACGCTGTTGTTCATGAGTTTCATTACTAATTCCATCATTTCTATATTTTTCTCCATGCCAATAATCGCCGAAAAACTCAATGATGAGGCTCTTTTCTTCATCTATAAAGTCTGGATTTTTACCATTAATTATAACTGAAAAATCACCAACATATTTAAAGTCAAGATTTAGATCTTTAAAAAGATTTATCAATAAAGTTTCGGGTTTATTAGGTTTCATATGTAAAGCTTGTTGCATCATTTTACAATATTCTGGATCTAACAATCGTTGAGATGTATTCCTTCCTTTCATCTCTCGCCATTCTTTTTGATTGTAAGTAACATTTGGGTCTTTCCAGTGCTCCTTTTTCTTTATAGACATCTTTTTTCTAGTTTCTAGTGTGTGAGTTCTTCCTTTTAATTTGTCTGAGGTTTTCTTTATTATTTCTTTAGCACGTTCTTCACCAAATCTATCTTTAAAAGTTTTACCTTTCATAAGTAAAGATTTTTTTAATCTATAGGCATCTGCTTTTTCTTTACTTCCTAACCATTCTTCTAAAGATTTTCCCTTTCTCGTAAGAGCAATCTTTCTTTTAGTCTCTTCTGATATTGTTTTTCCAATTTGAGATTTACTTATCTTATTTCTTGTTTCCTCAGAACACTCTCTTCCAGACATCATTTCTCTAAATTCTGGGGCTTCCCATCTTATTTTATTCTTTTTTGATGCATCTTCTCTGACGACTGGACACCTTTCAATGCGATCTGAACAGCTATATAACATATGAGTTTTAAATAAAAATTTAGCTTTTTCCCCACAATATTTACATTTATATTCTGTATCTTCAGAAAGAGCTATAGGTTTAGGAACTTTTTTATTCTTTTTTCTGAGGTCGCTTAAATTTTTTCTTCTTTGTTTGTCAGACCAAATAATAGTTGTTCTTTTTGATATATTCTCATGTTGTCCTGGGCATCTATGCCAGTCATCTAAACAGCAATACTGCCCACTTTTGTATTTAAATTCAGCAATTTTTCCACAACCAAAAGAACATAATTCGATTGTGCCAAAAGGTTTTGCGTGTCCATCCCCTCTTTTTCCAAAAGATGCTTCTGCACATCTTTTTGCTTTAGATGGACACGCATTTTGCGATGCAGAACAACACCACTTATCATTGGCAAATCTAAATTTTGGTTCTTGCCCGCATCCGTAGTCACAAACCTCTGGTTTTTCTCTAGGTACAATTTTTCTAACTTTTTTGGCAGGACAGGAATTATAAGATTTAGAACAACATAATCTATTTCCAATCTTGTAAATTCCTTCTTGACCACAACCATAATCACATAGACTCATTTTAAATGATCTCCTACTTTTATATTTTGTTCTAGTTTAGTAGAAGATCATCTCGAGATATTATAAAACAATCTATATGTGAGGTAACATGCCGATTATAAAGTAGAATTCGTCCCTACACGCTTTATGTACCATATGATCTCCAAATAGTGAACTAGCCACAGCGCATTTATCAACGTACCACATTATTGCTACCCCCTCGACAGATCCTCGTTTCATTGAATCGAAATGTTCAATTACTTTGTCTGATAAAAATCCTACAAAATTTCTAATATTTTGTAAATCTTGATCGAACATTCCTAATTTTTCTGCTTCGTCAACAACTTTATAAAATAACGTATCGAGAGACGATATGCTACAATCCGTTATGATTCCTAAAAAAAGAGGCCAGCCGCGTAATTGGTACTTGCGGACCAAAAGCGGACTCCAATTTTTTTCCAATAATCTTGTCGCTACTTTGCTATCATCCATTCCCATTCTTTCTACTTTTTCCATTTTATATTTTCCTTTCCATCCTTCATCACCTTTATCACCACCACAATTACAACTTAACCCTTGTGCAACACCAGGATCACACTTAACACCTGTAGTTCCTTCGTAGGAATTACTAACAGGGGTTTTTGTTCCAATAAATCCTTTAACACCAACGCAATCACAATTTAATCCCTTAGCATAAGTGCAATCAGAATGTAATCCTTCATTTTCATTAAACTCAGGTACATCATTTTCTTCTTTATTTTTTTTCATTTTTTCTCCTTTTAATTATTACTTATATTCCACGATCTTAAAATACTAATGAGCAAGGTAGCCCACATCAGATAAAAAATAGCTTTTTCGAAACTATTTTTTTCTTTGTATTTATCTGACCAGTGGAAAGACGATATAATAATACAAGCTAAACATGCAATAACCATAAAAATGTTAAATCCAAGTTCTATTGCATTGTAATACACAGACATTTTTAATCCTCCTCATTCGAATATGTTTCTGAGGTACTTTTTACATTATCTCTATTAATACCTTCCATAAGTTTTTTCCATCGTTTTTCAGCACTAATATCTTCTTTTTTAATTCTTTTAATGACCTCTCCCAAATGTTTCTTTAATTCCTTTTCCCGTTCTTCCTCCATTGGATATCTGTTGTAATCATCAATAGATCCATTATCTTCGAAGACTTCCAATTTTGCTGTTTTTATTCCATATTTTGAAAGTGCTACTTCTCTGTTTACATCAAGTAAGATTCTTAAGAAAGGTTTTGGAAGATCTGATACAATGTCATTAAGCATTGAAGTGTGTGAATCTAATCTGAATATATTTTGCCCAATATGTTTAATACCTATATTTTGTGTTTCCCTTACAATATAGTTTTCATTTTTTTCAGAAAATTCATTATCTAAACATTCTAATATAAATTTTTCCCATCCTTTTTTAAATTCTGCCATATCTGAATAGACAGTTTCAACAGTTAAAAAGAAACTGGCGCTTGAACTGTTTGTTACATTTGACACTCTTATTTTCATAAGCTATCTCCTTTTTATTTTAATGATGACTTAATTGTATATACACAAGTTCATAAAATGTTCTCCCATGTTCCATATCTGCATAAAATTCACCATCATTATCACTATATTCATAAGAATATAACCACATTCCTTCTGTCTTTTTAATGAAAGCTTCGGCTAATTTTTTTCTAAAACTAACCCAATCTTTTTTATATTCTTTATATCTTTCACTAGATACTGAATATTTTGCAAAATGCTTATTCCACAATACATTATCATTAATAATTTTTGTTTCTTCATCCAATAAACTTTTTAGTTCTTCTGGTATTTCATCTAACCATCCACCAGTTCTGAGAAAAATATTAGTTATTCTTTCAATTGTTCTAGGTGTATATTTAATTTTTATTCCTTTGGTAGAATCATTTAAAATTGTATCAACTTTCTCTGGTTCAATGAACTCAATTACCGTTTTTCTTGATTTTTTATTAATTCTCTTTGGCCAAGCAACCAGAAAAGAACTTGATGAACTATTTGTTACATTCGACATTCGTATCTTCATACAAACCTCCTTATGCCCAAGAAATGCATACGGATCCATCATCAAAAGATTCACACCCATCATCAAGTATCATATCAATATACTCTTGTGTTTGATCATTTGTTCCTGTATGAAGTTTTACCTGCTCAATAAAAATAGTTTCAGCCTCGGCAGAATTATGACATCTAATCATTTCGTCTACAACATTGTCACGAATTATTATCACAAATGGTATCAGCTCATTTCCATCAAAATCTGTTTTGTCTTCCATGATTACTCCTCCTTATATTCTTCTGGAAATCCATTTTTTATAAAATCTTCAAAAGAAATAATTTTATAATCTTCAAGTGTCACAGTTTGTATTTCAACATTGACAATAAGTAATGGATGTTCATTATCCATAATCTCAGGTGAAATTCCATATCCTGTTGTCCCCATTACATCATTTTTAATCATTTCACTGAAAATTATTCTAGTTAAATATGATGGGTCATTCCATCTATCTCTTCCTCTTAATAGAGATTCCTTCAAGATTTTTACATGGTTCATTCCCATCCAATGCCCATACAAATAAATTCTTTGACCAAGTTTATCACCAAATCCCGTAACAACAATATTTGATCTATCACCCATGATAATCTCCTTAACTGCTCCAACCCAGTCTATATTGATATTTATCAGGTTGTGAAAGAACGTAGTTTATTGTTTCTATCACTATTTCTAGTGCCTCTTTTATCCAATACTCTTCTGATGGTTTTTCATAAATAATATAACAACAATCCCCCAATTTATTTTTTGCAGTTATTACTCCTCTAACTTTTAGAAAATTTTCTCCTAAATAAAAAGTTCCATTGCTATTGCTATAGTTATCAAATACTCTTTTTTTAGTGTCTTCATATTCTTTCATGAATACTTCCAAAGCTTCTTTGTCAGAATTTATTTCTTTAGAAACGTATCGAAAAGATTCACTTATAACATCGAATGGACAACGATGAACATGTTGTTCAAACTCTTCTTTTATTTGTGTTGCTATGGTTAATGCTTTATTCCAATCAGGTCTTATATAATATTCATCCTGTAGATCTGGTTGAAAAATATCATAAAGATCTTTTCCAATAGTTCTTCTCAATACTGAATTGATTCCTCCTGAGTTGTAGCTGCTTCGAAAATAACCAATTTTAAATAGATGCTCTGGATATAATGATGAATCAATTTCAATACTTTCCATCAATGGAGCCCCACAAAATATTGCATCTCTCAATTCTTTACTATTTTTAGAAAGTATATTTTTTTCATCTTCTGTTAATTTACTATATGATTTTCCATTTGTATTTTTTTTCCGCATTTCGGTTGATTCTGAAGAGAATTCTTCTTCAAGTTCCATTGTTTTTTCAAAATTTTCAAATTTGTATAAGTAAACGTCTAATCCCATGATTTTCTCCTTTTTTATTGAATTTCACCGTCTTCAGCAATTTCTGGGTCAATTGGTTCTTCAGGAAAACGTATTGCTTCAAAATCTACTGGTGTATAATTTATTTGTTCAACTGATATATTTATATATTGTGGTGATGTATATTTTTTACTATGAATATGACCATGAACATTGACGTAGGGCATATTCTCATTTAAATAAATTGGTTCATGCGAAAGAATGTACCATTTTTTAAAAAGTATTGGCCATTTTGAAACCCATTCAAATCCAGCATCTTTCCACCAAATCATTGAATGAGCACGATCGTGATTCCCCATAATCAAAAATTTTCTTCCATTTAATGAATTTATTATTTCTCGTGTTTTTTCTTTTCCATAAAAAGAAACATCACCAAGAAAATATACTGTGTCATGTTTATTTACTTTGTTATTCCAGCATTTTATAATATGTGAATCCATCTCTTCGATTGTTTCAAAGGGTCTCTTTTCGTATAACATGATGTTTTTATGGCCGAAATGACAATCTGAAATTAAGTAGCTGGGCATTATTAACCTCCAATTTTATTCAAAACTTTGTGTTTTAAACTATAAATAAATAGTTTTATTATTTCTAAGAAAGAAAGTGTCTTTAGATCTTCTTTTATAGCATCAATCATTATATCAACAGTTTCTTCAATAGATCCCCCAACACCAACAGAACCACTAACAATAGCAAATAATTCATGACATAAATCAGACATCCATTTGTGTGTCATTTTCACCTCCAATATCTATTAAATCATATGGACAACAATATGGATCCTTTATTAATTTATCTCTGAAGTCAACAACTTCTTTTCCATCGTTCCATATTTCTCTTATAGTTGAATCAATTATTGATTGACCTCTTTCTTTTCCTCCAAATGAACACGGTGCAAATTTCATATCAGGAGAAATATATCCTCCCATTCTTGCACCTTCACAAGTATCAACACACATTTCTTGCTCAGAAGTAAACTTAATATTTAGTCTTTTCATAACATTAACTAAACAAGGGTCGAGACCTAACATACAAGTATGTTGTCTAAATGCGTCATGAATAATAAAAAGATTCAAAAATAATTTTAATTCTTCTTTATTCAATGAAAAGTTTTCTAAATTTTTTCCACGACCTTGTTTTTTAAAAAGAAGAAAAACAATTCCATTAATTTTATTTAAATCTATTTTATCATTCCATGGATTTCCACCAATTGCTATTCTTAAAGCATCAGTGTATGTTTCTTTTGATAAAACAAAATGAATGTTTGTTTTTACTCCTGCATCAATAAACTTGTTAAGCGCATTGAAAGTATAATCTTTTGAGTGCATACTGACTGCTGTGGCACCAACGTATTTTTTAGTTATTTCAACTTCTTCATCAGTCAAATCAATTCCTGATGTCGTATAATTTGGTGTAACTTTATTTTTAACAGAATATTCAAGGATCTCTTTAAAATTTGGATGTTTGTTTGGGTCTCCTTTTCCTCCAGCAGCAATTTGATTTGTAAAATCTTTACATTCATCTATTATTTTTTTGAAATTATCAAGAGACATGTGTTCGTCATAATTATCTCCTTGATAACAGAATTTACAATTATTATTACATTTACCCATTATTCCAATATCTAATAAAGAAGGAAACTCTAATATAAATGGATCTGGATTTCCATTTATTCCTTCTAACTCTTCATAACCAGTTTCTAACCAATGTCTTATTTCATATGTATCAGTTGTTATTTTTTTCAATTCTCCTGTTTTCATTTTCACCTCCTTTTATTTTTTAAAATAAAAATAATGGGAGAATATAAATATTCTCCCTTACTTTTTGTCTTTGATATTCAAAAATTCTTTCAATGAAGGAATTTTTGTATCTTCTGATAATTGATTTTCCAAATTACTATCATTCCAATAAATCAAAAGCACTTGCCAATTTGTGGTGGCAAACTTACGATGCTTCTCTGTTAAAAATTTGTAAATAATTAATTTATCAGAAGTGGATATATTTTTTTGTCCCGAAATTCTGTATTTCCATTCTAAGATTTTAAAATCTTTAATTTGCAGAACAATTTCGTAAGTCTTTGTTTTAATATGAAATGAAGGATTCATTAAATTTTCATGATAAACCCAGATTTCAATATTTTTAATACTTCCCAACCTTGCCATTTCTTGTATGTGTTCCATATTTACTCCTTTTAAAAAATAATCATCTCTTCATTTCATAAATTAATATATATAACTCAATCGTTTTCAAAAAACTAATGTTCAATTTTTTTAGTTCCTTTCCAAACATTCTTTATATAACTGTCTTCTCCTTTGGTGACAAGCCTTACAATAAAAGAATCTGTTGGAATGTATTTAAGTTTTTTCAATGCCTGCTTTTTTGTTCTTACATTTTTAAACATTGCTCGTAGTTTTTCGTCTTTAAGAATATCTGGCAACTCACTATCTTTCCCTCTAAATCCTCCCAAAGAGTAAAAAATCTTTCTTTTTGGTCTAGCCATTTTTTCCCCCTGAGAGTATTTCAGTTCTCAAATATTCATAATCATCACCACATTCAGGACATATTGGTGTTCCAGAATTTTCAAAAAATGTTGGTGGAACATCAATTACATCTTTAAAGTGTTGACAGTTCTTACGAGAACATTTTGGGTGTTTCCAAATAAGACGAACATTTTTATTTGGAATTTTTTTCCATATTAATTCCTTCATATGTCCTCCTATTTATTTAATCTTTCACAAGCCTCCCTCAATGATCCTGGGACTTCATCATATAAATAACTCAAACAATCACTTCCACTTATATAACCACCATCCCAGTTGAAACTGTGAGGGGCCCCACAACAGTTACATCCTTCATCTGATACCCTTTGGTCAGTTATTCTTTCAAATTCTTCTAATGCTTCTTTTATGGAATTAAACTCTTTTGATGCATCTGTAGCAAGAGCCCCTAACCAACGATATTCTCCATTCTTATCTGGTTTGTGTTTTCTCCTATTATCACCACTCTCATCTTTAATCCATCCTACCTTCCAGCCCGCTTTTTCAAGATTCATCCAATCCTGATCTCCTAGCCACCAATGTCCACCTGAGTTATTTGAACTATACTTTACTAACATATATCCTCCTATTTATTTTTGTTTACTCACCATCAAATGTAACTGCTAAAAATGCTATTTTATACCACTCTTTACCTGTCTGCCCACAATCGTTGCACTCGAAATAATAATAAAGTTTGTCCTCTTTAATTACGGGATCTTCATAATACATATTATCACTTTTGCACTTTGGGCAAAAAGCATGTTTTATCTTACCATTCATTTCTTGTTTCACATGCCCTCCTCAGTGGAGTCTCCTTCAAGTTCTTTCAATAATTCTTTTATTTGATCTACAACATCTTCCTCTATCCAATCACTATCTAAATCTCTTTTTATTTCTTCAATTAGGTCAGCTTTTGATTGAATATATTTTCTGTCTTCATCACTAACTTTTATGTTATCCCCTTCCAGTGTAATTGTATCAACACTGCTTTCGGCCCATCCTGAATCATATGCTAAATTATCAAATTCTTCTGCAAATTTAGCTACTTCTTCAGATTCATAGAATCTTACTGAAGCAGATCCATCCCCCTGATTTTGGACATAAAATGCAAGTGTAATTTTCCCCATTTTATTCTCCTTTTAATTTTTTTAGTTGTTCTAACAATTTATCTTTTTTCACAGGAGTAAGACTTTTATCCTCGAGCTGTTTTTCAACCCATTCAATTGAATCTTTTATTTTTCGTTCTTGATCTTCTTTATAACAAGCATCACACATAGTTTTTAACCACCCATCCCTTCTTACCACACCAGGGTTTCCACAATATTCACAAGTTTTAAACGATTCTTCTTCTGCTTGTCTTATACACTCTTCAATTTTTTCATCGTGAAGACTCATGTAAAATCTTAAACCAGCGAACTTTTCTTTCACTTGTTCAACATAATAATCATCAGGATTTTCCTGTTGTTCAATAATTGGTTCAATTTTTTCACACAGTCGATTTATTATGTCAAACCAACCATCTGCACATTCAAATCCCCAAGTTTGTATTCCCCAAAATGGAGCATCTTCTTTGCGACCAATATTTAAAATTTTAAATGTTTTTGGATATTTTTCTTTTAGTTGATCTTCTAGTTCCCTTTTCATTTTCATTCTCCTTTTATAAAAATTAATTTACTCGGTTTGTATTTTAGACAAAGACCAAAAATACAGATAAGTTCTTCTTCTTTCTTGCAAAAAGGTAGAGGATCTACAAATTTATGATAATGGTCAGGTCCTCTATATCGTATAAATTTACATGAACCACAGCATCTTGGAATTTTATCTTCTCCCAATAGTTCATACCCATCCATTTTATTTCTCCTTTATAATTGTAACAAAATCATTTGCTGTTCTATTTTTTTCAGGATGTCTATAGCACTTATTGATTTAGCTGTTTTAAAATAAGTATTTATATGTTTTTTTATCTCTTCCAACAAATCATTTTTCTGTTTTAATTCTTCATTCTTATTTATAACTGAATCCTCTAACCAATGAACATAATCATCAGTAAAATTTCCACCATCATCATTATATGAACAATAAGCATCCTCTTTTGTTTCTTTTTTGTAGTCATCCCTTATTTTATCTTCATCCGCCATATACTCTCCTTTTGTTGCTAAAGGAATTCTAAACTTGGTGATTTCCTCAATATTATCAATTACAGCTGTAAATTTCTTATCTCCTTCATAAGGAGGAAGAGTCATTGTTGTTGTATCAGAATCAACATCTTTAGGAAGAACTAATTTTGCTATATAATTTCGTTTACACTTTCTATTATATAGTTCTCCTTTTTTTGATATCACTTGATTTTTACCTAATCCACAGGTTGCCACATAAGGAGGCCAATGCATTCCTGATCTGTATCCTAAGTCATTTGGGCAATCTTTACATTTCATAGATTCTCCTTCTTATCTTTCCTCTATAAAACATCCGGTAGTTCCTACAAATGGTTCTTTCTTTTTAATAACTTCCATAATATTCAATGATTCAAAAGTCCTCCAAACTTCTTTATTTTCATTTGTATAAAGTCTTATATATTGTTTGCTTGGACTTATTTCTCTTATTTCAAATCCTTCAAAACAAAAAGTGTGTGTAATGCCATAACCGTAAAAGCTATTAGGTGTTGCACTTTTGACAATAATAGAATCTCCAATTTTCAAATCGTTTATTTTAACTTTTTTCTCTTCTTTTTCTTTATCCTCAATTGTTTTTAATTTTCTATTGAGATCATCTGCCTTATTTTCTAGGGATATGTTATCCCTCAACGCTTCCGTATGTATCTTGTTAATTTTCTTAAGTTGTGTGTGTTCCCTTACAGCAAAATAAATCAACCCCAGATTAATAGCAATTATAACAATTCCAATTAATGAAATTATTTCTAGGTTATTCATTTTCATTCTCCTTCAATTTTATCTATCAATATTTTTGAGTCATGTGGAATATATCCTCCGCTCCAAGGTCTAGCACCAAAAGGGCCTGGTTGACTATAACTCCAATATCGCCAATTACAATCCCATTTTTCATAACCAACGAATTCATCTCGTGAAAATAGTTTAAATAAAACTTCTGTTTTTCTTTCTTGTTTTTGTATTGGTTCCTCTTTTGATATCTCTTTAAGTAGAGAACTCCAATCTCTCGACAAGAAAGATATTGCTTTACCTATGTAGTATGAAAGTACATCTGCTTCATAAGAAGAACATTGAGCTTCAAACTCTACTCGAAATGCTTTATCTGATTCTGACTGATTTCTCCAAACCTTAAATATTTTGCTATACATTTTTATTCTCCTTCTATTTTTTTAACTATTTCCCATGCATAAGATTTTATTTCATCTTCAGCTTCTTCTAATGTAGAAAACATTTTAGCTGTACTTGAATAATCACTTAATGTTTTATGTTCTCCTACATAATAATTTCTACCGCTATTACTAAATTTTTTAACTATACGATATTGATTTAATCCATTTTTTTCTATTATATAACTAACTTTAATACTAGGTTCATTTTTTTCTTTTTTGCAAAACATATTATTCTCCTATCTCTTCTAAGTAAATAGCCTCAGCCCCATCATGCTCCTCATCTGCAATAATTATCTTAATTCCTTTAGGAGCGATCATTTCGTTAACTGCTTCAATGGTATTAAAAATAACCATTGAGTCATAATCAATAATGTACTTTTTATTTTCCATTTATTTTCTCCTTTTTAATTCCCAATATATTTTCCAACATTTATCTTTAATTCCATAAAGTTTACATTCAGTTATTCTATTTCCTAAATTTGTATTATTGTTACAAAAATTTCTGTATAAATCATGGGCAAAATGGTTACTATCTTGCATATTTTGATTTGTTTCTAAGTATGGGCATATTAATTCTTCGATAGGTTTTGGTTCTTCCCCCTGTTTCCACAAATCATATTCAACACCATATTGTGAAAAATGAATAACTTTGCCCTCGTCTGTTTTTATATCTTTGTCTGTAATACCATAACCTCCAGCATTAGAATAAACTCTTTTTATTCCTTTTTTGTCTTTTCTTTCTATGAATATTGTTATGCCTTGTTTTACCTTTACTTTTCCAGTTCCTTTGCATCTACTGCAAACAACTGCTGCGCCACCACTTTCTGCAAAACCTTGATATAAACCAGTTGCTTTGCAAGCACCACATTCTTCAATATATTCTATTATATATTTATTTTCTGTAATTTGCTCTAAATTAATCTTATTGTCTATATTCATATTAATGATCTCCCCAAGGGCCATTACCCTTTTCCTTTAATTTATCATCCAGTCTGTTAATTCTCCTATCTATACTAGGCAACAATAACAACATGCTTTCTGCAAAATTCTGTAAAATATGCATACCATTGTTTACCTCAACCATTGTTTTTACTAGATCATCAATGATATCTTGCATTTTTTCTACTTTTTCTTCTAATGTTTCTATTTGTTGTTGTATAAGACCAAATGTTTGATGTGTTTGGGGATCCATATTATTTCTCCTTTTTATCAAAGACTTGATCTTTAATCCACTCATCTAAATATTTATTTAGGACAGTCAATGCTTTATCAGGAATCTTTTGAACATGCTCGTTGTTGGCTATTTTAGGAATTAGATAAATAGCTGCCATTTCTTTTGTTGAAGGCCACAAAGCAGTCAATAACCATAATACAACCACTGCTGCTACTAGTTTTTTCATAATAGGTTTTATTATTTTAAGATCATCTTTATTTGAATAATCAGAAGTTGTTTCCATAATATAATAACCAGAAACAATTATCAATCCAAATGTGAGCAATACAGCTGTGAGCCCAACCAAAAATCCAAAGTTACCTAACACAATAAGCCCATAAATCGTCCACGAACTGATCATTTTTTACCTCCAATTGTTTTTTTAATAGCCACAGTATTATCCAATACTAGTTTTTTATATTCATTGTTTACAAACCATTCCTTGTCAGTATGAAATGCTTTACATTCAGAAGAGCAATATCTAGCTCCAGATATTTTTTGAAAAGGTTTTAAGTCAGTAATATATTTCTTAGTTTCAATATATTTTCCACATTCGTGGCAATATATATTAAAAGAAAGGTCTTCGCCATTTAGAACAACCATTTTATCCTCCTTTATTTTCAATACCAAGATCTGTGTTTTTCAGATACTTGCTCCATTCCATCGTTTTCCGTTATTTCCCAATCCACATCCTCCGGGATTTCCACTATTTTAAGACTTGCGAATTTTCCATTAGCTTGTTGACCAAGAAGTTCAATAACTTTTATAAGATTTTCGTCTGTTCTTTCTATATCATCATCTGAAAAGTATTGTTTATTTATTTCAGGCTCCCATAAAAAGTTATCACCGAGATCTTTTTTTAAAATAATAACTGACTTTCGTAGTCTATTATTATTTAGATATTCTTCTGATGTTATCTTCGCATAAAAAGATCTTGGCGTATCTGAATCTCTTTTGTAGAAATATGGTGTTATTTCACACAACTCCAAATATTTTAATATTGCCTTTTTTGAAAGACCAAAGCCGCCATAGCTATTATTGATTACTATTTTCATTTTTAATTTCCTCCCCGAGTTTTCTGATTTTTTCCTCTAATTCTTCTATTATTCTTTTTGCTTGCCAATTTTCAGTTTGCATTCTTGTCATACAATTTGGGCAAATTACCCAATGATCAAGGCAACAACCATCTTTGCAAAAATCACACCAGAACTCTCCACTCTCAGTTTGCATAAATTAATCCTCTTTTTGGCACCAATCTTTACATTGAGTCAAAAGTTCAATAAACGAATTAATATCTTTTTCCCCATGTATTAAAATATCGCTTTCAACGTCTATATACCCCGTAAACAGAACCCTACATGCCACGATAAATCTCTCCTTGTACTCTGACAACCTATCGGATAATCTTTCGAAAAATGTGTTTTTTTCTGTCATATACGACTCATGCCATTTTAATTTTTTATAAAACATAAGAATTAGAGTTTTGTCTTCAATATTATATTCAAAGTCTATATGAACATCACATCCAGAATCTGTACATCCGCAAATAAATCTTGCTCGAATATCAGTTCCCCAACCATCTTTTCTTTTTTCAACAATCAAAACTTTTTCAGGTAAATCATTAATGTTCATTGTATTCTCCTTTCTTCCATTTAAGGTATCCATTTATACACACCCCAAAAAAAGCGATTAAGAAAATTATTCTTAACCACATCCACAATTCATCCATAATTCCTCCTTATTATAAAGTGGTAAACAAGATAGTTTACCACTTATACTAAATTTAGATTTCTCTTTTTTCTCCATGAATCGCCTTTACTGTTGGAAATCTCAATGAATATTTTCCATGCTCATTAATACTTTCATTGAAATAGGAAACAGTTATCAGTTTTCCAAGAAGGAATTCTGGTTCATGATAGGCTCTTTTTCTTTGATCTATTGAAAATCCGCTTCCAACCCCGACAAGATTTTCCTTGTATTCAATAAAAACATTACTTAACATTTTTTCTTCAACTTCTTTTCCATTGAGGATATATCGGATGTTTCCAAATTCAAGATCTTTAACAACAAACTCAGCATCTTTGAAGTCTTTAATTTTAATCATGTTTTTAGATCTTTTTCCTTCATACGGACTTGATGCTTTTCTTAAAATTAGTCCTTCCCAACCGAGGGCTCTCGCTTTTTCAACCATTACCAAAAGTTCAGGATTGCTTGTTATTAATACTTGTTCGAGAATTCTTATGTTCTCATTCTCTTTAATAAGTTGATGTAGATTTTTCAATCTTTCTTCAAATGACAATTCAAAATATCCTTTCAAAAAACATTCAAGATTTAAAATATCAAAAACCATATAAACTGGTTTTTCAATATTATGATTTTTTCTTCTTATCTCCTTCATTACACCTTGGAAATTTTCATTTCCTTGATTATCGACTAGACATACTTCCCCATCAAGAACATATGTACTTATAGCTTTTGATTCGTTTATTGCTTTCTTTAAATTGTTGAGAGTTTCAAATTCTTTTCCCTGTCTTGAAAATAATTTGGTTTCTCCTTCGTTCACCAATGCTAAACATCTCACACCATCACATTTTCTTGATGCGTAATATTTATTATTAGTAAAATCGATTTCCCCAGCATCTTCTTGTGAAACAGCAAGAGCAACATCAAAAACAGGAATCAATCCTGGCCAGACCTTATTTATTATTTCGACACCGATTCTTGTTTTCAAATTTCTATCGATAATATTATAAATCAGCTCTTCATGTTCAGGATTTTTTTCAATTAATGAATTTACTAACATTAATGCGGCATGCCCAGTGTATTGTCTTGAAGATAACTGTGATAACACATTAATTATATTAGTTTCACTAAAATTAGAAACCCCGAGATTTTTGTTTTTCTTTACATTTGCAGATGTAACACCAAACTGATAATTAATTGTATCATATATCCAAACAAATATAGGTTTTAATTCTTTATATTTTGAAAGAACTTTGATCTTATCAAGCGTTGAATTCGTTTCATTTGCTTCATTTATAAATTGTTCGAGTTCCTGAAAAATAACTCTCATTTTTAAACCTCCTTTGCAGGCAATTTTTCAAACAAAATATCACTAATTTTATTGGAAACCTCTCTTACAATATCATTTACATCTTTTGTTTTAGTTTTACCAACTGAGTTCTCAAGTTGATCATATGTAATTTTTGAAATTTCTGACACAGCGTCTACTGAAAGAGTGTATATAGTTAGTCCTTCTTTCATTATACTAATCATTATAAAATCTTTTTCTTGCAAAATATTAAAATTTCCATATGGAAGATCTGGGGTAAACCTCAATTCTGCATTTTCTTCCCTATGCTTCCTACACAACATAAATAAATTAGGAGCTGAAATATCTTTTGTTCGATAAGATTGTTCATTATGGTTTTTCGTGCTATCAAATCTTCCTATTTTCAGACCGAATCCACTACAAAATGAAACACCCCTATAGTTGTTTTCATCAATTGGAGCACATACAGTTAAAACGAATTCTTCATTCATAATCCCTCCTAATGTATTTTTCAAATAATTTTTTAAAACATGTTTCGCAAATATCGATAGAGATGTAATTTCCATCACCAAAAATACTTCCATAACCACACTCTTTCCTTATTCTTATTGTTTCTTGAAATTTACATATGTCATCAACTGATGTAATTTCATTCTTAAAAGAGTCTTTGCAAATATCGCAAGTTATGGATACAACAACATTGATTGGTAAATTTCTTTTTTTAGTCTTCTCCATCGTAAATGTCCTTTAAATCCTCAAAAAATTCTGTGTGCCCAAGAATTTTTCTTTTTTTCTTATTATGAGTTAAAATCAACTCTCCTTGTTCAAATTCTTGTAACACTTTATTGTAGACTTTTTCAAATTCGTTTTTTACATAATCTTTTGCATAATCAATTATATTCATTAATTTATCTGGATCTTTTTGAATTTTTTCAAAATCATCTAAAAAATTTGTAAATGAAACACTTCTAGCAGCGTCAGCACTACAGAATATAAAATCAGAAGATGGATCATATTCCTTAGATGCCCCAGATTCGTTATCATAATTAATTCTATAACCTGTGAAAGATTCTAGAGATTTACATTTATTTAGAATTTCGTAAAACCAAATATCATTTTCTAAATTCATTACTCTATAATTTATTTCATCAACAACCTTTTCCATTCCCTTTGTTTTTGTCACTGTTTTTAAATTTACGCTGAACGTAATTGGTTTTCCATTTTCATCTATATCGTGTGGTGTTTTTTTCCATTTTATGTCATATGGAATCTTTTCATTCACATAATCATGAACATCCTCAACAGCTCTGTTATAAACATACCAAAACAAATTATACATTGTTCCGTATGTCATTTTTTTATTCTCGATAAATCTAAACCAATCACCAGGACAAGCCCATCTGTGAAATTCAAATGGCTCTAATGTCATTCCATCTTCAGCTTGTAATCTTATTTGATCTTCATGGTTATAGATTGTCCATTCAAGAACATTATTAAATTTTGAAAGATCCTTTTCACAGCATAACTCATTTATCTTTATTGAATCTTTCCCAAACCCAAATTCTATGCATAATTGCTGATTTATTTCATAAATATCTTTTTCTGTTAAGTGTTTATGTTCAAATTCGTTCTTTTTTTCCTCATCACGAATTTTTCTATAACGAGGATACCTTTCTATAATTAATTCTTGTCTTCTTTGATCTTCAATGTCTTCCATGACTATCTCCTTTCATTTTTTGTTGTTGAAATTAAAAAGGAAGCGGTTAGGCTTCCTTTATATACAACTTGTAGTAATCATAAACTTTTTCTTTTGAAAAATTTTTATGAAAAAGTGCTAGCAAATTTCCGTTGGTGTTTATTTTTTTTGCTTTTGCTTCCTCAAATACCTGTTCTTCAGGTTCTTTTGGAAGGTGAAAATACCAATTTCTAACTTTTTCGAAATCTAACCCAGATCTTTTCTTGAAGTTTTCTTGATCCCACCCATGAAGCTTCAAGAAACATTCAAATACCTCCTGAGAATTAATTACATAAAATCCCTTACAATCTTTCAAGTTCTTCATTCTTACCTTTTCCTCCATTTTTTAAAAAATAAAATCTAATCTATTTATTCTCAAAAATTAATATATATAACGTAGTCGGTAATTAAATTTCAGAACAAAAATAAAAACAAGGAATGATTTAGCATATGCCAGAAAAAGAAGCTGTTTTAGTCCAAACTACTGGATTCAAAGTTCTTGTTAAAATTGCGAAACTAGATTATACAGCTGATTTAAAGTCACTTCGTATAATTTCTAATGTAGTAAATGCTTATCCGACAGTCGTCATTAGTCTACTTTTGGATCCGACAGATATTATTCGTGAAAGAATTTATGATAAAGAATCAATAATGATAACTATTCAATATAAAGGAAATGAAACTGTTGACGCATATAAAGCATCTGTTATTGATGAATTTAATCTTGAACTTGTATCGTTAACATCTGCATCAACATTTGGTGTTACAAAAGAACAAGCTATAAATAAGACAAGAGAAAAAAGAGAATATCAATTTACAACTGTTCCAAAGAAATCTTTTGAAACAATATCTGCAACAGTTAATGATGTTTTTATTGGAAAAACAATCAAAGAAATATTGGAAAAACTAGTTAAAGATAATTCACAATCTACACTTGTTCTTGATACAGAAAATTTAAATACTGAAGTAATTCCACAAGTTTTGATTCCTCCAACAACACTATACAAATCTATTCAATTTTTAGATGATCTATATGGTATTTTTAATGGTGCTTGTAATTTGGGATTTTGCTCTCATGATAATATATTGTATGTATCAAATCTTTCAGGGAGAATGAATAAAAGTCAAACATTTACAATTTATCAGCTTGCAGTTGATTCAACAGAAAATGAAAACATAATCAAAAAGTGTATGGATGGAAAAAACTTCTATTGTTATACAGATATTGTTTCAAAATATCATGGGAATACAGTATTTGCAGCCAAAGCAATGAAAAATGTTTATATATACAAACCTCTAAACTCATTGTTTTCTAATTATGAACTCAACACCAATGAGGTATGCCAAAAATATGGATTAATATCTTCAAACAAAAATATTGATTATAATCCAATGGTAGAAAATAGAGTAAGTTATAAGAATACATTTCTTGGAAGTTCTGATGGAAGTAATAATTATGCAGCAACCGCAAGATTAGCTAGACAGGTAGCATTAATGTCAACTATAAATATTAGGTTAGAAAGAAATCTCCCCCTAATGAATTTAATGAAAGTAGGGGAAACTGTTAAATTTGATCCAATGACAATTGATTACACTGATTATTCTGGAAAATACATTTTAAAAGCTTCAGATATTTCATTAACAAAACCAGAAGGAAACTGGAAACCAACTGCAAATATAATTCTTTGCAGAACCAACAAAACCATTTAAGAGGCAAAAGAAATGACAAGAGAAGAACAAATTGCAGAATACGTTCGGTGTAAGAAGGATCCTATATACTTCATTGAACATTATATTCTAATTGAACTTCCCGGCGAAGAGGTATTATTTAAACTCTATAATAAGCAGAAAGAATATATAACAAAACTATTAGAAGACCATTTCCTAGTTGCTTTAAAATCTAGACAGACTGGATTGAGCACTGTCATACAAGCTCTTTGTACATGGCTAGATGTATTTCATGAAAATATACATATTGGTGTTATATCTAAAGATGGAAGAGAATCTACAAGATTTGCAAGAATAATTAGAGGAATGATAGAAAAACTTCCAACATGGTTAAAACCTCCAAAAGGAGCAGCAGGTATAGGATTCAGAAAAGCAAGTGAACAATATTTTGAATTGACAAATGGTAGTTCTGTTACTGCAAATACTGTAGATCCAAAAGCTCCTTCAAAAACATTGAGAGGAAGAACATTATCCTGGCTTATTATTGATGAGGCAGCATTTATTGACAAACTTGATGAAGCTTATACTGCAATTATTCCAGCAGTTTCAACAGCACAGAAAAATGCTAGAAAACTTAATATTCCTTATGGAATAGCAATTGTTAGCACACCAAATCGAACAGTTGGAATGGGAAAGTTCTTTTTCAATAAATACAGTAATGCATTAAATATTGAAAAAGATGAAAATAGAACACAAGGAAGTTTTTCAAGCTTTGTATATTATTGGAAAGATATTCCTGAACTAGCTGATGACCCATTTTGGTTTAAACAAATGTGTGAACAGTTCGATAATGATGATAAAAAGATTGGGCAAGAATTGGATCTCAGATTTGTTTCAATTGAAGGATCTTTCTTCGATGAAAATACTTGTACAATATTACAGGAATATACTAAAAATACAAAAATAGTAGAAGTGAAAAAACTATTTAATGGTGAATGCTGGACTTTTGAAAAACCTATTTCTGGAAAAAATTATATTATTGGAATTGATACAGCCTCAGAATATGGCACTGATATGTCAGCAATAACCATATGGGATTATGAAACATTAGATCAAATGTGGGAATATAGAGGAAAACTTCCAGTTACCGATTTCTGTAAAGTTGCTGAATATGCTTGTGCATTGTATCCTGGTGTTGTTGTTCCTGAAAATAATTCATTGGGAAATCAAATTGCAGAATATTTAGATAGAAGCCCATATGGTTCAATGCTCTATAAATATAGAAAAAGTGAAAATACAATGGTTAGAGGAATTACAACTGATTTAAAAACAAGACCATTGATGATAGATTCATTATATTCATATGTAACTCAATACCCACAAATGGTAAAATCAAAAAGACTTGCTTTAGAATTAGTTGGATTAATAACAAAACCAAGTGGAAAAGTTGAAGCTGATTCAGGATGTAATGATGATATTGCTTTAAGTTTAGCATTTTGTTGTTATGTTAGAAAATACGACCCACCTTTAATGTTAAGTGCAGCTGATGGAAAAATTAATGAAGAATTAAGAAACATTCTTATGATGAATGCATCAGATAAAAATATTTTTGCTAAATATAAAGCTGATGCAGATGAAGAAGATCTTATGGATACAGACAAATTTGAATCTGATATGGCTGATCTAAATGCAAGAGTTTTAAAAAGAGCAAAAAAAGAAACAGATAGTTTCACAAATAATTTTGTAAATACCCTAGAATATTATAGGAGTTAATTTCATGGAAAAAATTAACGAAGTTTGGGTTTCACCAGTTGGCTTAAAATCAATCGGAACAATAGAAGGAATGCCCCTATATACATCTGATAAATTGAAAGCAAAATTTATACAAGGTTTTAGAGAAAGTACAATGTCTCCTTATGTTGAGAATATTGAATCTTTAATTGAAAAAGAAACAATAACCCCTTGTTTTGGTACAAAAAGTTTATTTAAATATTTTATTGTTAGAAATTTGGTAAGACACGCAACTTATACTCTTGCTTTCTATGCACCAAAAAGAAATCAAATCTATTTTTTGATGGATAATAATGCAACTGCGTTGGGAATAGTTTCAAATCAAGAAATTGGTGAAACTACAGTTCATGAATTTGTACATTATTTTGCTAGCAATAAATCTTCTAGATTTATTACAATGTTTGCACACGAAATTGGTTTGTATTATTCATATGTTTTTAATATTATGCTAAATGCTAGAATTTCTGTTAAAGATGGATATGAGATTGGAAAATATCTTTTTAAGAATGGTGAGAAAAATAGTACACTAACTTTTGATGAAATTAAAGCTATTCTTGAAAAATATGTAAAACCAACAACTACATATAATGATACTGAATTTAAAAATATTTTAAGCTGGTATATTGGTGCAATATATTTATATTTCAATAATGATTCTAGATGTTTTAGAAAACCTTATTATTTTTTTCATTGGTGTTTTGAGCAGGGATTCAAAAAAGCATTTGGTTTAAATGTTGGTTGGAAAGTTTGTTATCAAGAAGCAGTTTTTCCTTCCGAAATAATATGCTCAATTTCACATTTACCTTTGGTTAGGACAAAAATAATCTCGGCTATGAAAACAATAGATTAACTAGGGAGTTTATA